>ERZ842401.208-NODE-208-length-80238-cov-12.532794_pt1 | contig 80238 bp, 91 predicted proteins | sample MGYA00521270_ERZ842401 | MGnify/ENA primary metagenome ERZ842401 (study PRJEB31892, sample SAMEA3878208) | bioreactor metagenome | biome: Moose rumen | place: Sweden | collected 2011-10 | study: EMG produced TPA metagenomics assembly of the PRJEB12797 data set...
TCAGGTCGGGGAGTTTCTTTGTGCCCCGTTTCTTTGCGGTCAAAGAAATGGGGCATGTGCAGATAATAATGTTTATGTAATCGGTTACTTAAAATTTTATCTGATATATTATTGACTTTCTGTATTAAATCATTAAAAAAAAACTATGAGATGGAGTCAGATTTTAGGTTTTAGTAAAGAGTGTTTTCACGAAAAAGTGCCGATTGATGTCGATTATTACTACTGCCCCGACTGCGGCGAGCTGGTAGAAAACCAATGGTATCTGGTAAGATGTGAAGCTTGCGGTTTAAAAATTCCCGCTACAATCAAAAACGGTGAAATTGTACCTGCAGAAAAATTTTGCCATAACTGTGGAAGTTACGGTTACAGAGTAGAAAGACTTGAAAAAATTGACTGCATCAATATTAATTATGCCGTATTGCTAAAAGCTGTTGTAAAAAATGAGATTGATGAATATTCTCAAAGTTGGGTTGATGCTATCCAAACATCATTCGGCACACCGAAACTGCTGCGATAATTCCGACAATATCAGCCGCAAGTCCTACTATTATTGCATACCTCATTTTTGATATTTTCACACTGCCAAAATAAACCGATAATACATAAAAGGTTGTTTCACTGCTGCCGACCATTACAGCTGCAAGTTTGACCGCATAAGAATCAGGGTTAAGGTTATTTGCAATATCTGAAAAAACACCCAACGCAGCAGAACCTGACAATGATCTTACAATAGTCAAAGGAAGAACATCCGCAGGGATATGCGCAAAACTTAATAACGGTGCTAACCAACCCGCAAGCATTTCTATTGCTCCGCTTGCTCTGAGCATAGATATTGCAACAATTATTGCAACAAGATAGGGGATAATATTTACCGCTACCTTAAATCCGTCTTTTGCTCCTTGAGTAAATTCTTCATATACTGGGACTTTTTTCATAACTCCGACAGTCAAAACTGTAAGAATTAAAGCAGGCAGTGTCCATAGTGAAACAAGGTTAATAATCTTTATCATCATTAACCTCCGTATTTAATACCTGCGGCTTCCATATCTTTTGCAAAATTTTTGAAAAAATTATGGCAAAAGTAAATGCAATAATCGTTACAATCAAAGTCGGCGCAATAATTTCTGTCGGGTTTTTATATCCTATCCCGACCAAAACAGCAAGCACTGTCGTTGGAATAAGCTGAAATCCCGCCGTATTCATTCCCAAAAACAGGCACATTGAATTTGAAGCGGAAGTTTTGTCAATATTTTCTTTCTGCATTTCTTCCATTGCCTTTAGTCCGAATGGTGTAGCGGCATTTGAAAGCCCGAAAGCATTCGCCGTAAAATTCATTGCTACATCCCCAATCGCAGAAGATTCAGGCGGAAGTTCGTTGAAAAGATGTTTTGTTATCGGTTTTAGAATTTTTGAGAGAAAATCAATTATACCCGATTTTTGAGCAATTTGCATTATGCCGAGCCAAAAAGCCATTATCCCTATAAGAGAAAATGCCACTTTTACGGACAATTCTGCACCTGTCATAACGGAATTTGCAACCTCCTGCAACTTTCCGTTTATAGCTCCGACAACTATTGATACAACTATTAAAAAATAGAATATAAAATTCATAAGTTGATTATCTCACTAAATTTTTATGCGGTCAAATTGACTAAGCATTCATCTGGTCATATACTCTGCGAACTTCTTTAATATCCTGCCACATTAGCCATTTAGGAGAACCTTTTTCTTTTGACGGATTTCTTAAAAGATATGACGGATGAAATATCGGCATCATTTTGGAAAAATGAGGACCTTCAAACCATTTGCCTCTGAGTTTTGTTATTCCGAGTTTTGTATCAATAAAAGAATTAACAGCAACTCTGCCGCATAAAAGAATTATGCGGGGTTTTAGAATATCGACCTGTGCCGTTAAATATTCCTGACATGCAGCTTTCTCCTCGGGCAGAGGATCTCTGTTTTCGGGCGGTCTGCATTTCAGAGTATTACATATATAAATATTTTCGTTTCTTGAAAATCCGACACACTCAAGTATTTTGTCAAGAAGCTGACCTGCTTTTCCGACAAACGGCTCCCCTTTCATATCTTCATAATATCCCGGAGCTTCCCCGATAAGCATTAATTTTGAATTAGGTACTCCCGCACTGAAAACCGTATTGGTTTTTGTATGACACAGCGAACACTTATCACATTTCAGACATTTTTGCCTGATTTCTTCTAATTCTTGGTCAAATCGGGTCTGCATAAATTAACCCTCAGGAACTAAAACAGAAATGACAGCGTTATTTATTGACAAATATTTATGTATTGTATTCTCCAGATCGCTAACTGAAATGCTTTCCAAGTCGTTCAAATATTCCTCTATAAGTTTTAAACTGCCGCAAACTGTTTCATAATATCCTATATTTTCACCTATTTCAGAAACTGTTTCAGACTCATTTGCAAATCTTGATTTAATTCTTTTCTTTGCTTTCATAAGTTCTTCTTCTGTAATCTTATTATCAATCAGGTCTGAGAGTTCTTTTTTTATAAGTTCTAATGCTCTGTCTTTTGCTTCCGGTTTGAAATTTGCCTGAATAAAGAAATTATTGCCGTCTTTGAATTGGTAGTGTTCAGTGCCTATCATATTGAAAATTTTATCGGGCAATTTTTCAATCAGGTCCTGCTGTAATCTTGAGCTTGAACCGTCACCAAAAATAATACTTATTAAATCAAGACAAATTGAATCCTTTAATTCGGAAGCCTTTGGACCTAACCAGCCAAACATCATATAAGATGTCTGAACATTTGATTTTGTTTCAATGTATTTTGTTTCACTGACAGGAACATCGGCAACATTTACTCTCGGCTCAGAAATTATTCTGTTCGGGAAAGTAAATTTTTCTTTTATTTTATTTAGGACTTCTTCGTGGTCAAAATCTCCGACAACAATAGTTGTAACATTTTGCGGAGTGTAGAATGTTCTGTAATATTTGTCTATATCATCCCTGGTAACCTGTGAAATAATTTCGGGAGTGCCAATGACATCTCTTTTGTAAGGATGATTTGAATACATATTGTGATTGCAAATATTATAGACCTTTGTCCACGGCTGGTCTTTGCGCATTCTGATTTCTTCAATTACAACATGTCTTTCACGTTTGTCTGTAACCGTTGCATCATTTATATCAAACGGTGCACCAAGTTCTTCAGGCGGAAAAACAGGGTCCATCATCATATCCGCATGTAAATCTATTGCCATATCAAAATATTTGTTGTTTTCACCTTTTGGTAAAGTTACATAATAGAAAGTGTAATCTTTCCATGTTGCGGCATTTACAATAGCTCCTTTAGATTCCAAAATTTTATCAAACTCTCCGACTTTATGGGTATGAGTTCCTTTGAACATCAAATGTTCCAAAAAGTGAGAAATTCCGTTATTATTATCATCTTCGTTTATAGAGCCTGTTTTTACCCATGATGATACGCTGACCATATTACCTTCTTTGTGTGCAATAACGATTTTATGACCGTTTTCGTTTTCGTATACTTCTACATCTTTTGTTAAATACGGATATTTTATAAGTGTTTTTTTCATAATGCTTCCTTCTTTGACTAAATTATACCATAAAATACTCATAGTATCTTTAACTTAACAATAAATAATCGTTTATGTTATAATCAGGTTCGGGACTTGAAAATACAGGAAAAGATTATATGGCTGAAGAAAAAAAGAAAAAAGTATTATTGATAAAATTATCATCACTGGGAGATGTAATATTTAACGTACCATTAGCAAATGCACTAAAAAGTGCAGGATATGAAGTTACATGGCTTGTATCGGAAAAGGGTATTCAGATAGTAGAGAATAATCCTTGTGTTGATAAGGCGATTCTTGTCCCTATGAAAGTTTGGAAAAAACGGGGAATGTCATTTGAAAGTTTCAAAGAATATCTTGCTATACTCAAAGAATTGCGCAAAGAAAAATTTGATATTGCAATAGATTCTCAAATGATGCTAAAAAGCCTTTACTGGATGCTGTTTTGCGGGGCAAGAAGAAGAATTATATCAAAAGAAGGCAGAGAACTGTCGCTTTTGGGCGGTAACGAATGGATAGATAATATTTCATACAAACCTGATTCCCCTATCGTTATGAACTATCTCAGATACGCAAATTATCTGGGAATAGAAGTTAAACCCGAAGATATTCAGGTAACTCTGCCGCCACGAACAAAAGAACAGATAAATAAAATAGATGAAATTTTAAAAGATTTAGACCCGTCAAAACAGACTGTTGTTGTTTCGCCTGCTACAACATGGGGTAATAAGCACTGGAACAGGGATAATTGGCGTAAGGTTATAGAATATCTGAGCGATAAAGTCAATCTTGTATTTACGGGTGGGCCGAATGACAATGAGCTTATTGAATATATTTCTCAAGGGAAAGGATTAAATATTGCAGGAAAAACTGATATTTTAGAACTGGCGGAAGTATTTTCAAGAGCAGCTCTTGTTCTTTCGCCCGACAGCGGGAGTGCGCATCTTGCGTGGGCAACAAGAAATCCGAAAGTTATTGCTATATTTACATGCACTCCAAAAGATGTTTTAGGCCCTTTAGGAGATAAAAACAAATATATTTCATTAGGCGGATGCGGACTTTCTTGCCAGCCTTGCTTCAAAAGAAAATGCCTTTTGAAAAAAGAAAAAGACAAATGCACACTTACTCCAAGTGCTGATGAAGTTATTGAAATGATAAACTCTTTTATATTCAGTTAGTTTAATGAAATCGGTGCGTATAAACGCACCTTTGCAATTGGAAGGCTAGAGGAATAGGAGGGTAGAAGTATAGCGGTTCAATATCTATACCTATATATCTCTCTGTTATAAACTCCTTGATATTTAGTTAAATCAGTGTTATAATAAAGTGTCGTATTAGTATTTGCAGGATATTCAATGGGTTTATTTGATAAGTTTAAAGAAGTAACAAAAAAAGTTTCGGAAGTTGAAAATAATATATATAACGAAAAACGTGACTATCTTGAGATATATGAACGTAATCTTCAGCTTGAAAAAGAAATAGCCGAAAGAACAGAAGAACTTCACGATGCCAATCGCAGAATTTTAACCCTGCAACACATTTGGGATATGATGAATTCATCTACCCCGCTTGAAAATGTACTCGAAGCCATTGTAAACAGTACACAGGGCGAACTTGGGTATATGCACTGCGTTATTATTCGCAAATGTCAGGATGCTGAGGGTGATTACTGCAGAATTCTTGCCCAATCAAATGATAACCTTATTGAAAGGCTAAACCATATTATCGGGCCTCCGGCTATACAGACAAGACGTTTAAATTATAAAAAAGACAGTATTTTTGCAGATGCTCTTAATAATAAAAAAATTATGCAGACAAAATCTCTTGATTTGTCTTTAAAAGCGGTATTACCTGAACTTACTCAGGATACGGTTGCGCAGGTTTTATCAAATCAGCCTATAAAATCTGTTATAGTCATCCCGTTGATGCCAAGAGAAAAGGAATTTGGCTGGTTTTGCGTATTTTCATCCCGTGATGAACTTGCTTCAACCGAAACGGATTTTTTGGCACTTTTTGCAAAACAAATCGAACTTGCAATCACTATTGCCGATTTATTTCAGGCGGTAAGAGAAGAAGCCGTAACGGATGCACTTACGGGCTTGTATAACAGAAGATATTTTGAAGAATCTCTCAATAGAGAAGTTCAAAGGACAAAACGTCTTAATCAGCCGTTTTCGGTTATTGGTATTGACTTAGATTTCTTGAAAAAAATTAACGATACTTACGGACACGCATACGGCGATTTGGCCATAAAAACAATTGCGGATATACTAAAATCAAATGCCCGTTCTATTGATATTCCCGCAAGAATCGGGGGTGAAGAATTTGACGTTCTTCTTCCTGGGATTTCATCAGAGGGTGCATCCGCAGCTGCAGAGAGAATCCGTAAAGCTATTGAGGATAAAAAAATCGACACAATCGGGCATATAACCGGCAGTTTGGGTGTTGCGACATTCTTAGAGCATACGAATGATGTAGAGGAACTGTTGGAATTGACAGATCAGGCAATGTATGCATCTAAAAGAAACGGAAGAAATCAGGTTACTCTTGCCAAACCGATAGAAGAAACCTCATGGCAGGAAATCGCATTTAATACATTTATTGATATTCTTTCAAAAAATCGTGTTCCTATGGCTCAAAAATTGTCTAAAGAATTGTGCTTGAGGCTTAAAAACACAACTAACGAAGGCGAAAATAAACAGGAATCTTTATATCTTGTTGCCGATATGCTGACCAAATTATACAACCCTATGCATGAAGCAGGAATTGTAAAAAATAAAGTACTTATGGCTGTTTCTCTTGCAAAAAGATTTGATTTACCAAAAGAAGAAGTTGATAATCTGCGTGTTGCTATGCTGTTGTATGATATAGGGAATTTAATGATTTCTCCGGGTGTATTACAAAAAGCAACTCCTTTGACAGAGGAAGAAAAAGATAAAATTAAAAACCATCCTATAATTGCGGCACAAAAAATCTTGAAACCGATATCTTATGTTCAGGATGTTTTGCCTATTATAGAACATCACCACGAAAATTGGGACGGAAGCGGTTATCCTAATAAAAAATCTAAAGACGAAATCCCTCTTACATCTCAGATTATACTTATTATAGATGAATATTTTGCACTGATTGAAGCAAGACCTTACAGACCTAAGATGTCATCTAAAGATGCAATTGAAATTATTCGTGCAGACGGCGGCAAAAAGTGGAATACAAATCTTGTTAATGAATTTATATCATTACTTGAACACGATATTGTATAGAAATGATTTACGGTAATATATATTTGCAGTAAATAAAATACAATATTGCTATTTTAACCGCCAGTATAACAAACGGTGTGTGAAACTTTGTGCTCTCTACCGAATAATCCTTATCGTTTGTGTTGTTAAATGAGCTTATAACATCAAGAGTATCTCTTAAACGCAGTCTTTCATGGATTTTATCGTATATAAGAACTAAATCAAAAAATATTGATATACCCGCCAATAATAAAATATGGCTATAAATAAACAAAGGAGTCTGTGTTTTTGTATCCTGAAATATCGGAAAAGCTAGAATTAAAGAAAATATAAACAACATAATTGATACTGCTTTGAAATTCTTTTCTTCATCGTTTGTAAGTACGGGGCGAATACCATATTCTCTGTATATGTCAATCATTTCAGGATATTTTTCAACTTCAGGACCGATGATACGGTAGGTAAAATCGCCCGCTTCTTTTATGTTATCAATAAGTTTATATATGAATTTGTCTTTATAACAAGGCGCACAATCAATCGAAAAATCTTTATTCAAAACATTAAATTTTACCGTAAAATCATCAAGTGCAGGATAAGAGGAATTTTTGCTTTTGTGCATTGATGTATTTAATATAAGTTCAATTTTTTTTATTTGGTCGCAATGGCATTCAAAATTGCAGTCCTCTCTTGTAAAACAAAATTTTGCTCTTGAGTTGTCAAACACAACCTTCAGGATATTCATTTCACTTTTGTATTCTTTAAGTTTCTTGTTTCTGTATATAAATAACCCTATTGCAATAGCCATTGGCATTAAAAACAATAATAAGGGCAATATTCCGGAGAAATTTAAATCTTTATCCGTCAGAGTAAAAAATATTCCCAAAACAGGAGGAATAGCAAAAAACAGCCCTAGTATTGAAACTCCTATGCAAGTTTGTAAAGAAGTACCTCTGACATCATATTTGATTTCAAACATAATATTCCTCCTTAAATATATCTGTCAAACAGTCTTGATATTTTATAAAATCTGGGGTATCTGCCCAAAAGACAAAAGACAACCGCATAACCGAATATAACTAAAATTATAAATTGTAAAACCGAATAACCGAATATAAAAGGGGAGTTCAGCAATAAATCAATCCATGTCATAAGCTTTTGAATAATCGGTATAGCAGTTAAAATTGTATAAATAATACGATAAGCCATACACAAAGTCGCTATTGCAAAAGAAATAAACACAGACTGATATACATTAAATCTAAAGAATCTTGACGGGTTAATTTTAGCAACATACAAAATCAGAAATATAACAATCCCTGCAATACCCGCAGTCAAATATGATGCGGCAGAAATCAGTCGGTTCAGAATAGTTATACGTTCTCCGTAGCTCATTTTTATATTCCTAAAATTATTATTTATGATGTGCTTCTACATAATCTTCCATGACCTGACTGTAAATGAGTCGGTATTCGTCATTGGTAGGAGCAAGATTTATTGATGCTCGATAAGACTGTATTGCACGTTCTTCATCATTATCAAGATAGTGAGCATTTCCTAAAAGTTCGTAAGTTTCTGCATTATTAGGATCAACATGCAAAGCTTGCTTATAAGTTTCGATAGCTTTTTTAATTTCACCCTGACTTGAATATAAATTAGCCAAAAGAACATAAGCGGGAGATTGCTTTGGTTCGCATTCAATAGCACGTTTATACATACCTTCTGCGATATCATATTCCTTAAATTCCGTTAGGGAAATAGCGTAACAGATATAAATGCGGTATTTATCATCTGTCATTGTAAGAGCTTTTTCGTAATAAGCATATGCCTGATCTCTGTCCTTATTAAGTGTAAGAGCATTTGCTATACAAACGGCAATAAGTTCATTGTCAGGAGCAAGAACAAATACTTTTTTAAACAGTTTCAATGCTGTCTCATATTCAAACAATTTGAAACAAACATTCCCTAAATCTATTAAAGAATTTACGTTGTCAGGTTCAAGTGACAGTGCTTTTTCATAGTATGCCTTTGCTTCAACGTATTCTTTATTATCCTGATATAACAATGCTATTGCATTATAGATTTCAGCATTAGTTGAATTAAGATCAATTGCTCTGTTGTAATAGAATAATGCTTTGTCAAAGTTTTTCCATTCGGCAAAAACATTTCCGATATTGTAGTAAATCAGGTAGTTTTTAGGATTAACTTCAAGTGCTTTGTTATAATATTGGAGCGATTTACGAAAATCTCTTTCGTAGAACCACATTGTACCCATACCGACAAGAGCCTGAACGTCATCAGGTTTTATTGCAAGCAGACTGTCAAGAACTGACATAACTTTGTCATAATTTTGTTGTTGAAGATACAGCTCGGATAAAGCGTGGTAGTTGTCAATATTTTGCGGCTCTTTAGCCATTTTCATAACAAGTTCGTTTATTTGTTCATTAATATCCATATTCTTCTTATCCTAAATTTACATAATACCATTCATAGAATAGCTTATATTTTGGTTTTTGTAAATAAAGTTAAGATTTATTACTTGTTAAATTTCAAATAAACTGTGTAATCTTGCTCTTATATCTTCTTCATCAAGTTCGTCGGTAATTTTATTCAAATCAATAGCCATTTGGTAGTAATTAGCGGCCTCGTTTATAAATCCCATTTTCTGACTTGCTCTGCCTGCGTTAAAATATGCGAGGGTATAGTTTGCATTTAGTGCAATCGCCGCTTCAAAATATTCTAATGATTCTTCGGCATCTTCAAGTCCGTCTAAATACAAAATACCTAAATTGTTCTGAGAGTATTCGTTTTCAGGGTTTATTTCAACAGCCTTGTGATAGGCTACAAGTGCTTCTTCAAGATAATCTTTTTCCCAGAGTGCAACTCCGAGTTTTGAGTAGCCTCTTTCTTCATCTGGATCAAGAGTAACTGCATCACAATATGAATGGATGGCTTTATCCAAATCATAATCAGCCATGTAAATATCACCAAGCGCTATATACAAATCATAATTATTCGGGTCTAAAATTATACCTGCCTGATAAGTCGAAACTGCTGCTTCGATATTGCCTTTATTTCCCGCATATATTGCCCCAAGAGCCTGACAAACAATGGAAGTCCATTCAGGGTCGGGATTGATTGCAATAGCTTTTTGGTAGTGAGCAATAGCATCATCATACAATTCGGCTTTTGCGTAAGCATACCCTAAAGAATTATTGTAGAAGGGATTTTCACTGTCTCTTTCAACCGCGAGTTTGAATGCGCTTATGGAATTTAATTTATCATTTTTGCTCATATAAAGATGACCAAGTTCATAATAGATTTGAGCGGTATCAATATCAAATTCCAAAAGTTTTTCGTAACAGTCAATAGCTTCATCCGTATTTTCGGGATAATAATTTTGCAATACTGTTGCAAGTTTCACCATAACTTTGCGATTAAGCGGATTTTCCTCCAAAACTTTTCGATAGCAATCCGCAGTTAAATCAATATCTTTTTTCTTAAATGCCAAATCCCCGATTTTATCGTAAAACATTTCTCTGTGAGAGGTTTTGTTGATAGCAGATTTGTATAAATCAGTTGCCTTGTCATATAGTTTGAAATGTTCTAAAAATTTCCCGGCCGTATTATATGAAAAGATGTTCATATCAGAGGACATGTTTTTATAAAACATCTTCATTGTAGTTTTGTCCCAAGCAAGCATTATGCTGCCCGATAAAAAATAGTACAGGAATTTAACATAATCAGCAAAAGTACCATGCTGCAAATTCATTTTCTGGAGTAATGCCTGTGACATGACCATTCTCGGACGTCCTGAATTTATACCGCTAAGGTGAATAGCAGCTTTGTATTCTCTTTCGGCTTCTTTATAGTCCTGCGATAATTGCATGAAATAACCCGTATAAAGGTGAGCATTAACACTTCTTGGGGCAAGACAAACTGCAGTCTGACACTGTTCAATTGCGCTGTATATACTTATTTGTCCCTGCTCCCACATTAAAGATGCAAGTCTGTAATAAGTTTCAGGTATAGACGGGTCATATTTAACCGCATCAATATAATTATCAATGGCATTTTGAAGGTCAATATTTCTTTGACCTATTAAGTATTTTTCATGTGCTAATCTGGCTTTTTCTAAATAATCTCTTGCCTTTTCCCTGTTAAGAGAATTAACTGCCCCTACTATCGGCGTTAGTACTTGTTCTGACATTTTGAGCTCCAATAAACTGATTTATTAATGTTATCGTCACTCATTTTTTTAACTTTAACAATATATAATAATCTCATACATTTGGAGGATAAGTATTTTTTAAGCTTTTTTTATTTCGCCTTTTTGGCTGTATTTTCGGGTCATTTTTGTATTTATTTTTGGCAGAATTACACCGAGCATAAGTGTTGAATATGCCAGACCTGCGACATGTGCAATATTCAGTTTTTTAATATTTTTCTTTGCAATTTCCCCTCCGAGAGCGGCTATTTCTTCGTGTGTCTTGAGTGCAAAATCATTTAACAGGTGCTTAATGCCCTTACCCTCTTTTTTAATATTAAACAGATTTTGTTTAGCAGGGTCAAGCAGATACCCGACTGCTTTTGCGGCAAAACCGCCTAAAACTAGCCAGTTTAAAAATCCGAAGTAATCTCTGACAACAGATTCACGCAGTTCGTTGTTGCTGTCTGCGGCCAAAAATCTTCCGACAATAGTAGACATATAAACGGTTTTTATTGCATTCCCTGTTGAGACAGGACCTGTAAACTGAAGTTTTTTGACAAAATCTTTCGGATTTTTAACTTTCATAACTCCCATAACCATTGCAACCATGCCTGCACTTGCAATAAGCTTTTTGGCGAGTAAACCTTTTTTATTTTCTTTCGCTTTTGTATTTTTACCCGTATAATCTACTTCTCCGACAAAACCCTTTTTGCCTGTTCTTTTTTCTGTCAATTTTCTGTTTAATTTCTGAACACTTATACCCATTAAAGAAGCAAGTGATAATGCCCCGAAAATTTTTACGTTATTTACTGCTTTAATTTTTTTTATGGCTGCTTTTGTATTAACATCTTTGTTTGTAAATACATCTTTTGCCATATCGTAAGTATCTCTTAAGAGATTATGAAGGTTTGTATTGAGCTTATTTCCGTCTATATCAACTTCAATATCTCTGTTTGCTCTGAGCGCATTTGTTAATCTTGTTTCATATATTGTAAATATCTGTTTTTTGTCTTTTGGTGTTAATGTTTTATCCAAAATAGTTTCATTAAGTACATCAGTAAATCCTTTTTCGGTTTTTAATTTGTCCTGAATATTTTGGTATTTAGGATTATCCCAGACAAATTTCTGCCATTTGTTTTCTTCAAACCAATTAACATTATCCCAGTCAATTGTCTTGAAGCTTACATCTTTTGTTCCGTCTTTTGCTTTTATTCCGTATAAAATATTTTGCAGATATTTATTCGGATTTTCGTCTGCTTTTTCCCAGGCTGTTTTTAATAAATTTATCGAATCTTCACTAAACCAGCTTGTTGGGTTAATTTTTACATCTTTGTCAATATATTTTGATGCCGCTTTTGCAATAATTCCGCCCAATACTCCTGCTGCAAGACAATTTATAGCCGTTCCGCAAATTTCTCTTATAAAAGTTTCTCCTCCTGCGTATTTGTTGCGGTCTTTTGTATCAAAATATGTTCTGGGGGCAACCATAGTACCCAAATCAAGAATAACCGCATTTGCCATCTCATTAGTATCAAGTGTCCTCAATATTCCCGTTAGCGTACCGTCAAGAATACCTTTAAAGGCAGGTGTTTGTTTTTTGTTATTATTTTTTTGTTTTAAATTATTGTTATAATATTCGTTTTTTAAATTGTTAATTGTGATTTCCATTTTTCCCTATCCCGTAAATGCATACTAAAAAAGGCTCCGTTTTCACGGAACCCTTTTTTAAACTATTCAATATCAGTATCAAAAACTCACATCAAAAATTCCCAAGTCCCGTGGTATTTACACTTGATTTGTAGGAGGAGTTATTTGATTTTACTGAATTTAAAATTATCATAAATATTATCCTTGTAGTAATTCTATAATATTAGCCATGCTTTGTCAATATGTAATTAAAAATTGTTTTTCAATCTGTGAAGTACTCTGACTCTGTTAAAAGGCCAGAACAGGAAAACAGCCCTGCCGATAAACCTGTCTTTTTTTAATACTCCCCAATATCTGCTGTCTTGAGAGTTACCTCTGTTATCGCCCATCATAAAAAATTCGTCATCTTTAAGCGTAAAAGGTCCGCATTTCATTACTCTGTCATCTTTTAAAAATGCTTTTTCCGTACCTTTTGGCGGGCAAAGCGGGTATTCATAGACACTTTTTATATAATTTTCTTTGTATTTTTTGTCATTTATATAGACAAAAGCCGCACCGTCTTTTTCAAATTTTATTTCTATCTTATCCCCCGGAAGTCCGACAACTCTTTTGATATAGGCTATGTCTTTGCACAAAATCCCCGTCAATCTTTCCAACAACGGCAAAGGCGCTCTTGAAAGAGTGGTAGACGGAGGATAAAACACCATAATATCCCCTCTTTTCGGAACAGTAAAAAATCTTGAAAATCTTTCGACCACAATTCTGTCCCCTTCAATAAGCGTGGGGTGCATTGAGCCTGAAGGTATCCAGCGGATTTCTCCGATAAAAAATCTTATAATTATTACCATTACAACAACAAAAACTACTGTCGAAACTGTTTCGCCGAGTTTTGTTTTGTTAAATTCATTATATTTTTCTTTTATTCTTTTTAAATCAAACATCTGATAAAAGCTCCAAAAAATCTTCCGAAATATCCCTGTTTTTGCTCGCAGGAAGCTTATTCAAACAAATTTTTGCTTTGTTTATATAATTATACAACAAATCTTTTGTTTTTTCAACTCCGTTCATATAATTGTCTGCATCCTGAGAATATATTACAGGAGCATTGTAAATCCCGTCCTTGATATCATTATTTACGGGTTTTGAATTATCTCCGATACTTATTACATTCAATAAATCATCTCTAATCTGGAATGCAATTCCGAAATTTATACCAAAATCTGTGGCATTTTGAGTTGTATTTATATCCTGATTTGTCAGTATAAAAGGAGATAGAACTGCAGTTTCAAATAAATAAGCAGTCTTGTCTTTCGATTTTTCAATATAATCTTCTATCGAACCTATTTTAAAGCGGTTAAAATTTTGATTTATTTCTCCGATACACATTCTTTTAAGAGTGTGTGAAAAATTTTTAAAAAGTGTCAGCGAATTAAGTTCTGAAACAATTTCCATGGCAATTGATAAAAGATAATCCCCAGAAATAACCCCGAGTTTATTGCCGAAATTGTATGATATTGTTTTTTGCCCCCGTCTTTGATCGCTTTCATCTATAATATCATCATGTACCAATGAGGCATTGTGGACAATTTCAACAGCGCAAAGAGCTTTTAGAATATCGTCATTTATTTCTATCCCCGAAGCTTTTGCGTATAAAAGTGATAATACGGGGCGCATTCGTTTGGAAGGTGATGCTAAAAAATCTTTGACAGAGGTATTTAGCGGTTCTTTTATATTAACCAAAGAATACATTATTTCTTCAATTTTATTTAATTCGGGTAAAACCGTTTCTTTTATGATTTTGTATTTATTGATGAACGTCATTTTTCTTCTTATCCGGATTTTGCTGCTCGGTTTGTTTTTGTTTTTGTTCTTTATCTTTTTTGGCTTTTTCCTGTTCTTCTTTTTCTTTTTGTTTATCTTTAAGTTTTAAATACTGAACTCTGTCCCAACTTATATCAACATATTTGATTTTGTTTCCGTCTATGTCATTTGTATTGATTTGCGGAAGAATTGTGTATAATCTTTCTATTCTTTCAAATACCGTACTGTCAAGAACTCCCAGTCTGACGGTTGTGGATTCTATTTTGACATAAACATCATTAGGGTCTGTCATATTTACATAATCAACTTTTTGCGCAGAATATTTTTCAACTGCTTTGGAAATTTTTTCTATATACTGAATGCGTTTTACATCCCAGTCATTTTTAAGGTCGGGATTTTTTACAAGTATTCTGAGCGGGTTGTTATATTCGGCAGAAGCCATATAATTTATATCGGTAACAAATGAGCCGTCTGTTGTCGCAAACGCTACGGGAAGTTTGTTTAAATCGGTCTTTAAAACAACCGAAGGAATTTTTTCTATAACTATAATCTGTATTCTCGCAGGGAAACCGTATCTTCTGACATAAACATTCTTTATAACCGGAAGTTTATTCAATGCCCCTTTTATAGGGTAAACAGGCATTACAAAAATAGGCATTTTCAGAATTTTTATTCCGCTGATTGAATTGTATAGTACAGGCAAAGGCGCAAGTTTATTATTAACAAATTCTACGGTTTTGGTATCGGGATGTGAAAACGCATCCTCTCTTAAATACCACTGCGGAAGATTTATAAATGCGTATATTAAAAAAATAACAAGTACAAAAAATAAAAATCGCAAAAGAGTTTTTAATCTTTTTTGTTTCTTTTTTTGTTTCCTTAACAGACGTTCTTTTTGTTTGCGCTTTACGGATTTTTTCCCGATTTCCGCAGCCTCCTGAACCTCTTTGGAATATATATTCATATTCTTTGCCAAATCTTCATTTTCAGACATTATTTGTTTAATCCCGCTTCGTTTAAAATAATCTGTACCAAATCGTCATAACTTATACCCATAACCTTGCACTGAGCCGGAAGATCGCTCGTATCTGTCATCCCCGGAGATGTGTTGATTTCAATAACATAAGGGATTCCGTCATTACCTATCATTAAGTCTACTCTTGAAACTCCCCTGCATCCTGCGCATTCGTGAGCTTTTACGGATATTTCTTTTACTCTGCATGTCATCTGTTCATCAAGTCTTGCAGGTAAAATAAACTCTGACATGCCTGATGTATATTTTGCTTCAAAATCGTACCATTCATTTTTCGGGCGTATTTCAAGAATTTCTGTCGGGAAGTTTTTGCCGTCTTTTTCCAATACTCCGACAGTTACAAAAAAGCCGTCAATAAATTCTTCAATCAGCACATCATCATTATATTTTACGGCTTCTTGGTATGCGGATTTCAATTCTTCCCTTGTATTAACTTTTGTCATACCAAAGCTTGAACCTTCCGAAACAGGTTTTGTAATTACGGGAAATTTCAAATCTGCGGTTTTTTGTTCAACATCTTCTCCTTTTCTGACAAAAACGGATTTTGCCATAGGAATATCAGGACAAACAGATAAAATTCTTTTGGTGTATTCTTTATTCATACAAATTGCAGAGCTCATAACTCCGCATCCTGTGTAAGGGATTTTGAGGATTTCCAGAATTCCCTGAATACATCCGTCTTCACCGTATTTGCCATGTAAAGCATTATAGGCATAATCATATTTCCCGTCTTTTAATTTTTGGGCTATGTTTTCATCTACTTCTACAAGCTCAGAGTTCTTATATCCGAGTCTTTGGAGGGCATTAAAGCAGCCTTTCCCTGAACGGCGGGAAACTTCAGCTTCTGATGACATTCCACCGCATAACACTGCTATTTTTGCATTTTTATCTATTTTTGAGTTAATTTCTGCCATAATTTTAATTCCTCTTTATTTTTATTTCCAAGATATTTTATTTCAGGTTCTAAATCTATATTATACATATCATGAACCCTTGATTTCATTTCTGTCATAAGTTGTAATACATCTGTTGAGGATGCGTTATTTGCGTTTACTATGAAATTTGAGTGATTTCTCCATACTCTGGCTCCGCCAATCATTATTTCTTTTGCGCCAACACTTTCTAAAAGACGACCTGCAGGATTGCAAGGCGGATTTTTAAAAATACTGCCGCAATTTGGCAAAGCAAGTGAGGGTTGGTGTTTTCTTCTGAAATCAAGATTATCATTCATTTGTTTTTGTATATCATCGGGATTTTTCTCCGACAATTCAAATTCCGCACGCAATACAACCAAATCATCTTTTTCGCATCTGGAAGTTCTGTAATCAAACCCCATTTGTTCTTTTTTAAAGGTTCTCAATCCCATTTTTCGAGAATAACAAAGAACAGATACTATGCAATCACTTATACACTGACCGTTTGCGGATGCGTTCATATAAACTTCCCCTCCGACTGACCCAGGAAATCCTATCATAAATTCCAACCCCGATAAGCCTGCTTTGCAGGTTTCTTGTGCAAGTTTCGGGCCTTTTACTCCGCAATCGGCAACGACATGTGTTCCTTCAATTGTGACGGTGTTCATTTTGGTTGTTAAAATTACGGCTCCTGTATAGCCCTGTGTTGAAACAAGGGTGTTTGACAAATTACCCAAAACAGGTATATTGGGATTGTTTTGCAAAATTTTTACAAAATCTTCCACACTGTCTGGCATGTAAACTTCTTCAACAGCTCCGCCTATCTTAAAAGTTGTGTGATTTTTTATATCAAAAAATTTTTCAATATTTTCAGCCAAAATTTATCCCCTGAATATTTAATTTAAGAAAAAACGCTTTTTTTTAATATTATATTATAAAATACAATAAATCAAAATTATTATAGAGTGTTTACACTTCCGTTTATTCGCTTTATATAATTGGCATTTGCGCATAAAAGAATTTATTTTATGAATATTTTATTTAATCGGGTAAAAATAAGCGGGTAAAATAATGTAACCGAAAGCCCGACAAGAAACATAAGTGTTACACCGATTTTAATATCAATAATATTTATTATTATGGGCTTAACTATAAATTGTGACATCAAAATCAGGAATATTGAGCCTGTTATTCCTCTTGCGATGCGGCGTATAACGGAAGCATCTTTTGGGTTAAACGGGCAAAACTTTGCGCATAAAAAACACCCGTTAATAATGCCGAGCGAAAAAGCGTAGACTACAAGAGTCACATATTTTAACTTTTGCGGATCTACAAGCAGTTCTCCAGAAATATAATCCGTTCTGTATGTATTAAAACAGTTCAAATATACCAAAATCAAAATTGAAAGAATATTTATTGCTGTCAATAAATACATGTATCTGTTTTTATCTTTTTGCGCCCAATTTATTATATAATTACCTGCAAATATAAGAATTAAACCAATGGATAAACCACATACAACATCCTGCGGGGTATGCACCCCAAGCCATAATCTCGAAAAACCTACAAGCAAAATTAAACAGACCAAAAATGCACAAAGTATTTTATTTTTCCGCAACAGATATGCGCATCCGCCTAACACAGAAGAACTCATAGCAGAATGACCGCTCGGGAATGAATACCCTTTTGCAAGCGGTATGGCAAGTGCCGATGGCTGAATACGGGTGCTCAATACCCAAGGTCTGTAAACACAGGCAATCATTTTGAATAAATGAGTAAGAAATATATTAAAACTTTCTAAAGTAAACAAATATATTCCCGCTTTAAAATCCAAACACCAGTACACTATGGCACATATAAGTGTAGGAAGCCAAAATTCTCCGAATATAGTTACTGATAAAAAGAATTTATCCCAAGCTTCAGGATAATGAACTCTTATATTTTGTAAAAAAAGTAAAAAATCAATCTGCGGGTTAATCCAAGCAGGACAAGATAAACAATCTATCATAATTCCTCCATACATTTATCTTAACAAAACATAGCCTCGAACGCAATTTTTTTCAGGATGATTACTTTATAAGTGTATGGTAGAAGGTGTGAATAATACTAATTTAATAGACAGGTTTAAGTGTGCTCCCAATAAAGGTTCAGTATGCGACAGAAAGCCTGTGACAAGACCTGAAATTCCTAAGACTGAATTAAAACAGGATACTCTTGATTTATCTTCAAAACGAAAATTAAACATAACAAAGGAAAATATCGGTTGGGGAATAGCCCTAGGACTAATCGGTGTCGGACTGTTCCATACGATAAAAGGACTCAGACGCCCCAAAATTTCTACCGTAAAACTTAAACAACTTGCTGAACATATAGAGTTTACAAAAGCTAAGACATTAGAAGAAGCAATGGAATTTGGTAAAAAACATCTTGGAATAAAAGATTATAAAGGTTTTGAAAATGCTGATATTGATGCCATAAACTGGGTCAATGAGGGACTTGTAAATGTTTCTAATTATAAAAAAGGCAAGCTGATGTTTCCTGACATTATTGAGTATGAAGAACTTAATGACAAAACAATGGCGTGCGTTCTTACCGAAGGTAAAAAGTTTCTGAATAAACTTAAAATCAATAAAAAATTATTCAGTAATCTTGATGAAAAAATCGCAGAACGAATAAAAAATTCTCCATTTTCTGATATCCAAATGTTTAGCGGAGAAAGTGCGGGAACACTCAAAAAGAATCTTGAAAAATTTAAAAATAAAGAAAAATTGGATTTTAATGAAAAAGTTCAATTATATGAAGATTTGGAAAAGCTTGAACATGAGTCATTAAGGTCACCTGCGTTCAGAATAAAAGAAATAATAAATAACCCTCAGGCAAGAGAAAAACTGATTCAGCAAGGTATTTTAACGGGTGAAAATCATACCCTTATAGAATGGGCTAAAGGTATTTCCCCTATTGATACAGAGAAATTAAATTCTTGTGATTACAGAGCTCTTAATGTTGTAAAAAAGATTTTACTATCAAAATCGGGGTACAGATTTGAGCATGAGACGGCAAGTCCGTTCAGAACAATTTTTCATGAAGTCGGTCATTTGCAATATAAGCCAATGAAAGGAACAGGTCAAATGGAAGTAACCGAAAGCCTTGAAAAATACTGGAACGGAGATAAAAAAGCTCTCAGCACCGCACTGACGGTTTCCCGATATGCAGGCACAAGCCCGTCTGAATTTTTGGCGGAAGTATTTGCAGAAAAAGTCAGCGGCCATAAACTTTCAGATGAGGTTATTGAATTGGAAAAGAAGATAATAAATTCTACTAAATAAAGCCAAAAACTATTATCAACAATATGTGTGAATAAATCTCGATATATAAGGGCAACTATTTATCAAACTCAAATACTTTGGACAACTTAACTCCCAAAGCTCTCGATAACTTGAACAACATAATTGTTGAGGGGTTGCTTTTTCCTCCCTCAATTTTGCCTACATAAGTCGGATGAACTCCGATTTTCTCTGCAAGTTGTTCCTGCGTTAAATCTTGTTCCTTTCTTATAAGCCTTAATGTTTGCCTAATCGTTCTAGTATCTTAGTGTTCATATTTATTCAAAAAATCTTTGTGGTGGAATTTCTAATTTTTCAGCAATTAGTATAAATCTTTTTAAACTGGGAGTCTTTTTCCCTCTCTCAATCTCAGACAAATAATCCTGTGAAATATCACACAATTCGCTTAGCTGTTCTTGTGTCAAATTCTTTTCTTGTCTAAATTTTTTGATGTTTTTTAGTATGTTGTTAATCGTGCTATTTGTCATACTTTTATTTTTATGCTATTTATTAAAATAATTAACAGGCATATAGCACGGATTGATGTTCATTAAAAATTTTATTATTTTCATATTTATCTTTTTACTTGGCATTAATAATGCAAATGCCTCTACATTTGAGTATGGCTATACTTCTGACGGTTTTAAGTATGTTATACATAAACACAATGAGAGTTCCTATCAGCATGTTTGGTGTACTGCTCATAACGGAATTGAAGAATATGAGAACTTTGATTTTACAAGAGTTGACTGCCTTACTGATACTCATGCAATAGAGTTTGACTTCGCTGATAAGTGGGCTGAAAGTATCGGACAAGCCCTGCATTACTCTTTTATGACAGGCAAAAGAGCAAAGGTTGTTTTAATCTTAGAAAACCCCGAAAAGCAAATGTGTTACTTTCAAAGAGTGCAAAACTTAGGCAAAATACATAACTTTGATGTTGAATATGTAACTCCTGAAATCTTAACCCTTACAGACAATAAATGCCAATTCCACGACTGCAGGTGTCATAAAAATAAAAAACTAAAATTCTTAAATAGGATTAAATACATTTTCAAACATATTATAAATAACAATTTGGATATATAAAAATAAAATGGCACAAATTTGGCACAAATGATAAAAAATAAGGACTATCAAAATCTGAAAGTCCTTTTATAATTGGTTGCGGGAGCTGGATTTTACAAAGCGAAACGACGAACTTTAGTGAGGAGATTGAGCCTGTATGCTGCGTGGCTTAAGCCACGCAGCTGAACCTTGGTGAAAATCCAAGCGACCAATAAAAAAGACTACTTCGTAGTCTTTAACAAATGGTTGCGGGAGCTGGATTTGAACCAACGACCTTCGGGTTATGAGAAGTTCATATTTAGATTTCTCACTTCTAATATGTCAATAATTTTTCTCAAATTGTAAATTTTTAAATCGCCTTAAACTCTTATTTTACAAGATTTCTTAACAATTATAAAACTGATTTTTTAAAAATTTTCAAAATACAAATTTTGTTATTTTTTAAAATTTCTGCATTATTCGTGAGTAAAATTTGGCACTTTTTTGGCACCGATTTTAAAATACATAATTATAAATTATGCTTGTTTTGGTTGAATTTTAATTTCAAAATCTAAGTAATCAAATATTTTAACCAATGTGTCAATTTTCGGTGCGGTCTTTGTTTGTCCGTCTAAAAGTTTAATTATGTTACTTCTTGATAATTCTAAATCTTTAGACATTTTTCTGACTGAAATATTACGAACTTCAATAACTTTCTCTAATGCCATATAAAAAGCATCAAAATCACCGTCTTGCAAATATTCATCTAGTGCAACCTGTAACCACAATGCCTGCTCATTTACATCTTGTAAACGCTCTTTTACATCATCATCAAATTTTATATTTTCTTTTAATATTTTTTCAATATCATATTTCATTTTTAAAGTACCTTTCTTTAAATTCTTCAAAATATTTGTTGGCTTTTTTGATTGCTTGGGTTTGGTCTGATTTATCGCCTCCTGCTAATATCAGGATAATTATATTATCAAGTTCTTTGTAATAGATTCTGTAACCTTTATTTGTAATAAACCTGAATTCTGATAATTCGCTATTTTGCAGAGGTTTACAATCGCCATAGTTTCCTGCTTGTACCCTTAACAACCTTTGTTGTATTCGTTTTTGCTCAATACTGTCAAGTTTGTTTAGCCATTCTTGAAAAGGGCATTTGCCGTCTTTTGTCGTATAGTAAAGAATTTCTTTCATATTTATATGGTACTCTATAACATACCACTTGTCAATTATTTGTTTAGTTATTTTAATAATTCAAAATAATTCGGCAGGGATAAATCAAGCGGTAGTGTTTCAACATCATTTACACAAGCGGTATTATCATTGTATCTTTTAATCAGCACTTTTGTATTTCATCTTTATCAAGAAAAGACATTTCATAATGCTCTGCTCTTAACTTTTTAACAGATATTATCGGATTCTTGTATATCAAATCTTCTCTTACAGCAACATTGAATACTGTTTTTATCATTGTCAAAATATTGTTAATTGTTTTGTTTGAAAGTCCGTCAATATCCTTTTTTTGCTTAATAAACTTGGATATTACTGATGATGTAACATCAAGCATTTTCATTTTTCTAAAAAATGGTTCTATATGTTTTCTTAAATACATTACCTATATTGTTTGAGTAATGTAATTAACGGCTTTTGTAGCATCATGTGAGGCTTTGAAGATAAAGTTTTTATCATTCTTTAAAGCCTGTAACCAACTGTTTATATAATTTGCGTTGTTTTCTATATTCGGAGTTATACCAAATTCCGCACATAGAAAACTTGCTCCCATTTCTGCAATAAGTTCTTCATAGGCTCTGTCCTCAATATCGTACTTATTCAGCCTGTTCAGTCGGTCTTTATGTCCTGTCCAATGTGTCATTTCGTGCAATAGGGTTGAATAATATCCCTCATTATCTTTAAATTTGGACTTTAAGGGCATATTGATATAATCATCAGTAGGAGTATAAAATGCTTGCTCCAATAATCAATAGGAGCAAGTACAATTAACTCTGAAATATTATCAGTATTTTTCGATAAATAATAATTTTTAATACTTTCAACGATTGCAAATAAAGGGTTATCGGCTTTACCATTTTCATCTAAAGCTTTTAATTCAACATATTTATATCTATTTTTGCTATCTTGTATTCTTATGTCAATAGCCTCTTTGTAACTTTTTCCGACTTGGTACTGATTCCAATACTTTGAACAAACAGAACCACCATTTTGACAGTCATTAGCAATAAAAGTCAAAAACCTCTCTATAAATACTTCGTTGCTGTCTATATAAATATTTTCAGGTTTGTTTTCATTGCGAGTTATAGTTATATGCTGTCTTCTTTTTTTATAATCATTATCTTTTAGCCTATCCTCATCTGATTTCAAATTGTCGGGAATATAATCTTTTGCATATTTTTTAGCATGATTATTGATAGATTTTGCAAAGTCTTTCATAGTAGAGATTTTACAGACAGCTTCTGCCCAATGACTGTTTCTAGTCCAATGTCCTCTTAGTTTAAGTTTATAATCACTCTCAAGTTTATTTAAAATCTTGTCTAATAATCTTTCTTTTTCTTCTGCCATAACTCCTACTTCCTGCATAATTCTGCAATTTTTAGTATTCCTTTTGGCACTATTATAACACAAAATTGTAAAATTACGGAAAGTTATAGGGTTATATTTTTCAGTTTGACGGACTTAAGTTTGAAATCACTATGGCATACAATTAACAAATGGAGTAAACTTATGAACCCAAAACAACTACTAGGCAAAAAGATACAAAAAATTAGAAAATCAAGAGGTTATACACAAGAAAAACTCGCTGAAATTATAGGTATGGATAGCGGTTATGTCTGTAAAATGGAAACAGGTAGGCATACTCCCTCTTTAGAAACGTTAGAAAAACTCTCAAAAGCCTTAAATACAGAATTAGCAGATTTTTTAGACTTTGAAAATCTTATAGAACAGGACTATAAATCAAAACTTATTGAATTAATAAATGTGTTACCAAAAGACAAACAAAAGCAACTATATAAAGTTGCCAGAGCATTGGAGGGGTAAATATGACTAATAATGAATTGAACTGTGTTAAAAAGATTACCATGTATAATTTAGAGGGTAAATTAGTTGAATATAATGAAGAAGAACTGAAAGAAAGAATATCAGAATTACTAAAATGTGTTGGCTTTAACCTAAAATACTGTTTTTTCTTGTATGAAGAATGTTATGGAAAAAAGATTTTGCAGAAAGATTATTTACCTTTATTGGGTTATACTTCTAAAAAAACATTTAAAAGATGGTATTTTGAAGCGATGATTAGAGGAAAACGCTATCATCAAGCAATTCCAGAGGCAACAAACAGGCGAGATGCGGAAACATACTTCAATGCCTTTAAGACAGACCTTTTAAGAGGTAAACTTGACCTTGTGGAAAATATCGGATGCAAGCCATTCAAAGAACTTGTAAAAGTCTATGTTGAATACTCAAAAACTAATCACCGTTCCTATAAAACAAATGTTGCAAAGGCTTATAAGTTTGAAAAACTTTGGGGCAACAGGCAATTAAAAGATATATCCCCTATGGATATTGAAAAGTATAAAATCAATCGTAAAAAAGAGGTTAAAGTAAAAGAAAAAATTGTTGATGGTGTAAAAATTTCTGCAAAATATATTTCAAATACAACTATAAACAGAGATATAGAAGTTTTGAGAAAAATGTTTAACCTTGCCATTCAAAATGGTTGGCTAACTAAAAATCCTTGCACCGGAATAACCAAATTAAGACAAGAAAACAAACTTGAAAGATATTTAACCCCCGATGAAGAAATAAGGCTTTTAGGGGCTTGTGAGGGCAGATTTAAACACCTAAAACCTATTATTCAATTTGCACTCAATACAGGCATGAGAAAAGAAGAAATATTAAGCCTTACATGGAAATGTGTCAGCTTTGATAATAACAAAATTACCTTACTTGATACTAAAAACGGTAAAAAGCGTTTTATTCCTATCAATTCAGTAGTAAGAAATGTATTGAAAGATGCACATAAAAAGAAATGTTGCGATTATGTTTTTGCCAATCCTATCACACAGACAAGATATTCAGACTTGAAAAGGTCTTTTGTATCTTTGTGTGAGAAAGCCAATGTTGAAAACTTTAGATTTCACGATTTAAGACATACATCAGCTACAAGAATGGTCGGTGCAGGTGTTCCTATAACAATGGTAAAAGATATTTTAGGACATTCTGATATTCATACCACTATGAGATACGCTCACGCTATTACAGAGCAGTCATTAGAGGCTATTGAAACATTATCTAACTATGCTGAAAAGAATAGAAAAGTAATTGAATTAAAGTTGAACTCTAACGGCTAAAATCGGATTGTAAAATGCTTATAACCTCATAAAGTTTATTCATACTTTATGGGGTTTTATTGTTATTAAAATGCAAGCAACTACACAAATATTACACAAAAGCATTAAAAAAGGGTTAAGGCTAAAAAGCCAAAACCCTTATAAATAATTGGTTGCGGGAGCTGGATTTGAACCAACGACCTTCGGGTTATGAGCCCGACGAGCTACCAGACTGCTCCATCCCGCGATATTTAATTTTATTGCCCTCTGTTTGACAACTAAATTATGCAACGCTGAAAAATTTTTTGCAAGTATTTATATTCTTTACAATTATTTACAAAAAATTTTTACCAATATTATTGCGTTTCAAACTCATACCGATTTAAAAAATAATACTTTAGAATTAGTTTTTAATGATTAATGTTATATGAATTAATATTTTGGGATTAATATTCTTGTAAGAGTTAATTATTATTTGAGGATATATTATTACTGTTTTTACGCAATTATTCAGTTTACCCCAAAAATCGTACAAACAATTGACAGAAGTTGAAAAAAATTGTAATATAATCATCAGGTAAGACAAATGTTATAGTATTTAACAAAAAGAAAGGCGTTATGTTATGAAAAAAAGATTCGGTTTTACGTTGGCAGAAGTCTTGATTACACTCGGTATCATCGGTGTAGTTGCAGCTATGACAATTCCAACATTAATCCAAAACACTAACAGTGTTAAATTCGCGTCCCAATTTAAAAAATCAATTTCTACTTTGTCTCAGGCAGCTTTGATGTCTCAGGCTCAATACGATATTGACTATTCATTGGTTACAACTGAAAGTGCTGATGCTACTTGTGCTTCTGATACTGTTGCAGGCGGTCAATATACTGTTTGCGGTATTTTTAACAACACATTAGCAGGTCAGACTTATCAGGGTGTATATGGAACGGTTAAAGGTTCAAATGCAACTGATGCGTATGCAATTACTAGCAAAGCATTAACACCGACAGGATTTTTGATTTATGCATTAGCTGACGGTTCATTTGTAGGTTTTAACCCGGATGCTAAAAACTGCGGTTTAGGTGCAGGTAATGTACTTGACAATACAATGCTTTCTACAGGTGCTTTGAAAGATTGTTTAGGGTTTATTGATGTAAACGGGCCTACACCTCCAAACAAAGAAGTTACTTGTGCGGATGATTCAGCTGCTTTAACTCCTGGAACTCCTTGTGCTTTGGCTAATACAGGTTCAGCAATGGGTGATGTTTACCCGATTGTATTCCACGATGGTGTTGTAGAACCTGCTACAAATGCTGCTAAATCAGTTCTTGCAAGAGGTAAATAATCGTTTTATTACGGTTTAAGTTTAAAAACGGAACAAATTTCGGTTTGTTCCGTTTTTTTTATTCATGCCACTATGGAAAAGTGCATAAGTAATGTGCTTTAAACTCAATAGATTCTTCGGGTTAAAACCCTCAGAATGACAAAGAGTCGGATTTTATAAAATGCAGTCATTCTGAGCCGGTGCGAGCAGAGAATGAAAGCGAGCAACGATATCCGTTTAATACAAGTATTAATTACGAATAATCATTTTTAATTCCACTAGATTCTTCGGCTGATGCCTAAGGATGACACATAGTACTTATTTTTCAGTATAAATATGTATGCCATTCTCATTTTTTATGATTGAAATTTTTTGTTATAAGTTGTATAATAGTTGAGTTGTATAGTAAAAGAGGGCTTATAAACATGAAACTTCACATGCAAATTTTAATCGCATTGGGTCTTGGAATTAAAAGAAACTGGCATATATTTTTCGGTATTATCGCAGGTATATTTGTCGGAGTATTTCTTTATTCACATTCAAACAGTGCAAGTGTAAGCATTTTGAAGTTTTTGACGTTTATAGGTCAGGTATTTATAAGACTTATTCAAATGGTTGTTATACCGCTAGTTGTTTCGGCTATAATAATCGGAATTACAAGTATTGGTGATAATAAACAGCTTGGTAAATTCGGGTCAAAAATGATTGTTTATTACGGGATTTTAACTACAATAGCCGTAACAATCGGGGCGGTTCTTGCTGCTATTTTCAAACCCGGTTCGGGGGCAGCTCATTATATTTCAGCAAATATTGCGTCTGATGTTCAGGCATCTGTTACTAATGCAATGCAGCAGCAACAGGGTAAAATACTTGACTTAATTTTGAGCTTTATCCCTAACAATCCGATGGAAGCTTTTGCAACAGGCAATATGGTTCCGATAATTATTTTTGTTGTGTTATTTGCTCTTGCTCTTGCAAGAGTCGGGGATGTAAACAGACCGATTGTATCTTTCTTTGAATCTGTTTTTGCTGCTACAATGAAAATAACAGACTGGATAATGCTCTTTGCGGCTCCCGGTGTATTTGCCCTGACTGCAAGTGCAATCGCAAGTTTCGGAATTGATATCTTCGGTCCGATATCAAAATATTTACTTGTACTTTTAGCGGGTTTTGCTATTCAAATGTTTATGATTTATCCTCTATTTTTGAGATGTTTTTCAAAGGTTTCGGCACCGATGTTATTTTCAGCTATAACAGAGGCAACTATGGTTGCATTCGGAACAGCAAGTTCATCGGCTACATTACCTTTAACTATTGCGTGTTGTGAAAAAAGAGGAATTTCGCATAAAATAGCAAGTTTTGTTCTTCCTTTGGGTGCGACATTGAACTTTGACGGTACAGCTTTATTGCAAACAGTTGCAGTAATCTTTTTAGCTCAGGCTTATCAGGTACATTTAACGGTCGGAATGGTTGTTGTTATTGCACTTTTGGCAATAGTAGCTTCAAGTACTTGCGCAGGTATCCCAGGGGGCGGACTTATCACTATTGCACTTATTCTTAACGGACTCGGTTTAAGTCCGGAACAGCTTGTTGCAGGGTTTGCATTCCTGTTTACAATAGAAAGATTGACAGATATGCTCAGAACTACTCTCAACGTTACTTCTGATGCTGTTGTTGCCGCAACTATTGCAGATAATGAAAACGAAATAAATTATGATTTGCTCAATAACCCGCAAGCCTATGAAGAAATAGCTTAAGGGGTAAATGATAAATATGAATAATTTGACTGTAAAAAAATGGATAGAACCTTACAGACTGCTTGAAACAGTCAAATTATACTGCGAAATGACCGACTATACTTTTGACGGCTCAAATAAGCTTATTCAAAAAGATAAACTATACAAAACCATTGAAGAAAAAGGCGGTTTTGGGTTATATATGAAAAATGTCAATAAATATTATTTCTTTAAGCCGCAAAATGATTTTTCATTAATTAATAAACTGATTGAGGTCTTTGGATTTGTTGAAGACGATTATGAATACAGTCAGGATAGTGAGTATTGCTTAAATCTGATTGATTTAGGAAAAGCTGAGGCAACATTTCTTAACATTTAAAATTATGCAGGCAATTTTTTACCATGAAAATACTTTATATTAATACAGGGGAATTAATAGAAAGTATAAGGGGATAAATAATTGATAGGTTTTTATACGCCGCTTGCGTACAATAACTACGCACCTTTCATGTGGCAATTTAATGTTGTTTATAATCAGACACAGACACTAATAGGTGATTCTTTGCGTAATATGTCAGAAAACGGAGGTCCTGTCGGGGCTTATCCGAGTTACGGATATTCTCCGTTTGGGTGTTATGCAGCTCCATCAAGCGGTGGGGGCGGAGGTTATACTTCCGAAGTTGAAGAAGCTGATGTAAAAAATGAATCAGCTGTTGAAACAGAAGAAGCTCAAGAAGCAGCAGGCAGGGATGAAATTGAAGAAACTGATGATGCAGAATCAGGCGGTGGGGTTGTAAATACACACAAAACCCGCTCGACAAAACGAACTTATGCAACAAATCCTATCTCGACACCTAAAACATCACAAGTCGGGGATGAGGGAGAAGCAAAAGCTCTGAGAAATGAATTTATTGATGTTGCAAATTCTTATTCAAATTGCAGTGAGGCAAACGGTACTCATCATAAATTCTGTATAAACCCGACCTGCAAAATTGATGATCCGAATGATAAAGAATGGTGTACGGATTTTGTATCTTATGTTGTAAAAGAAGCATACCGTAAGAACGGGAAGTCTTTGCCTCGCGGATTTGTCGGTTTTCATGATGTTGAAACAATGAAAAATTGGGCAATAAATAACGATATGTTTATCAGAACATCAAATCAGCCAAGGAAAGCCGAATATATTGCAAAAAATATAAAACGCGGCGATATAATTGTAATAAATGAACATAACGCATCTCATATCGGCTTTGTAACTGGAGTTGATGATGACGGTGTTATTCATACAATTGAAGGCAACCGTGAGGACAGAGTAAAAGGCTTTGCTTATACTCCAAATTACAACAAGATAAGCGGTTTTATCAGAATGAAGTAAAAAGCTGTTTTGCAAGCTCATCAACAGTTGAATTGTTATAAATTATAATATCGGATTTGTGGGCTTTTTCATCCTGATTCGTTTGGGAATCCATACGAAGTTTTGCTTCCTGAGCAGTGAAATTATTACGTTTCATCAGTCGTTCCAATCTTATATTGTCATCTGTGTAAATAAAAATAATTTTATCAAACATATTTTCCATATTACATTCAAAAAGCAGCGGAACAGAAACAAAAACGCATTTTTCGTTTTGATGTTTGATGAAAAATTTTTCGATTTCAAGCTTAACCTGCGGATGAATGATATTTTCAAGCTTCTTTCTTAATTCGGGATTTTTAAAAACAATTGTACCAAGTTTTTTTCTTGATATTTTGTTATTTTCAAAAATATCATAATCTTTGAACGCATTGACTACATCTTGATTATTATTTAGCAAATCGTGTGCAAATATATCACTGTCGGCAACAATATAGCCTTTATCTTGTAAAAGCTTTTCGACTGTGGATTTCCCGCTTGCAATATTACCTACAATAGCATATTTTATCATTTTTTAGCAGCCAATCTGTTTAAAAAGTTGCGTAATTCCTTTATTTGCTGAGGTTTTATCGGTTTAAATTCGCCTCGTTTCAATCCGTCAAGATTTATAGTTGCATGCTGAGTACGTTTGAGAGAAATTACTTCAAAGCCCAAATATTCAAACATCTTACGAATTTGACGGTTCATTCCCTGATATAAAAGAACCTCCATAGAAGTATGAGAATTATCTATCTCCAGTACACAAACCTGAGCATAGGCTATTTTTCCCTTTTCTATTTCTATCCCTTTATACATTGTATCAATGTCGTTTTGCGATATTTTACCGTTAATTGTAACCCGATATAATTTAGGTACTTTTGCGCTCGGATGCGTAAGTTCGTTAATCAAGTCGCCGTCGTTTGTAAGAATCAAAAGACCTGTGGATTCTCTGTCAAGTCTGCCGACAGGCTTTAAGTTATACAGTTTTTCCGGTAAAAGGTCATAAATCGTCTTACGACCTTTTTCATCATCAGAAGTCGTAATGTATCCTGCGGGTTTGTAAAATCGATAATATTCGTGTTTAACGGGATGAATAAGTTGTTTATTTACAAAGACTTTATCTTTAGGCTGCACGCTGTAACCAAGTTCTGTAATGATTTTTCCATTAACCGTTACAACCCCTGATTCTATAAGCTCATCCGCTTTTCGGCGTGAACATAAACCGCTTGAAGCTATATATTTGTTTAGGCGTGTTCCTGTCATAGTTTTATTTTACCACAAATTATAACATTATGTAACAAAAACGCAATTTTTGTTTATCTGACGTTTTAATATATTAGTGTAGTGAAATTTTAAGTGTGAAAGGAATTTATATGACATTAGATTTGACAAAATTCCAAAAAGCGCTTCCAAAATTGGAAAAATTATCTTGCCCGTATTCAGGGAAAAAATTGTCGCCCGATGAAACAAGAAAGATGGTTGAGCATCTTACAATAAAACCATATAAAAACGGCAGCGAAAGTTTTATTCCTGAAATTCCTAAAAAAGATTTTGTGAAAAAAATGCTTGAAAAAATAGACAAAGCAATAGCAAAAGACCCGAAAGATATCGAATTGCGTAAATATCGTTCGGCAATTGCAAAAATGAATAAAGAAATTATAAAATTGACTATTTAATCGTTTCAACTTTATCCGTAACGACAATTTCTCTTACGGGAACTTCAAGCGGACTTGTTTTTACAATTTCTTTTGTTTCCGTATCGACAACGGAATACATACCCGCACGGGCATTTGTAACCATTATCAGCTTGGAATTTACAATCGGTGTAATATGTGTTGCAAAAGAATCCGTATCGAGATATAACATTTCCGTTAATATATCTTCAGTCGTATCAAGAACATCTATAATATTTTCCGCTGCACCCAAAATATACAAATCGTTTTCACTTGTATATAAGTCCACAGGTTTTTCGCAAACATAAAGCTCTTTTATAAGTTCGCCTTTTTCATAATCAACTATTGCAAGTCTGTCACGGGTTCTTGAAGCTATATAAATCTTACCGTTCAGGTATGCTATATCGGATACATTCGGGAAACTTCCTATATTTTTCAGTTTGTAATTATTACCAATTTCTATTGACCAAATATCATTTTTATTTCTGTCTACATAAAAAAGTTTTTTACCTCCGTCTGCAAGAGTAAGCTTTTCGCATTTGCCATTAATTTTTAGCTGCTTTTTAAGGGTCATTGTTTCCAGACTCAAAACATAAATGCTTGAAGCACTTTCTGATGAGATATAAGCAATTTTGTTATCAAGATCCATAACAATCTGTTCCGGAACGGATTCAAAATTAACCTGTTTTATTACTTTTTCATCCATTAGCGAAATTATATTCATTATGTTTGAATCAAAATACGTTACCAAAAGATACTTGTTGTCATATCCTTTGATATCATTTATGACCGCATTTTGTTCAAGTGCATATCCTGCGGCTTTTGATGCAGTATTCACAACCTGAATATTTCGATTTACCCCTGATGCTATGTAGAAAGTTTTATTATTCAATTCTTCAACAGGTATAGTTCTTTTATTGCCTGCTGTTTTTGTATTGTCAATTCTAAGTCCTGTATCTTCCGTAACGGTAACATCCAAATCCCCGATAATTCCCTTTAAAGACGGCGGTATTACAAGTCCTTTTGGCAGCATAATATCCTGAGGCAAAATTCCTGACTGCAATTCATCAGGAGGATTTGTCATGTTTAATACAGTCTTTTTCCCATTGATATTTATTACTTTTAACAGTGTATAACGGTTATTAAAAATAACCATATCAGGTTTTTGTTTCATTGTCTGACCTTTAGGATATACCTGTGTTATTTCAAGTGCTTCAACATTCTCCGACTTTGAGGGAATAACAGGCAAATACATAGTATTATCAGGTAAAACAATAACTCCGTCAAAACGAAAATTTGTTTCGGGGAAATCCTGATTTACATAGTCTTTAATCTGTTGCGGCACTTCCAAACAAAAAGCCCCTGCCTGCACTAATAAAGAAATAATAACGGATAACAAAAACTTTTTCATATTATTTGAATACTCCCTTTACTTTTGACATAATTGATTTGTCGGATGCTTCTTTCCCTGTTTGAAGCTCATATAACTGTTTATACAAGTCTTTTTCAATATCATTAGGTTGTTTAGGAATTTTAACTTTCAAAACAACAACTTGATCACCTTTTTGTGTCGGTCTTGAAAGTACGGGGATTCCACCCGCTTTTATTTTTATTATATCACCATATTGAGAACCGTGAGGGACTTCTATTTCTTTATCCCCGTAAAGCGTTTTTACAACGACCTTATCACCCAAAACTGCTTGAGCAGGGGATATTTCAAGCTCTGTAAATACGTTTACCCCGTCTCTTTTATAATATGGAGAAGCCTCAACATGGATAACAACAAATAAATCTCCTGAAGGCCCGCCATTTATTCCGCAGTCACCCTCGCCCGCAACTCTCATTTTTGACAGATTATCGACTCCGGCAGGTATTTTTATTTCAAGCTTACGGGTTCTTGTAATATGTCCCATCCCCGAGCAGCTTGTGCAAAATTTATCTATATGCTGACCTGTTCCGTTACATTGAGGACAAACAGATATTTGTGAAAAATTGCCTAAAGGGGTTCTTGTTACATGCTGAACACGTCCGGAGCCTCCGCATTGAGGACAAATTGTAGGTTTTGAAGTCGGGTCTGCTCCTGTTCCATGACAATCTGAACAAACTTCCTGATGGTCAAACGATATTTCTTTTTCTACCCCAAATGCAGCTTCTTCAAATTTTATTTTTAAATCGTATCTTAAATCTCTGCCACGCTGAGGAGCATTCGGATCAGCAGCACCGAATCCGAAGCCGCCAAATCCGCCAAAAAATGATTCAAAAATATCATTCAAATCTCCAAAACCGCCGGCAAACGGGCCTCCGGTATCAAATCCTGCATTCTTTAGACCGTCTTCGCCGTAGCGGTCATAAGTAGCTCTTTTATTGTCATCTGACAATGTTTCATAAGCTTTCCCAAGCTCTTTAAATCTTTCCTCCGCATCAGGAGCTTTATTTACATCGGGGTGTAACTCTCTGGCTTTCTTTCTGAAAGCCGATTTTATCTCATCTTGCGAAGCATCTTTTGATACTCCTAAAATTTCGTAGTAATCTGCCATGATTTATTTCTTTATCCCTACCAACTATCTATATTTATACTACAATTATTCGGCTGAGGCAACATTTACCATTGTAGCTCTTAAAACTTTATCTCCGTATTTATAACCTTTTCTCAATTCGGCAATTACGGTGTTCTCCTTATGCTCTGAAGTCGGTGTTTGCATTACCGCCTCATGAAAATTAGGATCAAAATCTTCTCCGACTGCTTTTATTTCCTCAAGCCCCATTTTTACAAGTGTTTCGTAAACCTGTTTTTGGATAAGGTTGAAACTTTCCTTTACTTTTTCGCAATCATCCACATTTTCAAGTGATTTTTGACCTCTTTCAAAATTATCCAAAACTTCAATAAGCTTTTTTAATGCTTCTTCCGTACCGAATTTTATAAGATTTTCTCTTTCCTGCGCCTGTCTTTTTCTGTAATTGTCAAAATCTGCAGCAAGTCTTATATACTGTTGATTTAATTCATCATATTTCTTTTGCAGGTCATTATCAGCTTCATTATTTTGGGCTTCTGCCTGCTCGGTTTGCTCAGGTTGTTCGGATTCCTGTGCTGTTTCTTCGTCTTTTACCGTTTCATTAATATCTATTTCGTCTTTTATTTCTTCATTTTTAAATGGATTAGAACCGCCCATAATATTCCTCACATATTTAATCTGTACTAATATTATAGAATATCAAATAAGATAAACAAGGAAAATTTATTATTTTTTAATATTTCAGGGAAAAACTAGCAAATTATATTTTGATGTGTTTTAGTAATTTCAGCTAACTATTTACGAAGATAAAGAAAGGATATTGAAATGAAAGTAGGAAAAATCGCAAGCTTCGTCGGCACAGGACTTTTAGCAATTTCATGTTCAAGTAAAGCACCAAAGGCAGCAGAAGAAGCTGTGCAGGAAATAGTAAAAGAAGCTCCTGTTGTTGTTCAAAATGTTACACCGCAAAAGGCCGTTGATAAAGCATTAGGACGTATTGTTCAGTTCGGAACGGGTGAAGAATATTACAAAGCTCAAAAAGCAGGAAATTCTTTCCCTATAAAGAAAAAAGCAACAGATATATCTGATGCAATTTTTTATTGGGACAGTCTTGCTAATGTCAAAAAAGTACAGATAGCGTACAATGCAGGATATAAAATGGCAAAAGACAGCATGGCAGGAATACCTTTTACAAGAATGGAATTTAAAGTGCCAAGACCTATGGCTTTGAGAAATAAATTAGTTTTCAAAACAACAAAATCACTTAAAAACAAAGCACAGGAAGAAGCATCAAAATATTATACAGGTGCACAAATGGAAGCATTCAGAGTAAGAGAACCTCGTGCAAATGCGTCTGAAAGAACCAAAGTAAACCATCAGACATACCTTTATGACAGAATAGGTACTGTCCTTGAACAAAGACATGCCTATAATAAAGGTATTGAAGATGCAAAATTACACTAAATCACACTAAATTACACACACAAAAGAAAGGGGTATTAAATTTTAATGCTCCTTTTTTAATGCTTATTTATCGTGTTATAATATCGCTATGAAAAGAATTATTCTGATATTTTTAATGTTTGTTCAGCTGTTTTTGGGTGTAAATTCAGCCGAATTAAGTTTTGAGCAAAATCCCCTTCAGAATAATTCAGCCTCCGTTCAGTCTGCAAATAAATCTCACAATACAATTTCTGTTGATTTGAAAAATTATGAATCAGCAGTATTACAACTGAACAAATCCGAAGAAGAAATCTTTGCGCATCAAAATAAAAACAAAAATCAAAGTTTAATTTTTGGAAATCCTCAACTTAGTCAAAAAATATCTTCAAAAATTTTCAATAATGAAAATAATTCGGATATTATAAAAAATTACGGATTTATTTCGTATTTATCCAATGAAATTTGTACCCGTGCTCCTTAGTTTGTATCTGTCAGTTTATATTTAAGGGCAAAATCCTTTTGCTTATTAAAAGGATTTCAGCTTTATTGACTTTAAAAATTAACAAAAATAAGGAGAATACATGAATCTTGAATTATTCAAAGACGGTTGTCTTTTGATGATTATCGGGATGGGATTTGTTTTTGTATTCATTCAATTAATGATTTGGTTTATGCAAATAAATGCAAAAATCATAGAATGGATAAACAAAAAATACCCCGAAATTGCAGAAGAAACAAAATATAAAAAATCATCAGACGACAATGATCAAATTGCACTGGCTATATTATGTGCATATTTAAAACATAAATTAAATAAATAAGGAGAAAATGATGACTAATAAAGACAATAGAAAGAATAACGTTCCGAATACAAACGCAGGCGAGGCAACATTTCCATTGGTATTCGGAATCGTTGCGGTAATATTAATGGCATTGATTTCACATTTTATAGGAAATTAAAAATATAAGAACTAAACCCCTTCGAATAATTATTACGGAGGGGTTTTTAATTGTTGAAATTAAAAATACAAATAAATACTTGAAAAAAGTTTTTTTTTATGAGAGTATGTGTTTATAGCCAAGGCAAGGTAGCTCAGCTGGCTAGAGCGTTCGGCTCATACCCGAGAGGTCGAGAGTTCGAGTCTCTCCCTTGCTAAATAAAAAAGATAGGTTTTATGCCTATCTTTTTTATAGGAATGAAAAAAAGTATGAACATTATAGAAACTTTTGATAAAACAACGCAGGAAATTTTGACTTCACTTGAAAAAACACAAAAAGAATTTTGGAATATTTCAAGAGTGACGGCAGAATTTATGTATAATTTTATAATTGATGCAAAAATCCAAAGTGTAATAGAAGTCGGCACCTCAAACGGTTATTCGGGAATTTGGCTTGCAAAAGCTTTAAAAAAAACAGGCGGAAAACTTACGACAATAGAGTTTTATGATAAAAGACTTGATATAGCAAAAGAAAATTTTGAAAAATGCGGGGTAACTGATATCATAACAACCAAACAAGGTGATGCCGCAACTATTTTGGAGTATTTGCCCGAAGATTACAAAGTCGATTTTGCTTTTGTGGATGCAAATAAAAGACAATATATTGATTTCTTTCATTTAATTCATCCGCATTTGGTTGCAGGCGGATATATTGCTTGTGATAATGTTATTTCGCATGCACAAAAAGTTCAGACTTTTCTTGATGATATAAATAAAAATCATGATTATGAAAATGTCGTACTTCCTTTGCCTGCGGGGCTTTCTTTAGGTAAAAAATTAAGATAAAGGAGAAATTATATGGTTGAAGAATGTATTTTTTGCAAAATAATTAACGGTGATTTCGGAACAGAATTTGTATATGAAACTGATAATACGGTGGTCTTTAAGGATATAAACCCGAAAGCGCCCGTTCATTTGCTTGTTTGCCCTAAAAAACATATTCCATCTTTAAATGAACTGGAAGATAAAGAATTGATGTCCGAGCTTTTGCAAACAGTGAAAGATGTTACTAAAAAAATTGGTTTAAAATCGTACAGAACGCAAATTAATACCGGAAAAGAAGCAGGGCAGGAAGTTTTTCACCTGCATATACATGTTTTGGGAAAATTGTCTTAATATAAATTAATAAACTTTAAAGATTATTTCTGTTAAAGCCGATTACTCATGAGTATACATGTATTTAAAAATGGAGTAAAAAATTGGTACGAACGGTGTAAACGGTAACAACGGGTTCCAAATCAGATTAAAAAACACAAATCAGCAAATTGATTTGAGTAAGTTGAAGGGATTAAGACGCACAGAACAAAACAAGTCGCTTTTTGACTATATTGAAAAACAAAAAGGCGGCAAATCAGATGGTGTTTTGGATGAAAATGAAGCCAAAATGCTTCAGGATTTGCTGACTCGAGCTGCAAAGCATGGTGCTAATGATATAATTTCCCAAAGAGAACTTAAGAATGCAACAAATAGCGGTGGAATGTTTGAAGCATTGCAATCTCTTGCCTCCCAGCAGGAAGCTATACAAAAAAATAACAGTTACACCGAAATTACAAACAACAGTGATGGCAGTACCAGTACCGAATTTGTTACGGATCATTCTCACGAACAAATAATTGACCGTGACGGCGCTCAGACATATATAAATAATGACGGAGTTTCAGATACTATTTATAAAAACGGCAGCCGTATAATAGACAATAAACAAGAAGTAATTGTTTCCGATACAACAACAAATCTTGTAACAACTTATGATAAAGCAGAAGGATTCAGTTTTGTTGATCATCCGCCAGATGCTGATAATCCGAACGGATTTAGAGAAGTATTAGCAAAAGACGGATCTACTGCTTCAATAATAAAACATGGTGAAATTGGCGGCAAAACGGCAGATACATGGACAAATTTCGGACCTGACGGAAAAACAATAGAAAGCGTTGTAATTGATTATCCGTATACTACTGCTGTTGCTGATAATATCAGAACAGTTAAAACGAGTTATGCTCCTGACGGGACAGAAACAAAATATCAAACGGAAGCATTTGTTACGGATGATAATATTATGACCGGCAAACAAATGCAAAACGGTATTTCTATTGTAAAAGAATACCCCAATACAGCATCAGCAAATGCAGGTGATGCTCCGATATTGACAAGAACAACCACTATAAAGGATGGCGAAATTGCGCAGACTGTTATTCAGGATAATCAAGGAAATGTAACTATTACCGATGCAAAAGGTGAGGTTACAAAGCAAAAAGTGACAACAGGCAATGGATTCACTACTACTACAACCTTTGGCGGTGTTGGTAAACCGGGTAGTGTTGAAATAAAAGATGCCGACGGAAAGCCTGTTACTACGATGACAGTGAATATTAAAAAAGGAGATACATTTAACGATGTAATTAATAATATCATAGAGCAATATAATTTGCCATCAGAAGATTCATTTATTCGTGAAAAGGTCAGAGCAGCTCTGATAGAACAAAACTATACTGATGATAACAAAGGTCTTTGTCGCCAGATGAAATCAGGTCCTAATAAGGGTAATTATTATTTCCTTACAGGACAAACAGCTAATCTTGGTGTTGATAAATTAAATTCAATACTTGAACACGACTCAAAATTGTGGGATTTAAGCGCACCTATAAAGACGTCAAATCTTACTGAACCTGCCAAAATTGATATTTCGCAAGTGAAAATAGGTGATGTCAAAATTCCTGAAACCCCTGAAATGATACAAAGGAAAAATGAATTAATAGATAAGCAATATAACCTTGAACATGCAAGCAAAAAACAACTTTTACAACTCGCAAATCAACTTGAAGCTTCAGGCAATATAGCTGTTTTAGACCGTGTTGCAGTAAGACTCGGAATGAACGGATATCAGGCAGAAGCAAGAGGAGTTTCAAGAACAATAAATAATATAAAGGCTCAGCAGGCTCAGGATGCTGCTAAAGCTCAGCAACAGGCTCAACTTCAGGCAGAAGCAAAAGCAGGCGGAGTACCAACACTTGATAAAGGTCAATTTGCAGACAATTTAGGCTTTACACCAAATTCTCAATATGCAAATTTAGGAACTATTGAGCTTAATGGTGCAACGCTTTTGGTTCAGGCAAATGACGGAGGAAAAGTAACTGTTCACAGTGATTTTGGTACGCAACAATTTGATTCCGTAAAAGATATGCAAAAAGCAATAAACAGCGGTGCAGAATTTTTCCAAGATATTGGCGGAGAAAATGGTAGCATAGCAGATGTTAATACCTATATCAGCCAAAATAAACTCGGAATAGACCTTCCTCCAAAATTTAATGCGGATGATTTTCCCGCAGATTTAGGATTTACGGCTCATCCTGCACATACTTCGTTTGGTACGATTGATGCATACGGACAAAAAGTCCTTGTAAAAGCAGGTGATAACGGTTCCATAACTGCATATAAGCGTGACGGAGATAAACTTGTTTCTCAAAAATTTAATTCAATTGATGAAATGCAACAAGAATTAGATGACACACATTCAGGATTTTTTGCAAGTATTATAACAAGCAATGAAGGCGGCATTGGTAATATAAATGATGTATTTATAGCAAATAATGCTGCTGAACCTACACTATCCACCGGCGGTAAAACCGTTACAACTCCGGTAGATGATGGTAAAACTACCGTTGTTGATGACAAAGCAGCTACACCACCGGTTAAAGAAGAACCCGTTGCAGAAAAACCAAAACCTAAAAAGGCTGCGTGGAGAACCATGGGAACCAAACCCCACCCACAAGGTAAATGGAGCAGAAGCACTAATCCAAGTCAATATCAGGGCTTACAAGGTGGGACATTCGCAGACTTAGTTAATGTTGCGGATACTATACCGGAACTTAAATTCTTGACATCAATGGATTCAACCCAAAGAGATGCTTTTGAAAAAATTCTGAAAGCACAAAATCCAAGCGTATTTGGTCCTGATGGTAAAATAAGACGGGATGCAAATTTCAGTAAATTGGATATACCTGATTCAAAATGGTTGAAAGAAGAATATAATATAAATATTTCCCAATCAAATCCTAATAATCCGCCGGGATATGGAGTTTTAATGACTGATCCGCCGCAAACGAGTTATAGAGACTATACATCTTTTAACTATAATGATCTTGTGAGAGATAGGATAGATGAAACTATGGCTAATTCTTTAGGTATTTCGGTAGATGAATATAGAACACTTGGTACACAAATACGACAAGATTCACAGCAAGCAACACAAAACTATAATAAAGCAGTTCAGGCAGGTAAAAATTTCATGTCTGTAAGAAATAACTCTTTGGCAGCATTAAATGATGTTAATGCTCAAAATATCAGAGGTTTTTTAAGTCAAACACAAGGTGTTGGTAAATCTTGTATTACAAAAATCATCCAGTGTAACGGCTCAGATACAGATAAGAAAAATGCGGCGATAAAATTGCTTACAGCTGCAAAAAATTGGAATAATGGCAAAATTAATAGTCAAACAATAAAATCTGTAACCGGACAAACTATTACTATTGATTCTTTGATTGCTGATTTACAAAAACCTAATATAAAATTAGATTATAGAATGAATGAGATAAACAGAGTATTTGAAACATTGCAATCAATATAATATCTTAATTCAATTTATAAAAAACAAATTATCGGGAATTTAATATTTCTGATAATTTGTTTTACTTGATGATGATTTTATATTATCCTTTTGTTATGACAAGACTTATTGGAATAACCGATATTCACGGCGAATATGAAAAATTATGTGATTTGTTGAATAAAATTTCCCCCAAAAGTGATGATACTATTGTCTTTATGGGCGATTATATAGACAGAGGTGCAAAATCAAAAGAAGTAGTAGATAAAATTATTTCTATGGGTGAAGTTTGTGAATGCGTATATCTTATCGGCTCTCATGAATATGCTTTGCTTCATGCCGAAAGTGATGATTATTACAAATATCTGTTTTGGAATTACGGCGGGGATGCAACAGCAGAAAGTTACGGCGGTTTTGATAATATTTTCAAAATCCATGGAGATTTTTTCAATTCTTTGGAACAATATTATTTAACTCCTGATTATTTGTTTATTCATGCGGGTATTCGTATCGGGATTCCGCTTGAAAGGCAAAATCCTGTCGATATGGTTTATATAAGAGGAGAATTTTTTAATCACAAACATAATCTGCCTTATAAAATAATTTTTGGTCATACGGAATTTGAAGCTCCAAAGATTTGGGAGGATAAAATCTGTATAGATACAGGTTGCGGGAAATATAAAAATTCCCCTCTAACGGCTTTTATTTGCGAAAAAGGGAAAGAAAGTTTTATTCAGTCTAATTCGTCATTCTGAGGGCTTTAGCCCGAAGAATCTCTTATTTTTCAAGATAAAGAGGTACCGGCTTCAGTATGACGTCACATTTTCAAAGCCTAACGTTTATTTCTAAATCTAAATTCGATACGAACTTACCGACATATCCGACCCGGTGACTTACAGACCTGATTCAAGATACTTCGCTTTCGCTTGGTATGTCATTTTTACTATAATCGCTTTATAAATTATTTTGGGCATGCTAGTATAAAAACGTGAAGAAATTAACCTTATTTTTACAGATTATAATTATATTTTTGGCAATCGTTTTCATCGGCGGTTATGGGTGTTTTCTTTTTGTGCTGCCGAATATTATAAATTCGCCCGAAAATATTGCAAAATACGAGTCATTTTTAAAAGACAAAACAGGTTTAAATTTTCATTTTCATAACTTTCAATTCCGCTCTAAGCCTAATTTTACCATTGATATAAAAGCTGATGAAATTCTTGTTTTTGCCGATAGCAAAGAAAATATAGGGAATTTGGATAATATTCATTACCATACATTTTTGTTTAATCTGAAAAATGCCAAGTTAGAAAGCGATTATATTTATGCGGATATACAAACTTTGAAAAATAATTTGAAAGATAGTAAAGACAGCGAACAAACTAAGTTTAATTTAAAATATTTGCCAAAAATTTCTGTTAAAAAAGCTTATGTAAAATTCAATGATAAAACTTATGCTGATATAAAATATATCCGTTCATATCGCAATTTAGGCAAATTTCATACTAAAATACTTGCCCAAATTATTAACCCTTATACAAAATCACCTGTTATTATCGGTAAAACAGGCTCGATTTCTTATTCTGATAAATTGGAATTTAATGATTTTTCCGCTCAGCTTGATAATTCTGAAATATATCTTACGGGTAACAACTATTCAGGTCTGAAAATCAGCGCAAAAGATTTGCCTGTAAAAGATGTAGAAAAAAGCTTTCTGTATTTTTATAAATTAAAACATCCCAATAAAAGGAATTTTATTGAAAATTTTGATAATTTCGGGGGGTTGTTGGATGTTGATTTAAAACTTTATAACGGTGTTTTATCGGGCAATTGTGTTGCCAAAAATCTCAGTGCCGATTTTACCGGATATAAGTTTCCCGTATTTTTACCAAAAACAGTTTTTGAATTTAAAAATAACGGTATTAGTGCCAAAACAACGGGGACATTTGCACAAGAGCCTGTTACAACAGACTTTTATCTAAAAGGTATGTTTAGCGAAAAGTTAGATATTTCAGGAAGTGTAAAAGCTAAATTGCACAATCACGTTACAAAAAAATATTATCCGAATGCCGAAATAATCGGAGCTGCCGATGCGTTAGTAAAATATCACAATAACAAAGGCAAAACAGATGTTTTTTACAGCCTTACGGTAGATAAAGGCTCAAATCTCAAATCGATTTACGGAAATCTTGATAATACGGATACAGTCAGAAAATTGTCTATGCATACCCAAAAACAGGGAAATCCTATGGTTATAAAAGACTACGACTATTCTGTTTTTGCAAACGGTGATTTAAACAAAATATTATACGGTGACGGATTGTTTGATAAAATTGACGGTCATTACAAACTAACTAATCTCAATGTAAAATCAAACGGCAAAGTAGGAGTGAATTATATACAGTCATTTTTGAGAGATTATATTCAAAACGGCACTTTTGATGCAGATATAAAATTAGATTTTCTTAATAAAAATATTACGGGAAATATGAATTTGTATGATGTTTCTCATGAAGATTTTCTGTATCTGAAAAATACTTCTTTATCGGTTGAAAAAAATACAGCAATTGTAAAATCAAACGGCACTTTTTATGCTTCTCCTATCAGTCTGAGTGCAAAGGCAAGTAACGGATTTAATGACAGTTTAATTGTTCATGATATAGATATATATTTAGACAAATTTTTTGTGACTCGCGGTAAAATTACATCCCTACCAAAAACATTTAAAAAGGATATAATGCAGCCTGTTGCGAAAAAGAAGAAAATAAATATAGCGGTTGAACAGGCAAGGGTTCGTGTCGGCAGAATATACGGGAATAAATTTGATGTCAGAAATGCTAATATACAAGGTTCTTTAAAAAATGATATTGCAGATTTTATAATTCCGCAGGCTCAGTACGCAAATGGTATCCTGACCGCAAAAGGAATATATAATCTTGCAAACCATTCTTCTGACATACAATTTTTTGCCTCGGATATTGATTCTAACAAAGTAGCAACCGAAATATTTAAGCTCCCTAACCAAATTCAGGGAGAAGCTTATGCAACTTTGCATCTTATAACGAAAAATAAACTTAATGATATTCAGGCAAAAGCTACCTTTGCTATTAGTGACGGATATTTACCTAAAATCGGGAATCAAGAATTTGTACTTGGCTCTGCAAAAGCAAAGAAAAAGCAAAAACCTACTCTGCTAAGCAAATTGAATATTAAACTCAGTCTTTCAAAAATTATCAATATAGATTTTTCAAAGCCTGAAGATTTAGCAACAAATTTGTATGGCTCATTTTATATGGACAATAATTATGTAAAGGATATAAAAATCTTTTCAAAAAATCAGTGGGTCGGTTTATTTATAGAAGGTGTTTATAATATAGATACCGAGTACGGAAACATAAATATTTGGGGCAGAAGAAATAAAACCAGAGCAAAAAGTATAAAAATCTTTAAAATTCCTATAAATTTAATATACCGTATTGTATTTAGACCTGAACACACAAAAGAATACTACGATGATAAAATAAAACTTATACCTGAAATTAAATCGAGTATGGGGGACGAGATTGCTTTATTTCGTGCATTTATATGCGGAGAATTTAATAATTCCAGCAATCTCAAAGTAACACTAAAAGATATCAGATAAATTAAAAAGTAATTATATACTATTTTACAGTAATTATAGCGAAAATTAAGTCATATTGTCATTCCGAACTTGTTTCGGAATCTAATTAAGGACTCATAAATAAAAGATGCTGAAACGAGTTCAGCATGACAGTTTCAGGTTTTATTTACTGTAACATTGTATATAGATACCAATTAAAATTTATATGATACAGACTTTTTTTCCAGTTCAATCAGGTCATAAACATACTCATAGTATGCACTTTTGTCTTTGAACCGAGATATTTTTTCTTCAAGCTTTTCAGGTGTAATAAATTTTTTATACAGCGCAATTTCTTCAAGACAAGATATTTGCTGCCCCTTATTTGATTCTATTGCACGGACAAAATTAGCCGCTTCAAGCATAGAATCCTGAGTTCCCGTATCAAGCCAAGTAAAACCTCTGCCTAAGATTTCAACATTAAGCAAATCTTTCTCAAGATAAATTCTGTTTAAATCCGTTATTTCTAATTCGCCTCTTGCCGATACTGTCAGGGTTTTGGCATATTCACATACATTTTTGTCATAAAAATACAATCCTGTTACCGCATAATTTGATTTTGGATTTTTGGGTTTTTCTTCAAGAGAAATTGCTTTTTTGTTTGCATCAAATTCAATAACCCCAAATCTTTCAGGATCTTTTACCCTGTATCCGAAAACTGTTGCACCTTTATGGTTTTTGAGAATTTGTTTTAAGAATGTTGAAAAACCGAAACCATGGAAAATATTATCCCCTAAAATAAGAGCAACATCTTCACCGTTTATAAAATCTTCAGCAATAAGAAAAGCATCCGCAATACCTTTTTGAACATACTGAATTTTGTATTCAAGGCGGATTCCGAATTGAGAACCGTCACCGAGCAGTTTTATAAAATTTTCGTGGTCCTGTTTGTTAGTAATAATAAGAATATCTCTTATTCCCGCAAGCATAAGTGTCGATAGCGGATAATAAATCATCGGCTTATCATATACAGGTAAAAGAATTTTTGAAATCGGTTGAGATGCCGGATACAATCTGGTACCTGCTCCTGCGGCAAGAATTATACCTTTCATATTACAATACTCCTGCTTGTGCTGTTTGCTCCTGCTGTTTGAATTGCATATCATAAAGTGTTTTATACTGACCGTTTGGAATATTCATAAGTTCTTCATGGCTTCCTGATTCAACAAGTTCTCCCTCATTTATAACGATTATTCTTGTTGCATTTTTTATGGTCGATAATCTGTGCGCAATAACAAACACTGTCTTGTTTTTAATAAGGTTATCCAAAGCTTTCTGAACGATAGCTTCCGATTTATTATCAAGCGCTGATGTTGCTTCATCAAGAATAACAATCGGAGTATTTTTAATCATCGCTCTTGCAATTGCTACTCTTTGTCTTTGACCGCCTGAAAGTGACAAACCCCTTTCACCTATAACGGTATCAAGCCCCTGAGGCAAATCTGCTATCATTTCTTCAAGGTGTGCATATTCTATTGATTTTTGTAATTCTTCCTCTGTCGCTTCAGGATTTCCCATCATAATATTTTCTCTAATAGTTCCGGAAAACAGGAAATTATCCTGAAATACCATAGATATATTTTCTCTGATTGATTTCATTGTATAATCTCTTAAATCTGTCCCGTCAATCATAATAGAGCCTTTTGTAACATCATAAAATCTCGGAAGCAGATTGACTAATGTAGATTTCCCACCGCCTGAATTCCCTACTATGGCAATAGTTTCATTCTTTCTGACTCTAAGATTGATATTCTTTAGTACAGGATGTTCGGGAACGTATTCAAAATCGACATTCCTAAATTCAATATCACCGTTTAAATTTTGCAGAACTTTTGCATTATCTTTATCTTTGATTTGTGCATCAATATCAAACAACTCAAATACACGACCCATCGCAACAAATATCGTCTGAAGTCCTGTCAGAGTGTTACCCAATGTTTTGACAGGTTTGTATAAAAGTAAAAGGGAAGTTACAAAAGATGCAAAACTTCCTGCGGTCATTTTGCCGCTTGTAATAAGGAATGTTCCTACCCCAAGTACCGTTGCGATACCGAAAGATGCAATTAAATACATCAACGGACTCATCCAACCTGCACGTTTAATAAGTGACATGTTATTGTTAAACGCCTGCCAAATACGAGTCTCAAATATTGTCTTTTGCCTTTCTTCAAGCCCGTAAGCTTTCATTACTCTGTTACCCGCATAGGTTTCATTAAAGTTGGTTGTTATGCTTCCACCAAGAACCATGTTTTTGTTAGAGGTTTCTTTAACCTTTTTTCTAATGAGTGCAACAGGAATAAAAGCAGCGCATAATACAAAAACTCCGATAAGTGCAAGTTCCCAAGAACTGTATAACATTACTGCGATTAAACTCAAGGCTCCAAAAAAGCTTGTAATAAATGTTTTTATGTTATTAACAATCCCCGCTGATGCTGTGTCAGGGTCGGATAAGTATCTTGAAAGTATAATACCCGATGAATTTTCATCATAAAAAGAGGTATCCATGTAAACGAGTTTATTAAATAAAGATATTTTAACACCGTTTGTGATTTTTTGGCTTGTCCAGTCTGTTAAATAGGCATTGAGATATCTCAAAACACCCTGAATTGCCGCAAACAACACTACCGCAAAAGGAATAGCCATAGCTATTGCACTCCAACTTATTGTATGCGTATGGTGAAACAGTGTAAACACCAAATCCTTTTGTCCGACAACATAATCCATATATGGTTTAAGTGCGTAAGCGACAACTCCGTCTAAAATCCCGACAGGGATTGCAACCAAAAAACCTAATATTACTCTGCCCATATAAGGTTTTATGAAAGGATAAATTCTGCTCATTAGCCAGCCGTATTTGAAAGAGTTCTGTGCTGTTGTAGTTGATAATTTCATTTTTTGTTTCCTTATGTCTGCTCTAAATATTATATCCTAAACAAACATAATATATTATTTCCTGATTTTAATTGTTACAATCTCTGATTGTATCTTAGTGAAATACGCAAAATATTTTTTTCTTTGTTTTAATATAAAAAAGGTAAGGAGTATAAATGAACAACGGTATAAATTTTACGGGCTCTTTTTTAGTAATGAATCCGCCAAAGATAGCTCATTCAGAAATTCAAAATCTCGCAGGAAAGCGTAAATTAGTGCATGAGAAATTTAATAATACTTCTGATGTTCTTTATACAATACGAAAGAGTAAGGAATATGACGTTGCTAAATTTTTAATTGAAAATAATTTAAGGTTTAAGTATTTCCCGTTTATAAACAGTAAAAGCGGTCTTGATCCGTTTTACCCTCAAAGAGCAGTAGAAGCAGTAAATAATTCAAAGGTTATTTTTGATAAAAATTTTTGGCTCAAAAAATTGGGACTTTTACCAAAATATAAAAAAGTAGATGCAAATATATCAGGAACTGCGCAAGCTTTAAATCTTGACCCAAATAATATAAAAATAAGAACAAAAGACGGAGTCTCAATGGTGTATACCAAGGATAATAAACAGTTATTTAGAACATCGCCCGTTAATAAAGACGGAATAAATTATGTTTATGCAAGAAATTCGGAGGGCGGACTTGATAAATATATGATTCAGGGACATAAAATATTTTTTAAATATCCTGATACGAAGTCCTCAGAGGAAGCTTTTACACAAAATTTTTACAACAGTGTTTATGCTGCATTGGAAGAAGTTTAATAACATAACCATATTTGTTGTATAATATGATTTATGACAAAGACTAATTTTGATTATTTGAAAGAAACAGACAAAAATCTTTACGATATAATCAGTGAAGCCGAGCGTTTATACAGAGGGGAGTTTTTCGAACAATGTATGGGGCAAACAAGACGTTTCGGGGAACACGTTTGCCGTACTGTTCTTGGCTCCGCAAGGACAAATGAGGTCACTTTTGATGAAATGCTTGCTACACTGAAAGACAAATCAAACGGCGCAGAAGAAGAAAAAGAGTTTATTGACGATTTGTATTTCCTTAAAAAACAGGGGAATTTATCTGTTCATTCGGGTGAAGTTTCAAAAGACGGAACAACAGCCCTTGAATGTCTGCAAAGAGCCTTTGAAGCAGGTTTAAATTATGCTGTATTTAAAAAGAATGCAAATCCTGATATCTTAAAGCTTCAGTATGATGTAGAGCTTCTTGTAACGGGTAAACAGAATAAGAAAACTCTGTCTGAAAAATATATCGAATCTGCATCAAAAATTCAAAAAACAACAAAGCCAAAAAAGAAATCAACTTCTAAAACAAAATCTACTCCGCAGGTTACATCAATGCACTCTGAGCCTTTAAAATCAGGGGCTTCTCCGTTTTGGATTGTTGTCGGGATTTTTATGGTTATTGCATTTTTTGCGGTGATTTACATTCTTTTATAATTTACGATATTGTTTCTCCGAGTACAAATACGTTCCAATCTTTGGTTTCTTCTTTTACAGGCTTATAGAAATCTTTTACAAGAATGTGGCAATTTTGTATCGGATTATAATTTTTTGACCTGAGATAGTTCTCAAAATCTTCATTATTTTTTGTGTATTTTTTTTGTTTTATAAAAGGATAGAATGCACGTTTTTTTGATGCTATTTCACAGAGCAGAGTGTTTATAATTTCCTCATAGTCAAGCTCATAGCCTGAATTTACATTAATATCAAGAATATAATTGAGATTATCCGATGTTAAAATTGAAAAATATCCTAAAATTCTATCGGATTCTTCATAAACATATCTTGTCTTATAATAGCTTGTAAACCCCTGAAACAACGGCTGGGTAAACTCTTTCGCACTCCTCTCAAGTGACGGTTTATAAATACTGTTAAGTTCCGAATTATATAATTGTGCAATTTTTTCGCCGTCGGAATTTTGAGCATAACGCCATTTAAGGTTTGTTTTTTGAGGAATAGGTTTTTCTATTTTCCACAAAGTTTCCGAAGAACATTGTCTGAAGCCGCAGCCGTTTATAAATAAATCAAACAATTCGTTATGACATTCATCAACAATTACATGAAAAGTATTTGCACCTTTGCCTCCCATTTTTTGAATAACAAAATCAACAAGCCTTTTACCTATTTCGTATTTGTTATCTTTGAAAATGAGCCTTGTAATGTTTATTTTGTAAGGGTTTCCTGCTGTCGTAGCAACAGTTATAAGACCCATAATTTCTTTATTTTCGATTAGGATAAACGATTCCGATTTGAATTTCAGTCTAAGCGGAAGCATAGCGTTAAAAAGACCCAGTGGTTCTTCTACTATACTTTTTGCCAATTTGTCATTCTCATCCGTGCAAAGATATGATATAAGCCTTTTTAGTTTAGGATAATCAAAGCAGTTTAATCTTCTTATAATAACCATATAACAAATTATATATTTATTTTTGTCTTGTTGCAAGTTTTATATAGAGTTACAAACTATAATGCCCTGTGAAATTCACAGGGCATCCAAAATCTTTATTTTCATGTCCGATTAGAAATGCATATCAATTTTTGATTGTCTGCCGTTTGTTTTTTCATCCTCCATACGCATCATTGAACCTATGGTGAAGTTTTGTGCAACGGTTTTATTTATTTCAAATGCAACATCTCCATTAAATACACTTTCGTTTTCTTCAAGGAAATTGAACAATGACTCTGTCGGAGCTTTTACAAGGTTACCGAGAGTTTGTTCTGCCTGCTGAATTGTTCTTTCCGGAACCTGAATGTTGAACCCGAAAGGTTTATACGGTCTGTTAAAATTAAATTGTGGTGCATTTTCTGTCATTTCCATGCCTCTTTCGATAATGTATTATATTTAATTTATCGGTACAATTTCTTCAAAAATTTAATAAATATCCGCTTTTATTAACAAATGTAAATCTAAAAAATATTATCGCTGTGCTATGATATAAGTATGAAAACCTTAAAAGATTTTGAAAAAGAATTATGCAAGTGTTCAAAATGCGGTCAATGCCAGAGTGTTTGCCCCGTGTATAAAGTAACCTTAAATGAATGTGCCGTTTCAAAAGGGAAATTTTTAATGCTGCATGGGGTGACAAAAGGGGATTTGCAACTCTCAAAAAATATCAACAAATACCTTGATATGTGTCTGAAATGCGGAAAATGTGACAAATATTGCCCCGCAGGAATTGAAGCCGAACAAATTTTATCAGTTGCAAAATGTGAATATGCAAAAAAAACTTTTTTACATAAAATCATATTTTTTCTCCAAAGTAGATTAGTTTTTTCAAATATTATAAGACTCGGAAAAATTATCAGTGCGCCGTTTAGAAAAAAAATATCAAAAGGTGTGAAAACAGTTTTATATTTTCAGGGCTGCGTTAATCAAATATGCCCGAGAAATAACAATTGCCTTGCAAAGATTTTTGCTGATACAAGCATCAATGTTTTGACTCCCGATTTTGATTGCTGCGGTCTGCCTTTTTTGTCAGAAGGCAATATAAATCGCTTTAAACAGGCAGCAAAGGGTAATATTGAAAAACTGAATACAAAATGCGATTATATAGTAACCGATTGTGCCAGTTGTGAAAATACGATTTTAAATTACGACAAGTATATTGAAAACTTTACCCCCGATAGATCCAAATTTCTTAATTGGGGCGATATAATTGCATCCGAAGATATTAAATTTGAATTTAAAAAGCATGTAAAAGTAACATTTCACAAGCCATGCCACCTCAAAGACGACACTTTTTTTGAAAAAATTATTTCAAACTGCAAGAATGTCGAATATGTTAAAATGGATGACTATGACGAGTGTTGTGGTTTTGCGGGAGCTTTTGCTCTTAAAAATATAAATCTTTCCGCTCAAATCACCAAAGCAAAAGCTCAAAATATAATAAATTCCGGAGCTGATTATGTCATTACAACTTGTCCGGCCTGTATTCTCGGACTAAAACAAGGTTTAATTTTAAGTAAATCAAAAGTAAAAGTAGTCGGTATTTTGGAGTTTCTATCAAAGGCTTCTAAAATATATTAAGTAATGTAACAAAAAATATTTACGCTGAAATTATATAAATTGTATATACTTTATATATATGTAAGCATTAAATAAACACGAGAGATAAAAAGAAGAGAGATATTCCGTTTAATAAGAGAGAGACATTAATTCCTATTCCTAATTCCCTAAAAGATTTTCCCTGCAGCTAAAGCAGGGCTTTTTTTTGATTATTTTTTACTGTAATTTTTTTCAATCATTTCTATCCATTTTGCGTGGTTGTAATTCTTATAGCTGTTTGCAAAATTTATGAGTGATGTGACAAGCTTTCTTCCGCTGTCTGATTTCCCCACTATTAAGTAATCCCCGTTGTTATTTTGGCAATAGAGAATTTCCTTATGAACAATTTTTTCGACATTATTTTTCGGATTTTTGTTAATGACAGCATAAAGCCATTCGTGCAAAAGGTTAAGCGGTGTAGTTTTATGAGTCATAAGCTCGTCATTATGTTTTTGTATATATTTTGAAAATTCGGCAAGTATCATAATTTTTCTCTATAAAAACGGTGTTGTTGTCGCAAAACAAATTATGTCATAAAATCCGTTTTTGTTCAATTCCCGTATCATTTCTTCAAAAGTCGAACCTGTTGTGCAAATATCATCAATAATAAGCAGCTTTTTGTTTTCTTGTCCGTAATTCCGGTTTACTTTGAATGCTTTATCAAGATTGCTCATTCTTTGTGTTTTGTTTAATTTATATTGAGGTTTGGTATCTTTTATTCTTGTTATAAGATTTGTATTAATTTCATACCCCGAAAGTGCAGCAAATTCTTTTGCTACAAGTTCCATGTGGTTATATTTTCTTTGCTTTTTACGTCTTGGAAATATGGGAACTGGTATAATTTGAAAATATTCTTCAATATTCAGCCTTTGCCAGTACTGATACATAAACTTTGCCTGATAATAAGCCAAATCCTTCCGGTTATGGTATTTTAATCCTCGTATCATTTTTTGAAGGTTTTTGTCATAAATTCCTGCACAATATATGGGTATATTATTGTAAATTCTGTTTGTTTCGGCAGGTAAAAAGTCAAGTTTATCAAAACAGGAATTGCACATTGTAACGCATTCTTTTGAGCTGCCGCAAAAATAGCATTTCTTTTTATATATCCAGTCTAATAAATTTTCAAAAAATTTTTGCATCATTAGTTCCCAAAATGATTGTATGTTTTTTTATCCGCATCTTCTTTTGTATAAGAATTTAAGCTGTTATTCAGTTTTACACCTTTGCCTGTTTTGGCATAACCTATGCAAATACCTATATCATATTTTTCGGGAATAACTGCCAAAAGTTGATAGTCCTCTCCCCCAAACAGGACAAGTTCTTCACGATTGTCGAAATTATCAAGCTCTTTGTCATAAGGGATTTTATTACAGTCTATCTCAAGCATAACATTACTTTCTTCCGCTATAAGACAAAGTGCTTCCATAAGTCCGTCTGATGTGTCTGTCATAGCATATTTTTCTTTGACATTAAGGGCAATTTTTGCCCCAAATTCAACCTGTGCTTTTGGCTCAAGATGGGATTTAATAAATTTTTCGGGAGTTTTTATGTCATTCAGCAGCATAAAAAGTCCTGCTCCTGATGAGCCGTGTTCACCGGATACTACGACTTTGTACCCTTCTTGAGCATTTCCCCTTGACGATATATTTCTGTTTTTACAATCTCCTATTGCGCAAACCGAAATATATATTTTATCTGCCCCGGTTATATCTCCGCCAACAATTTCAACTTCTTCCCCGCAGGCTGATTTTGCACCGTTATAAAACTCTTTTACAAATTCTTTGTCTATATCTTTTGGCAGGGAAAGCGATATTGTCAGATATTTTGCTTTAGCTCCGCTTGCTGCGATATCTGAAATATTTACCATAACAGATTTGTAACCAAGCTGAAAAGGGGTAATAAGATTTCTTTTAAAATGAACATCTTCTATAAGACTGTCTTGTGTTAATGTTATACCCAAATCTTTCAAATATGCACAATCATCACCGATATATCGGGACTCAAGAGTATTTTTTATAATCGATATAAATTCTTTTTCTTTCATTTTCATCCTGAAATGCAAAATACTAGCCTAAATATTTTTGCAAACTATCTCTGTCAAAGACTTCAATACTGTTTTTTGAGTGAATAAATACCATAGCGGAAATTATGGATTTTAGGGTATCGAAATCGGAAAATGCCATTTTGGAACGTAAATCATCCATGTTATTTGCCAAAAATTCCATAATAATCGTTTTGTTGTCATAAACAAGACTTGAAAAATAATCAAAAGAAGCCTTTGATTTAATTCCCTCAAGATATAAAATATCAGGGTTTTGAAATTCTATAAATCTTGCGGCTTTATCCATATTAAAACCGACATTTTCATTAAATTCGCACTGGTTAATATTTTTCAGTTCGTATTTAGTAATACTTTCAAGTGTCATAATATTCTTTGAATTTGTTTTTGCGGCTTCAAGCAGAAGCGAATAAATAACGTGTGTTTTGCCGCTTAATGACGAACCGCAAACAAGAATAATTCCGGGTTTTTCTAATGCCTGCCTGATTTCCGATAATTCAAATTTTGAAGAAATTATTTTTTCAAGCGGTTTAGGCGGTTTATATATTTTTAAGAAAATTCTTTCTCCCATTATAGTCGGGAAAGTGGAAACGCTTGACATCACGATAATATTATCGACCTTAAAGCACATTTTCCCAAGCTGAGGGACTTCGGAAACCGACGGGTCAAGCTCAGACAGACTTTTTAATTCCGCAATAAATGATGATACAAGCACCTGAGGAATATAACCTTTATTAACCATTTCTCCGTTGTGTTTGAAGTTTACTCCAAGTCCTTCATCATCCCCCTGAAATACTACTTCGTGAATATCTTCCAATATTGACTGTTTGAGAATGGCACGAATAATTTTTTGTATATGGTTGTCACTTAAATCCTGTAATTCCTCTTTCCAGTCATAAACGGAATCATAGCCTGTATCAATATTTCCTACGGTTACATCTGTTTTATAATATTCGTCAATTTTTTCAAGTATTACTTCTTCCGAGGACAATACAGGGTCTATTTCACACTCTGCACTTTCCATAACTTTATCAATTGCAAAAAGGTTTCTCGGGTCTGACATTGCAACTGTCAAAACTCCCTCAATTTTGAATAAAGGTATAATTTTATATCTTCTTGCATCCGAATAACTGATATATTTAAGGCATTTGCTGTCAAGCTGGTAATCTTCAAGATTAACATAAGGAGTATGCAGTTTTGATTCAAGGAATTTCATAAGTTGTTCTTCTGTAATGCTTCCCGAATCAATAAGTGCCTGACCAATATTTATATTCCTTGCGGAAGCTATTTCCTGCGCCTGTTCAACTGTTTCATAAGGAACAAGCCCTTCTCTTACAAGGTCATATTTTAATGTTTCAAGTGTTTTATTAGTGATTGCCGTCATATTTAGTCTTCTTTATCCAGATATTTTTGAACTGTTTTTAATACTTCATCCAAATCAAAAGGCTTTGTTATGTATTCATCTGCCCCTGTTTCTTCTCCGATAAGTTTGTCTTCTTCCTGAGATCTTGCGGTAACCATAAGTATCGGAATATCTTTGTATTTTTTGTCAAATTTTAAAAGGCGGCTGATTTTATAGCCGTTTATTCTCGGCATCATAACGTCAAGTATTATCAAATCAGGCATAAGCTCTTTTGCAAGTTTTAGCCCGTCTTCTCCGTTGTATGCGCAATAACATGTATAATTACAGCCTTCCAAAACAAATTTCAGACTTTCAACAATATCTTGTTCGTCATCGACTATAAGAATTTTTTTCATACCGTCAAACCTCAATATATCGCTAATCGACAATAGTATAACATGCTTTTTGATTGCGGTAAAAATTGTTACATTTGTTCTAAATTAGGTAATTATACGCAATGTTACACTAACTATTTTGGTATTTACCATATCAGTATATTTAATTGTATAAATAATATTATCTGTATAAAAATTTACAAAAAACTATCGATAATATTATTTATGTAAATAATGGTTATATTACTGTAAAATTGCGTATAAATTCCTTAAATTATCTTTCGTTATTCTCTTAGTCCGGGGTCTGAATACGAGCCTGTCAGTAATTTGTTGAAACCATATTGTGCTTTTGGCAGTGCAACCGCCAAAAGTGCGCTGCTTATCAGTACGTTTGCAATAATGTTTGTTCCTTTGACAAATTTTGCCTTTTTAGCAAATTTAGCAATATCATTCGATTTTTTTGCGCTTTCAACAAATTGTTTTAATTCGTTTCTTAAATCTCCCAATTCTTTGACATCAACATATTTTCTGGGGTCTCTTATTCCGTTTTCCAGATAAGATAATTTGCCCTGTTGTGTCGCAAATTTTGAAAAAGAACTGTTTGGTTTTGAATCTATAAAATCAAATATATCTTTTGCGCTGTCTGATTTTGGTAATTCAACTTTATTTTCTTTTATCGCATCTATGAATTCTTTATTTTCCATTATGAGAGGATCAAGATTTACATTGATGTTGAATATTTTGTTTGCGGTTTTATCAAGAAATTTTGCTATATATTTTGGAGCTACAAAGTTCAGAAACATAGAGCCTAACATTCTGAAAGCATTAACGGCAGCTTCATCTTTGTTTCTTGAAGTTGATACTCTGCCTACCGTCAATCCGCCGTCTGTTACAGCCATTTTATCTACCATTTTGAAGTTTGCAACTGTTGATACCCAATTCCCTGTAAAGCTTACTTCTTTTTTGCCCGAGATAAAGCTATCCATTATTGGTCTGCCTGTCATTGAAATGTTCTTATTTATCTCAGGTTCTGAGGCGGCTCTTTTTTCTTTAATTTTTCTGGTAAGGGCGAAATTGAGTTTTGGTAATACAAAGCCCATTACGGCTATCGGAATCATAGTCGCAGCCGCAAATTTACCTGCAGTTAATTTTTCATATATTTTTTTGTTATTTTTTATTTTTTCTAAATCTTTTACGGCTTCAGGTGCAAGTTCTCTAAATTTTTTAATATTATATTCAAGCCCTTGAAATTCTTCTTCTTTAAATAATTTGATACTTGAAGCCGGATTGAAACCTTTTTTCGATGTTATAAATTTGTCGTAAACTTTTTCCACAAGCGGAATACCACCTAACCATACTGCGGATGTTGCGTATTCATCAATAAATTTTTCTCTTGTAGCATCATTCGCTTTGGTTTTGGATTCTTTTTGATTTTCTTTTCGTGTTATGTATATTTTTGAGGGTACTTCTATTCCGCAATCTCTTAATATAAGGGGGTAAACACTTCTGTTATTCCCAATAGCGGATATTATATTTGTTATTGTCATCATTTATTCCTTTCAATTCATTAAAAAACAACTCCTTCGCTTTTATCCTGAAGAAGTTGTTTTTTTAGAATTGAATTATATTTTTTACAAGCGCAACATCAATCCTTCAACCCCTTCAGGTCTGAATGATGGATATGATGATGTCTTTGCATATAAATCATAATTTCTTCCTTTTCTTTATTTGATTATATCATGACGATAATAAATGTAAAGAGCTGATTATTTTTTGTCTGCTTTGTAAGCGTTATATTTGTTGAATAAATAATCAACTGCAACAAGTGCTAATGCTGCACCTGCAACTATTGCAGCCTGTTTTGCTATCGGTTTCTTAACTACCGGTTTAATTGTATCCTTGATGCCCTGAACTGAAACTTTGCCTGCGGCATCTTTTAGAGCTTTTGTACCCTTACCGAAAAGACTTTTTGCAGCTGATGTAAGTTTTGTCATGCTTTTTTGTGCGAATGTTTTTACAGGTTTTAGCATATTAACGAATGTTTGTTTGTTAATTTTAGATGCTTTTTTAGCAATGTCTTTACCGTATTTTACGGTTGCATATCCTGCTGCACCTGCAACCAGCGTGCCTGCAAGAACTTTGCCTGCGTTTTCTTTTTGGTATTTGTTTCCTTTTTTAGTGTATGCGGTTGAAACAAGAGGATTAAGATTTATCATTATTTTTGCCTTTCTTTTTATGCTTACGAAAGGTTTAAAACTTGTGAAAATTTTATTTGCTAGTTTGCATCGAAATTATAAAGTTTCTTTAAGTAAATTAATTTTTTCATCATCGGATACACAAAATTTGATTGTTTTTTCTTTTGATGTTTCGCCTTTTACTATTTGAATGGATGTTTTGGGAATTTTAAAGTGTTTTGACAAAAATTCGATAAGGCATTTATTGGCTTTTCCGTCTATCGGTTGAGCCGTTATTTTTATCTTTGTTTCTGTTTCGGTTTTTATAATTTCATTCTTTTTTGAGTTTGGTGAAATTTTTATTTTAAACAGGATGTCTTTTTGTGTTTGTTTCATAACTAAATTATATTTCAAAATAAAAAAACAGTGATGAAAATTTCATCACTGTTTTTTTAGTATTATTTTCAACTATTTTAATTCGTTGTTTCTGAAATCCATAGTTTTTAGCCACTGCTCTATTTCTTTTGCAATTTCATCAGGTTTCTTTGTTTCATCTGCAAGGAAAGAAGCTTTTGCTGATGCGTTTAAAAATCTATACATATAAAATTCAAAAATTTTATTAGCACTTTGGTTTTTGTTCAACACGATTATCGGAGCAACAACTTTCTTGTTAAAACGTTCCTCATTATCTCTTACAAATCTTTCTACAACAGGAGGCAGCATACCTTCCATAAACGGTGCAGCTATAAATATAACGTTGTATTTCCTGAATTCCGGTGTTTTTATATCAATTGCTGCTTTTGAAAGGTCATCTCTTTCTGTGTTTATTCTGGCGGTCAAAGCTGTTTTATCTTTCGGGTAAGGAACGGCAGCTTTAATTTCTATCATTTCTCCACCAACAGTATTGTGTAAAGATTCTACAACAGATTTTGTTTTATCTCCGTCGGAATAATAAAGTATAAGTATATTTTGTTCCGCAATTTTTTCAATCCCAGGCTGAACAATCCTGTTTTGATATTTTTGGTATGCAAACAGACCTAATCGCAGTGCAATAATCAGAACAACTATAATTGCAATTAATGTACCAATTTTTTTCATAAGCTCTCCTTTGTTATTTTTTTACTTATTCTACAACATTTTCAAATAAAAATCAAAGAAAATATATTCTTTAAAAATATGGGAGGGCGGATTTTTAAAATTTACTATTGTTTTAGTTTATTTTTATGACAACTATTTTAGGTATAAAAATTGATAACAGAGATTCTCTTAAATTCCAACAGATTTTGACAAATCATGGCTGCGAAATCCGCACAAGACTCGGTATCCATCCCACAGGAGAGTACGGCTGCATAAATTACGGAATAATAATGATTGATGTTGTTTCTAATGTGAATGAAATTTATGATGCTTTGTCAGAATTTTGGGAGGTTCAGGTGATGAAATTTTAATTATTGTAAAATTTAGCTTTTTTCATTGGCATAAAAATTTTTGATGTGTTTTCATATTGAAAAAGGTAAATTTTATGGTAAGTGTTCAACCTGTTTCGGGGGTAAAGACAAGTATTTTTTATATAAACGATTTCCATGGCAAATCTTTGAATATGGAACGTGCAATGTCCGCATCAAATTCGTTTGATGTTGTTAATAATGACAAGTCCGATACCGATACCCTGAAACTTTCATCGGGCGATATTATGGTTGGAGAAGATATAAATATAAATAAGGCGGCAGTACTGTTTCAAAATTTCATCGGTATAAATGCAAGTGCAGTCGGTAATCATGAGCATGATATCCAGTGGAATGCCGATAAAGTTTTAAAATATGTAAAATATAATTTACTTTCAAATAATGTCAAAATAAATCCTCGCAATCCTTGGAGCGGTTATACAAAAGCATCAGTAATAATTGAAAAGAATGGTCACAAATATGGTATTATCGGATCGACTCCGATTGATTTATATACAAGAACAAAACTCGGACCGTTGCACAGAGATATAACCGTTGATAATGCACAGGAAACAATCAAAGATATTCAACTTGAGGCGGACAATTTGAAAGCGCAGGGTGTGGATAAAATTATACTGTTGTCGCATTTAGGTAACAAATTTGAAAAAGTTATTGCGACTCAAACGTCAGGAATAGATGTAATTCTTGGCGGTCATTCTCATGATTTAATTTTTGATGTTAAATTGGGAGAAAATCTTTTTTATAATAAAGACGGTGAGCCTGTAATAATTACTCAGGCAGGAAAAGATGGTAAGAATTTCGGAATTTTAAATCTTGAATTTGACAACAGAGGCGTTATTAAAAAAGTTCAGAATAATATCGGATATACAAAAGATTTCAGAAGAAATATGCCCGTTAAATATATTTTTGACAAGTTGTTTGCTAATAACAAAGTTTACGGTGTAATAAATTCCGCCCCGTCTGAGCCGCAAAAATATCTGATTTCTCCAAATCCGCACGGATATTTTATAGCCGATTGTATGAACAAAGATTTAGGAACTGATATTTCGCTTATACAGGCTGCGAATATAAGAGGTTATTTTGAAAAAGGCGAAGCAGATAAACGTGTAATATCTGATATTTTGCCGTTTAAAAATGAGCTGTATATAATGAATTACAGCGAAAAAGATATTGTTGATGCCCTGAAATTTGCAGCAAAACTGTCATTCAATTCAAGTGCGAATAAACCCGGAATATTTTATGTCTCAGGACTGAAATATTCTCTAAGTTCAAACGGAGATTTGTTGTCTTTGGCTTTTGTTGATAAGAAAGGAAAAGAATCTCCTGTTGATATAAATAACCCGAGAGTTGATAAATTTTATACAACGGCAATAAATGATTACTGTGCGCAGGGAAATGATGATTTCTCGATGCTGAACAGACCAGAAAGACTTATTCGGAAAACAGGCATTGATTCTGCAGTATGTGTAGAAAATGAATTGCTGAAAATGAAGAAGCCTGTTGATATAACAGATGACGGGCGAATTAGTATTATATAATTTTTTCTTTTGATATTTTTGTGTAGCCTTTAAATAAAGCAAGATTCAGTAATTGCTGAATATATCCGCCTGAACAAAGGCAGATTAAAATTAGTATAAGCTGAACATTTCTGCCGCCCGCAAGCTCTGTCTGTTTTAATATAAATCCGAAAAATACAAAATTTAAAAGAGTTAATAATATATATACAAATGTATAACTCAATGTAATATTAAAAGTTTTTCCAAATATATTAAACAAAAATTTTGGACTGATATATTTCATTCTGTAATCAAAGTCTTTTGCAAAAGTTACAAAAATCAGATGAACAAAAGGTATCAGCAAAATCAAAAATATAAGATAAATATTAGTTATATCTGTCGGTATTCCTATGTTTAAAAAACCTGACAGAAAAGACGGAATTGTTGCCAGCACAAGAATATATGCACTCCAGACAAGTGCAATCGGAAGTATTGACACAAAAGCCGTAAAACAATTCATTGATAATGTCGGCAGATTAGAATTTACATCTTTGTGCAGAGAGTTTACATATCTGTAATAATAACCCGTAAAAAAAATTGAAACCGTCATTGCAATAAGTGCATATATGATTATTTCACCGTTTGACGGGACTGCAAATACCGAATATAATGAATACCCTAAAAACAACGACAAAACACCGTTAAGAGCTACTACAAGTATTCCTGTCAGTGCAAAAATCCCAACCTGAGTTATAAGATTGTCGCAGCCTCTAAAAAGTGACAAAATGTTTTTAAAAATATTCATTCTCTCTCCTGTGATAAATATATTATATCAGTCTGATAAAGAATTGCAATTTTTATAAAATCAGGCTTTAATGTTGGCATTTCTTGTATAGCAAATTGCAATCGCAATAGAATCCGTTGTATCGTCAAGCTTTGGCAAAGTATCGGTATTGAGAGAAATTTTTACCATCTGTTCGACTTCTTTTTTTGTAGCCCTGCCATAGCCTGTAAGGATTTGTTTTACTTCAATCGGGGTAAATTCATAAACGGGAATATTATGTATTGCAAGAGTCGTTAAAATGACCCCTCTTGCATGCGCTACCGGCATGACTGTTGTGTAGTTTCGGAAGAAAAAAAGTTTTTCGATAGAACATACATCCGGATTGTATTTCTCAATAATAGCATTCATATCATTAAAAATTTCCAACAGACGTTGCGGTTCTTTTTTCTCCTTTGGTGTTTGGATTGAACCTGAATGTTCAAGTATTATATTTTTGCCGTCATAATCCAGAATACAATATCCGACTATTGCCATCCCGGGATCTATTCCTAAAATTTTCATAAAACAATTATAATAAAAAACCGAGGATATTGAAATAACCTTATAAAAAAATAGATAATTATATAAAAAGTTACAGTTACAAAAAATATTCTATTTTATAATATTGTGTTAGAATACAAAAAAGAGGAGATTATCTATGACACAAACAGCAGTAAACAGTGTAAAATTTGATCCGGGATATGCACAGCATACAACAATTTTATCAATAAATGTCGAATATATTTATGCAAAAATAAATTCTTTTAAAAATCTCGGGCAAAGAAAATTTCAGTTTAAAATGAATTATTCCCAATTAAAAAGAATGGCTGACAATAATGTCGGTTTTTGTCTTGGCTGTATTCTTTGGGCAGTTTATATAAAATCACTTGCAGATGCCAAAATTGAGGGAAATCCTTGTCTTGGGGATACTTTTAATGCGGAAGAAGCAGTAGAAGAAATCGATTATTCGGTTGCTTTCTTTGACAGACTGAAAAAAGATGCAAAATATTATCTCGGTCAGGATTATGAAGTAAATCCGTTATACATGACTATATTGGATTTATACAGAGAATTTTTGTTAAAAAATTCAAGCTTTGTTAGTACAAAAACTACAAACGACTTAATTCTTCCCGATAAAATCAAAATTCCGGATGAAAATAACTTAAAAGCAATAAAATCAAAGATTGATGAAGTTATAAAATCAGGGAATTTGCTTGATTTAACAGAAGTTTTCGGGCTTGTTTACGAGGGATAATGACTGATTTACGAACAAAATTGTATCAGATGTTTATTCTTGGCTTGAGTGGAGATAATTATAATTCTGTCCTTAAGCAGGGTTTAGGCGGGATTATATTTTTTACGGATGATATTTATTCCGAAAAACAGTTTAAAAATCTTATATCAAGCATAAAATCAGCAGCGAAAATTCCCCCGTTTTTGTCAATAGACCAAGAAGGCGGCAGAGTTGAAAGAACCGAGAATATTCATGAAGGGAAAAAATATTTGTCCGCAAAATTTGCCTGTGAAAAAGGGGAGGACTTTTTGACGGCACAAACACAGGATATTGCAAAGGAATTAAAATCTTACGGTATAAATCTTAATTTTGCCCCTTGTATTGATGTCAATACAAACCCTGATAACCCCATAATCGGAGAACGCAGTTTTTCTTCAGATGCGGATAAAGTTATTGAATGCGAAAAAATAGTATCGGATATTTACAAAAAAAACGGTATAATTCCTTGTGTAAAACATTTCCCCGGACATGGAGATGCTGATAAAGACAGTCACCTTACACTGCCGTTTATAGATTTGTCGTTGAAAGAAATGGAAAAGGTTCACATAAAACCGTTTAAATACGCAATAAAAAACGGTGTTCCTATGGTAATGGCGGCGCATCTTTATTGCAGTTGTTTTGAAAACACACCGATACCGACATCACTTAGCAAAAACGCTCTGGAGTATTTACGCAATAATCTCGGATTTGAAGGGGTTGTGATAAGTGATGATATGGTTATGAAAGGAGTAAGTGCTTTTGGCAAAATTCAGGCATGCCTTATGGGGATAAATGCGGGGATAAATCTTTTCATTTATCGCAACAGTGATGATGAAACAATTAATATGATTGAAAGTATTTACGATATTGCAAAAAATGATAAAAGTCTTATTGAAAAGATAGAATATTCTTATGAAAAAATAACCGATTTGAAAAAAGAATATATTTTTGATAATATTTGAGAATTAAATCAGAAGTAGAGCAAATTTATTTTGCTGTTAAATAGGGAGATATAAATATGGATTTAATGAAAGGTAAAAAAGGTTTAATTTTCGGAGTAAGTAATACTCACGGTATCGCTTACGGTATTGCAAAACAAATTCACGATGCAGGCGGGGAAATAGCATTTACTTATGCAAATGAAGCTATGGAAAAACGTGTAAGACCGATAGCTGAGGATTTTGGTGCAAAAATCATTATGGAATGCGACGTAACAAAAGAAGAAGACGTCAAAAAAGTGTTTGACGAATGCGAAAAAGTTTACGGCAAACTTGATTTTGTTGTTCATGCCGTTGCATTTGCAAACAAGGAGGATTTAACCGGAAGATTTATTGATACTTCAAAAGCAGGTTGGGACTTGGCATTGGGTATCAGTGCATATTCTCTTGTTACTGTTTGCAAATACGCTGAAAACGTAATGAATGAAGGCGGTTCTATATTTGCAATGACTTACCTTGGTTCAATACTTTCTGTTCCGGGGTATAACGTAATGGGTGTTGCAAAAGCCGCTTTGGAATCCTCTATGAGATTTTTGTCAGTTGATTTGGGCAAAAAAGGTGTTCGTGTAAACTGCCTTTCTGCCGGTCCAGTTAAAACTCTTGCTGCAATGGGTATCGGGGGTTTTTCAAAAATGCTGAAAGCTGCTGTTGCAAGAGCACCTTTAGGAAGAAATGTTGCATTGGAAGATGTAGGTAAAGCAGGATTGTTCTTGGCTTCAGACTTATCTTCAGGCATGACGGGAGAAGTTATTTATGCTGACTGCGGATGCCACAGTGCTTATGCTTCGGCTCAGGAAATGGATATTTTATCCGATAATTTGGAATTATAATTTTTAAAATATAATTATGCGGAGTAAGAAAAATTCTTACTCCGTTTTCTTGTTTTAAAATGCGAAAAAAGAATTATTTACTTATGAAATTTATCTTGATATAATGTATTTTAATCACACATGGAGTTTATGACTCTTATAGTTTAAAAGAAAGGATATATTATCATGGAAAAATGGGTATGCAGTGTATGCGGTTATGAGTATGATCCGGCAGAAAATGACGGGATCGCATTTGAAGATTTGCCGTCAGATTGGGTTTGCCCTCTGTGCGGAGTCGGAAAAGACCAATTTGAACAAGCGTAATACAAAAAGACAGAGAAAATTTATTCTCTGTCTTTTTTTTATTTTTTATATATAATTGTTTTATGAATAGTGTTATTGAAAGAATTAGGGGAACAGTTACCGTTTCGGTTCAGGCAATGCCTTATGAACCTTTGTATCAGGAAAAATGTATGGTTGCAATGATGAAAAGTGTTGTAAATGGCGGTGCAGGTGCTTTGAGAGTTGCAGGGGTTCGAGATATAAAAAATGCAAAACAACTGTTTAGCATACCTGTTATCGGAATAACAAAACCGGACAAAATTCCCGATAATTACAAAGAAATCGTTTATATAACCCCGACAATAAAAGATGTTCTTGATGTAATTCATGCAGGAGCGGATATTGTTGCTTTCGACGGAACACAAAGAAAACGCCCGCATAACGAAAAAATAAAAGATTTAATAAAATATATTCATATAAATAAAAGAGTTGCAATGGCGGATATAAGTACACTTGATGAAGGTATAAAAGCACAGGAAGCGGGTGCGGATATTTTATCTACAACTCTTGCGGGTTATACTCTTGAATCTGCTTCTTCTCCGCCAAAGACGCCTGATTTTGATTTATTGGAGGAGCTTGTAAACCATACGGATTTACCTGTTATACTTGAAGGCAGAATATGGGAACCAGAGCAGGTAAACAGAGCCTTTGAAATTGGGGCACATTCCGTTGTAATAGGTTCTGCGATTACAAGACCGCAGTTAATAACAAAAAGATTTGTATTTAGAGGGGATAAGTAAATGAAAATTTTTCCGTTAAAACCTATGTCTAATTATGACAGATTTCAAAACCTTATGAATATTCTTGAACATAACAGGAATGTGCAGACATGTTGCGCAGAAAATGCAAGTAAGTACGGAATTGCTTTGAAAGTTGAACCGGCAAAACGTTCGTTGTGGGATGGTATTATAGACAGGGTTAAACCCGCAGCATCTGAATTCGTAGCAAAAATAAAGGATTATCATGGAAAGAAAAGCTCTGGCGTTTGATATAGGCGGCACAAAAATATACAATGCAATAATAAATGAACGGGGAGAAATTATTTCAGAGATTGAAAAAAATCCTACCCCCAAGACTTTTGATGAGATTAAAACACTCTTTGAAAATATTATAAATAAATATGAAAAAGATGTAGATGTTATTGCTTTTTCGACATGCGGAGCCGTCAATAACGAAAATTCAAAAATTCTCGGTTCAACAGGAAATATTGCTCAGGGGTATCCTCAGATGCCGTTTAAGGAGTTGTCAAAAAAGCCTGTGTTCGTTGAAAATGATGCAAATTGCGCAGCATGGGCAGAGCATGTAATAGGAGCTTCAAAAGGTTATAAAAATTCTGTAATGCTGACTCTTGGAACAGGAGTCGGGGGCGGAATTATAATTAATGACACGCTTTTGAAAGGTCAAAACGGAGCTGCGGGAGAAATGCACTTTAAGATGTTTTGTGACAAGCGCAGAAAATGCACCTGCGGTTCTTGGGATTGTTTTGAAATATACGCTTCAGGTAAAGGATTAAAGCTTACGGCGGAAGAAATTTCGCACAATCCTGACATTACAACTTATGATGTCATTGGTGGCGTAAAGTCGGGCAATACGCTTATGCTTGAAATCTTTAACAAGTGGCAGGATTATATAATTGCGGGTGTAGTCGGTTTAGGGAATATTTTTGATCCTGATTGTGTTGTTTTTTCAGGTTCTTTGTCAGAATTTATTGACACAGAAAGAATTGAAAAAGATGCCAATGCAGAAATTATTACAACACCGCTCAAGGTCTTCAGAGCAAAAGCCGGAAATTATTCAGGCATGATAGGTGCGGCACTTCTTGCGTTTGAAAAAGAGGTAGTGTAATGGGAAAATCAAAATCAAGAATTTTGAGAAAGGGTATAAATAATCAGATTCCCAAAATGAGCAGACAGGAAGCTGTTGAAAAATCTGTCGAAAATCTGAAAAAATCAGATATAATTGAAGCAAGCCGTCTGATTACATTCTTCGGGCTAAGTGCAGAAGAAATACTTGAAGGAGGAGCCGATTACGAGTCGGTTGTTGCGATAAAAGATATTTTTGAATTATGATGACACTAACTGAAAAAATTAAATTTTGGTATGCAAATTCAAGACCCTATTCTATTCCGATAACTTTTTTAAGTTGGCTGGTAATATTCTGTTATTCTCTTAAACATGGAGGAAACATTCTCTGTGGACTTATCGCTCTGGTCGGAGTATCGCTTGTGCATCTTGCAACAAATTTATCGGATGATTATTTTGATTTTAAAAGATTACAGTGTGACAGAAAATATCTTGACAATTCAAAAGAAATAAAATGCCGTTATTTGCGCAGTGGTCAGGCTACGATAGATGATTTAAGGAATGTAATTCTTTTGATGCTTTTTGTAGCAGGGCTTTGCGGCGGTATTTTATTCTCCCTGTCGGGATGGCAGGTTATATTGTTTGCTTTGGCGGTTTTGCCTATCGCATTGTTTTATTCAAAATTGTCATCTTTCGGTTTTGGGGATTTAGCCGTTATTTTGGCTTACGGCCCTTTGATGTTTGAAGGTGTTTATTTTGTTATGACAAAACAGGTTTCTTGGGAAGTTCTTGTTTTATCAATAGCCTGCTCAATGTTTGTTAATACCATATTGTACGCCCACATGCTTATGGATTATGATGAGGATGTACTGTCAGGCAAAACAACTCTATGTACTATTTGTTCTTCTAAAGATAAAGCCTTGAAAGTTATATTGTTCTTCTATTTAGCGGGATATGTTTCAATAATATTTTTTAGCATTATGACAGGTAATTTATTCTATCTTTTAACAATTTTGACGCTTCCGCTTGTGTTTGATTTATACAATTTGCTTAAATACTACAACAAAGACAAAACTTCCTTACCTGCCATAAAACTTTGGTATTATCCTCTTGATAATTGGAAAGTTGTTTCAAAAACGGTTAATGCCTCGTTTTTTGTAAGATTTATGTTTTGCAGAAACATATCAACATGGTTTATGCTTATTGTTTGTTTTGCTACTCTTTTCAAATATTAAGTTTTGTTAAAATAATACAATACCTGAAACCCTTTAAAACTGTGCATTACGAAAATTAGTATATATTTCTTATATAAATTTTAGCACTTTTTTATATCAAAAATTGTTTATTAATATATAGACAACAGTATACATTTGAAAAGGAGAATATATGGCGAGAGTATTGATTTCTATGCCTGAAGAATTCTTGAACAGAATTGATCAGGTTGCAACGGGCGAAAATCGTTCCAGAAGTGAATTGATTAGAGAAGCATTGAGAACTTACATTTACAAACAGAAAATTAAAGAATCCACAAATTCATTGAAGAATGCGGATTTGTTGGAAAGTTTGTTGGGATAATCAATAGGCAAGGAAAAAGAAAGCGTTAAAGAACGTATCAGATTTGGGAACATATTATAAAAGCCTCCGAGTTTCGGGGGCTTTTATATTAAATATTATGGAAACTTTTATACAATTAACTTATTTATATTAATTGATTTTTATATATCCTTATGATATCCTCATTTCGTAAGGAGAAAATAAATGGATGTAAAACCGATATCAAGTACAAACAGTAATCCGTCATTTAACGGTTTTTTAAATAAAAGTGTTGTTAAATATGTAAATGCGGCAGTAAAAAATCAGTGCGATTTTTATGTAAAATCCGCAAATGAAGCAAAAGAAAAAGTCGATACGGAAAAATTGACGGAAGTTCGGGATTTGGGAGCAAAAGTATTAAGTAAACTTGCAAAATTTATGTCTAAAACGCATTCCAAAACCGAATTGGTTTTTGATAACTTAAGCTCATCTGTTTATCCGGAATTAAGAAATCCTGTTACATCGTCAAAGATTTCTATAATAGGCACTAATAAAAATTCCCATTTTTATTCAGGAAGTATATTTTTAAAAAACAGTTCAATTTATATGGATTTTAAACCTGCAGCTAAAAGCGATAAAAATGATTTAATAAAGCTGTATAATGTTGCGGATGAATTAGGTAATATAAATCCGAAATCAGTAGACAGGACTTTTTTATTGAATGCTGATATTCGGTTAAAATCTTATACAGAAAAATATGGAGCAACTGTTATCGGGACTTTCAGAGCAAAGAGTAAGGCGAAAAAAATTGACAAATATGCTAAAGAAATCGGAGAAGAACAGGTTGAGCGTATAAGAGTAAATGAATATCTGAAAAGTGCTATTGAACAAAAACAAAGAGAAACAGAAAATGCACAGGCACTGAAAGATATTGAAAAGTGGAACAAAGAAACAGCCAAAAGTATATTAAAAAAAGAGAGTTAGAATAAAATAATTTATAAAATCTCTTGACAGTACGATTTCTTATCTAATATTATTAATATTGGTAATATTAGGAGAGAAAATTATGAGTATATTGGAAACTACTGTATTAGAGAGTATTAATTCGCCGCAGGATTTAAAGAATTTGTCTTTTGAACAGATGGAAATTCTTGCAGGTGAAATAAGACAAGGGATTTTAAACAGAGTAAACACAATAGGCGGACATTTAGGACCTGATTTGGGCATTGTCGAAGCAACAATTGCCTTGCATTATGTTTTTAATTCTCCTGTCGATAAGTTTATTTTTGATGTTTCTCATCAGTGCTATCCGCATAAAATGCTTACAGGCAGAAAACAGGGATTTACAAATCCGCTTGAGCATCCTGAAATTTCGGGATATTCCAACCAACATGAAAGTGAACACGACCATTTTATGATTGGTCATACTTCTACTTCAATAAGCCTTGCAACAGGAGTTGCAAAATCAAGAGATTTGAAAGGTGAAAATTATAATGTAATCGCTCTTATCGGAGATGGCTCATTATCAGGCGGGGAGGCGTTTGAAGGATTTAATAACGCTTCCGTTTTAAACTCGAATTTTATTGCTGTCATAAACGATAATGAAATGTCTATTGCTGAAAATCAGGGCGGACTTTATAAAAATCTTAAAGAGTTAAGAGACTCAAACGGTCAATTTACTAACAACTGGTTCAGAGCTTTCGGGTTTGATTATTATTACGTTGAAGAAGGTAATAATATCGCAAAACTGATTGATGTATTCCAAAAAGTTAAAGATATAAATCATCCCGTTGTGGTTCATATTCATACCCTAAAAGGGAAAGGTTACGAACGTGCCGAACAAAATAAAGAATGGGGACACTGGTCAGTTCCGGGATTTTTGAACGAAACTCCGTCTGATGGACATGTTGTGTACCCTGAAAGTTATGAAACAATAACAAAAGATTATATTCTCAATAAAGTTAAGGAAGATTCTTCGGTTATTGCCGTAAATGCTGCGACTCCGGGGGTATTTTGGTGGAACAGCGAATTTAGAAACAAATTAGGAAAAAATTATACTGATGTCGGAATTGCAGAACAACACGCAGTCGGGTACACATCAGGGTTGGCTGCAAACGGTGCAAAACCGATTTTTGCAGTTATGACATCATTTATCCAAAGAGCTTATGACCAGCTATCTCAGGATTTGGCTTTGAATAATTCTCCTGCTACTATTCTTGTATATTGGGGCGGAATTTCAAGTGCGGATTGTACGCATTTGGGATTGTTTGATATTCCGTTAATCATGAACATCCCAAATATTGTTTATCTTGCTCCAACATGCAAAGAAGAATACTTGAAAATGCTTGACTGGTCGGTTGAACAAAACGAACATCCTGTTGCAATAAGAGTACCGACCTGGAATTATGTTTCAAGCGGAGTTGAAGATAACACGGATTATTCTGTTTTGAATAAATATTCCGTTGTTGAAAAAGGCTCTAAAGTCGGGATACTTGCGCTTGGAGATTTCTTTGAACTCGGGAAATCAGTAAAACAAGAGCTTAAATCAAAATTAAATATTGATGCAACTTTAATTAATCCTAAATTTATAACAGGACTTGATGAAGAATTGCTAAACAGCCTAAAATCTGACCATAGCGTTGTTATTACACTTGAAAACGGCACTTTAGACGGTGGCTTTGGAGAAAAAATATCAAGATTTTACGGAAATTCGGCAATGAAAGTCTTAAACTACGGAGCATTAAAAGAGTTTAACGACAGAGTTCCTATGGACGAGTTGTTATCAAGATATCATTTGACAAAAGAGCTTATATGCGAGGATATCTCAAAATTAAATATATAAAACGCAAAGGCGGGAGCTTATTCCCGCCTTTTTTATTGCGAAATTATACTTAATACATTATAATGTATAATATAGCGAGGTTGTTTATGAAAAAGATATTAGCTGCGTTTTTATTTTCTCTTATTTTTGTTTATCCTGTTTATTCTGCAACGGTAGAAAAACAAAGTAAGAACAAGGTTGTGGATTATCAGAGCGTAAGACCGAATAAAAGTCCTACGGGTATCACGATTAAAGACGAATATATTTTCAAAGTAAAAACATACAATGACGGAAGTGAATCTTTTAATAAGCTTGAAAAAGATTTTCAGGCTAAAATTCCGTTCTGCAATTTCGAGTATGCTATTCGCTGCAGTGAAAATACTTTTACTATTGTAAGCTGGAATTGTTATTCCGTAGACGGGAAATCCGTAACAAAAGGTGAATTGCCATCAAGACAGTACAATAATAAAGACTACAAATGGCAGGAAATCGGAGTAGGCTCTCACGGAGCAACATGGGCAAGACATATTTGCACTGCGAAAAAATAATTTATTAAGTTTTTTATACATTTTTAGTGCGTTTTTGCGGTCATTATTGACATCTTAGGCTGTATTTGTTACAATAGTAGCAAAGGTGAAATGTGTATGTTTAACGGTGGTCTTACAAAACAAGAGTTGATAAACAGGAATTATAATCATATTTATGCTCACGAAGCAGCTCACAAGGCTGCGGGCGGTCAGTATGCGGGTGCTATTTCAATTGAACGCAATTCTGACGGGATTCCTGTAAGCGGACATGTACCTATTCAGATGCCTGTTTTGGATGAAAAAAATCCTCAAAAAACAATCAATCACGCAAATACTGTTATCAATGCGGCACTTGCACCGTCCGATCCGTCGGGTCAGGATTACAAAGTTGCAGCTTCTGCCGAGAAAGTCAAAATGCGTGCGCAGGCAATCAAAGATAAAAAGACGGGGAATAAGCTTGATATTCAGGCATAATGTTTTTTGTTTTTACTGCTTAATATAATATTACAAAAAGTTCATCAAATATGTCATAAAAATTTTTTATAATATAATGTATTATATAATATATTATGTTATGCAGGAGGCCCAATGGAAAATATAATATCAAGTTATGAAAACTCTAATCGTCCTAATATCAATCCGACAAGAATTAAGGTCGCAGGTGTTGGCGGCGGCGGCGGAAATGCCGTAAATCGTATGATGCAGGCAAAACTTGCAGGTGTTGAATTTTGGTTAATGAATACCGATTTGCAGGTTTTAAGTTGCAGTGATGTCCCTCATAAGTTACAGTTAGGGATAGAAACTACAAACGGTCTTGGTTCAGGCGGAGATCCGATAGTCGGGGAAAAAGCCGCTTTAGAGGTTAAAGAACAGATTACCAGAGCTTTGGATAATACTGATATGTTGTTTATAACAGCAGGTATGGGCGGCGGAACAGGTACGGGGGCTGCTCCTGTTGTTGCACAAATTGCTCAGGATTTGGGTATTCTTACAATCGCATTTGTTACAAAACCTTTCTTCTGGGAAGGCAAAAAGAGAATGGCTCAGGCTGAAGCAGGTATTGAAAAACTGAAACAATATGTTGATGCTATTCTTGTTGTTCCAAACGACAAACTCTTGCAGGTTGTAGAAAGACAAATCGGTGTAAGAGAAGCTTTCTGTGTTACTGACGAAGTATTATACAGAGGTATTCAGGGCTTGTCTGACATAATTACAATTCCGGGAATGATAAATATTGACTTTGCGGATGTAAGAAAAGTTGTTAAAAATTCAGGTACGGCATTGATGGGTATTGGTAAAGCTCAGGGCGAAGGCAGAGCTATAAAAGCTGCTGAAATGGCTATTAATTCTCAGCTTTTGGAATCATCTATTGATGGTGCGGGCGGTATCATTGTTAATATTACAGGAAGTTCAAATATGACATTGTATGAAATAAATGATGCTACAAATGTTATCAATAATGTTGTGAAAGATGATGCGGACGTAATTATAGGTACTGCAATAAATGAATCAATGCAAAATGAAATTCAGATTACCGTAATTGCAACAGGTTTTGCTGAAAAAACATCAAGAGGTGCCTTGCAGATGTCTGCGGCTGAATATTTCAGCGGTAAAACTCCTGTCGGTGCAGGTGTAGGAGCTTCCGTATCGGCTGAAACTCCAAAATTTGAGTTTCCTCAGATGAATTTGGATGTTCCGGATTTTCTAAAAAAAGATTAGAATTTGGAAATAATTAAATAAAATAATGGCACATCAAAAGATGTGCCTTTTTTATCGCTAGGAAATAGTTTGGCAAATTTTATAATTCTGTTTAGAGTATAATCGCCTGAGTTTTTGCTATTGCAGAGAAGATATCCGCAATATTATTCAGGATTTTTTTTAGAAATGACAACTGCATTTGATAGTGCTATACCTCCGGGTTGATGCGGGTTATTTACAATAGCCCCGTTTACATACATTACGGTAGAACCTCCACCGTCTAAATTTATTGCATTTATACATCCTATTGATTTCATAAATCCTGCAAGTTCGTGGAGAGTCAAGCCTATTGAGCTTCCTTCTCTGCCGTCTACTGCAACAAGGATAAGATCATTTTCTTTAGTGTAACCTATTGCAGTTCTCGGATTGCGCCCTGTTATTGATAACAGTTTTTCTTCAGATGCGTCTATATACACATTTCCGTTTTTTACCAAATACGGACCGCCGCTTATTATATGTTTGACTCCTTCCCATTTTGGATTTATTCCTAAATCTATGCTTACTTCCTCGGCTCCAAAAAGTGCCGAAAGTTTTTCTTTCGGTCCGACTATAACATAACCGTTTTCAGGAATAGAAAGGGGATTGGCGGAAGCTGCCATAATTTTGTCTTCAACTATCTGAAGCTGAACACCTCCTTGCGGTGAAGCGGGTGCATATTTCCCCCAATCCCTTGTATATGCTAATATGTATGAGGATAACATTCTCGGTTGATTTATATTATCAATCTTTATTTCGGTATTATTTCCCGTAATTTTTCCGTTAAATTCCACTCTGCTGACATCATATCCGTCATCAAAAATCCCAAGAGCAACTCTGTTAAAAATCGGACCTGTGTAAATCTTTCCGTTTATCATAAGTGTTCCAAGCGGTATACCTGATTGCGGTTTAAAAAATCCACCGTTTATCCCGACAATGGAGTTTGTTCTACCTGTAATTGTTCGCAGAGTTGATTTATGTGCAAGTGAGTATGATGAAGCCATTGCGGGCATAATTTCATAATCCTGAGCCACTCTTTGATTAACTTCTACAACATTTATTCGTACAGGTCTGCCTGCGTAATATCTCACCATTCTGATATGTTTTATTCCCGAAGCAACATCATTTACCCTTAGCCCCGAATATTTCAGCCTGATGCGCTGGTCAAATTGTTCTTTCCTTAAATCGGGGTTAAATTCGGCTTTGAGCATTTCTCCCGTTTTATACAATGTCGGCGCAGAAATAACTGTGTTTGCGATTAAATCGTTCGCATACATTGGCGGAAGAAATACGAAATGCGACAGAACAAGCGACAGTAAAAGCAAAACTGCCAGCAAAAATTCTCCTGCTCTGTAATGTACCTCAAATTGGCTCTGTTTGATAATAGTATCCATAATGGCACCTGTGTTGTAAGAGTAACCGGATACCTTTTTTATTAAAGAGTGGTGTGGGGCATAACACTCATCGGAAACCTATGAGGGCAAATAGGGAGTTCCTACTACTATTGTAACATATTTTAACATGCTTCTCAATAGTCCGTAACCCTTATTATGAAATAATTTTACAAAACTAAATAGTGGTAAACGTACACTATTAAAGGGATTGTGGTATTATATACACTTAATTGCCAAATATATCTTAATTTTAATAAATAGTTCCAAAGGGCAATATAAATTTTATGGTTTGTGGTATAATAAGATTGCCGTGCTCCATGGGGTGTTGCGAACTCTCGACCCGAAGCTTATGCGGGGTGCAGAGCCTGTTGTGAGGGCTTTAGGGGTGCGAATGAATTTAATATAATCGTTGATATCAGCCGTTGTGGCGGCGTAAAATTTCGAACCGTGTCAGGGGGGAAACTCAGCAGCACTAAGAAAAGCTTTGCGGGTGTCATAATTGCTGAAGTAGAAAGTATTATCGGATTTCGTATTTTTAAATTTCGATAGACAGTGGCACGGCTTTTATTTTATCCGTTTAAAAAGATAAAATACGGTTGTTAAATTATGTTTTAAGGAGTTTACAATGACAAAACGTTTGGAATTTTACAAATGTGAAATTTGCGGTAATTTGGTTCAGGTTATGAATGCAGGCGAAGGTGAACTTGTCTGCTGCTCAAAGCCGATGGTATTATTAAACGCTCAAACAAAAGATGAAGAAAAACAGGAAAAACATGTGCCTGTTTTCTTAAACGGCGTAAAAATTCAAGTCGGCTCGATTCCTCATCCTATGATTGAAGAACATCATATCGAATTTATAGAATGTTATACTCAGGACCAAAAGAACGTAAAAATACGTTTTCTTGATTTGAGTGATGAGCCTGCGATGGTTATAAATACTAACGATAATTATAACGGAGCTGTGGAATTTTGCAATCTTCACGGATTATGGCAGAGTAATAAAGATGAATAAAAAGAAAGGGGATTTTATCCCCTTTTAATACAGTTGTGGTTATAATGAAATTTGTTAGCTTATCCTAACATTATTTTTGATTTTCCTGTTTATTATTACGATAACCTATACCTGCCCGATATCCTGAAACAGAGTACAATACCGGAAGCGACGGTTCTATCCATTTCAAACCCGAAAGAAGTGAAACCGTTGCAATATCATCAGTATGCAGGCTCAAATCCAGTAATTCAGGGGTTCTTATATCCTTTTTATTATCTTTTGAAATAAGCGGATTGATAACTTTTTGACCGATATAATTCGCAATTACGCTTCCACCTATAACACCCGTTGCCAAAATTCCTCCAATCATTCCTACGCATCTTGCGCCTTTTGATTTTATATTCATTTTTTCTAATGCTCCGAGAGCAACTCCTGCACCGATATTACACAGAAAAATATTTGCGAGGTATTGATAAATGCCTTCTTTTAACTTGTTCGGTACTCTGTCTTTCCAGTTTTTTTCCGTTATTTTATCCCCGATAACTCCGCCTGCTATTCCGCCCGCAACGGGTACTGCGCCATAAACAGACAGCCAGCCTATTTCTTTAAATATATCTTTAGCATTTATGTTATCTGGCGGCGGAATGAGTTGGTTTGCGATTTGAGAATGTTTTTTATTGCTGAAAAGTACTGCAACTTCATGTAATGAAAGGACCTTGGACTTTGCTTTTTGAAGTATTTTTTCTGTTTTTTCTTCAACTTTATTAGTTTTTAAGTATTCATCAACAATTTTTGTATTATCCTTTATTAATTGGGAAACCTTGCGGGTTGGAGTTCGTTTTGTTATAAAAGATGCTATTTTTGGAGCATTTACTGCTGAAATCGCCGTGGCAAGAAGGGTTGCGGTAATCTTTATCCCTTTACTTTTTCTTCCGTCTTTTGGGGATTTATGAATTTCGTGCGCAAAAATCATACCTGAACTTATCGCAAGCATTGAGGGTACGTTTTTATTTATTTTTGCCGTTAATAATGGCTGATCAAGATATTTTCCTATTGCTGATATAAGGGGCATTATTTTTCACTTTCTTCTATGTATATGTCTAATATTTTTTTATGGTTTTGAAAAAATTTTGTCAGTTTTTTCATTTTATCCAAAATATTTTCGGATATGATATGTTCTATCTTGCAGGCATTTTCTCCTGCCTCTTCGGAATTTATATCAAGTACGGATTCAAAAAAGTTTTTAAGAATATTGTGTTTTTCATAAACCTTTTGAGCCTCGGTTTTTCCTTCTTGTGTAAGGGTTATAGTTTGATAACTGCTGTATGTTATTAGTTTTTTATTCACAAGCTTTGATAATGCTTCTGATACAGATGCTCTTGAAATATTGAGCTTTCTTGCAAGCTCTGCACCTTTTAGCGGTTCATTGCTCAATTCGGCAGTATAGATGGCTTCTATATAGTCTTCTAAGCCTGATGACAGATTTTGGCTTACAGTCTGAGTCATGAACATTTCTCCTTACATGACAAATTGTAAGGCAAACCTTACACATTGTCAAGAACTATTTTGGTAAATATTTACTGTAACTTTGTAATATTTACCAAAATATTAGTGTATTATTTTATAAAAAGTTATTGTATAATAATAGGGTTATGAAAGGTCAAATTTACAAAATTTATTCGGATTCATATTTTGTAAAAACGGATTCGGGCATTATACCGTGTAAAATAAGAGAGGTTTTAAAAAAGCAGAAAAACTCCGTTTATACGGGTGATTTTGTTGAAATTGACAAAGATGTTATAACAAAGATTTATGAACGAAAAACTTTTATTACACGTCCTGCGGTCGCAAATGTTGATCAGATAGTTGTTGTCAGCGCCCTGAAAGAGCCTGAGCTTGATTTCTATCAGTTAAATCGCTATGTATCTTTGGCAAAGTATTATAAAATTCCCGTTGTTTTGTGTTTTAACAAAGAAGATTTAGAATATGAAAACGGTTTGCAGGAAAAAATAGAAAATATTTATTCAGAGCTCGGGTACAAAATTGCATTCACTTCTGCGCTTGAAAATGTAGGGATAAATTATTTCGCAAAACTTTTAGACGGAAAATTGTCAGCACTGTGCGGAAATTCAGGAGTTGGCAAATCGAGCCTTATAAATGCCTTAAATCCTGAAATAAATTTGCGTACGGGTTGCGTAAGCGACAAATTAAGCAGAGGTACCCATACAACAAGGCACTGTGAAATTATAGATATCAATGAAAACACACGAATTATTGATACTCCGGGATTTAGCAATCTTAAATTTGATTTTATTTTACCAAAAGATGTCGATTTGCTGTTTGATGAAATAAGAAAATATAAAAGCATGTGTAAGTTTTCAAACTGTCTGCATATAAACGAATCAGGCTGTGAAGTTTTAAAAAATATTGAAAACATCGATTCAACACGTTATGAGAGCTATCTTGCATTTGTAAAAGAGGCTTTTGAATACAAGGAAAAAGTCAAATATAACGGAGTAAAATCAGAAACATTCAAAAAATTTCATAACGAAAAATCAATTGTAAAAATTAGCGAAAAGAAACGCAGACTCTCAAGAAACACTCAAAAACAAAAAATATACAGGGAATTGGACGAAAATGATAATGAATGATTATATACATTTAATAAACGAAAAGTTAGACGAATTTATTGCAATAGAAAAGCCTGAGTCATTGTTTAAGTCGATGAAATATACCTTGATGCTTCCGGGGAAAAGATTAAGACCGATATTGTGTCTTGAAACATGCAAAATGTTTGGCGGAGAGATTGAAAACGCCCTCTCGACAGCCTGTGCTATTGAAATGCTCCATGCTCAGACTCTTATACATGACGATTTGCCTTGTATGGATAATGACGATTACAGGCGTGGTAAATTATCAAATCACAAGGTTTTTGGAGAAGCTGTTGCGGTGCTTGCGGGGGATGCTCTGCTTACGTATGCCCCGCAGATTATTGCAAAATATTCCGAAAATCTTTCTCCTTCAACAAAATTGAGAATACTTAACGAATATTTTAATTATGCGGGAGCAAGAGGGGTTATAGCAGGTCAGGTTGTGGATATAGAATCAGAAAATAATCCCGATATTAAAGATAAAGCAGAAGTTCTAAACTATCTGCATCTTCACAAGACCTCGGACTTATTTCAGCTTGCAATGAGAACGGGTGCAATAATAGCAGATGCGGATGATGATAAAATTGTTTCAATAACGGAATTTGCGAAAAAATTCGGTCTTGCCTTTCAGGTTGCTGATGATATTTTGGATGAAGTTTCTACTTTTGAGCAGATGGGCAAAACTATGGGTAAAGACAAAGACGAAGGGAAACTGACGTATGTTACTCTTTATGGTCTTGAGAATGCAAAATGTAAACTTTCTTGCCTGCTTGATGAGTGTCATGATATAATTGACAAACAGGGATTTCATTCAGTGCTGATTAGTGAAATAATTACGCATACAGGCGAAAGAGCAGGGATATAATGATTGATACTTTCAGGCAATTAGTTTTAAATAACGGATATGAGGCTTTATCCTGCGGTTTAATAGCAGCTTTTACAGGACAGATAATAAAATTTTTGTTGTTTACCATAAGAACGAGAAAAATTAATTTCAAAATATTTACCACAACAGGCGGGATGCCGAGTACTCATTCTGCAGGGGTTATGGCTTTGTCTACAATGATAGGGATAATTGAAGGGTATGATTCAATGCTGTTTGCTGCATCTTTCGGGTTTTCGCTTGTAATAATGTATGATGCAGCTGGATTGCGCAGAGCTGCGGGCAAAACGGCAGCTTGTCTGAACAGAGTAATGGAAGAAATTTACAACCATGATTTAAAAGCTGTCGGAGGCAAATTAAAAGAACTTCTTGGTCATACTCCGCTTGAAGTTTTTGTCGGAGCTGTTTACGGTATTGTATTTGCTTACTGCTATCATTTGTTTATATTGGGCTAAATAGATGTATGTAAGGTTTTATGTATAGAAGTATAGATATATAATGCCTATATCTCTAGTTTTCGATTATTTAAATATAAAAGGATAAGTAAAAGAGTTATGCAATGGATTATGCTTTTATTAGCGGGAATATTTGAAGTTGTTTGGGCAATTGCGATGAAATACTCAAATGGTTTTAGCGTACTTATTCCCTCTATAATTACTGCTGTTACATATATTTTAAGTGCTGTATTTTTAGCGCTTGCCCTTAAAAACCTGCCGATTGGGATTGCTTATGTTATGTGGGTAGGTTTTGGAATAATTGGTACTGCGATTTTGGGGGTTCTGCTTTTTCACGAAAAATTAACTCTTTTGCAGATTCTTTCAATAATATTAATAATAATCGGAGTTATAGGGTTAAAAATATTTGCAAAACAGTAGGGTGCCATTAGTAAGTTTGTTGGTTGGGTAAAACCCAACAAGTACGAAGAATGATGGGTTGCACCCATCCTACTTACTGAAACAAAAAATATGATGTCAAAAGATATCACAATAAACCTTAACATTGGTGGTAATGTTATAGGTAATGATGATTTTATAGCACAGGTAAGTAATGCTTTGGGCAGACAACTTGCCACAGCTTTAGCGGTGTAGCGTTTTTGCGTAGGGTGATGTCGAGCGAAAGCGAGCAAACCCGTAAGGTGCGAGTGTCAAAGCGAATTGACAACGTCAGTGAAATGAGTGCTTGACCGAGCACAGCAAAAACAAGACAGCGTTTTTGCGTAGG
>ERZ842401.209-NODE-209-length-79930-cov-37.001527_pt1 | contig 79930 bp, 49 predicted proteins | sample MGYA00521270_ERZ842401 | MGnify/ENA primary metagenome ERZ842401 (study PRJEB31892, sample SAMEA3878208) | bioreactor metagenome | biome: Moose rumen | place: Sweden | collected 2011-10 | study: EMG produced TPA metagenomics assembly of the PRJEB12797 data set...
CGAGCGCTTTATGCCGGCGATGCTGATACTCATTCTTGACCTCTATTTCCGCCTGACTCCCATCACGATGGTGCCCGAGACGCCAGAGGTGCAGGAGTTGGCACGCTTGCTGAAGCTGAAGGCGACCGATGTGTCGCAGGTGCTCGACATCTACCAGACCTTCGATCCCTATCTGAATCGCGATGCAGTCATCGTGTCGCCGCTGCTGCTGCCCTGTAAGCAGATTTGGCAGCAGTACGGAAACGACAGCCCCGAGCGTCTGGCTGCCTACGCCGAAGAACTTAAGGAATATTTCAAGTAGTATGGCACAGGTGCAGGGACAGGTTCAGGAACAGCGTCAGGAACAGCGGTTGCAGCAGACCATCTCGCAGCAGCAGCTGCTGATGTCGCAGCTGGTGGAGTTGCCCATCCAGCAGTTGTCCGAGCGCATCGCTACGGAGATGCACGACAACCCCGCACTGGAGGCAACCTCTGACGACGAACAGCCCGACTATGCTGATTTTCAGGAGAGCAGCGACAGCCAGGAGGACTATGAAGCCCAGCGTGAACGCGAGGAGCGTAGCGATGCCCTGGATGCAGCCCTCGAAAGCATCGGTCGCGACGACGAGGACCTGCCCGTCTATCATGGAGGGTCGGACTCGGCAGAAAGTCGCGAAGAGATGGCTTACGGCGAGGGGCAGTCGTTCTACGACCAGCTGCTGGAGCAGGTAGGCGAACTGGAGTTGACCGAGCGCGAGCGCTATGTGATGGAGTATCTGATCCGCTCGCTCGACGACGACGGCTTTTTGCGTGTCTCCTTGGAAGATGTCTGCGACCAACTGGCCATCTATCACAATATTGACCTGACTACCAAGCAGATAGAGGCGGTGCTGAAGAACCTGCAACGGTTGGATCCGCCAGGCATCGGGGCCCGCACCCTCCAGGAGTGTCTGCTGTTGCAGATTGACCGCCGCAGACCTTCTAACCTGACTGCGCTGATGCACCGCGTGGTAGCCGACTACTTCGAGGATTTTACCAAGAAGCACTGGGACCGCATCGCCCAGGCACTGTCGCTCAGCGACCTGCAGGCCGAGGCGCTGTTCCGCGAACTGCGCCGGCTGAACCCCAAGCCCGGTGCTGCTATGGGCGAGAGCATGGGACGCTCCATGCAGCAGATAACTCCCGATTTCATCGTTGACACGCAGGACGACGGCACCGTCACCTTTGCACTCAATAGCAGCGAGGTGCCGCAGTTGCAGGTGTCGCAGTCGTTTGCCGACCTGCTGAAGGAGTATCAGACCAACAAGGACGGGCTGAGCCGTCAGATGAAGGAGGCGCTGCTCTATACCAAGCAGAAGGTGGATGCGGCACAGAACTTCATCGATGCCGTGCAGATGCGGCGGCGCACGCTGATGCTGACCATGAATACCATCATCCAGCTGCAGCACCGCTTCTTTGAGGAGGGCGACGAGTCACTGTTGCGTCCCATGATTTTGAAGGATGTGGCAGAGCGTACGGGCCTTGACCTTAGCACCGTCTCGCGAGTGACCAATTCCAAATATGCACAGACACGCTGGGGCATATTCCCCCTGAAGTTTTTCTTCAGCGACGGCTACGTCACCAAGGACGGTGAGGAACTGTCGACGCGTGAGATCAAATCGGCCCTGCGCGATATCATTGCTGCTGAGGACAAAAAGCACCCCTTGAGCGACGAAGCCATAGGCGAGAAACTGAAGCAGCAGGGCTATCCTATTGCCCGCCGGACGGTGGCAAAATACAGAGAACAACTGGGTATTCCCATAGCGAGAATGAGAAAATAAATGCCAGAGTGAGAACTTGAAGAGATGACACGTGAGAAGAATATTATCTATGCGGCGAGGATTGTCAGTCTGATCTTTACGCCTTTCTACCTGCCCTTGGTAGGGCTGATAGCCCTGTTCACGTTCAGTTATCTCAACCTGCTGCCCGTAGAATACAGGCTGCTGGTGCTGGCACTGGTCTATTTCTTCACCATCCTGCTGCCTACGTTCCTCATCCATTTCTACCGGCGCATACAGGGCTGGTCGCTGCTCGAACTGGGACAGAAGCGTCGTCGCATGGTGCCTTATGTCATCAGTATCGTGTGCTATCTGGGCTGCCTCTATGTGCTCGAGTCACTGCACATCTATCATTTCGTGTCGAGTATCGTCATCGGAGCCTTGATGGTTCAGATTACCTGTGCCATTATAAATATATGGTGGAAGATATCCACGCACACCGCTGCCGTGGGAGGCGTGGCAGGTGCCCTGTTCGTCTTTGCCGAGATATTCGGGTTCAACCCTGTGTGGTGGTTCTGTGTGGTGTTTGTGTTGGCAGGCATCCTGGGTACGGCCCGCATGATTCTGCGTCAGCACAGCCTGTCGCAGGTGGTGGCCGGCTTTGCCATCGGCTTTATGTGTGCCACCCTCGGCATCATCTTTCTATAAATCAGGAAAACCGTATAAAAACAAGAAGATATGAAACCAGTAGTGAGTATTATCATGGGCAGCACAAGCGATCTGCCCGTCATGGAGAAAGCCTGCCAGTTGCTCGACGAGATGCAGGTGCCGTTTGAAGTCAACGCCCTTTCTGCACACCGTACTCCAGCAGCGGTGGAGGAATTTGCACGTACCGCCAAGGACCGCGGTCTGAAGGTGATCATTGCCGCCGCAGGGATGGCTGCTGCCCTGCCCGGCGTCATAGCTGCCTCTACCACGCTGCCAGTCATCGGCGTTCCCATCAAGGGTATGCTCGACGGTCTCGATGCCATGCTGAGCATCATCCAGATGCCGCCGGGCATTCCTGTGGCTACGGTGGGTGTCAATGGTGCCCAGAATGCCGCTATCCTCGCAGTGGAGATGCTGGCCTTGGGCGATGAAGCCATTGCCGAGCGTCTGGCTGCCTACAAGAAGGGTCTGGTGGCAAAGATTGTGAAAGCCAACAAGGACTTGTCGGAGGTGAAGTATACATATAAGACCAATTGAGCAGAGGGTATGATGGAAAGACGAAAGACGACTGTGGCCCATGTGGGCAACATCGCTATTGGGGGCGACAACCCCATACGCATCCAGTCGATGGCTACCACCGACACGAACGACACGGAGGGTAGCGTGGCTCAGGCCAAGCGTATCATCGATGCCGGCGGAGAGTTGGTGCGTTTCACCACCCAGGGCGTCCGCGAGGCAGAGAATATGAAGAATATCTCTGCCCGCCTGAAGGCCGATGGCTACAACACCCCGTTGGTGGCCGACGTGCACTTTACGGCCCACACGGCCGATGTGGCTGCGCAGTACTGCGAGAAGGTGCGCATCAACCCCGGCAACTACGTGGACCCCGGTCGCACCTTCAAGCATCTGGAGTATACCGACGAGGAGTATGCCGCCGAGCTGGAGAAGATAGAAAGGAAACTCGTACCTTTTATTAATATATGTAAGGAGCACCATACCGCCGTGCGTATCGGCGTGAACCACGGTTCCCTCTCCGACCGCATTATGAGTCGCTATGGCGACACCCCCGAAGGTATCGTGGAGAGCTGCATGGAGTTCCTGCGTATCTTCCGTCGCGAACAGTTCAGTGATGTGGTCATCAGTATCAAGGCCTCTAACACCGTGGTGATGGTCACCACCGTCCGACTTCTGGTGAAGACCATGGACCAGGAGGATATGCACTATCCCCTGCACCTCGGCGTCACCGAGGCCGGCGAGGGCGAGGACGGGCGCATCAAGAGTGCGCTGGGCATTGGTGCCCTGCTCACCGAGGGCATAGGCGACACCATCCGCGTCTCTCTCAGCGAGGAACCTGAGTGCGAGATTCCCGTGGCGCGCAAACTGGTGGAGCTCATCCCCGAGTGCGCCCGCCTGCGTGCTGAGGCTGAGGCCTCCATCAAGGACGATACCATCACGCTGACCCTCGATGCCCCCGACTGGGAGACCTTCCAGCTGAAGGCTGCCATGAGTGTGGGTGCCCTGCTTATCGACCGGAAGGCCACGAAATTGCAATTAGCAGTTAGCAATTGGCCATTAGCAAGCCAAGAGCCGGTAGCCAATAGCCAAAAGCTAACAGCCAATAGCCAAGAGTTAGAGTCTCTCGCAGACTCCATCCTTCAGGCCGCGCGCATCAAGTTCACCAAGACGGAGTATATCTCATGCCCCGGCTGCGGTCGCACGCTCTATAACCTGCAGGAGACGATAGCCAAGATCAAGGCAGCCACCAAGGACCTGGTAGGCCTGAAGATAGGCATCATGGGCTGCATCGTCAATGGCCCGGGCGAGATGGCTGATGCCGACTACGGCTACGTCGGTGCAGGCCGCGGCAAGATCAGTCTCTATCGTGCCAAGGAGTGTGTGGAGAAGAATATACCAGAAGAGGAGGCCGTAGACCGCCTCCTCGCCTTGATTCGCAACGATCGCCAGTAGTCACACTGGCTGCAAGGATTGTCAGTAGTTATTTCTTGTCGAGCGACAATACGATTTTCCCGACAAACACACCATGCTTACCCTCGTGGTCGACAGGCACCTGTCGGCCACTTTTGTCTGTCTCGTAGCCCAGTTCCTTCAGGTAGGTGTGGCTGTGTCCGCCCAATATCAGGTCAATGCCCTGGGTGCCCTGAATCACCTTGTTGTCAGGGTAGTCCTCTACGAGCCATCCCAGGTGACTCAGGCAGATCACCACGTCGCACTTCTTCTTGTTCTTTAGCAAGTCTACCATTTCCTGCGCCTTCTCGATGGGGTCCAGGAACTTGATGGGACCGTAGTTCTTCGTCGACACCAGTCCTTCCAGGGCCGGACAGAGACCGAAGATGCCGATCTTCACCCCCTGGCGCTTGATGATGAGGTAGGGCTTCACGATGTCCTGCAGCTCGGTGCCGGTGAAGTCGTAGTTCGAGCACACAATGGGGAAGTTCAGCATCTTGAACAGGCGCGTCATGTTTTCCAGGCCGAAGTCGAACTCATGGTTGCCAATGGTGCCGGCATCATAGTGCATCTGGTTCATCAGTCCCACCTCCACGTCGCCTTTGAACATGGTGTAGTAGCTGGAGCCCTGCGAGAAGTCGCCCGTGTCGAACAGCAGCAGGCTGGGGTCTTTCTGCCGTTCCTGTTCCAGCATGGCGATGCGGCGCAGAAAGCCGCCGCGCCCGGCCACCACCGTATCGGCCAGGTTGGCATTGAGTGGCAGGATGCACGAGTGGGTATCGCTGGTGTGCAGCACGGTGAGCGTCTTCTGTGCCCATGTGGCACCAACGAACAAACAAGCAAATATGGATAATACAATGATTCTTTTCATGACAATTATTTTTTCACTTAACAACGATTCTTCCTTCCACCTTGGCATCGACCACGACACCCTTGGCCATCATCTCCTTAAAGTAGTCACGGATCACGTAGCGGGCATTGTTGCTGGCATCCTGCGGCGAGTTGATGTCTGTGCCGCTCTTGAAAGCCGTCATGCCGTCGTTGCCCTGCGACAGGTAGTCGATGGTGGTCACACGGTAGGTGGCCTGCGGGGCAATCTCCTTACCGTGAAGTCGGGCGGAGACCAGATGGCCGTCCTTTGTAATCACCAGTTCAACGCCCTTGCTCACACCTTCGCCCCCGCGATGGGCTATCTGCGCAAACAGCTCCAGCACCTTGTCGCCGGTGAGCGAGAGGAAGCAGATCTTGTTTTCGAAGGGAGCCACGTCGAGCACATCGCCGTAGGTCACCTTGCCTTTCGACAGGCCAGCGCGTATGCCGCCCATGTTGTATATGGCAAAGTCGGGCTTCTCGCCGTAGTTCTTGGCCATATATATAAAGATGTCAGGCAGCAGGTTCGACAGGTTGCTCTCGGGGCGCTCGGCCCACATGTCGCAGGCCACCTCGCCCACCACGGGTCCCATCACCGAGTCAACCTGCGCCTTGAAGGGAGCCAGGAAGGCTGCCGCTGCGGCGTTGGGGGTAGCGTCGTACCGTTTGTCCACCAGGATGCGCGTACGGCTCACATCCGTTAACTTGTAGTGTGTCGTGCAGGCCATCAGCATGAGCACCGATGCCGCCGACAAAACAATCAGATATTTCTTCATAACACTAATTTTCTGCAAAAGTAGAAAAAATAGTTCATAGTCAGTGCCTTAGGGAAGTGTTTTTATTCATAAAAAAAGTTAACGGCATTCACTTTTCACTCTTCACTCTTCACTTTTCACTTAAAAAGCAGTACCTTTGCAGCCGCTTTCCGCGTAATCGCTGGCAGGAAGATAGGAGAGTTGCCTGTTATGTTGCGTTGGAACGATACAGCAAATAACATTAAAAGATTAAAAAGTTAAAAGGTTATGGATTTAATCAAAGTTGCTGAAGAAGCATTTGCAACCGGCAAGCAGCACCCCACCTTCAAGGCTGGTGATACTGTGACTGTCGCTTACAAAATTATCGAGGGTACCAAGGAGCGCATTCAGCTCTATCGTGGTGTGGTAATCAAGATTGCCGGTCATGGTGACAAGAAGCGTTTCACTGTTCGCAAGATGTCGGGCACTGTGGGTGTGGAGCGTATCTTCCCCATCGAGTCGCCCAATATCGACAGCATCGAGGTGAACAAGGTTGGTAAGGTTCGTCGTTCTAAGCTGTACTACCTGCGTAAGCTCACTGGTAAGGCAGCCCGCATTAAGGAGAAGCGTTCGAACGTTGCTGCCAAGGAGGATTAATCACTACCTTCAGACAAATAAAGCACTGCTGTTCTTGTGAATAGCGGTGCTTTTTTGTGTTTGCAGCATAGCGGCGCTGTTTTGTACCTATTTCTTCACTTCATAATTGGTGCGCCCGTCGGCATCGCCCTGCAGGGCATCCTGAAACGAGTCCCAGTCTTGGAACCCCACCAGCAGCGACAGTCTGTCGAGTGTCTTGCGGTTGGGTTTGTGCAGCAGTTCCTTTTCTACGGCTTCCAGCAGTTTCTTCAAAGCCTTGCGTTTGTTCTCCATTGTCTGTTTATTCAAGTTTCGTATGTTTCACCTCTTACCTCTCACCTCTTACCTCTTACCTCTCACCTCTCACCTCTTACCTCTTTATATAGTTTCTCGAACCGTTGGGCAGCACCAGTGTTCTCAAAGCGCTGTACGTATGCTTGACTCCGCGCGATGCGCTCCTCACGGCCCTTGGCACCGAAGAGCACCTGACTGATGGCATGGGCCATCGCCTCGTCATCGTCGGGGGCTACATACAGGCTGTCGGGGCCTCCGGCTTCTTCCAGACACGAGCCGGTGCAAGCCACCACGGGCAGTCCCAGCCGGATGGCTTCGATGATGGGGATGCCGAATCCCTCGTAGCGCGAAGGGTAGACGAAGGCATCGGCCATGCGGTAGAGGGCAGGCAGGTCATCGTCGGGCACGCCGTTCAGCATCATCACCCGGTCGTACAGCTTGTGCTCATTCACGTACTGCTGCACCTCGTCGGCGTAGGGTGTCTGCCGTCCCACGATGACCAGTGCTACATCTTCGGGCAGGCGCTCTAAAGCTTTCACGGCCAGCAGCACGTTCTTGCGTGTCTCTATGCTGCCCACATTCAGCAGATAGCGGTCGGGCAGTTCGTATTTCTCGCGGACCTGCCACAGCTTCCGGTTGTCGGGCATGTTGGCAAAGCGGCGTGCACAACTCTGGTAGATTACGTCGACGCTGTCGGGGTCTACGTTTCCCAATTCACAGATGTCGCGCTTTGTACACTCGCTGATAGCCACGATGCGATCGGCCTCGCGCAGGGTCTGAAAGAATTTCCGTGTGTAGATTTTCACGTCCATCCGCTTATAGTACTCGGGATGGCGCATAAAGATCAGGTCGTGGATGGTCACCACCGTCTTGATGCCGTATTTGCGGATGCCAGCGGGCAGCTCGCCCGAGAGCCCATGGTATATCTGCACCCCGTCGGCCTGCAGTTGACTGACGATGCCTTTCGAGCGCCAGAGTGCCTTCCCTACGGGGGTAAAGCAGTGGCGGGGGTAGCAGAAATGCAGGTTGTCGCGCTCTGCCACTTGGTTGCGCAGGCTGTCCTTGCCTTCATCGGGCGCATAGAGTCGCAGGTCCAGGCTGTCAAAGGCCGCCAGGTCGTTGGCAAGTGTTCTTCCATAACTGCCAAGTCCCGTGCCGTTGCGTACTATTCGCTTGGCATCCAGCCCTATGATGATGCGTTCTTCCATAGCTTTTTCATAAGTCCTCAATTTGTTTATTAACGCACAAACCTTCGAATTATTTTATTTCGTAGAATAAAAATGCAACGCAGTCGGCTATGATGAGAAAAACATGAAATAATTTGTATTTTCGCTTTCTTTTTCGTAACTTTGCCCCCGATAAATAGTCAGACTCATGTTTTTCGGAGATATATCTATTGAGGTAATACTGTTTTTCATACTCTATGGTGCATCGGCGATGGCGTCGCTCATCGCCTGCATCTACCTCTGCGTGCGCCGCGTTAATGCCTTCGCATTGGAGATAACACCGCCGGTGGCACTGCGCCGCTGGGCGGCGGCCTTCTTTGCCGTGGCGTTCTTGAGCCATATATGGTGGTTGCTTTTCCAAGTCTTTTTCTCGCACGACATTCATTCCATCGGTTATTGGATTGTGGTAGAGCTCGACTGCGTGGGACTCTTCACCACCATTGCCGGCACGCTGATGTCCATGCTTCAGGACCGCAAGCGGCCCGTCTGGCCCCTCGTGGTGGCCACCATCCCGTTTCCGGTGCTGCTCATGCTGCATATAGTTAATCCAGGCAGTCCTTTCCAGTGTGCTGGCTTCATCTACGTCCTGTTTATCTACGCCATCTTTAGCCTGTACATGGTGTTTGCTGTGCGGCAATACGGACGGTGGCTACGCGACAACTATGCCGACCTGGAGCATAAGGAGGTATGGATGAGTCACGTGCTGGTCATCGTCCTCCTGATTATGATTGTCAGCTACGGGATGGATGATGGTGGCATCATCATCAGCTACGTCTTGCAATTCGTCACCCTCGCGCTCTATGGTTTCTTGCTGTGGCGCGTGGAGACGCTGCCGCAGTTGGAGGTGACTCCTGTGGAGCAACGCACATCACAACCGCCGACCATCCCCACCGTGGAAATCGAGAAACAGTTGAAGGAGCGCTTCGTCGCCACGCAGCTCTACCTGCAGCACGACCTCTCGTTGCAGCAGCTGTCGCAGGCCATCGGCGTCAACCGCTCTTACCTCAGCCTTTATTTCTCCAGTCTGGGCACGAACTACAATGCCTATATCAACGACCTGCGCATCAAGCACTTCATGCAGCTCTACAGCGAGGCTGCCGAGGCTGGTCAGTTCGTCTCCGCCCGCCAGCTGTCCAGCGACAGCGGCTACCGCAGCTACAGCACCTTCAGCCTGGCCTTCAAGCAGCGCACGGGGCAGAGCGTGACAGCCTGGATGAGCGACCCCTCCCGCACTTAAAGTTATAATAAAAATAAAGCATGTTCACAAGAAAGATTTACTATTGGGTGATGGCTGCCACCTTCGTTTGCAGCCTCTCGGTGCTGACATCGTGCAGCAAGGACGATGACAACAACACCGCTTCACAGACCACGAAGGAGTATTTCACACAGTGGAACCAGTGCGAGGCACTGACGGCCCTGAAAAACTACGTGACTGATGTGACCAACCCGAATTCTCCGAATTTTATCAAGGAGGAAGACCGCATCGCCACCTTCGACATGGACGGCACGTTTGTCGGCGAACTCTATCCCACGTATTTCGAGTATAACCTGCTGGAGTACAGGGTCCTGGACGACCCGACATACAAGGACATCGCCCCTGACGATGTGAAGGAGACGGCTCAGGACATCCGCGACTTCGTGCGCAGCGGCAAGAAGTTGCCCAGCCAGTTCGACATGAAGCACGCCTACGCCGCCGCCAAGGCATACAGCGGCATGACAATCGCCGAGTTCGACACCTACGTGAAGAACTACGCCGCAAAGCCCGCCAACGGCTTTTCGGGCATGACATATGGCCAGGCTTTCTTCAAGCCCATGCTCGAAGTGTTCGACTATCTGAAAGACAACGGCTTCACCTATTACGTCGTCAGCGGCTCCGACCGCTTCATCTGCCGCGCGCTGACGGAGTCCATCGGTATCCCCTCCAACCGTGTCATCGGCATGGACGTCAAGCTTAAGTCGTCCAGTCAGGGTACCGAGGCTGGCGTCAACTACACCATGGGTCGTGAGGAGGACATCCTGCGCACCGACGAGCTCATCATCAAGAACCTGAAGACCAACAAGGTGCTGCAGATCTCGCAGGAGATAGGCAAGGTGCCCGTCCTCACCTTCGGCAACAGCGGTGGTGACTGCTCCATGCACAACTACGCCCTGAGCGGTCCTCACAAGTCGGCTGCCTTCATGCTCATTGCCGACGATGACGTCCGTGACCACGCCAACCGCGAAAAGGCGCTCACCCTCGGCCAGCAGTGGCGCGACAGCGGCTACTACGTCATCTCCATGCGCGACGACTTCAAGACCATCTATGGCGACGGCGTCCAGGTGACGAATTTCACCTTCCCTGCCGAGTAGCGTACTACCGTGCTACATTGAAAATTTTTGCCTTTCATTTTGCGTATAGGCACCAAGCATTTTGCGTATAGGCACCAAGTGTTTTGCGTATAGGCGAAAGGCGTTTTGCGTATAGGCGCAAGGTCGAAAGGATAGTCCCTTGTCCCTGACGGGATAAGGGATTGTCCTTCTTTGCCCCGTACCTATACCCTGCAAGGTGACGTTTGAACGACCCGTAGATGCCGTTTGAACGACAACAAAGATAGTATTTTACGACAACTTGGACAAAGACAGGGTAATCCGGACGATCCGGGCATTGCCAGCACCGTTGGCAAGGCCGTCATCCTCGAGTTATGGCCCACGTCGGGCGCAGGCACCGAGGACGACCCCTACCTCATCAGCAGCGCGGACGACTGGAACAAGTTCGCCAGCAATGTCTCTGTGGGTTTCAACTACAGCGGTAAGTACGTGAAGCTGACCGAGGACATCAGCGTGACGACGATGGTGGGCAACAGCGAGACCAATTCGTTCCAAGGTACATTCCTCGGTGACGGAGAGCATACGCTGACCTTCAACCATGGCACTGCCGAGAAATTCTCAGGCGATTTCGGCAGATAAGGCCCGAGCCGGCGCCTTGGCGGAAGGCAATCAGTATTGGAACACCCTGCGCGGTCACCCTGCGCAGGGTGCTTTTTAGACTCAAAACGGGCCACGGACTCTCATAATTTACAAAAAATGTTTCAAAATCAACAAAAATTGGCATCTTAGGTGCTCATGGTTTGGTGGTTTGGGAATTATTTGTTATCTTTGCGCGATTTATTGACCAAACAGACTCACCTAAATAACGACCACAATTTAAACAAACAATATCAACATGATGAAATCAATTAAATGGACTTTGATGCTCGGCACCGTTGCCGGGCTGGTGTCGTGCGGCATTGACATGCCCCAGCAGACACAGTCGTCGTTCGAAACGCTGACAGTGCAGAAATCAGACATTGAGCTTCCCATGAAGTTCAGCGCCAGGATGAAAGGTCAGAACGATGTGACGGTAATGCCACAGGTCAGTGGCCAGTTGACAAAGATTTGCGTGGCCGAGGGTCAGCAGGTGAAGCAGGGGCAGACCCTCTTCGTCATCGACCAGCGCAATGCCCAGTTGGAACTGGAAGCTGCACAGGCCAACCTTCAGGCTGCACTGGCGCAGGAGAACAGTGCCAAGCTGGAGTATGAGTCGAACAAGAACCTGTTTGACAAGAAAATCGTGAGCAGCTATATGCTCAGCAACTCTGAGAACTCGTACAAGCAGGCCCAGGCAGCGGTGGCCCAGGCGAAGGCCGCCGTGAACCGTGCGAAGGTGAACCTCGGCTTCTGCACCATCACGGCCACGGTGTCGGGCGTCATCGGTGAGATTCCCGTGCGTGTCGGCGACCAGGTGTCGCCCATGACCCAGCTGACCATGCTGAGCGGCAATACGAAGATGTATGCTGAGATTTCAGTCACCGAGGCCTTTGTCGAGGCCATGGTGAAGGAAGGCGTCAAGGCTTCCGAACTGGAGAAAGAGCTGTCCAAGCTGCCCCCTGCAACGTTTGTCATGAAGAACGGTACGGAGTATCCCCACCAGGGTCACTTCGAGAGCATGACGGGTGTCGTCAATTCCGCTACCGGTTCGCTGACCGCCAAGATTACTTTCCCCAACCCGGAAGGTCATCTGTACTCGGGCATCCAGGGTACGGTGGTGATGAAGTTCGCTGAGAAGGATATGATTGTCATCCCCCAGTTTGCTGTGGTGCGCCTGCAGGACAAGTCGCAGGTCTATAAGGTACTGCCCGACAGCACCGCCACGGCTGTCGACGTGACCATAGAAGACACGGGCAACGGTAAGGAGTTCATCGTGACCAGCGGCCTGAACGTGGGCGACCAGATTGTGGCCACCGGTGCCAACAATGTGACGGAGGGACAGAAGGTGCTGTTTGCTAATTGACAATTGATAATTGACAATTATGAAAAACAATATATTCATCAACAGATACGTGATGGCTTGTGCCATCTCGATTGTGATAGCGCTGGTGGGCTATATCTCGATGAGCACGCTGCCAGTAGAACAATATCCCGACATTGCGCCGCCTACGGTGAATATCAGCACGAGCTACAGCGGTGCTGACGAGAACACGGTGATGAAGTCGGTCATCCAGCCCCTTGAGGAGGCCATCAACGGTGTGCCTGACATGATTTACATGACCTCGAAAGCCTCGTCGAACGGTGAGGTGGAGATTAACGTCTACTTCAAGCAGGGCACCGACCCTGACATGGCTGCGGTGAACGTGCAGAACCGTGTGACACGTGCCCAGGCGCTGCTGCCTGCCGACGTGACCAAGATTGGTGTGAAGGTGGAGAAGCGCCAGAACAACATTCTGCAGATTTTCGCCGTGAAGAGTGCCGACGGCAAGTACGACGAGGACTTCGTGTCGAACTATGTGGACATCAATATCAAGCCCCGCCTGATGCGCATCACCGGCGTGGGTAATGTGCAGAGTCTGGGTAACACCTACGCCCTGCGCATCTGGCTGAAACCCGACGTGATGGCTCAGTACGGCCTGACACCCAATGACATCTTCTCAGCCATCGGCGGCCAGAGCTTCGTGGCGGCTGTGGGTACGCTGGGTGAACTGTCGGACAACTCTTACCAGTACTCCATGCAGTACAAGGGTACGCTGAAGAGCGTCGATGAGTTCGAGGACATCGTGCTGCGCACCAGTGGCGGCGGCATGCTTCGCCTGAGCGATGTGGCCGAGGTGAAGATTGGTGCCATGAGCTATAACTTCACATCGAATATCCAGGACCGTCCCGGTGCCATGTTCATGGTGTTTCAGGCACCTGGTGCCAACGCTACTGAGGTGAACGCCCGTATCAACAAGGCGTTTGAGGAAGCCAAGGCCACGATGCCTGCCGGTTTGGAGTTCGTGACCCTGATGACCAGCGACGACTTCCTCTTTGCCGCCATCCATAATGTGGTGGAGACGCTCGTCATCGCCATCATCCTCGTGGTGCTCGTGGTGTTCTTCTTCCTGCAGAACTTCAAGGCCACCATCATCCCCTCTATCTCGATTATCGTGTCGCTGCTGGGAACGTTTGCCATCGTCTCCTTCGCTGGCTTCTCGCTGAACATACTGACGCTATTCGCATTGGTGCTGGCCATCGGTACGGTGGTGGACGACGCCATCGTGGTGGTCGAGGCGGTCATGGCGAAGATGGAGAACGGCATCAGCGATGCCCGCGAAGCCACCCGCCAGGCCATGAGCGAGGTGTCGGTGGCTGTGGTCTCGTGTACGTTGGTGTTCATGGCGGTGTTCATCCCCGTGATGTTCATGCCGGGCACGTCGGGCACGTTCTTCACCCAGTTTGGTGTGACCATTGCCTCGTCAGTGGGTCTGTCGTGCGTGTCGGCCCTGACGCTGTGTCCGGCTCTCTGCGCCATCATGATGCGCGTGAGCGAGGGCAAGAAGGAGGGCAAGGGCCTGACCTACTACACGAAGAAAGCCTACGAGGTCAGTTACACCGCTATATATAATAAGTATAGCAAGGCCGTGCATAAGTTCATCAAACGCCCCATCCTCTCGTGGGGACTGCTGGCTGTCACTGCCGTGCTGCTGGTGTTCTTTATGAAGAGTCTGCCTTCGGGTCTCGTGCCTCAGGAGGACCAGGGTGTGTTCCTGGCAGAACTGCGTACGCCAGAAGGCAGCACGCTGAAGCAGACCCGTGAGATGGTGAAGCAGGTGGAGGAGAAGGTGAAGAATATTCCCGAGTTGGAGAGCTTCGCCGTATGCTGCGGCTATGGTATGTTCTCGGGTGCCGCCAGTTCTAACTATGCCACGCTGGTTGTGCGTCTGAAGAACTGGGACGAGCGTCCGGGCATGAATCACCTGCTGTCACTTGCCATGTGGCGTTTCTACGTCGATTGTCAGGACATCAAGGATGTACAGGTGATTCCCTCAGAGATGCCGCAGATTCCCGGTTATGGTACGAATAACGACATCGCCCTGATTGTGCAGGACCCCACCGATGGCAACCTGTCGGAGTTTGCCAAGCAGACCGAGCACTTCCTGGCCAAGCTGGCGGAGCGTCCGGAGATAGCCTCTGCCATCTCCACCTATTCTGAGCGCTTCCCGAAGTATCAGGTCGACGTCGATGCCGCCCAGTGCGACCGCGCCGGTGTGACGCCTGCTGATGTGCTGAATACGCTTGGCACATACTGCGGCGGTGCGTATGTCGGCAACTTCAACCAGTTTGGTAAAGTCTATCGTATCATGGCAGCTTCATCACCCGAATACCGTCTCGACCCGCAGGCGCTGAACAATATCTTCATGCAGGTGGGCAACGGCAGTATGGCACCCATCTCCGAGTTCGTCACGCTGAAGGAGATTGTAGGTCCTGCCAGCATCGAGCACTTTAACCTGTTCCAGAGCATCAGCTGCTTTGTGACCCCTGGCGGCGGCTATGCTGAGGGTGATGCACATAAGGTCATTGCCGAGGTGTTCAAGGAAGAGATGCCCAACACGGCAACCTACGAATATAGCGGTATGTCGCGTGAGCTGGAGGAAGCTTCGGGCTCCAATGCCACGGCACTCATCTACGTCATCTGTGCCATCTTGATCTACCTCATCCTGGCCTCGCTCTACAACTCGTGGTTCACGCCGTGGGCCGTGCTGTTCAGTGTGCCGTTCGGACTGATGGGAGCTTTTGTGTTTGCATTCATTGGCTATAAGAATCAGATTCCCGGCATGGACAACAACATCTACCTGCAGACGGGTGTCATCATGCTGATTGGTCTGTTGGCGAAGACGGCCATTCTGATTACCGAGTTTGCTACCGAGCGTCGCGCCCAGGGCTTGAGCATCGTCGATGCCGCCTTCGAAGCTTGCAAGGAGCGTCTGCGTCCTATCCTGATGACGGTGGCCACGATGATTATCGGTATGATACCTCTTGTCATAGAGGGTGGTGCCGGTGCCAATGGTAACCGTGCCCTCGCCCTGGGTGTCATCGGCGGTATGGGCATCGGCACCATCGCCCTGCTCTTCGTCGTGCCGGCCTTCTTCATCGTGTTCCAGAAACTGCACGAGCGGTTCCAGGGGGCTCCGAAGGAAGTAAGAGTGAAGAATGAAGAAAGAAGGAACGAAGAATGAAGAAAGAAGGAGCAAAGAATGAAGAAAGAAGAAAGAAGAAGAGAAGAATGAAGATATCGAAACAATTATGAAAATCAAGAATATCATAGCAGTCGCAGCCGTGGGTATGACACTTACGGGCTGCGGCATATATAATAAGTACGAGCAGAAAGTCCAGGCTCCTTCCGACGTCTTTGGTACAGAGGTTCCCTCGGGGGCAGTAGGGGGGGCTTCCATCGCCCAGACATCGTGGCGGGAGTTCTTCACCGACCCCATGCTCCAGCAGCTCATCGAGCAGGTGCTGGCCAACAATACCGATCTCAACTCCGCTCGCATCGCCGTGGAGAAGAGCCAGGCGTCGCTGACGGCTGCCAAGCTGGCCTATCTGCCTTCATTGGTCTTTGCACCGCAGGGCACACTGACCAGCTTTGACAAGAGTGCTGCCGTCAAGACCTACGAACTGCCTTTGCAACTGTCGATGGATGTCGATGTGTTCGGCTCCATCACGAACAAGAAGCGCGCGGCAAAGGCGGTACTCCTGCAGGCTCAGATGCAGCAGGAGGCCGTCCGTACTAACCTCATCTCCATCACGGCACAGCAGTACATGATGCTGCAGGTGCTCGACCGCCAGCTGGAAATCCTCATGCAGACCGACAGTCTGTGGAACAAGTCGCTGGAGACCGAGCAGGCACTCTGGGAGAACGGCAAGGCCTATAGCACCGCCGTCAACCAGATGGAGGCTTCCTACCTGAGCATTAAGACGCAGATTGCCGATACCCGCCGTAACATCCGTTCCGTGGAGAACGCCATCTGCAAGCTGCTGGCCGTCAGTCCGCAGCACATCAACCGCCAGAAGTGGGGCACCACCACCCTGCACCATGCCGAGGCTACGGGCAGTGACGAGGAGCGCATGTTCAACACGAAGTACCTGAACACCGGCGTACCGGCCCAGATGCTGGAATACCGTCCTGACATCCGCATGGCCAACCACGCTATGGAGGAGGCCTTCTACAACACGGCAGCAGCACGCTCGGCCTTCTATCCAAGCATCACGCTTAGCGGCTCTGCCGGGTGGACCAACTCGGGAGGCGGCATTGTCGCCGACCCCGGCAAACTGCTGCTCACTGCCATCGGCTCGCTCACGCAGCCCATCTTTGCCCGTGGCAAACTGATTGCCAACAAGAAGATTGCCAAGCTCACCGAGGAAGACATGCAGCAGAAATACGTGCAGACGGTCATCAATGCCGGCAATGAGGTCAACGAGGCCATGGCCGACTGCATGACGGCGCGCGAGAAACATGCGTACTACCAGCGTCAGGTAGAGGTGCTCCGTGAGGCCTATACGGGCACGCATGAACTGATGGATAGCGGTAAGGCCAGCTACCTCGAAGTGCTGAAGGCCCAGGAGTCATTGCTCGATGCTCAGCTCGCTTCGGCCATGAACATGTACGATGCTTCCCAGGCCGTCATCGCCCTGTACATCGCCCTCGGCGGTGGCTCGGAATAACGCACAGTTGTATTAGTTGTCTCAGTTGTCGTTAATAAAAAATAGAATTGTAGTTTTTACGACCATTTGATTATTTTAACGACAACTTGGACAACTAAGATAATATATTACGACAACTTGGACAACTTTGGACAACTCAGACAACATTTTTAACTAGAACGAATAGCACGAATTAGAATTATAGTTGTCCAAAGTTGTCCAAGTTGTCGTTAAAAAAAAGTAAGTTATCGTTAATAATAATAAGTTGTCGTTGATAATAAAAAGGTGGCTGTTGGTGTATCAAAAAAAGCAAGGGACTTTCAAAATTTACAATTTACTTACAGAATTTACAAAAATTGTTGCAGAATCGTCAAAATCTTTCATTTCTTTGTTCCGATTTGCGGCGATTTGAAAAATATTCGTTACCTTTGCAAACACTTAAAACAGTTAAAAAACAATTAAGAAACAATTACGAAACCAAAGGTTTGTGAATAAACCGTATACCATAACGCCAATAAGAGATTTTTATTTTAAACAATTTAACAAATAAGATTATGAAAAAAATGACGAAGCAGCTGTTCTTTGCTGCAGTGGCTTTAACAGCCTTTACCGCTTGTTCAGACACTACCCTCTCGGAGATTGAGCAGGGAGGTGCCCCCGAAACCAACGTTCTCGCTATGAACACGGCCGTGCTGACAAATGACAATGGTCAGCGTATCACGAATGTGTCGGGAGATTTCGGTACCTACTATCTGGACATCAAGAGCGATGGCATGTGGTACATCGAGACTCCTAACGACATGGAGTTCTATCCTACCCGCTGGTATGGTCGCGGCAGCATGCGTGTTCCCGTGATGATTGGTAACAACTGGGTTGAGACACGTCAGCTGACTTACAAGGTGAACTTCCTTGACGAGGACGGCAATCCCGTGCAGTCTGCTACCCGTGCCGGCGAAGAGGCCCAGACGGTGACCCAGGAGTCGAAGACAGACCTTGAGTCATTCAAGAAGATTGTCAATTCGAATGTCTTTGTCGGTTATGGCTACAATCCTACGAAGGGTACCAATTCCGGACTCTGGACAGGTATTGAGATATTCAAGATGGACGAACTCAACAAGGATACCACCCTTGTTAAGAGCAGTCTTCTGCCTCAGTCGGAGGAGCATTATGTTTATGCACACAGTGAGGCCATTCTGGACAAGGTGATTGGTGTGAGTGTCAGCCCTGGCGGAAACTTCGGTGCCGTTCGATTTGACACGTTGGGTGTGACCGTAAATACCAGTAACATCAATCACACTGGCAAAACAGTGATGCAGAAGTCCTTGACCCGTTCTATCTACAGCCGTGAGTTGCTCTACGCCAATGCGCTCTATACTGATGGTAAAAAGCTTAGTGATGCAAACTTCAGCAATGGTTTCAAGTATTACAAGAGTCGTTTCATTAAGCAGCTCGCTGCCGCTAAGCAGTCAGACAAGAGAGCTATTGCCGACGAATTCTTCAATGTCGTAGGTACGCATTTCGTTGTCAAGGCCCTGTTAGGTCAGGAGCTCAACTATCGCATCGATGTTGACTCGTCCAAGACCAAGAAGAGCGCTGAAGTGAAGGTTGCGCTCGACTTCAAGTGGCAGCAGCAGATTAAGGATACCACTGAGGCTGACTCTGCTACCAAGGCACGCATCAAGGCTATGGAGGAAGAATGGAAGAAAGACCCGACAAAGCGTAAGAGCTTCGCTCTCAAGACTGGCGTAGAGGTTACCGACGTTGCTTACAATGCTGCTTCTTCTACCAAGGCCAGTGTTAAGGCCCGTGGCGGCGATGTAGAGCTGGTGAGCATCCTGGCTACTGGCGGTTCGCTGGTTTGCGAGGACCTGAGCAAATGGTTGCTGACCACCAATCCAGAAAAGGCTGCCATGGTGGGTGTCAGGGCACTGCCTATCTACATGCTCTTTGATGATTCTACCGCAGGCAACGAGAAGGATGCCTATACCTATCTTAAGAATCTGATTGACACCTATCTTACGGTAGACGAGAAGATGTACGGTACTTTGGACGAATAAGCATAAGAACCTATGAACAGATACATTTCCTACTCGGCGCTGGTGCTTGTTGCCGCTCTTGCGGCAGCATGCTCCAGTAGCGAGGATATGACAGGCAATGAGTTGACGGGGGTGGTGAACGGCGATGCGCCGTTCACCATGCTCGGCATCCATGGCGACGGCATTGTGGATACCGATGCGTCGTACGGGGAGTACACTGCCTTCATCAATGTGCCGGGGAAGTGGTCTGTAGCCACTACGAAGGGGCTGGCGAATGTTTATCCGTCATCAGGCGAAGGTCCCACCACGGTGCTTGTCCAGGTGGGTGAGAACTGGGGGTCGGTGCGCGAGAATGTGCTGACGCTCACTACTCAGGGGGCCGTCACGCGTGCTGAGGGTGACGACACGCACAAGGTGACTATCGTCCAGTCGTCCAATCCCGCGTTGGACTCCCTCTCGACGGTGTTCTCCTCCAACAAAGGAGCCGGCTACAGCTATATGCCCGGTGGCGAATTTTGCGAAGGAGCATTGATTCAGTTGTTCAACCTGGTCACGCTCGACAGCATACAGCGTGCTGTGGGCATACCCCTTATCTCCGATGTCATCCTGCCGCAGACCACCCAGGAGGTGATTATTGCCAACAAAGAGTCGGAACTCATCGAAGGTCTGACTGTCAATGCTTCTGCCGGTATAAACTTCGGCCAGGTGAAGGACAAGTCGGGAAACGTCAATGTAGGTGTTGGTGTGGGCAAGCTCAATGAGCAGAAGTCCAAAAGCAAGTATGCGTTGAAGCGTCTCATGTCCACTCAGTTCACCCGCGAGGTCCATTACATGAACATCATGGCGCTGATGGAGCAGGCAACCACGCGCGAAGAGAAGCAGAAGCTGCTGTCGCCGGGTTTCTACTCCGTCATGAGGACTTTTGTTGATCAGATTAACGCTCAGAAGGGAAACACCACGCGACAGTATGACCTCTGCAGCAAGTTCCTCGACGAGTTCGGTCCTTGCTTCATAAGTAAGTCGGCCATGGGCACCGTGCTCGACTATCAGATCAGCGTCGACAGCACGTTGCTCCGTGACACCCTTGGTATCAAGGTGGCTCTTGAGGCGAGTTTCCAGACCAAGATCAAGAATAGGAATGTTGGCGGTCAGGCCTCGTTCGACATCGGCTATTCCAAAGAAGCTACCGACATAAAGTCGAAGACGACAGCTACCGTCAAGGTGCGCGGCGGTGATGTCAGTCTGGTGAACGTCCTGGTCACCGGCGGCTCGCTGAATGACAGCGATGTCACGGCCTGGCAGAACAGTTGCCGTCCTACCCTTGCCGTCATGGTCGATATGGCGCTGGTACCCATCTATGTCCTCATTGATGATGACTATGCCCGTGATGTGCTGGCAGCTTACTTTAATGAAAAATTACGAAAGTAAAAACGTTTATACGAGAATAACAAAGTGTTTAAGATGAACCGTTTATATCGTTTTCTCCTTCTTGGCTGTGTGCTTGGCATGGCTGCTTGTACCAACGACGACCCGAATGCGGACTATGATGCATTTAGCCGCAACGGTGTCCTCGGCGGACAGCAGGCCGGCTATGAGTCCCGCCTTCTGACACCTCCGGGTTTTGAGCGTGGTGTTGGCTATTGTTATGCCACAGGTGCCGATTATCTGGATGGAGTGACCTTCAACATCTTCAACCTCAACTACCTGGACTCCATCCAGTATGTCAAGGGCCTGAACTTTGTCAGCGACGATTATACTCCGTTCAGCGAAGAACAGGTCATCACTGGTGAGACACGTAGTGCCGTTTCCAAGCAATTGGCAGTATCGGCCAGCGTTGGTGCTAACTTCATCGTAGCCGATATCAAGGTGTCAGGAAATTACTCCAAGGGAAGTGTACAGGAGAACCAGTCGGTGTTTGCCATGAAGCGCACCAAGCGTGTGGCATACAGCCGTGACTTGCAGTATAAGAACGTCATCATGTACTATAAGGAGACGGGCGACAGTCTGGTCTTTGCTCCTGGCTTCTTTGCTGACTGGAAAAAGCTGGAAGGCACCGGCGCCAATCAGGCTGACGTGAGCAACAAGATGGTGCACGACTTCATCAACAAGTGGGGTAGGGGTTTCGTGGCACGCTCATTCATGGGCGGTGTGCTGGAATATACCATGCAGATTGACAGGTCGGTGCTCAGTGAGAACATGAGTGCTGAGATGGCCATCAATGCCAGCGTAGGACTCATTGTGGGTGTTGACGTATCATCAAGTACGCAGACTCAGCAGTTCCAGTCGATTTCCCGTGACCGCTACAGCATGGACATCCACGTTCGCGGTGGTGATGTGCAGGCTGTGACGGAGGTGTTGGCAGGGACGAGCACATCGCCAAAGGGTATTCAGGAGTGGATGGCAAGCGTCAACTTCCCACCCGTTCCTGACAGCGAGCAACTGAAGACATGTGCGATGACCGATGTGAAGATAGCATCTATCGCCTATCTCTTTACGGGAAAGGTGCAAGACAGAGTGAATTATATTTTGCGTACGTACGCACAATAATGAATTGAGAATTAGAATGAAGTACACCTTATTATATATATATATGGCTGTAGGCATGTTGACGCTGGCATCATGCAGCAACGACGACGATATGCCCGATGGTGTCGAGGCTCCTCAGGTGGAGGAGGGCTATAGCAGGCCAGTATCGTGGCTGGCCAAGGCCTATACCCCCGAGGATTTGAAGTTAGTGGAGGATGCCGTCAGTGCCATCCGTGGTGCGGGCTACACGTATCGCGATAATTCGTCCTACTGTGTCGGTACCGATATGGAGGTCTTCAATATGCGCCGCCTGCGCGATATGGAAAAGAAATACAACACCTCTTATATCGTAGACGACTACAATCCCACCAACGAACAGAAGTTCTTCTACAGCGAGAGTGTCAAGGAACTGAATAAAAAGTTGTCGCTGGACATCGGTATTGGCTTCGACGCAGGCGTGTTCGCCATGGATTTAGAGGTGGGCTTCAACAAGAAGAATTTCTCAACGACGAAGAACTATTATACGCTGATGCGTTTGAAGCAGAGCTACTTCACACGCGAACTCAACTACCTGAATCTTCGTGAACAGGTTGCCAACGCCATAGCGGCTTCGTCGCTGAAAAATACCTATCCCAGCGTCGATGCTGACTCACTGGCCAAGGTGGTGCCACTCTTTCGTGAGGCTTATGCACCTGGTTTTTCTGACGTGATGCAGAGGTTTGTCGGTAAGATCTATGGCGCTACGTCCGCATTTGCTGCCAGCGGTATCTGCCGTGAGTTTATCGATGAGGTGGGTTCTGGTTTCGTTACCCGCTCCGTCCTAGGCTGTTCGCTCGACTACTACAACACCACGCGTATGGACTCCGTGTCTAATTCGCTCGACGTGTCAGTGGCTTTGGAGTTGACCGTTCGAATCAAAATTGTCTCCATCAGTGCCGGTTTGAGTACCGAATACCACGAGGCTGCCCAGAAGTGTAGCCGCAATTCAGAGAGTCATATCACTGCCCGTGGTGGTAATGTGGCACTCGTGACGGCATTCACCACAGGTCAGCAGGCAACGATAGACTCAACAACGCTGAAGACGTGGCAGCAGACGGTGACCCCGCAGGATGCGGCACTCATAGACATCCGTATAGTGCCTATCTATGAGGTTATCTACGATGCCAAGGCGCGCACTATATTGAAGAACTATATGGAAAAATCATTACGTAACTACGAAGATGAGTAAGATGAATACATATAATTATATCTTTCGAAGGGGAAATAGCATGAGAATGGCTATGAAGGGAGTGCTGGGTGTGGCATGCCTCCTGGTTTCTTTGTGCTTCGTTTCCTGCTCCGACGACATCCTGGCAGACGAAGAGATTACCACCAACACCCCTCTTTCCAGAAGAGCTTATTCAGCCGAACAGATCAAGTTGCAGCGACTGGGCTATGCCTACAATGCCGCTGGCAATGTGATGGACGACGCTAGCTTTACTGCCAGTCCTATCATCAATATGGACCGTCTTCAGGCTGCCGAGAAAAAGTATGGACTCATCATCAGCTCAGAGCGTCGCCACTATACGTCCATGGACATCTTCAGCGGTAACACGCTTCAAGAGGTGGGCCATTCGGAGACGAAGTACACCGTTGACGATATTGGTGTTGCCGGTTGCGGTGTTTACTTTCGCAAAAACAATGTCTTCTCCCGGACCACCTTTACAAGCAGTTATAAGGCACACATGTTCATCAAGCACGTCATGGCGACCATGACCATTGATGTCGGCATGCTGCACTGTATGTCGCTTGACAATCTGAACGAAGAGGACAATGTGCTCGAGGCAGACTTCCGCAATGCCGTTGCTGAAATGGTCAACATTGGAGAGGCTAATATCGATACAGCCAAAGCCGTCAAGTTCTCCGAGAAATACGGAACACACCTTGTAGTGTCTTCCAATCTTGGTGGAATGATTGAGCTGCAGATGCAGATCAACCGCGACTCCTGCGTCGACAAGGAATACACCACGCAGCAAGTCATTGAGGACGTCGTAGGCCAGCAGGTTGTCAAGACCAGCAAGCCCCTGAACCTCAAAGAGACTGTGCTCAGAAATACTGTTGAGTATGAAGGAGAAATCAATGTGAAGGGTGGTAGGAAGGGAGACTGCGATTCGCTTCACAGGACCTTCGACCATCATGATGCTGCTGCTAAGAAAATCAGCGATGGCGACTATTATGGCTGGGCTGGCAATATCAGCATCGAGCCAGACTCCTATAATGCCGCCTTCGTCAGCGGACGTTTCCTGCCCTATTATCAGCTTTTCGAAAATGCCGACACCCGCAAGGTCTTGCGCAGAGTCTATGAGTTGTACCTGAAGAAAGAGGCTCCGACCAAGGAGATTTATGAGCCTCCCTACGGCATCATACCGGTAGCAGGTAATTATGGTCCCGATGTGCGGGTGGTTTCGTCGGGAAACGATAAGGCCGCTATCCTGTGCGAGGAGTATGTTCCCTCCATCCGTAGCGACAAGCCCTGTGTGGTGGCCTATCCGCTCATCCGTGGCAAGGATGGTAAGTCGCGTCCGTTCTTTTATACCGGCCTGTTCGTAGGCGACGAGAGCCATCGTCCCGGACGCGTCATCTGGCAGGGCAGCGCCTCGACGTATATCCCCTCCGACAGCATCTTCGCTGAGAGCACAAGTACTGCTATTAGTGACCTCTTCGATGATAACACCCATGCCCTGAAGAACGTGTATATCTACTGGAATGCCGTTCACGCACTGCCTTGTCCCACGAAACGGGATGAGACGCCTAAGAACTATACCACCACCGTATTTAGTATACAGCCGGCGGGCCTTGCCGAGTCGACAACTTTTGCCAAGGTGGCCAGCACCTTCTGGTCGGTACGTCCGGTGGTGCCGAAAACCGACAGCCTTCTGCAATACTGGAATGGTGACAGTAGGTTCCCGGAATTTGTGAAGCACAGACATAAGGAAAATGGCGGCGTATTGTATAAGACCGGTAACTACTGCTACTGCTTGCTGGATGGTGGCGACAACATCAAACGTGCCTCACAGCATGTCGATGACCCCGATGCCACCAAAAGGTGGATTGAAGGTGTGAGCAGGTCGATGAAGGCCGTCGGTCTGAACGACTATCTGCCCAGTGTCGAGCAGTCAAAGAGTATCACCCGCATGCTGGGCAACCGCATGAGCCTTTTCTACAACAAGACATACAACGGCCGTAATATGCTCGGACTGGACTGGCCCACCGGTTACTGGGTCATCTCCGCCCCCTCACAGCAGTCGATGGCCGTCGAGCCTGAAAAGAACGACGGTCAGGGAGTACCGATAGTAACCAATGACGAAGGTGAGGCGCGCATCTTGCGTCTGAGTGGATCAGGAACTGACCTGCTGCTCGATTATCCGGAGTATGTCAAGGCATTTAACTACTCCGATCAGGAGTTCTTCAAGTTCTTCCCGATTTTTATTACGACAGACAATTTTTGAGCGTTATGAATAAGAATAAGGTAATACTATACTTCTCGCTATTCGTTCTGGGGGCATCGATGGTTACCTCCTGTACACGTGAAGACGACCTTCAAACGATCATGGAGGAATATGACCCTGAGAATGCCTATGGCGACTATACAGAGGCCCATTGGAAGCGAGTACATGCGGCCCAGCGCCAGGCATATATAGGTGATCTGTATCGCAGCTATGGTGTGGGTTATGGCTATAACGGCACCGGAAAGTACAGCGACTATGACGAGGTTCGCGACCGTGTCATTGACCTGAGTGTTATCCAGCAGTACGATGCACAGCATGGCTCCGCAACCATCATCGATGACGTCTCTCCGTCATCTTTCCATCATGTCTATAGCGGCACCGATGCTATCACCATCTGCGAGAAGCTCACCCGCCAGTCGTCGGTGAAGACTGATATGATCCTCTTCCAGTCTGAGGTCAAGACCACCTTCAACAAGACCGATATGACGAGCAATGAATTTGCCTTCTGTACCATTTACGACGGTCTGACGGTGGCTTCGCGCCATCTGGAGACATACGACCTCTATCATATCGCCCGCGAGCACCCCGAGGCACTCTCTCCGGGATTCACCCGCTACGTAAGTATGGCGTCAAAGGCCATTGACGGAGGCAATAACACTGAGGCCATGCGCATCATTGAGAATATGTTCCAGACCTACGGCACCCATATCATCTATCATGCCAAGTTAGGTGGCAAGCTGAAGTTCAGCACTACGATGAACCGACATGTGGTAGACTCTCGCAACACGGTTGACGAGCAAGCCAGCGCATCGTTCCTCTACTGCATTGGAGGTACCGAAGGTACCGAGAAGCAGAACTGGGTGGTGAACACGCAGGAAGACCGCGAGACCCACATCGAGGCTCTCGGCGGCAACAGTGCCTACGCCCTGGAGCTGGCGGGTATGCATGAGAGTAGCAATATGGCGAAGAAAAGCGAGGTGTTGGACAAGTGGTTCAAGTCTATCAAGTTTGACCCCAGTGCCGATAAGGACCAGAATAACGTGGAGCTCATCGACATCAAGGTGGCCCCCATCTCCGATCTCATCTCTGACCCTCAGGTGGCGGCCCTCTACGCCACCATGACGGGTAAGCAAGTCGCTTACGAGACCAGCGTCATGCCGCGTGCCAGGAGTCAAGTATATGCCAAGATTCCTACTTCTACGCTCAGAATCGCCGACCGTTCCACGACCAATCAGGTGGTGGTGAACAACGAGATTATCGGCGAGGTGCTCAACGAATTTGTTCACAACGTAGAATATACGGTGTTCTATCCGACCTTAGGTGGCAAGATGGCTCGCGAAGGTCTTGGCCGCCGTTGCAGTGACGACAGCCTGTTCACCATCACGTGGCAGTATCTCAAAGGCGGAGAGAGTCAGGCGAAGGCATACGTTACCCCGCTCGTACGAGGCAACTATGATGACCATATCTATTATAACAACGGTGATATAGACATCGCTCCCACCGATAGTATTAAGACTTACACTTCCGACATCGCAGTCAATAGGGCTACCCTCTATATGTGGAACGACACCTGTGTGGCCAACATGAAGATTGGTCCCTACTACCTGCACCAGGGAGTCATGGCCAACACCAGCGGGGACAAAACGGCCATGAATACCATTCGCACCTTGCTCAAGGACGTACCAGTGGGCTATGATGTGGCCAACACGACGAAGCTCAACAGCATTATACATTTTATGTATAAGTCTGGTGAGGTTTTTGGTCCAAATCGCATCAATCAGAACGACGTTCCGTCCTTCTTCAGTTATAAGCGATTTATCATGTTAGATGACACTAAGAACCAATATGGTATTTTCAAACTTGAACCTGGCAAGGACTATGTCACTCCGATGGAGTTAGAGACCATCGGTCAGGCGTTGCTTATACGCAAACAGGATTTTGAATTTAAGTAGATGAAACTTGGAACTTGAAACATGAAACTAGAAATATGAAACAAATATTATTCACGATTCTCTTTTCACTATCTACTGCCGCAGCCATGGCACAGGGCTTTGTATCGGAGATCAAAGTCGTTGCTGTTCAGGACAAGGACAGTCTTGCCCCCCAGGCCGTAGGCTATAGTGGCACAGGTAACTACGATTTGGATTTCCGCAAGGGGCGTGGCGGCGGCTATGTGTTTACCGTCTTTAAGAGCGGTACAGACCCGAATGGATACATCACCGACGTGAAAGTCCTGAAGAGGGATGACTATGGTCATGCTTTTAATGAGGGTGGAAAGGCATATATGCCGGCCCCCTTCTTCCAGGCACAGTCACGCAAAGACAATGATTACCGCGGTGGACTTAACGGCCGTAACTATGAAATTTATGGTGGAGCATACCCTAAACAGGACCATGTCTATTTTTCCCGTAGCGGCAATAAGGATTTTAACCAGCGGGTGCTCCAGTCGGCAGAGGTCAAGACCAGCAAGCCGACAGCGGGTAATAATCAGACCATTAGCGGTGGTCATGCCGGTGGTGGACGCTACTTCCTCTTTACCTGGCATACGCACAAATCCCAATACAAGCCATTACCTTCCGAGAGCATAGAAGACCACGAGCACTATTGCAATCTTGACGGATGCAAGCTCACGGTGCAAGAGCCCCACCGTTTTGCCCAGATGTACGGCAATGATATGTGGATGCAGTTCACCGAGAAAGAAAAAAAGTATAATCGCGACTCGGTACACTACAAGAAATGTCTGGATTGTGGACAGGTGGTAACGGAGAAGCATAATTTCTCGACCTGTTCCTCTGACTGGAAAGAACACAACCAGCGCTGTCTGGTGTGTGACTATGTCATTACGGCAGAGCACGAAAATTTTGGTAAGCAGAAGCTGCCCGTTGACGAATTTCATCACCTGATATATTGTCCTTGTGGATTCCTCCAGAAACTCTCCCATACGCTGGAACGTCGCAGAGAAGTGAGAACAGACTGCGAGCATACCCTCGTGAGATATACCTGCAGCCAGTGCTACCATGAGGTGTACTTCGAGGAGGCTGGCATAGGCCATGACTTCGACGCTAACGGTTTCTGTACCCGCAAGGGCTGTCTGCACCCCTATGAACGTCCTGCGGTGGAGTATCCTCAAGGCAGTAGTGACAGCACCTATGTCGTCAAGACCTTTGGCAACCTCTACTGGGTCGCCGACTATATCAACAACCGCCGTCCCAAGACTCATTTCCGACTTGGCAACGACCTGATTGCCGACACTCTGATGCGGTTGCCGTGGCACCCCATCGGCGATACTGACAGCACGGCATTCCAGGGAACCTTCGACGGTCAAGGTCATGCCATCACCATGCTTCAGACGGAAGAACCCGTGGCAGGCTGTGGCTATCGCGGACTCTTCGGTGCCATCGGCACGGAGGGCGTCGTGAAGAATGTCGGCATTGCTGCGTGCAACATGCGTGGCTGGGACAATATTGGTGCCATAGCGGGTGTCAACAACGGAACCATTGAGGGCTGCCACGTGGTGTTCTCTATGATGAACACGATAGGTACGGGCAAAAACCTCGGCGGTATCTGTGGCATCAACAAGGGCACCATCTCCAAGTGTGTCACGGAAAGCAACGTCTGGGTTGGCGGTGTGCGCGACTATGCCGGTGGCATCTGCGGCACCAACGAAGGAGGAACGCTGTCGGGCAATACTACAGCAGCCATCTGTGGCAGCGGTTCGGATGCTGTACTCCCAGAGGCCGCTTCACAGCAGTAGAATTATGAATTATGCATTATGAATTATGAATTGAAAGATATGGGCAGGAAGTTATTTTATATTTTTACCGTTTTACTGTTTTCCCTTTCCACTGCCAGCGCAGTCAACGAGACCAAGTTGCCTTTTCCTATTAAGGGAGGCACTACGAGTGATGGAATTGTCATCACCGAGCCTATGATAGACGGCTTCCTGGTAATGGAAAATACCAAAGAATTGAATGTTATCGAGAAGAAAAGTAAAGCCACGATGACATTCAACGTCACCGTTCCTGACGGGAAAGTGGCAGTTCTTGAATACAAGGTCTTTATCATGTTAATGAAAGAAGCGGGTGTAAAGGTAAAAAGCCCTAAACTGTATTTCACCGCGACAATGGATGACAAAATAGTCGGGAAACATGAGAATAACAGATCCATGATCATTGATGCCAATGCAGAGGTCATCCGTATTCCTTCTGGGAAAAAACACACGATTACACTTGAAGCCAGTTTTACTGCTTCATCTAATGCACAATATTGCACCATGCAAGGTGGCATCAAGACCATGTATATCCATGTCCATCATTTCGGCGAATCGAGATTAGTGCGTCAACCTATATGTGGCCAGCCAGGTGAGATGAATTCCAAATGCAAAGTCTGTGGCATCGACAGCACGGTCTATATTGCTCCTCAATATAAGGAACACAGCTTGAAAAAAAATGGTACGACCAAAAACAGTTGTTTGTCCAATGTGGGCTCAGTGACCATCTGCGAGCATTGTCCTTATACGGAAATCGAACACAATGATGAGATAACAAGTCATACATTTGACAATGACGGCGTGTGCACCGTATGTGGCCTGCGCAAGCCTAAAAGCAATGCTGCGAATTCGGTGTACGAAGTTAACAATGCCAGTGAGATGCGTGTCTTGGCTGAGATGGTGTCGATAGGCACCATTCCAGGTAACATCGGTATTGACATCAAGGCAGACCTGGTATTCAACAATGAAACGTCCATGCTGCCATTAGGCACCATCGAACATCCGTTCCAGGGCGTGCTAAACGGCAATGGCCACCGTATTCGCGGTATCGCCAATTGCTTCCAGGGCATCGACTGTCTGGGCTTCGTGGGCGTGGCAAAGGGAACGCCCCTGTCACATGCTGTCATTGCCAACCTCATCTTCGACGCCGAAAACACCATGAGGGGTACAGCCTGCGTAGGCGGTATCGTGGGTTATGCCGAATATTGTGACATTGTGAACTGCGCCAGTTTCGGAGTATTGGAAGGCTCCAACTATGTCGGCAGCATCGTGGGCTATGCCGACCAGCAGGTAAGCTTCCACAATTGTGCATCAGTATCCTCGATAAGGACACAAGGTCATTGGAACCCCATGGCCTGCGGTTTGCCATACGGACACATTCTGAACAGTTATGGGGCAGCTACCAACAGCTTGGATGGTCAGCCTGACGAAATGCTTACTACCACCTTCCGGCACTGTTTCACCACGATGGGCAGCGACGATGGCCTCACTCAAGTCAGTCCTGACGTGATGTCATCATATAGCATGCTTGAGTTGCTCAATGAAGAAAGTGAGTCGCCAAGTTTTGTGATGTCGCAGAACGATGCTTACCCGGTTCCTGTGGTCAACAGTACCATCCAGGCAGCACCTAACCATGCCATTCCTACGACGTGGAAAGCCATACCACGGCGTGCCCCGATGGCAGACCTTACGGACGCTGACGATGAGAGTGAGGAAAAGAATTATGAGAAAGAGGTCTTCGGCGGCTATGTCGATGAGGGCACTATTGCCACATTTGGAACTTCCATAGAGGATGTCGTCAGCAAGGATTCTGTTGAGTATGCTGATTTCGATCGTACATACATTGCAACACGTAGTATCTCTGATGAAGAATTAGAACTATTCAAACCCATGGATGGAGGCGAACTGTTAACTTTTGAGTCTTATATGCTTTCTCCCGATTCGACCTTCCTAAAAAAGACGGAATACCTTCTTGTTTCAGCTGAAAAGGTAAAGGCCGTGTCAGAGTCGATAGAGACCTGGTCAGAAACAGACGAGTTCATCGATGAATATGCCATTGCCGACGGCTCGCGCACCCTGGTGTCGCGTACCATCATCGAGGGAGAAGAAAACATCTTCTATCAGGAAAATATCGATGGCACCCTGAGAACTAAATGGTCTATCCAGACCGCATACGACGAGTCGGGCAATGCCGCAGCCATCGAAGTGTATTCGCATAACACAACAACGGGCGAAACCTTTCTGCAACACCGTACAAATATCGGACAGAGGAAGGAAGGAACAGATCAAGTAGACGAAACTTATATAGAATATACGGACAGCGCGACTAATACCATCCATATCCTCTTTAACTATTTGGACACCACCACTGGTGCGGTCGTCTCTCGTGATCACTTTATTCTCGATGCCTCTACCGAGTATCCTATGCAGTATGTTACGGAGAAAATGATTGACAATGAGCCATACCTGACAGATGGCATGTATTTCGTCTATGATGATGATGAGACAGATGGGCGGAAGACCCTTCTGCAGTCTGTGGTTTACGGTCCGGAAGATGCCAACAAGCCTGGCATTGATCTGCGCCCCTATCTGTATTTTGAGTATCTCGGTCTATGGGAGCCCGAGCCTTATCCTACGGCTATCAAGATACCTACAGTGGAAAAACCGTCATTGCAGAAACAAACAGATTATAATGTCTACGATATGCATGGCCGTGTGGTGCGCCGGGTGACTGACGTGCACAACCCGTTCAGCGGTCTTCCTAACGGACTCTACATCTATCAGGGTGCTAAGTACCTGAAGAGAAATTGAGATATTGAGAAATTGAGAAAATGAGAAATTGAGAAATTGGCATAAAGATGGATAAGAAACGCTTTTTACTTGCAGTGATGCTGCTTCTCTCTGCCTGTGTATGGGCAGAAGAGCCGAAGAAATATAGTCTGATGCTGAGTCCCAGCAACCCCATGGTCAATGGAAGCATTGATATTCCCGACCAGCAGGCTGTAGTAGGCTCTAAAGTGACGGTCACTTGCAAACCGGATCAAGGCTATGGCCTGTCGAGAGGCGTTTACTATGCCACCCGCAACGCAAATGGCGGACTTTCCGAGTCCCATTTGGCTGACAATACAAGTCACGACCCTGACGACCGTGCCAACGAGTCACAGACCTTCTCGTTCACGATGCCCGCAGCAGATGTCGAGGTGTGGGCATACTTTGTTCCTTTGCGCGAGCTGAGAATCCATCAGTCAAAAAATGCCAACAGCAAGTTATTGCCGACGTATGGTTTACAAGCGGAAGAGGACGACTATGCGGTGGTGAAGAATATCCCCAAGAAGTCTATTATCTTGAAACCCCAGCTCGAAACAGGTTACGAACTGGTAGATGTTGAAATCAATATCAGTCAAAATTATGTAGTGAGAACTGCGGATTCCATTACAATATTCATGCCAAACACGGACGCTATCGTGCATGTCACTCCCGTCTTTGGACTGAACCAGTATAAGGTTACTTACCCCAAATCGAAGGAGCATATCCAGGCAACGGTAAGTCCTGAAATGCCAAAGGCACGTCAGGAGGTAGATCTTACGCTGCTGACAGACAAGGATTATATCCCTGCTAATGTTTCCATCGAGGGCTGCAAGTCGTCGTGGCTCGTGGGCAAACCCGAGCGGCAAGCCAACGGCGGTTGGAAGACCGTTTATCGCTTCAAGGTCGATTTGCAGGATGTCACCATCAGCTATGATGTCGAGCAAGTACACGATTTCATCGTCAACGACACCCAAAACTCTAAACGCGTCAAGACCTACATTCCTGAGATGATTCCCGGCTATGCAGGCGTGGCACGCTCAGGACAACAAATCCCTATGGTGTTTATGATGCCTGAAAGTTTCAGTGTCAAGTACCAGACACAAGGAGCGTCCGAGACACCGTTGGTTTACCATAATGCCCTGAAAAACAGTTTTGCTGATCAGGGTATGGATGGTTGGCACGACACCACTGTAGATGATGGCAAGAGACTTCCCGTCATGGTGTTTACCGATTCCGTCGGTAATAAGTATTGGCGTACCAGTGGGGTCAACAGTATGTCGCAAACGGTGGACCTTACCAAGTTCTCTTTCCCCCCCAGTGCCAAGCAGAATGGCCGTTTGAATGTGGCAGCCATTGCCAGCATTAATCCCTGCAATGCCCGCAGTGCAAAGGTCAGTATCGAGGCCACCGGTAATGGCAACACCGAGACCCTGGTCGTTGCCGACCCGTCAGGGAAGGAGAAAGACTGGATTACCGAGCTCAAGGTGGGCACGGTCAGTGCCACTGCTACCGAGATGAAGTTGCAAGTTGAGGCTACTGCCGACGACGAGAATAAGCGCAGCTACGAAGGTCCGATGTTCGACGACCTCTGTCTGTTGCTGCCCACGTATGGTCAGTCTATCAAAAACGAAGACGTGCTGATCTTCAAAATGGGCGATAACGACATCACCATCGACTATACACCCTCTGGCAGCGAAGGCACGGTAAGCGTCGTCAAGACAGACCATGCCAATCTGACGCTACTCAATACGGCCACTGGCGAAGAGGGCGAAAGCGTCAAGGCCATGACCGATGATGTCATCCTCATCACAGGAAAGGCTGATGACGGATATGCCGTCTATAAGCTGTCGTGTGCTGCTCCTGACGAGGAGAGCAATGCGAGAGCTTCTCATCGTGCCTATGTGGCATGGGATGACGACGAGCCTGAAATCCTCGAGCCCGACTCCGTTAACGTGGCTGCCAATAAGACCTTCTTCCATTACGTCAAGTCAGATGATGACGACATCGCCATTACACCGACTGTTGACCAGCAGAAAGTAATGACAGAAAGCTATTACGGCGGCAAGATTGCGGTCGATAACGAGTTTGCGAAAAAGGGTGAGACCGTCATTGTCACGGTCACGCCCAATGACGGTTGCCAGTATAAGCAAATCAGGACCGTCCCTGCCAATGCGGTGCAATTCACAGAGGTGCAGGTAGATCAAACCACTGGTGCTGGCACATATTCTTTCATCATGCCAGGTGCCTACATCACGTTGAAAGGCGAGTTTATCGTACCCATCACTGCTAAGAATCAGATGGACAGCATCTCGAATCAGTGTGGTACATTCCGTCTCGACAGCGACCTTGACCTGGGTAACCAATGGGACGGCAAAGAAATATCACTCATAGGCTATTTCGACGGTAACGGCCATCGTATCACCTACGGAGGCAATACCAGTCTCTTCCATACCGTCTCCCCCAAAGGTTCCGTTCGCCATCTCTATGTCGACGCGAATGTGAAGGGTATTAAGATTGGAGACGCAAGTAATAGCTATATGGGTGGCATTTGCATGTATAATAAAGGTATCATCGAAGACTGCGTGGTCAGCGGCTCTGTGAACAACGAGCGGCCAGCTTCCTTCGCCGGTGGTGTTGCCGGACTCAACGGCGCCAATAAAGAGGGAGGCACCATCGCCTATTGCTACGTTCTCTGCGACGGTTTGGAAGCCGCTGGCACGTCGTTTGGCGTAGCCCGTCAGGAAAAACATGCCGTCATCAGGGACAACGTCTTCAGTGGTATGTTTGTCAGTGGCGACAGACTTTCCTATATGATTTGTAACGACCAGGACAGCGTCACCATCGAGCGCAATTACTATGTTCCCAGTGCAGGCAATTCAAGAGCGGTGCTCTGCAAGGGTGTGTCAGCGGCAACGTCTGACATTCTGGCTGACGCACTCAAGAATGTGCCCAAGACCTGCTACGTCTTTACTGCCAGCATCAAGAGCAAGTATGTGGGCGGCAATGACATCAAGTTCGCCGAGACGACCAACGTCACAGTGGAGAGCCTCTCGACAGAGACGGCTAATGCCGGCACCGTGGTCACCGCATCCGTGAGCGTTTCAGGCAACAACCACCTGGAGAGCATCACCATCTCGGCACCTGACGGTAGCGACGCCTTCCAGTGCCCGTTCACCGACAATACCGAGTATGTCTATACCTTCTCGTTTACGATGCCCGCTCATGAAGTGCTCATCACTCCGCAGGTCAAGGAGGGTAAGTTCATCTATACCGCTACCCAGTTTGAGAAAATCAATGACAGGGAAGGCATCTTCTATCTGGCAAGAGATATTGACCTGAACAATTGGGGAATGAATAGGGCCATCAGTCTGAAGGGTACCTTCCATGGTGGCGGTCACACCATCCGATACCACGAAGAGGGTACCTCCCTGGGGTTGTTCAGCAGAATCCGTGAGGGTGCACTGCTCGAGGGACTGCGTGTTGTCGGCATCGTAGAGTCCAGTGAGAACTGCGCCGGTATCGCCTACGAGAACTGGGGCACCATCCGTGACTGTCATTTCTGTGGTCAGATCACGAGATTAGAGTCTGCACGTCCCAGAAAGAACCGTATTGCAGCGCTTGTCTATAAGAATGCTGGCAATGCCAGCCTCGTTGACCACTGTTCTGCCACGGGCATACTGAGCAACTCAGCCAATCAGAAGGTTGTCAATGATTGTCCGCTGTACGCTGTCAGCGATAAAGCGAAGATGAAAGACTGCGTATGGATTGGCGCTAACGAGACGTCAGACAAGTACCGCCAGCAGGCGCAGAGTGCTCAGGCCTTGCTCAACGACTATCCAGTCTGTGCTCAGGGCATCCTCGACAGGATTGATGCCCGCGTCATCACAGGTAGCCATAGCCAGACGGTGCCCTATGGGCAGACGCTGGCCGAACTCACCATCACCGATGGCGAGCCGTTTGTCTGTACCAGTGACGTGCAGGTCAATCGCGTTGTCTATAAGCGTAAAGCCACGAAGAACCTCGAGGAGTGGGTACTGCCGTTTGCATTCACTCAGATGGCCGGCGATGGCCAGTTCACCTACCATGAGGCGGTAGAAAATAACAACATGCCAGACATTGGATCTGCCCATCCGCTGACGCTTAGCAATACGCCACAGTCCGTCAACTATACGTTCAACCAGCCCTGGCTGGTCAGCAATGGCGAAGACGGTGAGGAAAGGACCTATGTGCTGAGCAACGCCGACGGCAGCCCCATCACCATCAAGGCAACCAACGACCATCGCGTCGCACGCTATAAGTCCATTATGGATATAGGCAGTTTCTTTGCCGCCTACGACACCATTCCTGCCAAGACTGTCAGCGACGGACTTATGTACGCATGGAATGGCACTCAGCAGGAGTTTGTCCTTTCCAACGGCTCCACCTCCATCCTGCCCAACCGCTTCTACCTGCAGTTCTACAACACGACTTCCAAGAAGTTCGTGAAGTATGGGCAAACCCAGTGGGCCAAGATGGAAAATGCTACCCCCAGCACACAAGCCAAGGCATCGCGTCGCCTCGCTGCGGCAGTAGCCGACGGCTGGCAGCCCATCTTCCTCGATCCGCGTCAGCCGCAGAGCATCACGGCTCGTATGCTCGACTACTACGATGTGGCTTATCTCGCTGACATCCGTGGCGAGGTGCTCGACGAAGAGGATGATACACCACTGTCTGTCGTGTCACTCGTCTATATGATGGCCGACAGTCGTATGGACCTGCCTGCCGCACTGCCCCTGTTGGTACGTGCCAAGCGTTCCGATGCCGAGCCGCTGGTGGACGCAAAGACCGGTGCCGAGCTGGAGGAGTTGGTCATGCAGATGATGATGGAAGAATACGAAACCGACGAGGACATCGACTATGCCGATGATGACTTGTCAGACCTCGATATACCACACTACTGGTGTGCCTCGTTCGACAACCGCCTCGACATCTGGCAGCTGCCAGCACCTGTGTCCTATGCCGATCTGTCTGAATACGGCGGCATGGTGTTCAACGACAACTACTACGACCAGTCATTCCTCTATGCTACTGCCAACGACACCCGCGTCACGTCACCCATGAGCTATTGCATCACGCTGCTCAATGCCAAGACCTACGAACTCCTGCCCCTCTTGGGCGACCGTGTATGCGTAGAGTTCCTCAAGACAGCAGGAGAGACAACGGGAGTTAGCGACGCTACGCGTCTAAATGATAAAGGACAAATGATAAATGATAAAGTCATCTATAACCTTAGCGGACAGCGTGTCAATGCGTCGTATAAGGGTATTATTGTGAAAAACGGAAGAAAAGTAATTAAATGATGAAAAAGATATTATATACACTGGCGATGCTCCTCAGCCTCGGCAGCACGTTATGCATTGAAAAGGTAGCAGCTCAAACCTTTTTCTCTATCCATAATGATACCGAGTGGTACGCCTTCCAACAAGCAGTGGCGAATTCCAAGGGTCAATATAGGGTCGATGCCCGTTTGGAGGCCGACTTCTCCACTACCGGTGGTATAGGAATTGGCGAAGACACCCCCTATTATGGTACCTTCGACGGCAATGGTCATACGATGACTGTTGGTATTTCTCGCTCAGACGGTAATCCGTGTGCCCTTTTCTGCTATGTGAAAGAAGCCACCATCAAGAACCTGCACGTGAAGGGTACTATCACTGGCGGTATCCATTCCGCAGGACTGATTGGCAAAGTTGTCAATGGTTCTCCCACCATCAACATCGACCGTGTGTGGGTATCGACAGCCGTGAATGCATCAGGCACAACCCATGCCGCCGGCATCATAGGACATGTAAACGCTGCAGATGTATATATGAATGACACCCGTTTCGACGGCACGATTACCACAAATAATAGCTCAAGTTCAATAGTGGGTTGCATCATCGGTTGGGGTGGCGAAGGCGGTTGGACTTTCCACCGTGTTTACAATTGCCCTCAAAGTAATCCTTCAGCCAATTACATTTGCTTCTGCGTAGATAGTAGTTCTGGTACAGGTCAACACTGGGGAAGCAATAGTAAAAGCAGCCTTACCATTACCAGTACTGGCTGGAGTGACTGGAAAGTGAATCATTACAACAAGTCCGACCAGAGCGAGGTCGTTAACCTGATGAACGGCGAACAGGCTGGCTCGTGGGAGATTTTCGACGGTAAGGCCATACCAAAGATGGATAAGAAATCGGTTATTAACGATTGGACCTATTTGTCGAATGGAAGTTCTACAGGCTATACACTATCTTCGGGACATTACTATGTCACTCAGAGCATCGCTTTTTCCAACGGCAGCACTGGCAGCGGACTGTCCATTGCCAGTGGAGCTACCGTGTATATCTACATCCCCGCGGGTGTCACGCTCACAGCCACTGGCGGTAATGCCTCTGGCACGACCGGTGCTGGTGCAGGCATTGAACTGCCCGAAAGCAGTACGCTCTACCTGATGGGTAAAGGCAAGGTGGAAGCTTACGGTGGTAGAGCTGCAAATGGCGGAAATGGCGGCGGCGGATATGATGCATATCTGGATTATGATAAAACCATCCTCGGTGGCTCTGGTGGAAGAGGAGGCGACGGCGGTGGTGGTGCCGGTGCTGGAATCGGAACACGCGGTGGCAATGGCGGCAGCGGTGGTTCCGGAGGCCAACGTACCGGATCTTCTGGTGATGAGAAAACGCAATATGGCGTTAATGGTAATCCTGGTACTGGCGGTAGCAGTGCTTCTGCTATGGGCATACTCTATGTTGATGAGACATTCGGCCTCGATGTAGATGCCAAGGGCGGCAGCAAAGGCTCAGGAGGTTCTGGGGGCAGTGGAGGTAGAAACGCTTGTGAGCACCCAAGCTCAAATCTCTATTTGGCTGGTGGTGGTGGTGGCGGTGGTGCCGGCGGTGGCGGCGGTGACGCCTACGCTATCGGTACCGGTGGCGCTGGCGGTGGCGGCGGTGGCGGTGGTGCCGCTGGTAACGTGAATTGGTGTGTCTTCACCGGCACCGCAAATTCATGGCACCATGCAGGAGCTAAAGGTGGTAGTGGAGGTACAAATGGTGATGGTTCGTCTGCATCCGGAGGTACTGATACTCACCTGTCATACCCTAATGATGCGTATTACACAGGAGGTCTCAGAGATTCGTATAAGACGAAGTGGGACGGCGGTTGGGAAGAAAGTAATAAATGGCATGACGGTGGCTCTGGCGGTGGCAGAGGTACGCCGAGTGATAATCAGCCTATTGATGATAATGACTACATCCTGAACTTGAAAGTGCTGAACCAAGCCGGTGGTTTGGTTCAGGATACTAAGACCATTACTTATCGCTCCAATAAGAGTACTGGCAATGTCACTGTCACCATTCCGACGACCTATCAGCTGGGACTCATCAAAGCCGATAAGTATGTAACCAAATGGTACACCAGCAATGCCTGCTCAGGCAACGACTGGAAGGCAGCCTACGATGAAAAGGAGATACCTTGTACCACCACCGATTTGTATGGTGTATGGCAGAACTACAGTGCCCTTTTCGAGGGAGCAGGAACAAAAGACAATCCCTTCATCATCAGGGATAACGATCTGTCAGACCTTGCCGACTATGTCAATGAGGGCGGCAACACGCGAGGGCTCTATTTCAAGCAGCAGGGAGAGATCAATGTCTCGAATATCATGCAGGGCGATTGGACGCCCATTGGCCACACCCGCGTCTTCGAGGGTGACTATGACGGTGACGGAAACCGCATCATCAATGCCACCATTTCCAATACTGCCCCTGACCTTGTCGGCATCTTCGGCAAGGTGTCGGGTAGTATCCATAACTTAGGAGTTGAGAACTGTAATTTCAAAGCTAATACTTTCAAATCATATGGTGGTTTCATAGCAGGCAGACTCTTAAGATGTGACATGGAGCAAGCCACGACGGCAGAGATACGCAACTGCTATGCAGCCAATAACATCATCGCGGCTTACTATGCCGGCGGTCTGGTGGGCGGGATGACCAATGCATCCACCATGAGTCATTGTGTAGAGGCTAAAAATAGTCTCAACACATCCATCATCAGCTACGATTGGGGAGGCCTCGCCGACAAGATTAGTAGCGATTGTGTGGTGGACAAGTGTTTCACCAGTCGCTCGTTTGACAGAAACGGTTACAATCAGCAGACGAACAGTGAGTCCAATATCGCCGCAGACCGGATGAAGAGCGGTGCGATTGCCTGGCTGTTGAACGACCAGTCACCATACGGCGGCGTATGGTATCAGGACCTGGACAACAGTCAGGGTAATCCCGATGACTATCCTGTGCTCAACAGCCAGCATCGTCGTGTGTTTTACTTTGGCGGGGAGTATTCCAACTCCGGCAGCGGCCCTCTCTTTACTAAACTCTCGGGACAAGGTACTGCCAGCGATCCCTTCCTCATCAACAATGTTGATGATTTTGAGGTGATGGCCGATTTCTGTAATGGCGGCAACAATTCTTCCGGTTTCTACTTCCTCCAGACTGCCGACTTCGACCTGAATGGTGGAGGGTTGACTGCTCCACATTCTTTCGCTGGTATCTACGACGGTGGCGGACATACCATCCGCAATGGTAACATGGAAACAGATGGCGTGGTAGGTGTCTTCGAAGTCGTTTCTGGTACGGTGACACGTCTCTGCGTGGAGAATACGACGGTCAAATACAGAAATGACGGTATGCGAGCAGGCGGTATCGCCGCACGTATCACTGGCAATGGCGTCATCTCCAATTGCCTCGTCAAGGATTGCACGATAGCGAACAATGGTCTTAGCGGTGTTGTGGGAGGCATTGCTTCCGATATGTTCGATCAGGCTGTCATCAAAAACTGCCTTGTGATAAATACCTCGCTTACTGCTTCCAGAACCGGATCCATCTGTAGCGACACGAAGGCTGGCACCCGTATCGAACGCTGCTACACGGACGGAGCTGCGCTGGTAAGTAGTGATTCTTATTGTACCTTCGATCAAGCCGAGATTGTCGATGCAGATGCCATAGAAAGTGGCGAAATCTGCTATAAACTGAATAACGAAGAGGAATCCCTGTCGCCCGCATGGTATCAGAACGTGACCATTGAAGGCCATAACGACGCTACGCCAGTGTTGTCGCCCGACCATGCCATCGTGTTCTTGCGCAACAGTGGCTACACGAACGACTATCGCGGCATCAGCAGCTTAGGTCAAGGTACTCAGGAGAGTCCTTATCTGGTAGGCAGCGCTGCAGACCTGAAGAAGATCAGCGACACCTTCGAGACGATGAGGTATAGCAATTTCTATGTCAGGCAGACGGCCGACATCGATATGCAGGAGGCGGAGCCCATAGCCCCCATCGGAGTAGGCACCAACGGCTTCACAGGTCACTATGACGGCGATGGTCATGTGATTAAGAACCTGAGCTTCACCGAATGCAAGGGTACCTCTTTAGGTCTCTTCAACAACATCATCGGCACCGTAGAGCGTCTCGGCATCGAGAGCAGCACGTTTACGGCCTCAGGTGATATCAACCGTGTGGGAGCCTTTGCGGGCAAGATGACAGGCACCGGCCTGTTGCACAACTGCTATGCCTTGGGAAGCACGGTCAGCTACAACTACAAGTCGGGCGTGGTCGTGGGAGCCTTGGTGGGCGAACTGACTGACCAGTCTAACATCCAAAGCAGCTATGGCTACCTGAATACCGTCATGGGACAAAGCGACGGCGGCAGCAAGCGCTATGGCTACATCGTGGGCGACATGGGCAGCGAAGCCTCTGCCACACTCGTCTTTACTGACGGTCCTACGCTGTGCGCCGACGCACAAAGCGGTTTCAATAACATTACCCATTCCGAAACGGGTGTCACCGAACTCCGCTTCAAAACGGGCGAACTGACCCATCTGCTCGATGGCTCACCGGATATCAATAACGGAACCACCGTCTGGCGTCAGACCTTCAAGACCGACGTCGTTCCTGTGCTCAACAGCACCCACCAGCCGGTTTACAAGTGGACCTACGAAACACAGACCATGTACACCAACACCAACGTGGTGCCTGAATTCGTTACGCTCACGCTGGATCCTAATTATTTGGATAGTAATAATGATCCTATTGCTGCGAATGTGGTGTCGGTATTCAAGGCCAACGACAGCTACTATGTTCCCAGCTACCAGCTCGAAAATAGCGTCCCGTCACGAAACTATTACTATTTCGTCGGCTGGAACACACAGGCCGACGGTAAGGGAACCAGCTATGCCAAAGATGGCGAGGTATTGCCGTTCACAACGGCCCAGACGCTCTATGCCCAGTGGGATATGACGGTGCCTTCTAACGGTACTGCACTCACCGTGACGCTGCCAGAGGGCAAGACCTCCTTCAAGATTTATGATGCCGGCGGTTACAATACCCCCTACGGTGCTAATTACCATGGTAAACTTACGCTGGAAGCTCCTCTCGACCATGTCATTTACCTGACAGGCACCATTGCCACAGAGGCGCTGGTAGGTGGCCAGGCACACGACTACCTGATAGTGCGTGATGGCGACACAGGTGCTGCTATCATGTCCAATGACCGTTCTACCGACGTCGCTGGCATAGGTTCTGTCTTTGTCAGTACGGCAGACGGGGTGGAGAAGAGCATGGGTCGACTACTGGGTACGAGTTCTCAGATGACGATAGAATTCTATTCTGATGGTCAGAACAACTTCAATGGTCTGAACCTTACGGCCATGGTCATGGGAGGAGACATCAGTTCGCTGGGACAAGGTACCATAGACAATCCGTTTAAGATTGAATATGCTGAAGACCTGGATATTGTGGAAGAATATATCCAGGCATCCCACAACACCGATATTTATATCCAGCAGGTAGCCGACGTTGACCTGGAGGGTGGCACGCTCGTCCCCTTGGCTGCCGGCGAGACAAGCTTTGCAGGCCACTACGACGGTGGCGGATATACCATCAGGAATGGTGTCATCACGTCTGAAGAAGGAACCCAGGTAGGTCTCTTCGCTAACCTCACTGGCACGGTGACGCGTCTCTGCATGGAGGATATTACCGTCAGCTACAAGCAAAACAATGCTGAGGCGGGCGCCATCGCCGGACGTCTGGGCAGCACGGGCAGCATCACCAACTGCCGCTTCAAGAACATCACGGTGGCCAACAACGATCACACTGGTGGCACCGAAGGAGCCATTGTCGGCTACATGGACGATGGTACTACGGTCACAGCCTGTCTGGTGACGAACACCACCAAAGCCATCTGCGGCAACAAGAGCATTGGCACTACTGAGCGTTGCTATACGCTCTCCACCACGGATGATGCCTTCAGGCCGCAACGCGGTGAGATATGCTATCTGCTGAATGGTTCCACCAGCACCAATGCCGTCTGGCGACAGACCATCGGCACGGACGCCCTGCCAGTACCCGATAGCACGTCACCTATCGTTTATTACTACGACGAACAGAGCCACACGGGCTACACCAACGAAACAACGGCCACCTTGGTAACATTGAGGGTGCAGGATGTCGCGTTCAATAATGTGATATCAGACTATCAAGCCTTCAAGGGCAGTATGGTCCGTCTGGCTGACTATGCTCCCGTTCACGCCAATCTCCAGTTAGAAAGATGGAGCACCCAGAGTGACGGCAGCGGAACGGTCTATACCCCTGATGCCATGCTGGTGCTCAGTTCAGATATGCTCATCCTCTACCCGCAGTACAATATCATGCCGCAGGTAATCCCCGGTGACGGTACGGAGCAGAGTCCCTACATCATCGACAGCACGGAAGACTGGGATGCGCTGGCCTCGAACATCACCTACTTCAACTCGACGTTCAATGGCTATCAGGGCAAATTCATACGCCTCAATGCCGACATCAGCGTCACGGAGATGATAGGCACAGAAGGTGGTAATAATCCGTTCAGAGGCACCTTCGATGGCTACGGCCATACGCTGACCGTCAGCATCGGCACCGCTGAGGCACCTATAGCCGAGCGCTTCTGTGGTCCCTTCCGCTACACCAAGGAAGCTACCATCAAGAACCTGAAGACCACGGGTGACATCTACACCTCCAACATCAATGCCGGTGGTGTGGTGGGCCGCATCGCTACAGATGGCGCCACGCTCGAGAACGTGAGCAGCGACGTCGCCATCCATAGCACCTTCAGCGGCGCTGGCTACCACGGCGGTCTGGTGGGCTATGCCATCAATGCGTCGTTCACAACCTGCGCCTTCACCGGTAAACTGCTGGGTGCTAACAACCATCACATCGGCGGTCTGCTGGGACAGAAGTCGGATACCAACGGTTCTAACGCTTCCTTCACCAACTGTCTCTTTGCTCCTGCCGAGGTCACCGTCAGCACATCTCTTTCATACCCCTTTGCAGCCGGAGAAGTGCAGCTTGTAACCATTGCCAGCAACTGCTACAACACCGCGGCGCTGGGTAATACTCAGGGTACACTGGTGCAAACCACTGCCACAGACAACGAACTCAATAGGAAGGTAACCATCTGTAACACGACAGTGTACGTGGCGGAGGTATGCACGGTCAACGGCATTAACGCCGATTACGACTTGAGGACGATAAATCCCGTTAGCATCACGCCAGTCGTGACAGCTTACGACAACGCGTCACTCACCTTAGGCAACAACTACACAGCCACCCTGAACGGTGACGACGTGGCACAGTTCTCCATCGCCATCGACGAGGTGGGCGACTACACGCTCATCCTCACAGGCACGGGCGACTATGTGGGCACCAAGACCTACCACATCACGGTCATTGGCGACCACGTCCGCATCACCTTGTCTCAGGAGGTGGGAACCTACAGCCACCATGAGGACCTGAACTTCACAGGCAGCGACCTGAAGGCTTACATCGCCGCAGGCTACAACAAGAGCGAGAATCAGGTGCTCCTGGTACGCGTCTATGACGTTCCTGCAGGAACAGGTCTCTTCCTGAGGGGTGAGGCTGGTGTGACATATAATATTCCTAAAGCCACCTCGCAGTCCTACTATGTCAACATGTTGAAGGCTAACCTCAATAATGGGTCTATAGCGCAGACCGAAGGCGATATGAGCAACTTCCTGCTGGGCAAGGTGAACGATGTGTTCAGGTTCTACAAACCCTCGGCGACTGCAACGCTCGGCGCTAACAAGGCCTACTTGCAAGTGCCCACCGCGTTCATCGGCACCAACGCTGCACGTGAGGTCAACATCGTCTTCGAGGAGGATGCTACGGGAATCAGCGACGTTCAGGGTCTAAACAAAGATAGTAAATTCTACGACCTGCAGGGACGCTTGGTCTACAGTTCATCGTCAAAGGACAATGGTCGGTTGAAGAAGGGATTGTATATCGTTAATGGTAAAAAGGTATTGGTTAAGTGAAAATGAAGAAACCATATCAACAGCCTGTCACACAGGAACTGCCCATCAATTGGGCAGTTCCCCTGCTGACAGGGTCTCCTTTCATTGAGGCGGAGACAGAATCAGGTGGAGGTGTTGACCCCATCACTGAGATTGACACCGGCCTGAGTCGTGATTTCGGCATCGGCGACAACGATTTATTGCCTATCGGCCCCATATTCCCTGGCTTATGACACGCATTTTGAATAAGTACTTTCATCTGATCTTTGTAGTCCTGCTGCTTTATGGCATGGGCTGGCTGACCTCGTGTTCAGACAATGACGACAACCTGAGCGAGGAGGAACGGTTTGAGCAGGAGATGACGGCGGCAATGGCCGATGCCCGCATCTACGGCCCAGTAACACAGGCCTTCGCCGAGGAAGCGGCGGCACGCTTCGATGGCTGTGTGACAGACATCAGTTATAAGTCGCGTGAGAGCGCCACACGGAAATGCCACCACTACAACTACCGGCCCTATGAACTGAGGGACCTGGCGCGTACTACCATCGTGGCAGGGTGGGACAGCATAGAGATAAAGCCCGTCATCGACTACCTGATAACGACTACAAAGCAGCGGGGATTCTTCGGCCGCTACAAGCACCAGACCAGCGACTACGGCTACTGGGGCGACATCGTTGACCTGAAGTTCGAGACGCTGATGACCGAGGTCCAGGTGAAGACCTACGGCATGTTCTATGCCTCGCAGGACGAGGCCTTGGTGCGCAGCGTCATCGGCGACAGCCTCTTTACCGTCATTCATACCAAGACGGGTGTCGAACCTGGGTTATCGCACTACTACTACGAAATCATGCGTTCCGATACGTCCAGCGCCACCACCGTGGCCTACTACAAACAATTGGCCATAACGTATCACGAACGGTGCGACAACATCAGAAAATAACTGTAGTCGTAAATTCAATTAGCGCCAATTAGTGTTCATTTAAAGGGGTGAAATGAGTTTTATGCTCCGCGGGGCATAAAACTCGCCAACGCGAGAAAAGCCCCCGAATTGGGCGCATCTATTTTATAGAATTTCTATTATAGAATTTGTATAATTGAAATATATTTTGTATTTTTGTCCCGTCTAAATAGAATTGACGTTATGAAATATCCGATAGGAATACAGAATTTCGAGAAGATACGACATGACGGGTTTGCCTACGTCGACAAGACAGCACAGATGTACAAGATGGTGTCTGAGGGTTCGTATTATTTCCTCAGTCGCCCGCGTCGTTTCGGCAAGTCTCTCATGGTCAGCACCCTTGAGGCTTTCTTCTCTGGAAAGAAAGAACTGTTCGATGGGCTGTATGTCGGCACTGTAGACTGGGAATGGAAAGAATATCCCATCCTGCACTTAGACCTGAACAGCCGCGAATACAAAGATGAAAGTTCGCTCGCGGCAGAGTTGAACCGCCTCCAGAAAGACTTCGACGGCTATCATTTCTGTATTCCCTGCAAGGGCATGTACAATTCCTTTAGTCTGTTGAACACCTTGAAGAACAAGGTCTTCCAGAGCGGCTACCTGACGCTGAAGAGCTATGATGCGGAGTTTGACTCCTACACGCTGGGGTTCCCCAACCGTGAAGTGGAACAGGGTTTTATCAAATATCTTTTGCCTCTGACCCGCGCCAGCTGTTCAAAATCGGCATCAATTTCCAGACAGATACCAGGCTGATTGATGACTGGAAGATTGCGTAGGTTTGTCATCTATAACCGTTCAATCATGTATTCTGCCCCGTGACGGAGATTCATGAAACCAAGCCTACAGCCACCTACTTCGAGGGAAAGAAGGTTTTCGTTAAGCCATAGACATAAAAGCTGAAAATATATGCAGACAAGATTCAAGAAGAATGCCAAGGTTGCCGACATCATGGTGACTTCCGTGGGCGGTACTCTCTCCGTGGGCATCATGCTCTACGGCATCTGGCATTTCGGGCTGAGCGAGGCATGGCCCGAACTGGTGCTCAACCTGTTTTACATCGCCTGTCTGGCAATGATCTGGATGTATTTCTTTAACTACCGTATCACCACGCAGCAGTTCAACTACTGGTGCTCCATCTCGGCGGGCATGACGGTGCTGCTGCGTGACATCCTGTTTGCGCCGCCTATGGCCAACCTCGCCCTGCGCTCGATCTGTTTCACACTCTCGGTGCTGCTGCTCTGCACGCTGACCTACTTCTATGCCCGCAGGGAATGGAAGAGCTACACCAAGCGCAACCTGTGGATCATCTTTGCCATTGATGCGCTCATAGCCGCGCTCTATCATTTCGACATCACGTATTTTGAGGCTGTCGACGAATACACCAACTATATGCTTACTGAGATATGGATTCGTCCCACCATCACCTACGGACTGGTAGCTTGCTTCGTCACAGAAGCGAGAAAGGACGCCAATTGAGGTGTGTTGTTATTGTAACTTCCAGCAATATTTTTAAACCATGAATAAGTTAATGCATTGGGTGATGGCCGCCACCCTCGTTTGCGGCGTAAGTTTGTTCACGGCGTGTTCGTCGAACGACGACAATTCCACAACCTCCAGCCAACAGGAGATGGAAGAGAACCTCATCGGTCTATGGACTGAGGAGTTCAAGTATGAGGATGTGACCGAAGCCGGTAAACCCTTCAACCGCGCCCTGATAGTGGTGGAGGCCAAGGCCGACCATACGGGCTACATGGCACTGGCTGTGTTTGACGACGAGTTCAACGAGCCGCTCGAGGTCTACGGCGGTCCGAAGGATGCACCATTCACCTGGCAGGTGAACGCCGACGGGAAAATCACCCTGTCGGCCACACGTGGTGCCGAGAATCCCAACAGCATGGTCAATCCTGGTCAGGTCAACATGACTTGCACACAGGGGGGCTGACCTTCGATAATGCGTCGCATCAGGGTACGCTGACCAAGCCGGGAAGCAGTCAGAACGACCTGATTCAGGACTGGATGGCCAAGTCGACACTGCCTCGCCCCTGCATTACCGACAGCATACCGGTGGTGCTTTTCCCCGACTACATGAACTACGTGTTCAACTACCCGTCGATAGACCCCTTCGGCAATCCCTGCACACTGAGCGGCACCATCACGGTCGATAAGTCGTACCTCGCCGAGGGCAAGCCTTTCAACGGCATTATGCTCTATAACCACTTCACCATCTACGAAACCACGCAGGCACCGTCGCGTGGAGCCATCGAGTTCCCAACGGGGGCTGCCCTGACCCACTTTATCGTCGTAGCCCCCGACTACTACGGCTTCGGCATCACGGAGAAAGAGCCGCAGGCCTACTGCATCTCGCGGGCCAACGGACGCGCCTCGCTCGATGCCTATCTCGCTGCCAAGCGCATGATAGACGACCTGCAGGTGCAGAAAGGCAACGACTTCGTCATTGCCGGCTATTCCGAGGGTGCGCAGACCACGATGGCCGTGCTGCGCGAGATCTCCGAGCGTCATCCTGAGGTGAAGGTGAAGCGGGCCTTCGCAGGCGACGGTCCCTACGACATCAACTCGATGTATGACACCCTTGCCAAGGGCGATACCGAGATGCCCGGCACCGTCTGCAACGTGCTCTGGGCCTATAACCATTTCTCCAATCTGGGTTACGACATCCACGACTATCTGAAAGACCCCGTGGCCTCGAACTTCGACGAGTGGTTCCTCAGCAAGAAGTACAAGCGCAAGGCCCTTGACGAGGAGCTGATCAAGACCAAGAAAACGAGCGACATCTGCACAGCGGCTGTCCTCGACACCAGCAGCGCCTTGTCGCTCCGCTTTAAGGGTGCCTTCAGCGAGGATGCGCTGACCAGCGGCTGGACGCCCCGCAGCGACTTCGACATCATGCTTTACCACGATACGAAAGACGATGTCGTACCCGTGGATAATTACTATGTCATGAAGCAGTTCCTTGACGATCATCATATCAAGACAGAGGGCTTTGTCGGTGACTACAGTGGTAGCGCGAAGGAGAGTCTCGGCACGACCAACCACGAGGCAGCGGCTGCCGCCTTCTTCCTCAGGATGATCAATTGGGTGAGTGCAAACTATTAACGGAGAATCTTTAAGATGGTACAGGATTTATACATTTTGATGATTACGGCTGCAGTGGTCAGTATTCTGTTTAAGTTTCTGAAGCAGCCAGTAGTGCTGGGCTATATCGTGGCAGGTGTGTTGGTAGGCCCCCATCTGTTTGGCGAGACCCTTGTGAATGCGGATAACGTCAAGTCGTGGGGCGACATCGGCGTGCTGTTTGTGTTGTTCTGCATCGGTCTGGAGTTCCGCCTGAAGAACCTCATCAGTAGCGGCAAGGTGGCCGCAATAGGCGCATTGACCATCATAGTGGGCATGATGGGCCTTGGCTACCTCGTGGGCGTGGATGCCCATTTCGATATGGTCAACTCCCTTTTCCTGGCCGGCATGCTTTGCATGTCGAGCACCACCATCGTGATGAAGGCCATCGACGAGGCCGGCATGAGCAAGGAACGCTTCGTCAAGGGAGCGACCAGCATCCTGATTGTGGAGGATGTGGTGGCAGTGGTGCTGATGGTGCTGCTCTCCAGCATCGCCATCCGCCATCAGTTCGAAGGTGCCGAACTGGCCGGCAAGGTCATCGACCTGGCCATCACCCTTGCGGCCTGGTTCATCTGCGGCATCCTGATTATCCCGACGCTGATACGCAAAGTAAAGAAACACCTGAACGACGAGACGCTGATTATCCTCGCCTTAGGACTCTGCTTAGGCATGGTGCTGACGGCCGAGGAAGCGGGCTTCAGCAGCGCCCTCGGTGCTTTTGTCATGGGTTCTATCCTGGCCGAGACGGTGGAGTCGCATCGTATCGAGAAGCTGATGACGCCGCTGAAGAACGTCTTTGCCGCCATCTTCTTCATCTCTGTGGGCATGCTGATTGACCCGGCCTCATTGGTGGACTATTGCTATAGCATCGCCTGGGTCAGTCTGGTGATTATCGTCGGAATGATTCTCTTTGGCACCTTGGGATGCTGGTGGGGAGGCCAGACGATGCGCGACTCTATGCTGACCAGCTTCTCGTTTGTGCAGATAGGCGAGTTCTCGTTTATCATCGCCGGACTGGGCACCACCCTGGGTGTGCTCAATCCCATCGTCTATCCCATTATTGTGGCATCCAGTGTGGTGACCACCTTCCTCACACCTTATATCATGAAGGCTGCGCTGCCCTGCTATTCGTTCCTTTACAATCACGCTCCAGCAGGCCTGCGTGCAAAGATAGACCGGCGCGAGCAGCAAGTGGCGGAAAAGGAGGCTGAGGCGGCTAAGCCATCCGGCGACAAAAATTCATTGGCTGACAAGGCGCGCCATGCTGTCAGGAAGACCTTCTTCCTGAAGCGGCTGGTCAACCTGTTTATCAAGAATATGAGTGCTCATGACGAATAACCCAATGCTGACAAAGAATATCAATTGGAGGACTGCCGCCCTCCGGCTATGGGTGCTCACCATAGCCCTCTGCGGCATTTCACTGGCCAACGTCTCCTGTACATCCGCAGAGGACGAGCCTTCCGGACAGATATGTGAAGAGGGCTTTTTCACCAGCGAGGTGAACGCACTCATCGACGCCAACTATCCTGAAGTTGTCGCTAACGGCTATGCCGAGCTCATCATCCCCTCAACGCTGTTTGACCCGGGCATCATGAAATATGCCGACTATCACAAGGACGTGATGGTGGCGCTCAACAAGCTGGGTTACAAGACCTACATCAACGGCGGAGCCGTGCGCGATGCCATCATGGGTACGGCCATTCACGACCTCGACTTCTCGACGGATGCCACGCCCGAGGAGATGAAGGAGCAGCTGACGGGCTACGAGGTCGTCATCAATACGACGAGTGGCGGCGCTGTAGCCAAGGCGTATCATCCCAATGGCGACTGGACCGACATGGTGCCCATCAAGGGCGTCTACGAGAGTCTGAGGGGCAAGCCGTTCGTCCCTGCCGATGCCACCTACGCCACCTATAGCAAGCGACTGGTTGATGACACCTATACGCGCGACCTGACCATCAACAGCATCTATTATGACTTCCAGAACAACACCATCATCGACTATCACGGTGGCTTGCACGACCTGCGCGACAAGGTGGTGCGCACCGTCTACGATGCCAACACGATGTATGCCATCAACGCTTCGGCACTGATTCGCACCGTGCGGTTTGCCGCCCGCTACGGCTTCGATATCGATGCTACCACCACCACAGCCATTGCGGACAACATGCACTACTGCCGGGAGACCATCAGCGGCGCCATGAACAACTACTACATCTGCAAGGGCTTTGGCGACGGCTGTGTGAGGCGCACCTACGAGTATTACAAGAAATACGGTATTGCCGACTACTTTATGCTTGGGCTGAAAGGCTATATCGGTACTGATGCCTACGAGGAGCCCATGCTCAAGGCCCTTGATTACATTGAGTCGAAGACCAAGGTGTCCCTTGAACTGGCCATGGCGGCGATGTATCTGCCCGTCATGAAGGCCAGATTGGCCGACAAGGAGCAGACGATGGTGAGCACCAATCGTCCGCTGGAGACCATCACTGCCGCCTGGGACGAGTTGGAAACGTCGTCCGGACAAAAAGAGGTCTACGAGATTAACGACTACTATATGGAGCGCACGGCCATGCTTAACATCTGGTATGTCTACTTCGTGCTGACAGGCACTCCCCTCAGCACGGAGGCCCTCGAAAAGCTCAAGGAGAATCCATACTACGCCAAGGGTGAACTGCTGGTGAAAGCCTACGAATAAGCGTACCGCCCGCGCAGGGGGTGATGGCATTTTATAGAATTTCTATTATAGAATTTGTATAATTGAAATATGTCACAAACAACCGAACGGAATTGTCACAAACAACCGAAAAGTTTGCAAAAAACGTTTTAACGTTTCAACGTTTTGCCCTGTTTTTTTGCCTTAACCCCTTAGCTGCTCCTCGTCAACAAAGATGTGCTGACCTGCCCCGTGACGGAGATTCACACCGCCAAGCCCGCAGCCACCTACTTCGAGGGGAAGAAGGTCTTTTCTATGTAAGTTAAAATGAATTTTAGGGACACAGATTAGTATGTGGGTCGGGGGGTATCCTCTGCCCCACAATATTTTTTTCTGGAATTCATGCGTGATATAAAAAAAAAGTTGTATTTTTGCAGTCGAAAGACTGCGAGTCTAAAAGAATTGATGTTATGAAATATCCGATAGGCATACAGAACTTTGGCGAGGTGAGGCGCGATGGCTACTCCTACGTTGACAAGACGGCACTGATGTATAAGATGGTGTCGGAAGGGAAGTATTACTTTCTCTCACGCCCAAGGCGTTTCGGCAAGTCGCTGTTGCTCTCCACCATGGAGGCTTTCTTCCAAGGGGAACGGGAGTTGTTCAAGGGATTAGCCGTGGAGCGTTTAGAGACGGAATGGGTGAAGCATCCCATCCTGCACTTAGACCTGAACAGCCGCGAATACAAAGATGAAAGTTCACTTGCAGCAGAGTTAAACCGCCATCTGGAAGGCTGGGAGAAGAAGTACGGCGACGAGTTCAAGGACCGTGAGTTGGAGGAACGTTTCATCCACGTCATTGAAAAAGCCTACGAGCAGACAGGGAAGAGGGTGGTTATTCTTGTTGATGAGTATGACAAGCCTCTGCTGCAAACTATTGGCAACGATGCGTTGCAGACAGCCTATCGCAATAAGCTGAAAGCCTTCTACTCGGTGCTGAAGACGCTGGACGCCAAAATCCGCTTCGCCTTCCTGACGGGAGTGACCAAATTCGGAAAGGTGAGCGTGTTCAGCGACCTGAATAACCTGAAGGACATTACCATGCTGCCTCAGTATAGCACCATTTGCGGTATCACCGAACAGGAACTGCATGCCAATTTCGACGACAGCGTCAAGGAAGTGGCGGCGTTTAACGAGCTGACGCAGGAGGAGTGCTACGAGCGGTTGCGCCGCGATTTCGACGGCTACCACTTCAGCAAGTATGCCAAGGAAGGTATGTACAACCCGTTCAGTGTGCTGAACACACTGGACAGCAAGGTGTTCAACGACTACTGGTTCGAGACAGGCACTCCCTCTTTTCTGGTCTATCAGCTGAAGAAGACGTGCTACCCCCTGGAGAATATGACCACCGAGGAACTCTCGACAGACACGCTCAACAGCATAGATGTTATGGACGAGAACCCACTGCCGTTGCTCTATCAAAGCGGCTACCTGACGCTGAAGAGCTACGACGAGCGTTTTGATTCCTACATGCTGGGATTCCCCAACCGCGAAGTGGAACAGGGCTTCATCAAATACCTTTTGCCGTTCTACACACCCAAGACAGACAAGAAGAGTAGGTTTGCCATCGCTCGTTTTGTCAAAGATGTAGAAAATGGCGATGCAGAGGGTTTCATGCACCGTCTGCAGGACTTCTTTGCCAATGGTGACTATCAGGTAGTGGGCAACACGGAGAAGTATTTCCAGAACACGCTGTATGTGTTCTTCCGGCTCCTGGGTTTCTACGTCAATGTGGAAAGGCATACAAGTAACGGTCGCATGGATGTAGTGATACAGACGCTCGACTATATTTATATCCTGGAACTGAAGGTGAACCAGACGGCAGCTGCAGCCTTACAGCAGATAGAAGATAAAGGCTACGCCCAGCCTTTTGCCTCTGACCCTCGCCCGCTGTTCAAAATCGGCATCAACTTCCAGACAGACACCAAGCTGATTGATGACTGGGAGATAGCGTAGGCTTGATAATCCAATACCGTTCAGTTATGTACGATCAGATTCGTCAGGATATTCTGTATATCATACTTTACACCGTAGTCACGTCGATGGCCATGATGGCCGGCTGCTACCTGTTGCTGCGCAGGGCGAATGCTTTTTACCCGGATATCAAGACGCCTGAACGCTTGCGCCGCTGGGCGGCGGTGTTCTTCGTGGCCATCACCCTGAATCATCTGTGGTATATGCCGGTGTTCTTTCTCTCGTCAGCCGAGGATATAGTGATGACCGACTTGGTGGGCGGACTGCTTGACAGCCTGACGGTGTTTCCTTTGTCGATAGTCGTGATGCTCGCCATGCTGCAAGACCGTCGCCGGCCGCTGTGGCCTATAGCCGTGATGGTGGCGCCGATAGTCGCAGGCGGGGTGCTGGACTGGGACCGCATCTATCTGACCAAGTGTTACTGCATTTAAAAGAAAGAAGCATCGTAAATCCTGCCGAGTTTAGTTAAAAATACTTAGATTCGGCAGGATTTAGTATACTATATTTTGCCGCAAACCACATTTTTAGTATCTTTGCGGCAGAATATAGCGCATTATATGAGTGTAATAGTTGGCAGAAAACCGGAGATTATGGAACTGGAGCGGCATTATCAGTGCCCTGTGACGGAGATTCATGCCGCACGGCCCACCGCCACCTACTTCGAGGGCAAGAAGGTCTTTTCTCTGTAGCCGTCGTGCCGATGATAGATGCTTATATGCAGCTTCCCATACTAACCGTCAGATAACAATTTCATATAATCGTCGTATGTGATGTGGCGGCCGCCCATCGACTGGAATAGCGGAGTTTCGAACTGGCAGTCGATGAGGCGGCCGCCAACAGTCTCCATCGCCTTGGCCAAGTGGATCAATGCGAACTTCGAGGCATTGGGAACCAGCGAGAACATGCTCTCGCCGAAGAAGGCGTTGCGCAAGGTGACACCATAGAGTCCGCCGACGAGCCGACGGCCCTGCCCGTCGACAGCAGGCTCCCACACCTCGACGCTGGCGGCATAGCCCAGCCGGTGGAGTAGGGTGAACGCCTCGATGATGTCAGGACCGAGCCAAGCGCCGTTCTCCTCGTTGCGCCCCTGCGCTACGGAGCAGCCGTTGATGACGCCCTCGAAGTCCTCGTTGACGGTCACCTCGTACTTTTGCTGCTTCAGAAGCTGTCGCATGGAGTGGCTGATGTGAATCTCGCGGGGGAAGATGACGTAGCGGTCGAGCGGACAGTACCAGTGCGGCTCGCGCTCCATCTGGAAGGCATACCACGGAAAGAAGCCGTTGCTGTAGGCCAGCAGTAGCCGTTCCGTCGACAGGTCGCCGCCAATGGCCACCAGTCCATCCTCCTCGCCCCAGCGGGGATTAGGGAACCAAAGTTCTTTGTCCAATTGCCATACTGCCATCCTTGTGTCCGTCTGTTTTGTGTGGCAAAGGTAACATTTTCTGCGCAAAATAACGGTTTCTGCGCAAACTTTTTTTACGATTCCCGGGCTGTTTGAGTGAAAATTCGGCAGAAAGCGTTAATTTTGCAGTCAAATTACAACCGAAATCAATAATACTGCGCACTTCTATGTCAGGACCACAGCTGCTTATCGCTGCCATTATCATCGTGCTGGTCATCGCCTTCATCATCACGGTGGTGCTACAGAATATCACAGCCAAGAAGATTATCTCTGCCAACACAAAACTGGTGGAGAACCAAAACGTGTTGCTGGAGCAGAACAAGGTGCTGACGGAGAAGTTGAACAGCCGGTCGCAGGTCAAGGACGAGGTGACAAAGCTGCGCGAACAGGCAGAGCAGCAGCGTGAGCACATCAGGCAGAGCACCCACATGACCGATGAGGAGCTGCTGGCATGGATAGATGGCCAGATGGAACAGACGCGCCTCTACACCGACAGCAGCCTGACGCTGAAGACGACGGCGCAAGCCCTGGGTCTGACGCAGAAGCGTCTCGCCGCCCTGTTCCGGAATCATCCCAAGTACAGCAGCCTAGGCGACTATCTCAACGAGAAGCGTTTCCTGGAAGGTTGCCGCCTGCTACGCGAAGAGCCCAACTGGACCATCGAGGCCGTGGGTGCCAAGGCCGGCTTCGGCGGTCGCCGCACCTTCCAGACCGAAGTGAAGCGCCGTCTTGGCCTGACACCTCAACAATATCGACAAACCAATTTTAAGTGAAGAGTGAAAAGTGAAGAATCTTCACTTAACAAGTGTTCTTCGCATCACCCAGCCGTAGACGAGGATGACACCGACGGTGCTGAACTCCATCAGCCAGTTGACGATGCCCGAATCGGGCGCCCCCGACAGATACCACAAGACGGGAACGATGCTTGAGATGAGGATGTAGAGCGCCATCCAGATGCCCACCTGACGGAGTCTGCCGCGATAGCAAAAGGTTATCAGGCAGCCGAAGGGCAGATAGACCAGCATCAGCGACACGGCCACGGGCAGTCCGCACAGGTCGTCGATGGCAGGCACCAGCATGGTAATGAATCCAAGTACATCGAGCACGATGAGCACCCACCACCAAGCCTGGAAGGGGCGGTAGAGTGTGCGACATCCGCGCAGCAGGGCGATGTACATCACCAGCGACCCGAAGGTGTTGACGATGGCCCGCAGCCAGAAGAAGTCTGCTTCTGTCAGGTCCATGACCGGTCCCCAGTTGAATGCCGCTTGAATGACGATGCAGACAAACGCTGCCTCGATGAGCCAGCGCGGCAGTCCGCTCTCCACATAGTCCACCCTGTATTTGCTCTCAATGCCCTTTGCCGCCTCGAAGGCGGCACTGCTCTCTTTTGTTTCCATGTCGCAAAGGTACAACAAATAATTCATATATTTCCTGTTCGGTGACTTTTTTTTCGCCCTTTTCTCCTGCTCTTTTAACAATTTAACTGTCGTTTCTGCGCAAAAGCGGCTTTCCTGCGCAACAAGTTCGAAAGTTTTTTTGCGATTGCATCGGTTTTATCAATTGATAATACTAACTTTGTGGAGAAAATCAAACGTAGAAACAAGTTATCAATCAATAAAAAACAAACAAAGACATGAAAAAGTTTTTTCTGGCCGCAGTTGCCTTAATCTGCATCGCAAGTGTTAGTGTAGTGATGACTTCCTGCAAAAGTGAAGAGACGACCACCATTAAAACCGAGACCGTCTATTACAAATATGATGTAGAAAACCTCTATATCGTGAAGGGACAGGAAGCGACTCTGGCATCTTTTGTCAGTGAATTGACTGGTGTGTTGTCCAGTGCCTCCTCCTCGGATGTTACCGAAAGCAACCTCATCCAGCGCATTCAGGCTGTTGTCGACACCTACAACAACAAATATTTGCATGGTTCCTTTGACCTGATGAAATCTACCGATGCCTCCAATTTCAAGTCTATTAAGACCTTTACGATGACTGCTGCCTCAGAGTATTTGCAGGAATAGCGACTAAGGTATCCCCGTGATTCCTTTAGGCATCATGTGGAAATATGGGATTCTTGAGAGATTGACGGGAGGGATGGGACTATTTTCAATAACCTGTCATTATTGAAAATAACCTATCTGCCAGCTCTCATAACGTTCCCACGGTGGGAATAAAACGTTCCCACGGTGGGAATAAAACGTTCCCACGGTGGGAATGACACCGATGTGAAGTTGTGGAGAAACTCAAGAGTAGAAACGAGTAACCAATCAAAGACTAACATTGAATACAAGCAAGAAAAAACAGTACGAGAAACCACTGTGTCGGGCCATCTGCATCAGGACTGCCCGGATGCTGACCGTTTCTGGTAGTTCTGAAACAGAGAATCTGCCATTCGACCCGAATGGTTTTACGTACGACTCCTTTTAGCGGCCAGCCCTACCAACCACCTTAAACAAAAAAACCGACTCTCACATGAAACTCAAGCGCATCCTATTTGTTTACATCCTCGCCGTCGTGGCTTTCCTGCCGGTGCGGGCGCAGAACTTCCAGTTGTACTTTGCCAACAACGTCTCGGACGTGGTCAACTTCGTCCAGATAGAGAGCGACCTGTCGGGGCTGACCTGGCGTGAGGTCAAGAACGGCGACATCGCCGGCAACCAGGTGGAGGTCGATGCCGTCAAGCGCATGTTTGCCTCGACCGACAAGAAGGGACTGACCCAGCAGCGCCAGTTCTGGACCATGCGCGACCACAACCTGCTGTGCTTCCGCATCAACGACGGTCAGGGCACCGCTGGCAGTTTCGAGGTGTCGGTAGTTGACGGCAAGGGCGTCAGTCAGTCGGTGACCGTCAGCCGCTACTTCTACGTCAACGTGCCGCGCCAGGACGAACCCGTGACCATCAAGGTGAACCCCAGCAACCGCGAGAACGACTCCATCAGCTTCAAATACTACATCTATGACTGGGACGACGACAACCTGTACACCTTCCAGCTCGACTCCAAGCGCCAGGCTGCGGGCGATGCCTATAGCCTGGAGTATGTGCTCAGCCATACCGATGCAGAAGGCGAGAAGCAAGTGACCAGCACGACGCTGGAGCTGCAGGGCAAGACGTTCCAAAGCTTCTACGTGGGCGAGGGCGAGACGCTGCAGGACGTGTTTCTGAAGCAGGGCGACCGCAAGCTGCGGCTCAACAAGGCCCGTCTGCACACTGGTGTGACACTCGACCCCGACTACGGCATCACCAAGCTGTCGGCCAGCTTCCACCTGGACAAGCACGAGAACCGCGAGCTGGTGAACTTCAACTGGATAGGCAGCGGACTCTACGAACGCTACGACACGCTGTACGTCAGCCTGTTTAATGGCCGCGGCAAGACCGTCAGCCAGGCCACCATCAACGTCGAGTCGGTCGATGCCGACGGCCACCGTGCCTACGATCCGCAAGTGCGCTACGACGGCTACGACCGTCGCCGCAAGGCCCACCGCATCATCACCATGGGAAAGCCCGCCTGCCTGGAGATTCTGGCCTCGGGGTGCGTGCCCACCCTCTACCGCTATCCCGGCGCCGCCGATGCCGTGACGGGCATCGGCGACGAGACACGCTGTGCCGCCAATATCATCCTGAAGTCCAACAAGGGCGCTACCGACGACATCGTGTTCAGCAGCCAGCACCTGAAGGCGCTGAACGACACCAAGACCGTCACCGTAATCAACGGCGAGGACCACAGCGTCTGCGACATTACCGACTACGACATCTCGCTCATTCCGAAGGCCGACACGCTGCGGTTCACCGATGATGCAGGCAACGAGTGGCCCAAGGTGCTTAACGGTCAGAAGGTGGAGCGCTACGCCCGCATGGAGCTGGTCTACTCTACGCCCCGCGGCAGCCAGCAGCCCAGCGCCTCGATGGTGATAAGTCCCACGGCAGGTGGCGAGACCGTCGCCATACAGAACAAAGAGGTGACAATCTACGGCACGGAGTTCCCCTCCTTCACGCGTACCTATTATATATCCAGCTACGACCTGACAACGAAGGACTTCCTCGTCAACACCTGCTACAAGGTCTATCTGAACGACGGCAACAAGACGTACACGCCTTTCCCCTTCCTGACGAAGGTGTACATTGACCGCAAGGCCGTGGCGGAGTCGAGCAGTGCAGAGGGCAATAAGGTGATGGACGGTCCGAAGACAGAAGACGTTGGCAAGATGCTTAAAGAAGCCGGTTTCGATGTTGGTATCCCCGTCACTTTCAAATTCAAGGTCACGCCGCTGAGCTTTAAGTTTTCCGCTTTCGTGGATTTAAGGCGGCAGATGATCAATGCCAGCATATCGGCATCCTACAACGGTCCTGACGAGAAAGACCCCAAAACAGACAAACGTAGCGAGATGCGCAAGGAGGCCAAGGACTATACCAACGGCATCTACTCTACTACCGGAAAGTTGAAAGGCAACGACGTCAGACGCAGTTTCCTGGATAACAATCCCAAGATGGACGACTGGATGCTCAGAGAGCTCGACGACATCTTCGACATCCAGGCAGCCCGCATCGGCGTGGGATTCTTCGGCGGTGCCAAGCTGGCCTTCTCCGTGCCTATGTGGCCGAAGGCTGAAGGCTACCTGCAACTGAAGCAGTTCAGCGCCAATTTCGGTTGGGGCGCATCGGTATTCTACGGCGACTTCTTCAAGAAGTATTTCGAGGGAACGGCAGTATGGCCTTTTGTTGAGAGTATCAAGGAAAAGTTCAACATGGATTTCGACGTCGGCGCCGTCATCGATGCCAATATCATGCTCGAGGGCGGTGTCAAGACTTTCCGCGCCGACCTGCCGTCGTCGACAGCGAATTTCGGTCCCTTCTTCAACGTCAAAGCAACGGTGAAGGCCGGCGGCTGGATTGGACTGATTACGCCGCCCAATCCCTGGCTGTACATCAAAGCCGGCGTCCGTGCCGGTTTCAAGTTGAACTTTGGCTTCGGTACGGCAGCCTGTTTCAGAGACTTGGATTTCTTTGGCGGTGCCAACATCATGGCAGTAGCCGGCGTGTATGGCTTCGCGGATGCGCGCTGCTGTTTGTTCCAGTTCAGCGGGCGTCTGGGCTTTGGAGGCGGAAAACGGTGGTTTTTCCCCGATACCGCCAACAACCCCCTGCATCCGAAATTCCCCTCCTGGCTGCCCGCGAAGAAGGCTGCTCCTACACTCACTCGCAGCATCGAGACGCTTACCGCCGACGACCTGGGCGAGCCCATCATCGAGCAGGTGGGCGGCAATGCCAATCCGCACTTGATTGACGACACCCGTGTGGTGGTGAACCTGCCGGGCACTTCAAGCGATACTGGCACGGCCAACGCGGGTACGGGCTGCGTCGGCATCTTTGACGACGCGACCAGCCATACGGACACCCTATCGACACCGTCGTACTACGCCTCGAACCACAACCGCTCGAAGCGTGCAGAGCACGAAATCGTTGTCTACGAACAGTTAGACATCCCGACAAAGGCCGGTCAGGCTCCGTCAGACGATGTGCAGAAGGCCGACACGATGGCTGTCCACAACAATATTATGGCCAATATCCGCGCGGAGGGAGAGCCGTGGCGACAGACCGTCGTGGCGGTCTCGGGCAACGGACTCATCAACGCCAAACCCGTTGTCACCATTCAAGACGACGGCAAGGCAGCGTGCGTCTGGCAGCGGGGCAAGAGCATTGACATCGATGCCGAGGACTCACCCGACGGACGGAGCCATAAGGTTCTGGCCGGCAACCTCGTCCTGTCCGTCTACGACGGCGACAAGTGGTCGGAACCCATCGAACTCTATGTCATCGACCAAGAACAGATGATGTCGCAGTACGACCTGGTGATGCGGGGCGACACCGTGCTTGTCGGACAGTGTGTGACGGAATTCCCCTTCGACAGCATAAGGCGCCAAAGCACCTTCCACTACACCTCCGTGCCCATAGCCACCAAGGAGCCAGACTACCGAGCTGACGAGATGAACCCCCTGCAGATATTCATGAACCGTGTAGGAGAGCACACCGTGGCTGCCATGCTCTACGAAAAGAGCGACTCCACGCGCGAAATCTATGTCAAGACGCTGCACATGGACGGCAGCGCCGACGGCATCCTGGGCAGCGACATCGGTGCCAACCTCTGCACGCCTCAGCGCATGAAGATTATCTGCGACCGCAGTGTCGACCGTCTGAACGACTTTGCCGTGCTATGGACGCAGACGAACAACATCCTGTATGGCGAGGACGGCACGGTGAAGGAAGCTAATGGCGTGAAAACACAGCTCAACGCGTCGCGCATCAGTCTGCTGCCTACACCCTGCATCACGCCGCCCATCACCATGGGAGGCGAGCGCGACGACCTTATGCTCTACGACTACGACGGCTATCTGGACGACACGCGCATAAAGGTGGTCTACTCGCTGGCAGACCCAGAAACGGGCGAGGGCGTGGTGATGGAGAACGAGCGCTACTTCACCAACAGCTTTATGCATGCCGTCAACTACACCAAGCAGAATCTGCTGGGCGGCAGCACACTGCCCATCGAGGTCACCGTGCGCAACACTGGCACGTCGTCCATCCGCAGCGTGACGGCTACCATCAACGACCAGGAGTTCGTCATCCCCAACTCCTTCGTGGCACCGCTGCGCCAGCAGACCTTCACCGTCGACTATCCCGTCACCGACAGTTTCGACGGCTATATACGCAGTGCCGTGGAGGTGACCTACGACAATATGTTCAAGGCCCAACGGCACCCGCGGCGCGGCAGCAGCCTGCGTGTGCAGCGCAGCGCCCCGCAGTCGGACTACGTCAACATGGAGGACGTAGAATGCCGCCTGATAGGACAGACCGTTGAGGACGGCGTCAACTCGCTGCTTGTAGAAGTCATCGACCACTCGACACGCGGCTTGGGACAGCATAACGTGGTGAAGGTGGGCGTCTATCCGCATCCCGGTCTCACCGAACCGCTGAACGACCAGGCAGAGACGTCGGTCACGGCCGACGACTTCGTCGACATAGGCGGCGTGCGCAAGGCCTACGTCACCGTCGACGTGCCGGGCATCATGGAGTCGACCACGGGCTATCTGAACCTGCACATCATGAACGATACCATCGAGGTGGACAACCTGCGCGCCAACGAGAACACGCACTACGTCACCCTGTTGCCAGCCGAGGACCCGACGGTCATCGAACAGATGCGTCTTCAGGACATCAACCACACGCTCAGCTGCCAGCGTCAGCCGGGCGGACTGCTGGTCAGCGGACTGAAGGCGGGCGACACGCTGCGCGTATTCTCCGCCGACGGTTACCTGGTCTATCGCGCTACGGCGACGGGCTCCGACCTGTCGGTGCCGCTTTCCGCGCGTGGCGTTTACCTGCTAAGTACCGTCGATGACACGATTAAGTATAATTATTAAAAAAGCCCCCTCCAACCTCCCCGATGGGGAGGCTATTGAGAAGAAAACAATAAACGACTATGTATAAGAGAATTTTAACAACGGTTGTGCTGCTGACGGTCTTTATGGCAAGACCGGCGTGGGCCGACCCGCATGTGTGGACGGAGTACAAGGCTGGGAGTTTTGATGGCGGCAACGGTTCGGCAGAGAACCCCTACCAGATAGCCACCGCCGAGCAACTGGCGCTACTGGCATCCAACCCCACTGCCTATAACACTGATTACTTCTCCATTACTGCTGACATCTCGTTAGACAAGACCGTTGACAGCGAGAAAGTGGACTGGGTGCCTATCAACAACTTTAGTGGTACCATCAATGGCAACGGACATGTCATCAGCGGCATGATTATCAGCAACTCCAGTTTTTATGCGGGACTCTTCGGCACTGTCTGGGAAGGCAGTACGATTAGCGGCATCGTCATCAAGGGAGCCACCATCACGTCGAACTTTGCGAGTGGCCTGCTGGCAGCCTCAGTGACGGGCTCCACCATCAGCGACTGTCATGTTGTGGGCGACATCACTGCCACAGGCAGCAGCAGCGTTGTCGGCGGACTGATAGGCTCGGTCAGCAGGTGTAACATCAGTCAGTGCTCATCGGCAGGCACCATCACGGCTTCGGGCTCCGACTATCAGGTCGGCGGACTCTTCGGCACGGTGATGGACGGCGACTATGCCGGCAGCGACAACAGTACCGCCATCACCATCGACAAGTGCTGCACGGCCATGTCGTTAACGAGCAATGCCACGGTAGGCGGTCTGGTCGGTATGCTCCAGTTGACCAACAGCGGTACGGCACTCACCAACAGCTTCAGTTGTTCGTATATCGACGCGCAGAGTGCCACCAATGCCGGCGGGCTGTTTGGCTTTCTGAACGTCTTCAACGCCGGTGCTACCATCAACGCGCAGTTTGCCGGAACGATGGCGAAACCGACGAGCTCTAATTATTACGGCACCATTTTTGGCAACTGTACCGCTGCGAATTCGGGGAATTTCGTGAATCCCACCACCTTAACCAGATTCCAGTGTACCTACGACCGCTGGCTGTGCGACCTTCAGAACAATGGTGCCGGCTATGACATGTCTGGCCTGTTGACCACCATCACCACGCCCGTCACAGACACGAAACGCTACAGCATTCCCAACGCAGCCAAGACGGATGCCTCGTTCACCGACATCTTCCTGCTGTGCAGCATGCCGACGTTCATCACTACCGACGCGACGCACTACTTCCCTTGCGTCGACGTCACCACGCCGTTCAATATGACTTATCAGGATGCCTCGGATGCCAGCATCGACGTCACCTATGCCTTGACGGGGAATGCCTCCAACTTGGAGGCGAAGGGCAACACGCTGTATCCGCTCGACCCGGGCACGGCGCTGCTCACCGTGCGCTGCAAGTCGGTGGAGCGCAAGGCACTGCTGGGCATCGCCTACGGCACGCCGTGGAGCGGCTCGACGGCCACCACCTTCGACAGCGGCCAGGGAACGAGCGTCGACCCCTACCTCATCCGCAACGTCGAACAGCTGGCGATGGTCGTTGACGGCTACACTTACAACCAGACAAACACATATTTCAAACTGGCCAACGACCTCTTCATGAACCTGCACCTGCTGGGCGAGGACGAAGAGCCGCGCAGCAATGCCACCAGGTGGACGCCCCCGATAGCTGATTTCCGAGGCAATCTCGACGGCGACGGCCACACCATCTACGGACTCTATGTCAAAGACGACAACTGTCAAAACAACACCAATCATGGCCTGTTTCCCGAACTGGAGGGAAGCATTTCCCGCTTGGCTGTGGTTGACAGCTACGTCTGGGCCAGTGCTGCAGGTTCCTCTAACTATAATCTGACAGCGGGTTTGCTCTGCGGCAAGATGAGCGATAATGCTACCATCCAGCAGTGCATGGCCCATGGCCGTGTGCTTAGCGACGGTGCTGCCGGCGGCATGGTTGGCATGGTGACAAATTCAAACGCACTGACCGACTGCTTCGCCTGCGTCCATGTGGGCTGGACCACCAGCAATTCCGACTACGAAGGAGCAGGCATGGTCAGCTGCGACGCTAATACCCGTGGCGCCATAGTTCAGGCTTCGCTGACGCGATGCGTCAGCACCGGAAAGGTGGAGTACGCCAGCGAACATGGCTTCGGACTCGTCAGTCAGGGTACGGCAGACGACAACTCCTGCTTCGACAAGACCATGATGGCCAGCAACTTCGCCACCAGAAGCGACGACTACTCGAAGGTGCCTTCCGACATCATCTCGGGAGCGATGCTCGCCTCTGCCACCAACTGGAAGACCGAAGCCCACCGCTACCCCATGCTGAAAATCTTTGCCGACACGCCCTACGGCGACCTGCTCTCTATGCCCGTGCTCTTTGCCGACGGCGACTGTGCCGGCAACATCACTCAGGTGTTTGAGTTCCCCACGGAGAATGTCTCGTGGAAGGCCGCCCATAACGCCACCTACGTCGACATCATCACCTCGTGCGGCGCTGCATCGCCCGTCAGCGCCACCGGCGATGGCACAGAGTACCTGATAGCCCAGACCAGCGGCACGGTGAAGAGTCAGGCTACCAAGGCGCTACGCGTCATGGCTATCAACGTGAATGTCAGCGAGACACCCGGCCTCACCTTCGAGGACAACAACGCCCGGACGGCCTGTCTGACGGCCTTCGATACCAACGGTGACGGCAAGCTGACCCTGCGCGAAGCCGTAGAGGCCACCTCCAGCCAGTTTGCCACCTTCAACAGCAATGCCTCTAATGTCACCACCTTCCGTGAATTGCGTTACTTCGTGGGACTGACCGCGCTCAGCAGCGGCATGATTTCCGGACTGGCGAACCTCACCGCCGTAGAACTGCCCAAGACGGTAACCACCATCGGAACCAATGCCTTCAATGGCTGCACGGCCCTCCAGTCGGTCACCATGCCCGTAGCCGTCACCTCGGCAACGGGACAGTCGTTCTACGGCTCGGGCATCCAGAACATCTATGTAGAGCCGAAGAACACGAGCCTCGTCAGTCGCAGCGGCCTGCTCTTCGACAAGAGCGACAACCTGATGGCCTATCCCCCGGGGCGCAGTGAGACCTCCGCCACGGTGAGCGGCAGTCTGGCGACAATCAATGCCTACGCCTTCTACCAGGTGCCCCAGCTCACCAGCATCTATATCGACAATCCGAAACCGGATGGCGCCGTAGCTACCCTGGCTACAAATGGCATCGTGGCAGCAGACGATTGCGACATCAGCATCTACATCAACGACGGCTCCTACGACGGCAGCCTATACAATGACTATAAGGAGGAGGCATCGTGGGAGACCTTCGACGGTGCAGACCGTCTCCATCGCTACTTCCCCCTGACCGTCACCTCTGCTGGCTGGGCCACGCTCTACATCGGCTTCGCCACGCAGTTGCCGGAGGGCATGAAGGCGTATATCGTCACCGAGTCGTCGGTCTCAACGAACATAGCCACCCTGCAGCGCGTCAACAACATCGTGCCTGCCACCACACCGCTCGTCGTCAAATGCGAAACGCCGGGCACCTATGCGCTCTTGCCCTATACAGGCTCTGTGGACGAGATAGCAAAATGGCAGAACAAGCTCATTGGCTCGTACATCGGACAGGAGAGTCAGTGGGGCGTGCCCGTCAACCAGAGCGAGGCCGTAGAGGGCAGCATCCTCACCCTGGGGCGCAACAGCAATGGCGTCGTGGGCTTCTACTTCTATCGCGGCACCCGCATCCCGCCCTACCGCGCCTATCTCACCTATAACAGCGTCCAGAATACCAGGGCCTACTTCTCGTTCGTCATCAACGACGACCTCGAAGAGACGGCGGACATAAAGACAATTGACAATGGACAATTGACAATTGATAATGGTGTCTACGACCTGAGCGGCCGCCGCTTCGAAGGCCAGCCCACACGAAAGGGCCTGTACATCGTGAATGGAAAGAAAGTTGTCATCAAATAATCAATCATCATTAATACTAAACAAACAATGAAGAAGAATCTTTTGTGGATGATGGCCGCCATCCTAACCTGCGGCCTCATGCTGACGGCATGCAGCAAAAGCGATGATGCTCCTGCCGACGACGGTAACAAAACGACTCCCGCTGCGGAGAAGGATATCACCATTATCTATTATGGCAATGGCGGTGCCAATCTTGACCACTTCATCCTGTACAATATGTATCAGATGTACACCGCCGACGCCAGTTCTTACGACAAGATGAACATTGTGGTGCAGTACAAGAATTCGCAAAACATCAAGAATGAAACACAGACTATCAGCCTGATTGAGAACGAGATGTTGCCCGGCTTCAAGTTCGAGAAAGGCACCACCTACCGCTATGCCGTAGACCCCAAAAAGGGCTACAGCGCACAAAACCCGCGGATGCAGTTTACCGACGACAATATCTATGGCGGCAAGGGCAACACGGTGGACATAGGCCAGGCCGACACGCTGTGCAACTACATCAAGTGGGCTGTCAAGAACTATCCCGCCAAGCAGTATGTGCTCATATTCGCCGACCACGGCGGCGGCTACATGCCCAACGACGACCTGCCCGAGAGCCTGACCCAGGAGACCGCACCCAAGACACGCGGCCTTGTCTATGACGACGGCTACAGGTCGACATACGGCGACAGCCACCTGTCGGTGAGCGGACTGGCACGCGCCATCCGCGAGTCGGGCATCAAGCCCTCACTCATCTACTTCGATGCCTGTCTGATGAACGGCATGGAGTACCTGTTCGAACTGAAAGACCTGACATCATACGTCATGGCCTCCACATACCTGACGCCGGGCAAGGGCGGCACCTATGCCTCGTTTATCAATGCGCTGGCCAGCAAAGGCGTCACCACCGAGGCCTTCGAGCAGTACTACGATGCCCTGCGCAAATACTGGAGCACACGCTACGACCCGCAAGTGCCTGAATACAACGACAACACCGTCACCCGCACCGACCGTCTGGACGCTGCAGGCACCGCGCTGCGGGCCTTCGTCGACTGTCTGATTGATGTCTATCAGAACGGCTCCGACACCGAACGTGCCCAGATTGATGCCATCACCTCGAAAGTGTACAAAGTTGCCAGCAGCAACCCGTACTACGACATAGAGAACTTCTTGTACCGCATGTCGAATGGCGAGCAGAGCAACGCCAAACTGACTGCTGCTGCCGATGCAGCCTTGGAGGCCATCCGTAGTGCTGACGCCGAGAATACCGGCACGCAGTACACCTACGACAACTACCTGCCCGGCCGCAGCGTGCTCATGGGTCATGAGGGCCAATGGTGCTATTTGGACTACGACGAGGACGAAGACGGCAATGACGTTTTGGACGGGAAATTGTTCTTCTCATGGGATGGTAGCACGACTATGTACTCATGGAACAACACCACCAAGCAGTTCGAGTTCAAGGCATCCGGCAATTGGGGGTCTACGGGCGCCGCCACCTACGAGCAGCTGCAGTTCGACAAGGCCACGGGCTGGAGCCGCTGGCTGAAGCTGAACAAGCAGGAGCCTAACCTCACATCGCCCACAACCTTCAACGACAAGTGGGACGATTCGTATATCTACGACCCTGAGCTTTAGACTTGAACGACAAACAGGCATGAAGAATAACATTATACAGATGCTGGCAGTCGTTGTCTTTATGTGCATGGCATTGGCGTCATGCACTAAAGACGACGACAACATCATCGACAACAGCAGCACCAACACCGGCAGGGACCCCAAGACGGAAGAGCCAAAGTCCGAGTACAACATCTTCGTCATGAGCGACATCCACGTGATGGCGCCCGAACTGCTCGTGCAGAAAGGCACCGCCTTTGAGAACTACACCAAGGTCGACCCCAAACTGTTGGAGGAGAGCGGCGAAGTGCTGGAGACCGTCGTCGACATCGTGCTGGAGAAGAAGCCCGACCTGGTGCTCATCCCCGGCGACCTGACCAAGGACGGCGAGCTGGTGAGCCATCAGCTGGTGGTAAGCATCCTGGAGCGTATACGTACGGCAGGCATTCCGACCGTCGTCATTCCCGGCAACCACGACATCGACAATCCTGAGGGCGTCTATTATCAGGGTGACCAGACGCGGCCTGCCGAGCGCACGTCGACCCAGCAGTTTGCACAGCTGTACGCCAATTATGGCTACGCATGGCCGGAGACCGTCCGCGACACGGCATCGCTCTCGTTCACCTGCGAGCCGCTCGACGGACTGGTGCTCATCTGCCTTGACAGCAATCTCTATGAGGAGAACCGCTATGTGGACCGTGGCGACACCATCAACCAAAACCAGACGGCGGGGCGCCTGCGCGAGGCCACGCTGGAGTGGATGTGGCAGCGGGCTGATGTCGCACGGGCCGCCGGTAAACAGGTGGTGGCCATGATGCACCACAATGCCGTGGAGCACTACGACGGACAGGCCACGCTGCAGTCACCCTACGTGGTGAAAGACTACAAGAAGGTGGCCGAGGGCATGATGCAGCACGGCATCCACCTGGTGCTCACTGGGCACCAGCACTTGCAGGACATCGCCCAATACAGGAAGGTGACGGAAGCCAAGACCGACAGTCTGATAGACATATCGACGGGTGCCACCGTCAGCTATCCTAATGTGTGGCGCACCATCACCGTCAACCGTGACTTCACGCAGTGGGAGGTCTCGACGGGCTATATCAAGTCGATACCCTCTATCGCCGATGTGCAGCAGGAGTGCTACAAGCGTAGCACGTCGAATATCGCCGGCGGCCTGGCATGGCACGTCAATGATTACTGGCCTACTATAAAATCTTACAGCACAGTGCTTTGGCTGCTTGGCCTTTCAAAAATGGTGCCTGAAACACCACAGAAAGCGACGGATTTGCTCATGGAATACCTGAGTACACCATTCACAGAGGCTTATATGATACACAATGCCGGCAACGAGAATGAGAATCCCCGCAGTCAGGCCGTCATTGCCGAGTTTGAGGATGGCGTAAAGAAGCTATGCCTGAAACAACTGGAGGGGCAGGTAGCCGCAGAGAAACTCGACGAACAAGCCACCCTTGTGCAAGGGATGCTGATGAAATACATCAAACCCTCGCTGACGAGCATGCTCACCGACACTAACCAGGCAAGCGATGCCACACTGTCCAGCCGGACCGATGACCTGCATGCTGTGCTCACCATCCCTCTGCCAGCACAATGAACCTGCGTCCAGAAGGCTACGTTTTCAGCGGACAACCAGTTTGGCATGGTCGAGTCCGACGGTGACGGCACCGCCCTGCTTCAGGGAGCCGAACAGGATTTCGCGCATTAAGAGGGGTTTCAGCTGCCGGGCAATGACGCGGTCCATCTCGCGGGCACCGTATTCCGGTGTGAACCCTTCGTCGAGCAGATGGTCGAAGGCCTCGGTTGTAAGTGTCATCTTCACCCCGCGGCCTTCGAGTTTTGTGTCGAGCTCGCGCAGCTTCTTCTGCAGGATGAGCGTGGCCATGGGGCGGTCCATGTCGCGGAAGACGACGGTGCCCGACAGTCGGTTGATGAACTCGGGCTTGAAGGTGCGTTTCACCTGCTTCATCATCGCCTCGCCGCGGCTGACGCTGCTGTTGAATCCGATGCTGGCGGAGGCGAACTGTGCGCCGGCGTTCGAAGTCATGATGAGCACTACGTTGCGGAAGTCGGCCTTGCGCCCCTTGTTGTCAGTCAGTCGGGCGTAGTCCATCACCTGTAGCAGGATGTTGTAGATGTCCTGATGCGCTTTCTCTATTTCGTCTAACAGCAGCACGGCATTGGGCGACTTGCGAATGGCGTCGGTCAGCAGACCTCCGTCCTCGTAACCAACATAGCCTGCAGGCGAGCCGATGAGCTTGGCGACGGTATGCTTCTCGGTATATTCGCTCATGTCGAAGCGTATCAGTTCGATGCCTAACTCACGGGCCAGCACCCGCGCTACTTCGGTCTTGCCAACGCCCGTAGGACCGACAAAGAGCAGCGTGGCCAGAGGCTTGTTGTCGTCGAGCAGACCGGCACGCGACATCTGGACGGCCTCGACCACCTGACGGATAGCCTCGTCCTGGCCGTAAATCTGTGCGAGCATGCGGGGGGTGAGGCTCTCCAGCCGCTCGTAGTCGCTGTCCTCGGCAACGGCCAGCGCATCCACCTTGCACGTCTTTGCCAGCACGTCGGCGATGTCCGCCTTGGTGACTCTTAACTTTTCACTTTTCACTTTTAACTCAAAGCTCGCTCCCGCCTCGTCTATCAGGTCGATGGCCTTGTCGGGCAGGAAACGGTCGTTGACATGCTTGGCGCTGGCTTCCACGGCGAAGTCGATGGCTTCGTCATCGTAGGTCACGTTGTGGAACGCCTCGTAGCGGGGCTGCAGCTGCCGCAGGATGTGCTTTGCCTCGTCGACGGTCGGCTCGGCGATGTCAATCTGCTGGAAGCGGCGTATCAAGCCCTTCGAGCGGGCGAAGTGGCGGTTGTACTCCTCGTAGGTTGTCGAGCCGATGAACCGGATGTTGCCCGACTCTAAGTATGGCTTCAGCATGTTCGAGGCATCCATCGCACTGTCGCCGGTAGCGCCGGCGCCTACCAGAGTGTGTATCTCGTCGATATACACGATGTTGTTGCTCATTCCTGAGGCACCGTCGCCAGTCCCTCGCTTTTCTCCTTGCACACCGTCCATAATCTGTTTGATGCGGTTCTCGAAGTCGCCGCGATACTGCGTGCCGGCGAGCAGCGTACCCATGTCGAGTTGGTAGATGCGGCTGCCCTTCAGACGGTCAGGCACCCGGCCTTCTTCAATCATCCGCACCAGTCCCCATACGAGGGCCGTCTTGCCCACGCCGGGTTCGCCCACATGCAGCGGGTTGTTCTTGTCGCGGCGGCAGAGCACCTGGACGGTTCGTTGCAGCTCTGCTTCGCGTCCGATGAGCGGGTTCTGCTGCTGGTAGTGGTCGTTCATGCAGGTGACGAGCCGTCGCCAGGCTTCCTCTCTGTGGTACGATGAGGCGCCAACAGCCTCGTCGGTCTCCTCCGCATGGTTCATCTCGTCAATGTCCTGTTCCAGGAAGTCGTCCATCTCGTAGGTATTGATCAGCTCGCTCATAAAGCTGCTTTCATCTCCGTTGATGGCTTCCTTCAGCAGATAGCAGGCCCATGACTCCTCGATGTGCAGCAGACCCATCACCAAGTGAGGGATGTCGAGCTCCTTGGCACTGCTGTAATACACCTGCTGACAGGCTATCTCGAAGACACGCTCCAGTTGTGACGAAGATTCCGGATCGCCATAGTCCATGCCGTCGGGTATCGTCTCGGTCTCTTTCAGCTTTTCTGTCACGCGATATTGTAATGTTTGCGCGTAGCCGAACATATTAACTACGTGGGAGAAGTTGAACTCCTGTGTCAGCGCAAACAGCAGGTGCTCGGGCATCACGAATTCATGTCTGCTGTCCTTGGCGCAATGGTATGCCTCGCTCATTATCTGAGTCACGCGCTCTGTCTGTTTTATCTCTGCCATAATGCTTACTCTTCTGGGACAACGGTCAGCCGGAGCGGATAGCCTTGCTCGCGTGCCATGTTGGTGGCCTTGCGGACTTTCGACACAGCGATGTCGTAGCTGTAGATGCCCACCACGGCCTTGTCGGAGTGGTGCACCTGCAGCATCAGCGCCTGTGCCTCTTCCTCGCTTTTCAGAAACACCTGCACAAGCACCATCACCACAAACTCCATCGTTGTGAAGTCGTCGTTGAAGATGATGACCTTATACCGCCGGGGCTCGCGGAGCTCCGTCCGCTGCCTTTCCCTTATCTGTGACTGTTCTTTTGCCATGCCCCTTTTCGAATTATCGTTGCAAAAGTACACATTTTATTTGTAAATAGCGTGCTTCGGAGCAAAAATTTGCACTTTTGCTTACATGACATCTGTTGTGAAGAAGTCAGGGGGATATTGGTACGGGCATAGAAGAGAGCCTTACAGCTAAACGAGCGCGTGTTTAGAGATGAACTTCTGGCACTACCTGACCGTCAAGCAGGTTGATGATGCGCTGGGCGTAGCCGGCATCGCGCTCGGAGTGGGTCACCATCAGTACGGTGGTTCCCTCCTGGTTCAGTTGGGTGAGCAGTTGCATGACCTCCAGGCCATTCTTAGAGTCGAGATTACCAGTAGGCTCATCGGCAAGGATCAGTTTGGGATTCATCACCACGGCACGGGCAATGGCCACACGCTGCTGCTGACCGCCGCTGAGTTGCTGGGGGAAGTGGTGGGCACGATGACTAATCGCCATGCGTCGCAGCACCTCTTCTACACGCTTCTTACGCTCCTTCTTCGGCACGCCGAGGTAGGTAAGCGGCAACTCAACGTTTTCCTCAACGTTCAGTTCGTCGATGAGGTTGAAACTCTGGAACACAAAGCCTATCTGGCCCTTGCGCACCTTTGTACGCTGGCCCTCCTTCAGCTGTCCTACGTTCTCACCGTCCAGCAGATATGTGCCGCTGGTGGGATTGTCGAGCAATCCCAGGATATTCAATAATGTTGATTTACCACAGCCCGACGGCCCCATGATAGCCACGAACTCACCTTTCTTCACTTCGAGCGAAACACCGCCCAATGCTACGGTCTCCACCTCCTCTGTGCGAAAGACCTTCTGAATGTTTTCTAACTTAATCATAACTATATTTCTTTTTTGACTACGAATTATACGAATTGTTTTATTCTGTCTTGAGATAGTTGACGGGATTACTGGTTGTGATGCGATGCGTCTGTAGCAGCACGATAGCGGCGATGATGAGCAGCACAAAGAGTGCACAGGCAGCAAAGACAAACCACACGAGGGGAATCTTTTCGGCAAACTGCTCCATCAAAAGATTGCTGAAATGCCAGCCCAGAGCAATGCCAACGACGAAGGACGGGATGGCTATCAGGGCTATGCTGCGCAGAAATAGCGCCTGAAGTTCACCAACACCAGCCCCCATCACTTTCCGGATGGCCAGTTCGCGAGAGCGGCGCTGCACCTCGTCACGCACATAGCCTATCAGTCCTATCAGCGTAATGAGCAGCGAGGCCAAACAACCTATCATAATCAGGTTGCGGGTGTGCTTCGTCTCCAGATAGCTGTCAGTCAGTTCGTTGCTGTATGACTTCACCAAAAGTTCTGCATCAGGGTAGAGACGGTCACAGATCTGTCCGACAGCCTTCATGTTCTCTGCTGTCAGGGCATTCAACTTTATTACGATATACTTTGCATAGATATTTCCGCTAATCATCATGGAGGGACGCTCTTCCGTGCCAACCAGCGTACCGAGCAGAAAGTCCTTCACCACGCAGGTGATGGTAAGCGGTATGTCATTGCCAAACTCGGTGCTAAGTATAGTATGGCCTATCACGTCATTCCTGCCTGTGTGCTTCTTCAGTTGCGTGGCAAACTTCTCATCGACGATGGCCTCTGGTTCCCAGCCCGGACGAGTCCGTTGCTCAGGAATACTTCCTCGTACCACCGTAAGTCCCATCGTCTTTACGATGCTCGGCTCTGCCCAATACAGACAGGCGAAGTTGAACAATTGCTTAGGGTCGCCCGGCAGCATGACATTGTTGCCACTCTGTCTCTGGAAAAAGAGTGAATAGGCAGTGGATGTGCTTTCGACGCACGGAAGTTTCTCTATCTCGCGAGCTAATACATAAGTCGAATCTGATGGATTGGGAATCTCAATATAGGCCACATCTTTATACTCATAGCCTAAGTCCTTGTTTAGCATGTAGTCGTACTGGCGATAGATGGTGCTTAGGATGCACAGTAGCATGGTACACAGTACAAACTGGAAGGCCAGCAGCGACAGTTTCCAGATGCGTTTGTTCTCTGAGAACAGACGGTAGGCATAGACCATCGGAATGCGTGAATAGATATAGCCAGGCAACAGACCGCAGCAGACGAGCACGACGAGACACACCGCTGTCAGCACTACCCATGTCTGGACGGAAAACAGCGTCGAGACGCTGGCACCCATCAAGTCGCGAATCCAGTCTTGCCCAGCCGTGAGCAACAGCACCATGACAAGCAATGCCAGCAGCAGATGGACAACTGCCTCATGGAGCGTCGTCAGATAGAACTCCCGCTTTGGTGCTCCCAAAACCTTGCGGATGGCTACAAGTCGCGCTTTGCCAACCATCGTACTGATGACCACAAGGATATAGTTCATCACAGCGGTGAAGAGCATCACGAAGGCTATGATACTGAGAATGATGCTGGTGGTGCGTACCCTTTTGTCCTTCATGCGGCTGTCACTCGTAGGGCTGAACGTGAAGTGGAAGTCCTCCACGCCAGCTGCCTTCAAGTCCTCCCAAGGCAACAGCTCCTTCAGCATCTTGTTCATCTCTTGTTCCACCTTCTTCATGTCCGCATCGGCACGCAGACGGACGTAAGAGCGGTAGCGGTCATTACCTATCAGATGGCCCGTACCGTCGTAAGAGTAAGTACCGATGGAGGGCATGGACATCACGATGTCGAGCAGGCTGAAGGTTGAGTTCTCGTCGAAGGTCTCAAACACGCCGCTGACAGTCATTGGCTTGCCGGGAGCTGCTGCGAACGTAAAGGTCTTACCCACGACATCGCCGCCCATCTTCTCACTCAGCCTTCTACTGACAAGACACTGCCCCGATGTGCTCAGAATCCTCTTTACGTCGCCTTGCAGAATCCTTGTACCGAAGATGTCGAAGAAGCAAGAGTCGGCAAACGCGGAACGCTCGAACCCATAGTGGCTTCCATCCTCCATCGTCAGCTTCTCATCATTGAACTGATACGTATAGCGTGTTCCCACCACGATTTCAGGGATGTAGTGGCACAAGGCGGGTATGGCACCGCCAGGCGTATTCTCGTGTTCTGCAGGGTCATCACCCTCCTTGGTGAACGACTCCCCAACGGCATACACATGCTGCTTGTCCACGATGCAGCGGTCGTAATTCATTTCCAGCTGCACCTTGGCTATCAGCACCAGTCCCACCGTCAGACCGATAGCCAGCGAAATGACTTTTATAAAGGCTCCCTGGCCTTTGGCAAATATATTCATAATAGCACTATTTATTCCGTCTTGATACTTTCTACAGGATTCGCATTAGCAGCACGCCAGCTCTGGATGATAACTGTTGTGAGGGTGATGGTGCCAACAATCAACAGAGCCAATGGGAAGAGCCACCAATAGATGGGAGTGCGCTCGGCAAAAGACTGGAGCCATTGCAGTCCGATATAGTAAGCGACGGGAGCAGCAACGATGAAGCTGACAGCGAGCAGCAGGGCATAGTGACGGCAGAACATCATGAGGATTTCCTGCGTCGAAGAACCCATTACCTTGCGGATACCAATCTCCTTGCGACGATACTCCGTCTCGAACATGGTCATACAGAACACACCAATGAGGGTGATAATGAGACAGATAACCGAAAAGACCATCACTTGACGGATAAATCGGAACTCATCCTGATAGGTATTCTCCAAATCCTGGTCGAGGAAACTGACATTCGGCTCATGCTTGGCACCAAGTTTCATGCAGGCATCCTTGATTTTCTGGCGCATCTGAAGCTTATCAACACCCGCCGCCACGCGAACGTTCATCACTCCGAGATTGTTGGTCCACCCACGACTCAAGTATTTCTCGCCATAGATAAGGAATACCATAGGCGTGTCGTTGTTGTCTACACGGGTAGAGCCATAGCGCACGTTTTGGCACACACCGATGACGGTCATGGATTCGTCGGCATCCAACAGTTTCTTGTCCAGCTCCACCCAGTCCCATTTCCTGCGGGCTGTCTCGTTGATGATGTAGCAATCGCCGTCGTGCTCCGTAAAGTCTCGTCCCTCAACAACCTTGATACCCATGGTGTGCAGATAGTGATAATCCACAGGCAGGGCAACAAACTGCACATGATGGTCGTTGTCGCCGCGGCCCCAACTCATATAACTGTCGGAGGTTCCAATCATAAACTGAGAGTATGCCACATCAACAATGCCCGTCTGCTGTAGCAACTCAGAGCGCAGGGCCTCCTGCTTATCAAGAATCTCCCACGTGTCGCAATACAGAATCTCGTCCTTCTCGTAGCCATAGTCAGAATTAAAGATGTAGTGGCTCTGCAGGTAGAGAATGCCGATGTAGACCACCATAATGCTGGTGATGAGGAACTGTAGACAGAGCAAGGCGGTGCGAAGTTTGCGTCCCTTAGGTGTCAGTCCGAAGGAGCCTTTCAGCACCAATGCAGGTTGGAACGAGGTGACATAGAAAGCCGGATAGAGACCCGCCACAATGCCTACCAAGACGGCAGCAAGCAGCAACATGACTAACAGTAGACCATGATTGCTAAGGGCGATGCTGCCAACAGTCAGTTCTTCTATGAAGGGCCATTCCGACAACAGATAGCACACGGCCACGGCTGCGCCAAAAGCCAGCAGCGAAGTGACAACCGTCTCGGCTACAAACCCTATTCGCAACGAGCCGACGGTGCTACCCAGTACGCGACGGGTGTTGATGCTCTTGATGCGCATCGGACTCTCTGCCAGCGTAAAGTTCAGGAAGTTGATGGCAGCGATGATGATAACCAGCAGGCATGATAGTTGGAGAATCAGGTCAACAGTCTTGTTACCCCTGTCCTGCCCGGCATCCACACCCGAGAACCAAGTATCGGTGAGTGGTTGCAGGCGCATTCTGTAGCGTGCCCTGGCCTCAGCCTCATCCCACCGGCTTTCCATGCCATGGTCGGTATATACTTGATGTATCTGTTCCACTAAGGGTTCAAGGATAGACTTTCTGATTTCTGCGGTATCCAATTGCTGACGGAGGCGCAGATAGCAATAATAGTTGTAGTTCTGGAAGTTACCCTTGTTCTCATCGCCGATATTGCCATAGATGCAGTTTAGGGCAAAGCTGTTCTCAGGGAAGTCCTCGAAGACACCCCTCACCAAGACGCTGTCTTTACCATTCCACATGTGCCGACCAGCAACCTGTGTCGACTCGAAATACTTCATGGCTATAGAAGCGGGAATAACAAGACCTTTCTGATCATCATCAGTCCAACTGATTTCACCATCCAGCACTCGCGGAGCCAGCGTCTTAAGTGCATCGTTGCTGACTTTGCAGCCACTGAACATCATCTCCGTATTGCCCTTCATATAATTTTCACTGTTATACCAAGACTCGAAAAGGGCCATGCTCTCCACCTGCGGCATCGAGTCAAGCCGTTCTGCCAGGAAACGATTCGCCATCGACTGCCACTTGCTGTTATCCATCATGGCAGGCACCTCCACACGGTAGAGTTGCTCGTAACCTGTCAGTCCCTTATTATAAGAATGGTTATACGTCACCTGTGTCAGGAACAGATAGCAGGCAGCAAAGGCTACCGTCAGTCCTACAAAGTTCAGCATCGTCGCCGTCTTGAAGCGGCGGGCCATATACCAAAGGCTACGGGTAGGCGAGCAGAGTTCGGGAATGATGTTTCTAAATACTTCTTTCATACTTCTTTGCTTTTTTTCTGTTGCAAAGTTACGCCAATAAAACGAATCCGCCAAGGCTTTCGACCCCAGCGGATGCAGATTGTCTAAAAATTAGACACCTCAGCGTATGATTTTTAGACACTTCAATATAAAAATCCGAACGTCCAAAGAGGAATCTTATGCATGAAGGCAAACTCTATATCATCGGCTGCCACGTATGCATTTTCTTGCCCGGCAATCTGGCTGAACCCTTTATCTTGCCCGCCTACCTCTATAACGATGTTTCCATCAACACGGAAGTCCCCTTTTTTGTAACCGGCATATTCTACGGTATGCCTTGTTGACGCAAGCTGATTGGCAATGAAAGTTTCGCGAACAGTTCCTATCTCTGGCTTCTCCTGACTGAGCGTGTATAGCAGGTTTGTATTGTCAAGATAAATCTTGTCAGGTTTCTGCAAGTCTGTAACATTATTCAAGTCGGTGAACGTACGCCTAATCAGACGAGCCTCTTCCAAATGATTGAGGTATTTAAGTGTGGATAGCCTGCTGATTCCTGAAGCTTTCGACAGTTTGGCAATATCCACCTCGTATGGTGTCATTTGGGAAATAACATGGAGCAAAGCCTTGACCTGACGGGTATAGCCAACGTCCAAACCTCGATACTTGGTCAGCTCTACATCAACGATATAGTTGATCGTGTTTTCCAGTTTATCATAGTACTCCTGCTTTTGTTCAAAATAGAAGGGATAATACCCAAATTGCAGGTAACGCCCAAAATGCTCCAAGGGATGGCATAAAGATAAAACCTGCATACAAAACTCTGAAGGATTATCTAACAGATGCTGAAGTGATATGGGCTTGATGTCGATACCTACATCGAGATGAAGAAATTCACGCAGCGACAATCCAGGCATATCATATATCATGATGCGTCGCGACAAGTCAGCCTGCCCATCGTTTATCTGGATGAGCGACGAACCACTCAAAACGATGTGTAGTTCGTGATAGAGATCATAGATTTCCTTAATCTCCCTACTCCATCCAGGATACTTATGCACCTCGTCAATGAAAAGCCATAAGCCTCCCATCCTGACAAAACTGTCTGCCAAGTCAAGTAAGGAATGGACAACGAAATAGCTTGTATCAGCGGAGCAATAGAGAACATGACGGTCGCCAGCAGTAAAATTCTTTTTGATATACTGCTGCATAAGCGTTGTCTTGCCCACGCCTTTCGGCCCGCGGATTACAATGAGGCGCGACTTCCATGACTTATACTAGAAAAAGTTGTCACTTTAGGAGTCAAAAAGAAAGTGACAATGAAGCACAAGACAAGAACAGAGCGCGTGTATAACGAGGCTACCGGATGGTATGAGACACGCGAAGTAGAGTTGAAAGGTTACACGTTCACGGATGATGACCGTATATTAATCGTCCGTGAATACCTTGAAAGCGGTGTTTCCGCAGAGAAGATCATCAAGAAGTATCACATCAGTAGCCGTTCGGTGTTGTTTTCCTGGATGGACAAGTTCCTGAATGAAAAAGATTTGCTACCTTTGCAGCAGAAATCAGATTCAGACGAGGACATGGCAAAGACAAAGGACGAACGCTTAAAGGAGAAAGACGCTGAGATAAAGCGTCTTCGCAAGGCACTGGAACTGGAGAAACTCCGTTCCCATGCCTATTCGACTATGATTGATCTTGCAG
>ERZ842401.210-NODE-210-length-79779-cov-61.583501_pt1 | contig 79779 bp, 67 predicted proteins | sample MGYA00521270_ERZ842401 | MGnify/ENA primary metagenome ERZ842401 (study PRJEB31892, sample SAMEA3878208) | bioreactor metagenome | biome: Moose rumen | place: Sweden | collected 2011-10 | study: EMG produced TPA metagenomics assembly of the PRJEB12797 data set...
TTTTTTGCATTGCTGGTCGACTTTCGGCGCTCCGCTGGGGGTGGGAGGATGCCCCTCCGCTACGCTCCGGGGGCATCCTCCCACCCCCAGCGGGGAACCTTCCTTCCCCCCTCCAAGGAGGGTTCCTCCCCCCCCTATAGGATTGCACTTCTATCTTGAAAGTATACATTTTGCCGGCATGTCCGCTATTGCAGTCCCAGCTGCAAAGATAGCAAAAAAAGGCGGTTTCATCGCATTTTTCAACATGTTTAACCATTGGCCGGGGCCTCTGCACCCTAAGCGCATATACTATATGCTCGGAACGAGCAGCCTACCCACCCACAGACCTGAGGCCCGCCGCTGACAGTCGACACAAAGAAAGATGGCAAATAGTTTGCATCGTACAAAACTTTTCCTTACCTTTGCATCCAAATAACCAACAACCTAATGAACATGAAACGCCAAGCTATTGCGTTCACACTGGTGCTGTGGGCCGCAGCGGCTACCTTTGCCCAAGGTCCCAACGGCACTAAGACCTACTACAAGAGTGCCGACGGAAAGTCCGCCGAGGCACTGAAGACCGCACTCTTCAACATCATCAAGAGCCCCAATGTGGTGAGCTACTCAGGCCTGTTAGAAGCCTATAAGAAGACCGACACACGCGCCGATGGTAGTCTGCGCGACTGGTACTCGAACATCACCAGCTATACGCCCGGCAGTGCATGTGGGCAGTACAAGAAAGAGGGCGACGCCTACAACCGCGAGCACAGCATGCCGCAGAGCTGGTATGGCAAGAGCAGCCCTATGGTGAGCGACATCATGCAGGTGTTGCCCACCGATGGCTATGTGAACAACCGACGCTCCGACAACCCCTTCGGCGAAGTAGGCACGGTGTCGTGGGCATCGGCCAACAGCTACTCGAAGCTGGGCTCGTCGAAGACCGCTGGCTACTCGGGCACCGTCTTCGAGCCTAACGACGAGGTGAAGGGCGACATTGCGCGCATCTATTTCTACATGATGACCTGCTACGAAGACCGCATGCTCAGCTGGACAGCAAACAACGCTACCGACGTCATAGACACGGAGAACGGCACCAAGCTGCGCCCCATGAAGCAGTGGGTGGTAGACCTGATGATGCGCTGGTCTAAACTCGACCCCGTCGACGACATCGAGGTGGCTCGCAACAATGCCGTCCAAACAATACAGAAGAACCGCAACCCCTTTGTCGACTACCCTGGATTGGAGCAGTATATATGGGGCACAAAGACCGATGTCGCCTTCAGCTACGACCAGTATGAGGGCGTGACGCAAGATGACAACCCCGGCGGCGACGAGCCAGACCCAGGTCCAGGCACCGACGAGCCTGGCACCGACGTAACACCCACCGACGGCACCATCATGCTGACCAACGCCTTCTTCGAGACAGGCTGGGTGGGTGTGAGACCCACCGGCAGCTCGGTCAGCTACACAGCCCACCAGAACGGCATCACCATTACCTATGCCCTCGGCTCGAGCAGCAACATGTATGCCGCTGAAGACCACATACGCCTCTATCCGGGCAACACGCTCACCGTCAGCACCGACGGCACAGACTTGGCTGCTGTCACCTTCAGCGTGAAGGAAAACAAAAACAACAAGACGCTACAGGCCAGCACTGGCAGCGTGAGCGGCTATACATGGCAAGGACCGGCCAGCGAGGTAGCCTTCAGCGTAGACAGCGGCACGGGTCACCTGAGGATAAGCAGCATCGGCATCAGCCTTAGCAGGCAGAAAGGCGACGCTGACGGCAACGGCCGCATCGACGTGAGCGATGTCACCGCAGTCATCAACCACATCTTGGGTCGCACGCCCGAAGTCTTCAACCCCACGGCAGCCGACGTCAACGGCGACGGCGAGCTGAACGTCACCGACGTGACGCTCATCATCAGCATCATCCTCGGCAACAGCCAACCACAATAACGCCCATAATCACCCACAACCCACTACGAGCATGAAACACCTCACCACCATCCTCATGCTGCTCGCAGCCGTCGGCCAGCTGTGGGCACAAGGTCCCAACGGCTCGGGCACCTACTATCGCAACGCCAACGGAGCACAGGGCGCCGCACTGAAGACCGCCCTCTGTAATATCATCCGCACAGGCACCGTAACGCGCTCGTACAGCAATCTGTGGCAGGACTTCAAGAAGACCGACCTGCGGCAAGACGGGAAGATATGGGACATGTACTCTGGCGTTACCAGCTTCACGCCCGGCACCGACCAGGACGGCGGCCAACATCCCTACGAGGGCTACTCGTACAACCGCGAGCACTCCTTCCCGAAGAGCTGGTTCGGAGGCAACATAGAACCTATGTATACCGACCTGTTCCACCTCTACCCCACTGACAGCTATGTGAACGAACAGCGCGGCAACTATCCCTTTGGCGAAAACAACGGTGAGCGCTACACTTCATCCGGCGGGTTCTCAAAGCTCGGACGCTCCACCACCAGTGGCTATTCGGGCATCGTCTTCGAACCAGCCGACGAATATAAAGGCGACTTCGCGCGTACATACTTATATATGGTGACACGCTACGAGCCTGAGGTCAGCACATGGGACAGCCAGATGCTCGCCGGCAACAAGTATCCGGCACTCGCATCCTGGGCGCTGAAGATGCTGCTGCGATGGTCGGCCAACGACCCCGTCAGCCCGAAGGAAATCAACCGCAACAAGGCTGTCTACGGCATTCAGCGCAACCGAAACCCCTTCATCGACTATCCCGGCATCGAGCAACTCATCTGGGGCGACAAGCAGACATTGCCCTTCAGCTACGACCACTACGAGGAGTCGCTCGGCATACAGTATGTTGCTATGCCATCGCAATCCTCTACACCGGCCACCTACGACCTGCAGGGCCGCCGTCTCAGCACCACCGCCACGCTGCAGCAGGGACTCTATGTGCGCGACGGAAGGAAAATCATCGTGAGATAGCACATGAACCGAGAGACACTGGAATACGTGCGCCAGCATGCCGACGACGACGTCAGGATGCTGGCGCTGCGTGGATGTAAGGACCCGCTGGTGCAGCTGCCCTGGGCACTCGACCAGATTGCCGGCCGTCAGCAGGCTCGCCACAAACTGCCGTCGTGGGCACTGAACGACGGGCTTATATTCCCGCCACACCTCGCCATGGAACAGTGCTCGAGCGAAGCCACTGCGCGCTATAAGGCCGAAGTGGCCCGCCAGTTGTCCATCAGCCACGACACGCTCGTCGACCTCACTGGTGGTTTCGGTGTAGACTGCTCGTTCATGGCGGCCATCTTCGCTCGTGCCATCTACGTGGAACGTCAGGAGCACCTCTGCCAAACCGCCATACACAACTTCGGCGTGCTGGGCATCGACCATGCACAGACGGTATGCGACGAGGCCGAACACTACCTGCAAGCTTTCGCCGGCCCTGCCTCACTCTTCTTCTTAGACCCCGCACGCCGCGACGGCAACGGGCAACGCACCTACGCCATTGCCGACTGCACACCCAACGTGACGGCACTGCTGCCGCTGCTCATGTCGAAGAGCGAGGCTGTGATGCTGAAACTATCGCCGATGCTCGATTGGCGAAAGGCTGTGGCCGACCTGGGCACCGACCACGTGAGCCAAGTACACCTGGTGGCGGCAGGTGGCGAATGCAAGGAGCTGCTACTGGTCATTGATAGCAGGCAGCGCACCGACGGCCTGACGCTATACTGCGCCGACGAAGCGGGCAGCGTGGGTTTCAGCAGCGAGGAGCTTGCCATGCAGGCAACCGACAGTACGGCTGTACCCGCCGAAGGACTTTACCTCTACGAACCAGGAGCCACGCTGATGAAAGCTGGCTGCTTTGCTGCAGTAGGCCGACGCTATGGCCTCGACCAGATTGCGCCCAACAGCCACCTCTTCGTCGGCCCGCAGGCCATCGACGACTTCCCAGGCCGCCGCTTCCGCATAAGCGCTGTGACGTCGATGAACAAGCGCGAGCTGCGCCAGGCCCTTGCCGGTCTTCAGCAGGCCAACATATCGGTGCGCAACTTCCCCATGTCGCCACCCGAGCTACGCAAACGTCTGCACCTGACCGACGGAGGCAGCACCTACCTCTTCGCCACTACGCTGGCCGACCGCAGCCACACCATCCTCCTCTGCCATAAGGCATAAAACAATGGGGCTTATAAGCCATCTGTCTGGCCTATAAGCCCCATTGCCTCTACGAGTCTTAGTCCACAGCAAAGAACAGGCCATTGCCTGCTGCCATGCGTGCCTGATAAAGGCCGTTCTCGTCGGTAGTGAAGGTCATGTCCTTGCCATTGACGCTGGCTGTGATTGTGCCATCCTGGTTGTAGCGGAACAACTCCTGCGACTCGCCGTTGCGCACCACGCTCCATGCGTCGCGCTGGGCATCGTGCTTCAGCAGCGTCACCTCGCCGTTGGGCGCCTTTATCTCGTAGCCGTCGGCCTGCGTGGTCACGGCATAGCAGCGGCCGTCGCTGCCCATAACCTGCCTGGTGGTTCCGATGTTTGCTTGAACGGGGTTAGAGCCGCTCCAAAACTCTATGGTGTTCAGTATTATCATGTCTATAAACACGGTTAAGGTACCCACAATAGGCATGAGGAAGAAGCCGACAATGCCGTTTACATACTTGTTGCCCGTCATGTTGCACTGCCACTTGGCATACTTGTTGAACAGACTGAACGAGCCGATGCACGAGCTGTAGACTACACTGCCCATAAGCAGGAAGGCAGCCACCTTTAGATTGAATCTTTTCATAATGCTTTGTGTTAAAACGTTATTAAATCGGCCACAAATTTACACAATTATTCTGATATACGCGCCAAAAAGTGCAGGAAATGCAAGAAAATGCTTACCTTTGCAAGCGCAAAGCATAAATATGAGCAATGAGAAGACTGTTCTTTACCGTCGCCCTGGCTCTATTAGCCACGGTGGCCATCCACTCACAGATACGCATGAACGCCGGCAGCGACTCGCCCCTGCGCAAACTGACTATTGCTGAAATAGCGGTGTCGAACCTCTACGTAGACAGCGTCGACGAGCAGAAGCTGGTGGAAGATGCCATACGCGGCATGCTGGAGAAGCTCGACCCCCACTCGAGCTACACCAACGCCAAGGAGACAAAGCAGATGACCGAGCCGCTGAACGGTTCGTTCGAGGGCATCGGCGTGCAGTTCAACATGATTGACGACACGCTGCTGGTGGTTCAGCCCACCAGCGGCGGCCCTTCAGAGCGCGCGGGCATAGTGGCTGGCGACCGCATCGTGGGCGTGGCCGACACAGTCATTGCGGGCGTCAAGATGAGCCGCGAAGGCATCATGCGACTGCTGCGAGGCCCCAAGGGCACCATAGCCCACCTGAAGGTGGTGCGCCGCGGCATCAGCGACACGCTGCACATCGACGTCAAGCGCGACAAGATACCTGTCTTCTCTATCGATGCCACATATATGCTGCGCCCAGGCATAGGCTACATCCGCATAGGCAGCTTTGCCGCCACCACCCACGACGAGTTCCTGAAGAGCGTGGCCAAGCTGCGCAAGGAGGGCATGACCGACCTTGTGCTCGACCTGCAGGGCAATGGCGGCGGCTATCTGCAAGCAGCGGCCGACATTGCCAACGAGTTTCTCGACGCCGGCGACCTCATCGTCTTCACCGACGGTCGGCGCGTGTCGCGACAGGACTTCTACGCCCATGGCAACGGCATCATGCGCCAAGGGCGAGTGGTGGTACTCGTCGACGAGTATTCGGCCTCGGCTGCCGAGATTGTCACTGGAGCCATACAAGACCAAGACCGCGGCCAGGTGGTAGGGCGCCGAACCTTCGGCAAGGGGCTTGTGCAACGCCCCATAGACCTGCCCGACGGCTCGATGATACGCCTCACCATTGCCCACTACTACACACCGTCGGGCCGCTGCATACAGAAACCCTACGAAAAAGGCAAGCAGAAGGACTATCAGATGGACATGATGAACAGGCTGAAACACGGCGAGCTGACCTCTAAGGACAGCATACACTTCAGCGACTCGCTGCGATTCTACACCCTGCGCCAGCACCGCACAGTCTATGGTGGCGGTGGCATCATGCCTGATGTCTTCGTGCCGCTCGACACCACGAAGTACAGCCACCTGCACCGCGAGCTGTCAGCCAAGAACGTCGTGATGCAGACCACCGTGCGCTACGTAGACCAGCACCGCCGTCAGCTGAAGAAGCAATACAAGGACTTCGACACCTTCCGCCAGCAGTTCGAAGTGCCGCAACAGCTGCTCGACGACATCTTCGCCGAGGGTCAGAAGCAGAACGTCAAGCCTAAGGACGACACCGAGCAACAGCATGCCACCGCCACGCTGCGCCCACAGCTCAAGGCGCTGATAGCCCGAGACCTGTGGGATCTGAGCGAATACTATGCCATCATCAACGAGCAGAGCGACGTAGTCAGCGAAGCCCTCAAGCTGCTGCAATAGCACCGAGATTCCGCTGCCATACCGCAGAGGCACTCCCGCCATGCCGCAGAGGCGCTCCCGTCATGCCAAAGATACTTTGTAATGGTCTTACAGATGCTTTGTAATGGTCTTACAAAAGGCTTGTAAAAGTCTGTAAAAGCATCAGCACAAGCCGCACGATATGTCTGGTAATAGCTGGCGAAAGCATGCAAAAACGCAAAAAACGGCTCCAAAAATTGCAAAAAAGTGTGAAAAGTGGCATCAAATGGCAACATAAACAGCAGGTTGCCATCCATGTTTTCCTCTGGAGCACAGCATGTTATAAGCAAAATGGCAAGATTGCAACTTTTTCAGCAAAACTCCTTTTGAGAAGTGGGGCGAATATTGGTTCGCTCATAGCAGGCAGTATTCCCAACAGAATCGATACGAACGAGCAATGTCCCCGCAAAAAGTCGCAAACTTTCTTTGCCGTTACAAGAAAAGTATGTACCTTTGCAGCCGATTGGTCAAACTGGCCTATCAAGGGGTGCTGGCCCGTGTGGACCGGCTGAGATGATACCCTTCTGAACCTGATTCGGGTAATGCCGACGTAGGGATAGATAAGTTGGTCTATATCATGCCCCCTTTTTGAGAATCAAACAAAAAAGGATTAAACCATTAAAAAGGGATGAAAAAGCAATTTCTTGTGACGATGGCGCTGGTCAGTGCCATGAGTATGAATGCTGCCGAGCCTGTGGACTCGCTGAAGACTGTCGAGCTACAGGATGTGCAAGTGCGCTCTACACGCGCTTCGAAGAAAACACCCATGGCGTTTACCAACATGAACCAAAAGCAGCTGAAACAGGTGAACCACGGACAGGACATACCCTATCTGCTCTCGCTCACGCCGAGCGTCACCATGACCAGCGATGCAGGCAACGGTATCGGCTACACTTCGCTGCGCGTGCGCGGCACCGACCCCTCGCGCATCAACATCACCGCCAACGGCATTCCCATGAACGATGCCGAGAGCGCACAGCTCTACTGGGTGAACATGGGCGACTTTGCCTCGAGCGTGCAGTCGATGCAGATACAGCGCGGCGTGGGCACGAGCACTAATGGCGCCGGTGCCTTCGGCGCCACGCTGAACATGCAGACCGAGAACATCGGCACCCAGCCCTTCGTTGGCATCGACATGAGCGGTGGCTCGTACTACAGCCACAAGGAGACGATGCGCTTCGGTACGGGTCTCATCGACGGCCACTGGGGCCTGCAAGGCCGACTGTCGAATATCGGATCGAAGGGCTATCTGGATCGCGCATCGACTAAGCTGAACAGCTACTTCCTGCAAGGCGGCTACTTCGGCGAGAACACGATGGTGAAGCTGATCACCTTCAATGGTCAAGAGGAGACCTACCACGCCTGGAACTACACGTCGAAGTATGAGCAGAGCCTCTACGGGCGCACCTACAACTCGTGCGGTGAGTACTACGACGCCGATGGCAACACCCTCTACTATGACAACCAGACCGACAACTACCACCAGCAGAACTACCAGCTCATCTGGAACCAGCGGCTCATGCGCGAGCTGAGCCTCAACGCCGCCCTGCACTACACCAAGGGCGACGGCTACTACGAGGAGTACAAGCGCAAGCGCACCCTGTTCGAGTATGACCTGGACCCCGAGCAGACGTGGGCCACGAGCGACCTGGTGCGCCAGAAGAAGATGGACAACGACTTCTACGGCGCCGTGGCCTCGCTGGTCTTCGACAACCGCTTCAACATGCAGGCCACGCTGGGCGGCGGCTGGAACAAGTACGACGGCGACCACTTCGGACTGGTCAAATGGGTCAAGCAGCCACTGGCCAACCTCACGCCCGACCATCCCTACTACGACAACAACACAAAGAAGACCGACTTCAACATCTACGGCAAGGTGAACTACGACCTGCTGCCGGGCCTCAACGCCTTCGTCGACCTGCAGTACCGCCACATCGGCATCGAGATGTGCGGACCAACAGACGAGATCAACTGGGACACCTACAAGCGCATCGTCTACAACCTGAGCAAGTCGTACAACTTCTTCAACCCGAAGTTCGGACTGAACTACGACATCACCCCGCAGCACAAGGTCTATGCCTCCTACGCCATTGCCCACAAGGAACCCACGCGCAACAACTTCGAGAACAACATCAACGCCGAGCTCGACATGCCCAAGCCCGAACGGCTGAACGACCTGGAGGCTGGCTATAAGTACCAGAGCGCGAAGTTCACAGCCGGTGCCAACCTGTACTGGATGAACTACAAGGACCAGTTCGTGCTGACCGGTGAGATTGACAAGATAGGCGAGGCCATCACCCGCAACCTGGACAAGAGCTTCCGTCTGGGCGTGGAGGTAGAGGCTGCCTGGAAGCCCGCCGACTGGTTCCGCTGGGACGTAAATGCCACCTGGTCGCGCAACCGCGTGAAGGGCATCACCGTGCAGCTGACCGACAAGACCGTGGCCGACCTGGGTGACCAGCCGCTGGCCTTCTCGCCCGACTGGATTGCCAACAACATCCTGACCTTCAGCTATAAGGGTCTGAATGCCAGCGTGCAGAGCCAGTACGTCAGCAAGCAGTACATGACCAACACGGGCTTCGAGAGCTATCAGACCATGGACGACAACGGCCAGCCCACCGACGTGAGCATGATGCTCGACGGCCACTTCACCACCAACGTAGACCTGAGCTACAACTTCCGTCTGCCGCAGTTTGGACTGAAGGACGCCACTGTGGGTCTGACGCTCTACAACCTGTTCTCGGCCAAGTACGACAACAACGGATGGGCCGCCCCCGCCTACAGCCGCAACACCCAGGGACAGGTCGTCGCCACCGGATGGAACACCAGCGACCAGTATGAGGCCGGCTTCGCTCCCTCTGCCCCCTTCAACCTCATGGCCCACCTGTCCATCAACTTCTAAGACAACTCTCAACCCTCAACCCTCAACTCTCAACCCTCAACTCAAAATGGACTGGCTCGACATCGCCACCACCGTCCTCGGACTGCTCTACATCTGGCTGGAGTATCGTGCCCACATTGCGCTGTGGCTCGTAGGCATCATTATGCCCGCGCTCGACATCTACCTGTACTACAGCCACGGACTCTACGGCGATGCCGGCATGGCCGTCTACTACACCGCTGCCGGACTCTACGGCTATGTCGTGTGGAAGTGGGGCCACGCCCGGAAGAGCGAACACAGCAAGGACTCGTCTGCCGTGGATGACGCCCCTACCCACATGCCACTCCGCCTCTATGCGCCTGTGGCGCTCTGCTTCGTCGCCGCATGGGCTGCCACCTATTATATATTGGTAACATGGACCAACAGCACAGTACCATTGCTCGACTCTTTCACCAATGCCCTTTCGTTCGTGGGTCTCTGGGCGCTGTCGCGAAAGTATGTTGAGCAATGGCTTTTCTGGATTCTCGTCGACGCCGTGTGCGCTACCCTCTACGTGCAGAAAGGCATCCCGTTCAAGGCAGGGCTATATGCACTCTATGTGGTCATAGCCATCATGGGCTACTTCAAGTGGCAACGCATGATGAAGGCCGACGCAGGCCACAATCCCACCTCAGCATGACAACCTACCCGCTCCTGCTTCCTCAGACCCTGGCCACACCCGATGCCGTGCCAGCGCTGGCAGACGCCGTGGTGTTGGCCGACGGTGACTTTCCCCGTGCGGCTGTACCTCTGTCTCTGCTGCACGGAGCACCAGTGGTGGTGTGCTGCGATGGGGCATCGCGCCACTGGCCTCAAGCCGATGCCATAGTGGGCGACGGCGACTCGGTGCCGTCGGCATTGCGACAGCGCCTGATCATGGTGAGCGAGCAGGATGACAACGACCTGACCAAGGCCACGCACTACTGCCTGTCGCATGGTCTGCGACGCATCGTCTACCTGGGTGCCACTGGCCGACGCGAGGACCACACGCTGGGCAACATCTCGCTGATGGTGCGCTACAAGGCATTGATGGGTGCAGAGCCACTCATGGCCACCGACCATGGCTGGTTTGTGGTGGGCGCTGCCGGCCGTTCGGTCTTCGCGTCGTTCGCACGCCAGCAGGTCAGCCTGTTCAGTTTTGGTTGCCAGCATCTGAGCACGAGCGGCCTGAAGTGGCCCGGCCGCGCTTACGCCGAATGGTGGCAAGGCACGCTGAACGAGGCTACGGGCGATACCTTCAGCGTAGAAGCCGACAGCCACTACCTGATATTCCGCACCTACAATCCTAAGTGACCACAACACACACTAAACGAAAAGGGGGGAAGTACTCATCACGAGCACTTCCCCCTAACGAATAATGGATGATGTTGGGAATGTCTTTCAGATGTCGGAGCGTGCCCACGATTACTCGTAGACAGTGTACTCCTTGGTGCCATTGCCATCGATGATGACACAGCGGTTCTTGTCGTTCTCGGCGAACGGCTGCACGGTGTCACCCTTCGAGTCAATGGTAATGCGCGAGGCCTCAATACCGTACTTGTTGACAAGTGCATCTTTGCATTGTGCAGCACGGCGCTCAGCATACATCTTATTCAGCTTGGCGTTGCCAGTGCCCTTGTCGGCATAGCCCACAATAGCTACCTTGGCATCGCTGTGGTTCTTCAGGAATGCTGCAACACGCTCCAGCTGGGCAGTGCCGCCCTCGGTGGGATCGCTCTTGCAGATGAGATAGAAGATTTCCTCGTGCAGCTTGACGCTCTCCTTCTTTACCACGGCCTTCTTCTCAGGCACTACGACGGGGGCGGGAGCGGTCTCGACAACCTGCTCTTCAACCACCTCTTCGACTACAGGCTGAGCCACAGGTTCCGTCTTCTTGTACTTAGCACCGAAGCGAATGTTCAGTCCAAGCATAGCGGTGAACATCCAGTCATCGGCATCGTTGGTCTTAGAGTTGAAGCGGTCATCCAGTGAGTTGGCATTGACTTCGAGCGAGACGCCTACGGGCTTAGTAACGTTGGTCTCCAAGCGCAGACCTGCACGCAGGTTGTGGCTCAGGCGGTTCTTGCTCTCGCCGTCCTTGATGCCCCATGCCAGCGGGGTGCGCTGTGCGTCAAGCTTCAGGTCGCGCAGCTCGTCGTTGTCCCATGCATAGTTAAGGCCTACACCACCCAGCAATATCACATTGAGGGCGTGGTTGGCTTTCTTGCTGAACAGATTGGTGAGGTTGAGCATAAGGTCGAGATCGGGCGTAACGTACTTCCACTTGTAGTACTGATCCAAATCCTTGAATCCAGCCTTCGACTCCCAGGCATTGACGTGCAGGCGTGCACCTACCACGGGGGTGAAGTAATGGCCGAACGACAATGCTGCAGTAGGTGTTATCAACTTATCCATCGGGGCGTTGGTCGATGTAAGCTGCACGCCACCCTGTGCTTCGACGAAGGAGTACGACTTCAATTCGCCGCGCGTATCTCCTGCCTGTGCAAATGCACCAGCCACCGTCAGCAGCGACATTGCTGCGGTGAACAATAGTCTTTTGTTTTTCATTTACTCAAGATTAGTTTGTTTAATACATATCTGCGTGCAAAGATAATGTTTTTTTTGGAATTTACAATATCTTTTAGCGATTTTGTTGCTAAAAATGAAAGATTTAGCGACAAAAATGCAAAAAGGCAGGTTCTTAGGCACTGCAAACTGCTATCTTTCCGTTATTGTCGCAATGATTTCCGTCGGGCATGCTGCTCGCCCTTCTTCCTACATTCCGTCAAGCAGCACGAACGATGCCCAGAAGTAAGGCTGATTAAACTTGGGATGGCTGCGCATGCTACGCTGTGCCTGAAGGAAGGCGTCGTTGGGACTCAGTCCTGCGGTGAGCTGTTCGTAGAAGCGGGTCATCATCAGTGCCGTGCCCTCATCGCTAATGCTCCACAGGCTCATCAGCAGAGCACGCGAGCCGGCCTTCTTGAAGCCTCGCTGTATGCCGAACACGCCATCGTCGCGAATCTCACCCAGGCCCGTCTGGCATGCCGAGAGCACCACAAGCTGCGTCTGACTGAGGTCTATCTGGGCTATCTCATGGGCCGTGAGCACACCATCCTCAACATCCGGAGGCAGCTGTCCGCCATTCAACGTATAGTTTGAACCAGCCATCAGCAGCCCCGAGTAGTTGAGCACGTTGTCCAGGTTGTCGTTCTCATCGTCGATGAACAACAGCTGTTCTGTGTGGCGGTTCTTACCCTTGGTGGGCATGGAGAAGCCGTGAGTGGCTATGTGTATGAGCGAGCGGTGGCGACCGTTCAGTGCCTTGAAGGCCTCTTCAGTGCCCTCGCGCCCCATATAGACGTCAGTGCTGATGTTGTGCTGCTGCAAAAGGGCAGCCACACTGCGGGCTTCGGCCAACGTACCAGGCAGGTAGTTCATGCTGCCGCGCTCGGCCAGCGAGCCGATGGCGCGGCCTCGCGTGACGGTGTCGGGACGCTGGCTCTGCGCCTGCGCCGTCCATTGCTCTATGGCTGCCACATAGCTGGCTTCGCGCATCATGGCCTGATGCTGTGCTACGAGCTGCTGCTGATTCATGTTGTAGTTAAGACCACCAAAAACTACGGCTGAGCTGATGGGCTGGTGGGCCTGACGGTCGACAAGCGACTTAGTGGACGAGAGGCGAAACACCTGATAGTGGTCAGCTATACGACTCTCGGCATCGCACGGCAGATATTCAATGCCTATCTGATAGAACAGGTCGGTGGGCGAGAAATATATGCGGCTGATGCCCTGGAGGTGCTGCATGAGAGGCTGCCACACCATACGCCCAAACCGTGGATCGTTGTATATACTGCTGATGCCACGCTCGGTGGCCTTGGCATCGAAGAAGTTGGCACCGTCGTAGGTCAGCTGGCTCAGGTCGTAGTCGCTGAACAGGCGTATCAGCTGCGGGTGTGCCTCGTCCTTGCGCAGCAGCAGAGCCAGGTAAGTAGTGCCCAAACCCTCAAGGTTGATGGAGGCAAACTCGATGGCGGCCTCTTCAGGAGCCAACGAGGCAGCTATCTGCGTGGCGTCGACCGACAGCCGCTCGGTGAAACTGCCATACTCCTTGCAACCACGCACCAGGTCGCGCTCCAGCTGGTAGACCCGTTCCTTAGCCTGCGCAAAGCCATCGTCGCGCTCCTGGGCTGGCAGCCGGTAGTATGCCTCCAGCTGGTGCTGAAGGTCGTCGAGCTGATTGTACTTGGCCAGCAGGCGCTCGTCGCCTGAGCGTCGCAACAGGTTGCGGAAGTCGATGTCGCTGTTGAGCAGTATACCCTTGGTGAAGAGTTGGGCATTATATGCCTGGGTGGCCATGTCGCCGTTGTCGCGATCGAGGTAGGCCAACATAGGTGCAAACTTGAAGAGATAGCTCTTTTGCATCCAGAACTTCTCACGCTCGTCGCTGGTCAGATGGAGGAAGTTGATGCGCACCTGCTCAGTAAGCAGGCTGATGACCTGTCGATAGTAGGCCTGCGCCTCGCTGCGACGACCTGCCTTGCTCAGATAGACCGACAGGTTGTACAGTTGCAGGATGTTGTCTGGATGGTCATCGCCCAGCAGCCGTCGATGCAAGTCAAGGGCACGTGTGGCCAGCACGATGGCAGCGTCGGTGCTGTCGGCCATGAAAGTGAACAGCGCCACGTTGGCCATAATACGGGCATAAAAGGCATTGGCCGTATCGCCCAGCTGGTCGTACACGTGCTTGGCACGGTGCCCGTAGTTGGTGGCGTCGGCCATCTTGTGGTTGTTATAGTAGAGTATAGCGGTGGCGTTCAAGGCTTGGGCGTAGTACTGGTTGCGCAGGCCGCGCTGCTCGAAGATGCTCAGTGCCGCTGCTGCCGTGCTGAAGGCCTCAAGCTGATAGCCTGCCGCCGAGTAGTAGGTGGCAAGGGCACCCAGCGAAGTGGCCATGCTGGTGCTGTCGTGCCGCTGACGAAACACATCGAGGGCCTTGTGCTCCTGTTCTATGGCGCGCTGGTAATTGCCGTTCGAGGCAAACGTAGCAGCCTGTTTCGAAAGGGCTTTGCCATACTTGTGGGTGTCCTGCGCGCCAATAGTGCGGCCCAGCTGGTCGCTCTCGTGGGCAAGCTCGCCCGCTTTCTCGAGGTTGCCCGACGCCCGGTAGGCCGATGAAAGGTCGCTCATACAACGCACGTAGTCGGGGTGCTGGCGACCTACGTTTTGCTCGATGATAGGCAGAGCCGTCTCCAGCAGCAGCGTAGCGTCGTGGTAGCGCTGCAGGTGGGAGAAGAAGGTGGCAAGGTTGGTAAGTGTGCGCGTATAGGCCAGCGAGTTGGCCGTACCGCTCTCCTCAAAGATGCGACGAGCCTCCTGCCCGTATCTGATGGCCTCTTCGTAGTTGCCTGCGCGGGCCAGACGGATGGACTGGTTGTTCAGCGTGGTGGCATAGCTCGCACCGTCTTCCTTCAATCGCTTGCGTGCCTCTTTCAGTGCTTTGGCGGCCATCTGGTTGGCCTTCTGCTGCTGACCTGTCTGCGAATAGTACACCACCAGGGCGTCGAGCAGTGTGGCATACTCGCGCGTGCCCTTCTTGATGTGCTGAAAGGCCAGTTCGGCCAGAGTGACGGCTTGCTCGGCATCACCCACCCGGCCACGGGCAAAATAATAGGAGGCCAGGTTGGACAGAGCAATGCAATAGAAATTATGCTTAGAACCAAAGGCCAGTGCCAACATTTCGGCACCCTCCTGACCAGTGGCTACGGCATGGTCGTAGTCGGCCTTACGGGCATAGAGACCTGCCAGGTCGCTCACGGCGCTGGCCGCCTGGGCGTAGATGCAATCGGGGGCCGTGCGCCTGACATCTACCAACTCGGTTTGCAGAGCAATGGCGCTGTCTATCTGACCCCGCTGCACAGTCACTTGCACCATCTGTCCCAGCACCTCAGTGTAGTGGAAATCCTTTTGTCGGCCAGAGGCGGCAAAGGCTGCGTGGTAGGCGCCGAAAAGACTGTCAGCCTGTGCCCACTGCCCTCGCTTCATGGCTTTCACGGCGGCATCCTCCAGCTGGCCAAGCTCACGCTTCTGAGCCTGAGCGCATGCAAAGCACAATGCGAGCAGCAGCGCCACGGCTGCTGCCCGCAAGGGAATTTGGTTGGAAAGCTTTTCTGTCATGTCTGTCAACGTCAGTAGCCAGCCGCCGCCCGCCCACAGTGTTCTCGCGGGTGGCTGTGGTTCGGCAGGTGTCCTACTTGGTTGTGCCGTCGATGATGGTCACACGGTTGTCATCGTTGCTGCTGAAGGGCTGCACGGTGTCACCCTTGGCATCGATACTGATGCGTGCGGCATCGGCGCCGAAGCGTTTCACGAGCAAGTCCTTGGCACGTGCGGCGCGACGCTCGGAGTAACCGCGGTTCAGGCGGGGATTGCCCGTGCCACGGTCGGCATAGCCCACCACGGTGACTCGGGCCGTCGGATTCTCCTTCATATACTGTGCCACACGCTGCAGCTTCTGCATGCCTGTTTCGTCTGGCTCGCTGCCGCAAATCACATAGTGTACCTCCTCATGGATGGTGGCGGGCTTGGGTGCTACCACAGGGGCGGGTTCCGGCTTCTTTTCTTCAACCACCACAGGAGCAGGAGCCACCTCGGCCTTAGGCTCTTCCACAACCTCTTGCAAAACAGTAACAGCCTGCGGCGGAGTCTTCTTATAGTGCTTACCGAAGCGCAGACTTACGCCCAGCATGGCAGTTATCATCCAGTCGTAGCCAGCCGACGACTTAGAGTTCCATCGGTCCTCCATGTGATTCGCATTGACTTCGAGCGAGACACCAAGCGTACGGCGCGTGTCGGTTTCGAGACGGATGCCGCCACGCACATTGTGGAAAGTGCGGTCGTCATCCCAGCCAAAGTTGTCGGTCACCTGTCCTGAAGCCACCAAGTCGTGGAACTCGTCGTTGCCCCATCCCGTAGCTGCGCCAACACCAGCCAGCAGCACTACGTTGAGCGGATGGTACTTCTGTCGGCTGAACACGTTGCTCAGGTTGAGCAGCAGGTCTACATCGCCTGTAATGTAGTTCCATTTCCAGTAGCGGTCGGGATTTTCGAAACCGCTCTTTGCCTGCGGGCCATTGGCATGCAGCCGCAAGCCGAACTCAGGCGTAAAGTAGTGGCCTACGGAGATGGCTGCCGTGGGAGTTATCAACTTGTCAATCTTGGCGTGGGTAGTGGTCCACTGCAAACCGCCCTGCACCTCAGCAAACCAATAAGACGATGGTGCTTCTTGCTGCTGAGCCACTGAAACAACGCTGCCTGCCATGAGCATGAAAGCAGCTGCAAAAATGTTCTTAATATTCATTGCTTTAGTGTTTTACTGTGCAAAAATACGACATAAAGCTTAAAAAAACGAATTTTTCTGCTGCTTTTTGCAAAAAAAGACGTAACTTTGTGCGAATTTAAGTATTAACGACCTAAAAAGAGAGAACATGTCAACCATAGAGATTCGCCGTGTGACAAACCGTAGGGAGCTTGATGACTTCATCCAACTGCACTACACCTTATATAAAGGTAACCAGTGGGACGCTCCTAATCTGTATATGGACGAGGTGAACACACTGAGCCGCGACAAGAACTCTGCCTTCGAGTTTTGCGAGGCGGAGTATTTCCTGGCCTACAAAGAGGGGCGTGTGGCTGGGCGCGTGGCCGCCATCATCAACCACCGCTACAACGAACAGTGGCAGCGGCCATGCGTGCGATTCGGATGGCTCGACCTGGAGAACGACGCCGATGTGCTTAGGGCCTTGCTCAACGCAGTAGAGCAGTATGGCCGCGAGAAGGGCATGAAGGAGATTATCGGGCCACTGGGCTTCACCGATATGGATCCCGAAGGCATGCTGACCTATGGCTTCGATCAGCTTGGCACCATGGCCACGCTCTACAACCACCCCTACTATCCTGAACTGATGAAGCAGATGGAAGGCTACGAGAAGGACAACGACTATGTGGAGTACAAACTCTACGTGCCCAAGGAAGGCATGCCGGAGAAGTTCTCGAAGATTGCACAGATGGTAGAGCAGCGCTACAACCTGCACTGCCCCAAGCTGAAGCGCAGCCAGGTGTTCGGTCCTGAGCAGTACGGGCAAAAGGTACTCGACGTGGTGAACCGCACATTCGGCCACCTCTACGGCTACAGCGTCATGTCGCAGCAACAGATCGACGAGTATGTCCGCCAATATTTCAAGTTCTTCTCGATGGATATGCTCTGCGTTATCGAAGACTGGAACACGCCCGACCACGACGTCGTCGGTGTGGGCATCACCATACCCTCACTGACAAAAGCGCTACAGAAGTGCCACAACGGCCGCCTGCTGCCTTTCGGCTGGTGGCATCTGCTCAAGGCGCTATGGCTGAAGAAGACCGACGTGGTTGACTGCCTGCTCATAGGCATACTGCCCGAATACCGCAAGAAGGGCGCCAACGCGCTGCTGTTCTACAACCTCATACCCGTCTACCAGAAGTACGGATTCCTATGGGGCGAGACCCACGTAGAGATGGAGACCAACGACAAGGTGCAGAGCCAGTGGCAATACCTTGAACACGAACAGCACAAGCGCCGCCGCTGCTACAAAAAGCCGCTCTGAGGCAATGACTCCAGAGTATAAACCCAAAAGTACTAAGACAAGCAATATGCAAGAAGAGAACCTACAACAACCATCCCCTAACAATCAGACTGACTATACCGACGACAACATCCGCACCCTCAGCGGAACCGAGCACATACGCCTGCGCCCCGGCATGTATATAGGCCGATTGGGCGACGGTTCACTGGCCGAAGACGGCATCTACGTGCTGCTGAAAGAGGTCATCGACAACTCTATCGACGAATTCAAGATGAAGGCGGGCGACCGCATAGAGATCAGCGTCGAGGACAGCTTACGCGTCACCGTGCGCGACTATGGCCGCGGCATCCCGCAGGGCAAGATGATTGAGGCCGTGTCGGTACTGAACACGGGTGGCAAATACGACTCGAAGGCGTTCAAGAAGAGCATCGGACTCAATGGTGTAGGCGTCAAGGCAGTGAATGCGTTGAGTACCCACTTCGAGGTGGCAAGCTATCGCGACGGCAAGGTGCGACGTGCTACCTTCGAGCGCGGCAAGCTCGTCAGCGACACTACCGAGACCACCGACGACGAGAACGGCACGCTCATCTACTTTGAGCCCGACAGCACGCTGTTCCTGAACTACCGTTTCCACGACGACATTGTGGAGACCATGCTCCGCAACTACACCTATCTGAATACGGGTCTCACCATCATGTATAACGGCCGACGAATACTCTCGCGCCGAGGTCTTGAGGACTTGCTCAAGGACCGCATGACCAGCGATGCCCTCTACCCCATCATTCATCTGCAGGGCGACGACATCGAGATTGCCTTCACCCATGCCAACCAGTACGGCGAGGAATACTACAGCTTCGTAAACGGACAACACACCACACAGGGCGGCACCCATCAGAGCGCCTTCAAGGAGCATATTGCCAAGACCATCAAGGAGTTCTTCCAAAAGAACTTCGAGTATGGCGACATACGCACAGGACTGGTGGCCGCCATCGCGCTGAACGTCGAAGAGCCTATGTTCGAGAGTCAGACCAAGATAAAGCTCGGCTCGCTCACCATGGCACCAGGCGGTGGTGTGAGCATCAACAAGTACGTGGGCGACTTCATCAAGCAAGAGGTTGACAACTATCTGCACAAGACACCCGACACAGCCGAGGTCATGCTGCAGAAGATTCAAGAAAGCGAGAAAGAGCGCAAAGCCATGGCCGGCGTCACCAAGCTGGCCCGCGAACGTGCCAAGAAGGCCAACCTGCACAACCGCAAGCTGCGCGACTGCCGTGTACACTTCAGCGACACCAAGAACGACCGTAAGGAAGAGTCGTGCATATTCATCACCGAGGGCGACTCGGCCAGCGGTTCCATTACCAAGAGCCGCGACGTCAACACTCAGGCCGTCTTCTCACTGCGCGGAAAACCGCTCAACTCCTTCGGACTCACCAAGAAGGTAGTCTATGAGAACGAAGAGTTCAACCTCCTGCAGGCAGCACTCGATATAGAGGAGGGCCTCGACACGCTGCGCTACAACAAGGTCATCGTTGCCACCGATGCCGATGTAGACGGCATGCACATACGCCTGCTCATCATCACCTTCTTCCTGCAGTTCTTCCCCGAGCTGATACGCAAAGGACACGTCTACGTCTTGCAGACGCCGCTCTTCCGCGTGCGCAACCGTCGTACAAAGATACGCAAGAAAGACGTCGTTGCCGATGCCGACGCCAAGAGCGCCAAGCAGAAAATGGCCAAGGGCGATTTCATCACACGCTACTGCTACAGCGAGGAAGAGCGCCTCGCCGCCATTCGCGACCTGGGCCCCGACCCTGAGATAACACGCTTCAAGGGTTTGGGTGAGATAAGCCCGGAAGAGTTCGCCGGATTCATAGGCCCTGACATCCGGCTGGAACAGGTCACACTGCACAAGACCGACCAAGTGCAGAAACTGCTCGAATACTACATGGGCAAGAACACCATGGAGCGCCAGAACTTCATCATTGACAACCTGGTCATCGAGGAAGACCGACCCGAAGAAGACCAATACGAATAGTCTGCTATGACCACATTCATCCTACTCGCCTCGGCATTGCTGCCCGCCATCGTGCTGCTGTTCTACATCCTGCGCCGCGATCCCCAGCCCGAGCCACGTGCATGGCTGGCCAAGGCCATAGGCTACGGAGTGCTTATCTGCGTGCCCATCTCCTTTGTCGAGTATGCCATCAGCGCCTTGCTCTTCGGTGCCGAAGGCGAGCCTGCCACACTCGTTGGCACCACCCTCCAGTCGTTTCTCGTGGCAGCATTGCCCGAGGAGGGGTTCAAACTGTGGGCCTTGTGGCGCGTGCTGCGCAAAAATCCCTATTACGACGAGCACTTCGATGGCATCGTCTATGCTGTCTGCGTGAGCCTGGGCTTCGCAGCCATAGAGAACATAACCTACATCTTCAGCTATTCCGACCAGTGGGCACAGGTAGCCGTCAGCCGCGCCCTGCTCGCCGTGCCAGGCCACTACGCCTTTGCCGTGCTCATGGGCTACTATTACTCCGTCTACCACTTCATCGCCCCCACCATGCGCAACAAGGTGCTCATCCTGCTGGCACCCGTCGTGGCCCACGGCATCTACGACGCCATCGCCATGGGTTCCGACGTATCGCCCCTGCTGGGCAGCGTGGGCACATTCGTGCTGCTGTGGTTCTGCTACAGGATGCACAAGTTCAGCCAGCAAAAGATTGTGGCCCACCTGAAGCGCGACTGGGAGCAGCCACCAGTGGCATGACTCTCTCTCCCCCCGCAATGGCATGACCCGACCCGCAAAGGCAGTAGGCCCTGCCAACGACAGGAAGAAGCTCCCCCACCTCTGCCACAAGCCACTGCCACTGCACCGCCAATGGTTAATTTGTGATAAAGCGCTGCGTAATTTAGGAAAAATGCGTACCTTTGCACCTTAATTAATAATAAGAAGCAATCATCATGGCTTGCATACTGCACATTGAGACGAGCACAGCCACGTGCTCAGTGGCCGTGAGCGAAGACTCGCAGGTCATCTTCCACAACGAAGAGCGCACCGACGAAAAAGGCGCCAGCGCCGAGCGGCTGGGCACCATGGTCGACGAGGCCATGTCGTTCACCGACAGCCACGCCATACCCTTCGATGCCGTCGCCGTAAGCTGCGGGCCTGGTTCGTATACCGGTCTGCGCATCGGTGTGTCCATGGCAAAGGGCATCTGCTTCGGCCGCGACCTGAAGCTCATTGCCGTACCAACACTACAGCTGCTCTGCGTGCCTGTATTGCTCAGGGACTTACAGCTGCCAGACGACGCCCTGCTATGCCCCATGCTCGACGCACGCCGCATGGAGGTCTACGCAGCCATCTACGATCGTGCACTGCACGAGGTAAGACCCACTATGGCCGATGTTGTCGACGCCGACACATACCGCCAATGGCTCGACCAGCGGCCCGTCTACTTCTTCGGCAACGGCGCAGCCAAGTGCATGGACACCATCACCCACCCCAACGCCCATCTCATCGAGGGCGTCGAGCCGCTGGCACGCTGGATGCAACCCTTGGCAGAGCGGCGACTCATAGACGGGCAGACCGAAGACGTGGCCTACTTCGAGCCGTTCTATCTTAAAGACTACGTGGCCAAGATGCCCAAGGACCTGTTGAACAGTAAACAATAAGAAAATCAGAAAACATACAACCGTGGAGATAAAAGGATTAGACTACAACACACAGCGCGACAACCTCTTGCTGCCCGAATACGGACGCGAGGTGGAAAAAATGATTGAGCATGCCATCAGCCTGACCGACCGTCAAGAGCGGCTGCGCTGCGCCGAGACCATCGTCAAGGTAATGCTGAGCAAGGTGCCCCACATACGCGAGAACGCCGACTACAAGCAGACGCTTTGGGACCACCTGTTCCTCATCAGCCGCGGACAGCTCGACATCGACTGGCCCTACGACGTCAGCCAGGCCGAAAAGATTCACGCCAAGCCCCAGCCCATGCCCATACCACAAAACCGCATTAAGCTGCGCCACTACGGCCACCTTGTAGAAGAGGTGACCGAGAAGCTGAAGACCATGCCCGCCGGCACCGAGCGCGACGAGCTGGCACGACGCACGGCCAACCAGATGAAGCGCGACCTGGCCCTCTGGGGGCACGGTTCAATAGAGAACGAGAAGGTGGTCGACGACATGGCACGCCTCACCGACGGCGTCATACAGCTGGACATCAACCAGATGTCGCGCCGCAAGCACTCGGCAACAAAGGACGATGCTACCAAGAAGGGCTATAACAAGCGTAAGAAGTAAGACATGGCGGCATTCATTATCGAAGGCGGGCACACCCTCAGTGGAACCATCACCCCACAGGGCGCCAAGAACGAGGCACTTCAGGTCATCTGTGCTACGCTGCTCACCAGCGAACCTGTGACGCTGCACAACATACCCGACATCCGCGACGTGCAGAACCTTATCGACCTGCTGCGCGAGGTGGGTGTCCGCATTGAGCGGCTGTCTAAAACCGACTATACGTTCTGCGCCAGCCAGCTGAGGATGGACTTTCTCGAAAGCGACGAGTTCGTGAACAAATGCGCCCAGCTGCGAGGCTCGGTCATGATGATAGGCCCACTGCTCGCACGCATGGGCAAGGCCATAGTCACCAAGCCCGGTGGCGACAAGATTGGGCGCCGTCGCCTGGACACCCACTTCCTCGGCTTTGAGCGGCTGGGAGCCACCTTCCGCCACATCGAAGACCGCAACGTCTACGAGATCTCCGCCCTCAACTCTCCGCTCGGCGCGAAGCGACGCTTCGCTTGCGAAGAACTCTCAACTCTCCGCTCGGCGCGAAGCGACGCTTCGCCTGCGAAGAACCCTCAACCCTCAACCCTCAACCCTCAACCCTCAACCCTCCGAGGCGCCTACATGCTGCTCGACGAGGCCAGCGTCACGGGTACAGCCAACATCATCATGGCTGCCGTCATGGCCAGTGGCACCACCACCATCTACAATGCAGCCTGCGAGCCTTACGTCCAGCAGCTGTGCCACCTGCTCAACAGCATGGGCGCCCGCATCAGCGGCATAGCCTCGAACCTGCTTACCATCGAAGGCGTCGACACCCTGCATGGCGCCGAACACACCATACTGCCCGACATGATCGAGGTAGGCTCATTCATAGGCATGGCAGCCATGGTGGGCGACGGTGTGCGCATCAAGAACGCATCGGTCAAAGACCTCGGCATCATACCCGACGCCTTCCGCAAGCTCGGCGTAAAGCTGAAGATCGAAGGCGACGACATCGTCATTCCGCGCCAGCGACACTACGAGGTACAGTCGTTCATCGACGGCACCATCATGACGCTCTCCGATGCACCCTGGCCAGGACTCACCCCCGACCTGCTCTCCGTGCTCATCACCGTGGCCACCCAGGCACGCGGCTCTGTGCTCATACACCAGAAGATGTTCGAGAGCCGCCTGTTCTTCGTCGACAAGCTCATTGACATGGGTGCACAGATAATACTCTGCGACCCCCACCGCGCTGTCGTCGTGGGCCACGACCGCAAGCTGCAGCTGCGCGGCGGGCGCATGTCGAGCCCCGATATCCGGGCCGGCATAGCCCTGCTCATAGCCGCCATGAGCGCCACCGGCAACAGCCGCATCGACAACATCGAGCAGATAGACCGCGGCTACGAGGACATAGAAGGGCGCCTGAACGCCCTCGGCGCACACATCACTAGGGTTCAGTAGCCCACCTATAAGCCCTATATGCCCCACCACCTATGATAAAACCCGAAGAAGTCTACCACATCGGCCGTCTGGGCAAGGCCCACGGCGTGAAGGGCGAAGTGACGTTCATGTTCTCTGACGACATCTTCGACCGCACCGATGCCGACTACCTGGTGCTCGAGGTCGACGGCATCATGGTGCCCTTCTTCATCGAAGAGTATCGCTTCCGCTCCGACAGCACTGCCCTGCTCAAGCTCGAGGGCGTCGACACGCAACAGCGGGCACGCGAGCTGACCAACTGCGACGTCTTCTTCCCGCTCTCGCTCACCGATGACAAACAGCCCCTCACCTATGCCGCCCTCGCCGGGTTCTACCTGCTCGATGCCGCCACCCACCGCACAGTAGGCCGCATAGCAAGCATCGACGACACCACCGCCAACATACTCTTCCAGCTGGAAGACGGCCGTCTGATACCAGCCGCCGACGAGCTTATCGAAAACATCAACACCAAGCAACGCCAAGTGGCAGTGCGTCTGCCCGAAGGCATCTTAGACCTATGAACAAACGACAAATAGCCATACTCGGCTCCACAGGCAGCATCGGCACACAAGCCCTGCAGGTCATCGAGGAGCACAGCGACCTCTACGAGGTCTACTGTCTTACGGCCAACAACCGTGTGGAACTGCTTGCACAGCAGGCCCACAAGTTCCATCCTGCCGCCGTCGTCGTGGCCAACGAACAGCGCTACGACGAGCTGCAACGCCTCATGGCCGACCTGCCCGACGTCAAGGTGTATGCCGGCGCCAAGGCACTGGACGAGATAGTCGAAGCCGGCCCCATAGACATGGTGCTCACCGCCATGGTGGGCTTTGCAGGACTGTCGCCCACCATCCATGCCATCAAGGCCGGCAAAACCATCAGCCTGGCCAACAAGGAGACACTCGTCGTGGCGGGCGAGCTGATCTGCCAGCTGGCCACCAGGCACCACACAGCCATACTGCCCGTAGACAGCGAACACTCAGCCATCTTCCAGAGCCTTGTGGGCGAAGACCAAAACCCCATCGACAAGATACTGCTCACCGCATCGGGCGGCCCCTTCCGCCTGAAAAGCATGGAGGAGATAGCACACGTCACCAAGGCCGACGCGCTGCGCCACCCCACCTGGGACATGGGCGCCAAGATCACCATCGACTCGGCATCGATGATGAACAAGGGCTTCGAGGTCATCGAGGCCAAGTGGCTCTTCGGCGTAGAAGCCAGCCAGATACAGGTGCTCGTACATCCGCAGAGCATCGTCCACAGCGCCGTCCAGTTCGAAGACGGCTCGGTGAAGGCCCAGCTCGGCGTGCCCGACATGCGCCTGCCCATCCAGTACGCCTTCTCCTTCCCCCGGCGACTGCCACTCAGCGGCCCACGTCTCGACCTCTTTGCAGCACAACACCTCGACTTCTTCGAGCCAGACCTCGACAAGTTCCAGTGTCTGCGCATGGCCTACGAAGCCATTGCCTGCGGCGGCAACATGCCCTGCATCGTCAATGCAGCCAACGAAATAGTGAACCGCGCCTTCCTCGAAGACCGCTGCTCGTTCCTCCAGATGGGCAGCATCATCGCCGAGACCATGCAGCGCGCCACCTTCGTCAAGGCCCCCACCTACGACGACTACGTGGCCACCGACGCCGAAGCCAGGCGCATCGCAGCAGAACTGCTGGGTTGAGAGCCAACACCTATAAATTCTAAAATCTAAATTCAAAAGTTAATAATGGAAGTATTTCTCATCAGACTATTACAACTCATGCTGGCCATCGGCCTGCTTGTGCTGCTCCACGAGGGCGGCCACTTCTTCTTCTCCAAGCTCTTCGGTGTCAGAGTAGAGAAGTTCTACCTCTTCTTCGACCTCGGCATCGGCAAGTGGAGCGGCAAGCTCTTCAGCTTCAAGCCAAAGACCAGCGACACCGAATATGGCATCGGATGGCTGCCGCTGGGCGGCTACTGCAAGATTGCCGGCATGATAGACGAGAGCTTCGACACCGAACAGCTTAAGCAGCCAGAGCAGCCCTGGGAGTTCCGCTCGAAGCCCGCCTGGCAGCGCCTGCTCATCATGGTGGGCGGCGTGCTCGTCAACTTCCTCCTCGCACTGTTCATCTACTCGATGGTGCTCTTCCACTGGGGCGAAACCTACGTGCCCGTGCAGAACATGCAGCTCGGCATGCGCTTCAACGACGAGGCCAAGGCGCTCGGATTCCGCGATGGCGACATACTGCTGGGCACCGACCGCGGCGAGTTCAAGAAGTACGACGCCGACCTCTTCCGCCAGCTGTCAGAAGCCCAGCGCGTCGACGTGATGCGCCAGGGCAAGCGCGTCACCGTCAGCATGCCCGGCGACATCAACCTGCTCTCCATGCTGAAGAGCGAGCCTCGCTTCGTCGAGATACTCATCCCTGCACAGATAGACAGCGTGGCACCAGGCTCGCCCGCCAGCAAGGCAGGCCTGCAGGCAGGCGACAAGATAGTGGGCCTGAACGGCCGACCCATCGACTCGCACAATGCCTACCTCTACGAGATAGGCCGTCTGAACGACATGCTTGCCGAGTCCGGCACCCAGGCCGACAGCCTACGCGTGCGCACCATACAGCTGGCCTATACGCGCAACGGCAAGCCCGACACCGTCAGCGCCACACTCAATGCCGACCTCACGCTGGGCTTCGTCAACCTCTACGTCATGCAGCACTATAAGCCCGTGACGCGCCAGTACGGCTTCTTCGAGAGCTTCCCCGCCGGTGTCAAGTACGGCTGGCACGTGCTGGCTGGCTACGTCGACGACCTGAAGTATGTGTTCACCGCCGACGGAGCCAAGTCGCTCGGCGGCTTTGCAGCCATCGGCAGCCTGTTCCCCGATGTGTGGGACTGGCACCGCTTCTGGGAGATGACCGCCTTCCTCAGCATCATACTCGCCTTCATGAACATCCTGCCCATCCCCGCCCTCGATGGCGGCCACGTGCTGTTCCTGCTCTACGAGATGATCACCCGCCGCAAACCCAGCGAGCAGTTCATGGTCCGCGCCGAGTACGTGGGCTTCGGCATCGTCATCCTGCTCATGGTGGTGGCCAACCTCAACGACATACTGCGCTGGCTGGGCTACATGTAGCCACTTTCGCCAACCACAGCCATCTACATCACTACCGTCATCCTGCGCCCGAGAGCCGCCCCACAGTCGGCCTTCGGGCGCCTTTTTTGGCCCCGACACACTATTTTTCGGCCAATCGCTTGCCCGTTCCATTTTTTTTGCTTATCTTTGCACCCGCTTTCGAGCCCAGATGGCGGAATCGGTAGACGCGCTGGTCTCAAACACCAGTGGGGCAACCCGTGCCGGTTCGACCCCGGCTCTGGGTACTCTTTGAGTACGACACGCAGGCCTCAAACCGAAAGCAAAGTGCTGCAAACAACAGATTGCAGCACTTTTTCTTTTTTTAGTTTACCGTGTCGATTATTGGTTCACTTCTTCCAACTAATAGTCAAACATTAAAAACAACCATACCAGTAGTAACGTATTCTTCCGAAGCAGCCATACAACAAAATCGGACAATAGGACTCAGCATTGCAGAAATCTTGCATATCCTGCACTGAATATTGAAAATCAAGTGATTATGTCGGATTTTCCTGCACTGTATCTTGCACTGGCATGCTAGTACCGCCTGCAGGGTATCAGCTTCTTCGAGTACATATCAGACATCATCAACAAGGCTGCTGCCTTGCCACCAAATACTCCTATTGAAAGATACAGGGAGCTGCTACCAGACAGATGGAGGACCACCAACGGCCAAGGTTAGATGCTACAGCTGATACGCTTACTGGCAGTGCAGGAAACAGTGCAGGAAACAGTGCAGGTTTCCGAATCACAAATGCCTGATAGTCAGTTGCAAGTACAGGAAATGCAGGTTTTTCGCTACCAATAAGTAGATATCGAAAACCACATACTCACGCAAACCGCATAATACAGAACGCAAACCACATACTAACGAGTCCTAAACCATATACTAATGGAACCTAAACCACATACTTATGGGACGTAATCCACATTCTTGCGGCAATGGGGCATTTCAAATAGTTTGACTGAATTTTAGTGGAAACATGATGCTGTTTCAAAAGTTTTAGTTATCTTTGCAACGGTAAGGAGACACGCTGAGAACGTTTTGCAGAGAAATGCCATCACCCCCGGCAGCAGCGCTGCGTTGTCTCCAGGCGCGCTACATAATGAACATTGCACTGCTTATAAGCCTGCTGGTGTGCCACTATCTGGCCGACTTCTGCCTGACCCTGCCCGTGATGATCAGGGCCAAGGCCGATGGCCGCACGCTGTGGCCCATACTGCTGCATGCGGGAGCCCATGCGGTGCTGATGGGTGGCTGTCTGGCCCTGTGGGGTACAGGCTACCAACTGCTGACGGCGCTGGTGGCGACAGAGCTGGGGTCGCACTTCGCCATCGACGTGGCAAAGGGGCGGCTGACGCACCGGTTCGGCGTGCTTGCCGACCAGCAGCAACGGGCCTACTGGATGGTCTACGGGCTGGATCAGCTGCTGCATGTGCTGGTGGTGGTGCTCATCTGGCAGGCTGCCACACGGTGACAGGTGCAGGGTGAGGGCAACACCCGTAACAAAAACAGAACCAGTTATTCGCACACATACATATTCAGCTAAGTAGATGAACATAATTAGTTTATATATTCAACACAGAGGCACAGAGACTCAGAGATTATGTTCTGTGCATGAATAAGACTCTGTGTCTCTGAGTCTCTGTGTTGAGTATTTCATATAAGATAATTTCGATTTGTTACTTATGATAACTATGTCACAAGCAAGACTGAAACTACTCATTGTCAGTGCTGTCCTCGCAGCAGCAGTCGCTGCCCACGCAAGGTCGGCCGTGGCCAGCTTCACAACGCCCACCACGACCAGCGAAGACCGCCAGGAGGTGTGCTTCAACGGCACTACGTTCGACCTGGAGTTCAGCATTGAACTGCCCGCCAACGGGGCAGAGCAGATAAACCGCTACGTGTCGAAGCGCGTCTTCGGCGAGGAGTACGGCAGCCTGACGCAGGCCTACAACGACTTCTTGAAGCAGCTGGATGGCTGGCAGAAGCTGCAGGATGTGGACACGCCGGCGTTTCTGCATGGGCAGCAGGGCAGGGTGGTATGCACGTTCGTAGTCGAGGCCGACGGCAGCATCAGCAACATACGCGTGGCTAAGTCGGTCAACAGGCTGCTCGATGCCGAGGCCGTGCGCGTAATAAGCACCATGCCACGTTGGCAGCCAGGCAAAAAGGATGGGAAAAATGTGCGCGTAAGATACACCATCCCTGTGACATTCTGGCTGCGCAGGTAGCAATGACCCAACCGTGAACAGGATGAACGAACGGCGCATCATACACATAGACATGGACCAGTTTTTCGCTGCCGTCGAACAGCGCGACTGTCCTGAGCTGCGAGGCAAGCCCGTGGCCGTGGGCCACGACGGTCAGCGCGGCGTGGTGTCTACGGCCAGCTATGAGGCGCGACGTTTCGGCGTGCACTCGGCACAGAGCATACAGGTGGCCAAGCGACTCTGCCCACAGCTCGTCATCGTAGAGCCTCACTACCATAAGTACAAGGAGGTGTCGGCACAGATACACGACATCATGCACGACTATACCGACCTGATAGAACCGCTGTCGCTCGACGAGGCTTTCCTCGACGTGACGGAGAACAAGCGACAGGTGGCTCTGGCCGTGGACATTGCCCGCGACATCAAGCAGCGCATACTCGAAACCACGGGTCTGACGGCCTCGGCAGGTGTCAGCTACTGCAAGTTCCTGGCCAAGATAGCCAGCGACTGGCGCAAGCCCAACGGGCTGACCGTGGTCCATCCCGACCGCGCACAGGCATTCATCGACCAGCTGCTGGTGACACGTATATGGGGCGTGGGGCATAAGACTGCCGAGCACATGCACCGCATGGGCATATTCACCGTGGCCGACCTGCGCCGATGTTCGCAATCGCACCTGGTGCACGAGTTTGGCAAGATGGGGCGGGTGTTCTACGACTTCGCACGCGGCATCGACGAGCGGCCGGTGGTGTCGGAGTGGGAGCGCAAGTCGGTGAGCTGCGAACAGACCTTCGAGAGTGACATCTCTGCCCGCTCGGCTGTAGTCATCGAGTTGTACCACACGGTGGAGGAGCTGTTGCGCCGACTGGAGAAGAGCGGTTTTGAGGGGCGAACGCTGACGCTGAAGGTGAAGTTTGCCGACTTCAGGCAGATAACGCGCAGCCTCACCGCCCCACACGTGCTGCGCAGCAAGGAGCAGATACTGCCACTGGCAAAGCAGCTGATGGGCCAGGTGGACTACAGCCGCGAGCACCCCATACGCCTGCTGGGGCTGGGGGTGTCGCATGCAGCAGCCGAGGACGCGGCAAACGACATGGCGCCTGAGTCGGTGTGGCAGGAGCTGGAGCTGCAGTTTGAGCCATGGCCCGACCTGCTCACACGCCCATGAGCTTCATCACCATCTTTATCTCACTGTATTCGACGTCGGGAGGACAGAGGTTCTTGATGGGTGTCAGACCGTCGGCTGTGCCTATCTTCTTTATGATGGTGCTTATGGCCTGCTGGTGCTCGGGGGTGACAAGCTCGCTGATGGGAATATCGCCCGAGTCGACGTAGCGCTCCAGATGACCATAGATGGTACCGATGGCGAGTCCTCGCTCACGGGCTATGAGGTCAGGTTTCAGGCCCTGACAGTAGAGCTGGTAGGTCAGCTCCCAGGTTTTGGGTTTCTCTTCCTTCTTTTTTTCCTTAGGCTTAGGTTGTTTAGGGCTTGCCTTGCGCTTGGGCTTCAGTGCGGCTTCGTCGATGGCATCGAGCAGGGAGTGCTGTTTCTCCCTGAGGTAAGTGGTGACGCTGAAGCCCTGCTCGCTGACCTTAGCGAGCAGATAGCGGTGGGCAAGCCACGCCTGGCGCTCGTCGGGCAGGGCGTTGCCCAGACGGTGGGCGGCCTGCTTGTTGTTGGTCTCTACCTTGGCGGTAAGCTCCAGCGGCCGGGCAAGGATGGCCTGCAGCTTCTCGGCAAAGTATGCTGCGCCGTGCTTCACACGCTCCAGGAACTGCTCGTCGTGAAGCTGGTCGATGGTCATGGCCTGTATCTTCTGCTTCCACTTCCGGGCCACGTCGGCCACCTGCTGATTGAGGTCGGCCAGCGCCTGGTCGTGCAGCTGCTTCAGCGAGCTGTGGCTGTGATAGAAGTAGTCGGCAAAGATACGCACCATTGTCTCCTGCATCAGCAGCAGGCCGTTGAAGCTGAAGAGCTGCAGGAGCAGGAAGCGCTCGTATTCCTGCTTCAGCGCGGGCAGCTGCTCTATGCTGCGCTGGGCCTCGGTCTCCTGCTGGGCAATGTAGCTGTCTACACGCTGGTCGTTGATGATGGCACGGGCGGGCAGCGGCGAGGCGAGCACCAGCCCCTCGAGGGTTCGGCAGCGGCTCAGCGCCACGTAGACCTGACCGGGTGCGAACGACTGACCCGCGTCGATGATGGCGCGGTCGAAGGTGAGGCCCTGGCTCTTGTGTATGGTAATGGCCCATGCAAGGCGCAGGGGATACTGCCTGAAGATGCCCTGCACGTCGGCTTCGATCTCGCGAGTCGCCTCGTTCAGTGTGTAGCGGGTGTTCTCCCACTCCAGCGGCTCTACCTCGATGGCTTTCTCGTCGCCGTCGCAGAGCACCAGGATCTGTCTGTTGTCGACATAGGTCACTCGGCCTATGCGGCCATTATAGTAGAGATGGTTGCCAGAGGGGTCGTTCTTCACAAACATCACTTGTGCGCCACGCTTTAGCACCAGTGTCTCGGCCGTGGGGTAGGCGTAGTCAGGAAAGGTGCCTTCCACCTCGGCACGGAAGTTGTAAGAAGTACCTGGCAGCTTCTGCAACTCCGTCTCGTTGTAGTAGTTGGCCAGCTGGTTGTGAGTGGTCAGGCGGATAAAGGCCTCGCCAGGCCCTCTTTCTGCTGCAGCGGTAATGGGATCTGGGGTAGTTTTTACCCTGCTGTTCAGCTTGTCCAGCACCTGCGGCGAAGGATGTCCGCTTCGAACCTGGTTGAGCAGTTCGATGAAGGACGAGTCTTGCTGGCGGTAGACGTGCTCCAGCTGGATGGTCACATAGTCTATCTGTGCCAGTGACTTGGAGCCGAAGAAGTAGGGTGTGTCGTAGTAGGGTTTCAGAACCTTCTCGTCCTCAGGAGTCACCACGGGCGTCAGCTGGGCCAGGTCGCCGATCATCAGCAACTGTGCTCCCCCAAAGGGCAGGCTGTGGTCGCGGAAGCGGCGCAACACAGCGTCGATGGCATCGAGCAGGTCGGCCCGCACCATCGAGATCTCGTCGATGATGAGCAGGTCTATAGAGGCGATGATTTTCCTCTTCTCTCGTCCGAAGTCGAACGTCTTGCGTCCCGTTGGCTGCAAGCCAGCAGAGCTGGAGCGGCTCTCTACCTTTGCTCCAGGCACGTAAGGCGAGAAGGGCAGCTGGAAAAACGAGTGGATGGTTACGCCGCCGGCATTGATGGCGGCTACGCCGGTGGGTGCCACCACGATGCATCGCTTGCGCGACTTCTCGACCACTGTCTTCAGGAAGGTGGTCTTGCCCGTGCCGGCCTTTCCCGTGAGGAAAATGCTGCGCCCGGTGTTCTCGACGAAGTCCCAGGCTATTCGCAGTTCTTTGTTACGCTCCATTTTTTTGCTTTCAGTGTTGGCAACAAGTGAGTCAAGGCAAAGACGGCAGGCGGCTACCGCATGGCGAGGGCGCGATTCTCGGCCTGCTCCATCAGTTCGCGCTCGCCAGGCCCCTTGTCGTTGATGCCGCAGAGATGGAGTATGCCGTGTATGATGACACGGTGCAGCTCTTCGTCGTAGGGCTTGCCGAACAGTTCGGCGTTGGTTCGGACGGTGTCGAGCGAGATGACCAGATCGCCGTTGAGAACGTCGTTCTCACAGTAGTCGAAGGTGATGATGTCTGTGTAGTAGTCGTGGCCGAGATACTCGCGGTTCACCTCCAGTATCTTGTCGTCGTTGCAAAACAGGTAGCCCACCTCGCCGATACGCTTGCCGTAGGTCTGTGCCACGTGCCTGATCCATGCCGAGGTGTCGCGCCGCCGTATGGCTGGCATCTTTACGTTTTCTGTGCTATAGGTTATCATTGGCTGAGAGAGTGTGTGTTATTGTTATGGACAGTGGGGCACGTAGCGGCTGACGTCGGCGCCGAAATGCTGCAGCTCGCGCACCATCGATGACGACACGCTGGAGAGCTGCGGGTCGGCCATAATCAGCAGGGTATCCACCTGCCCGTCGGTTATCTGGCGGTTGATGTCGGCCTGCTCGCGCTCATACTCGAAGTCCCTGACAGAGCGCACACCTTTCACTATGAACTGAGCGCCCTCGGCACGTGCAAAGTCGACTGCCAGCCCATAATAGGGCTTCACCTCGATGGCTTGCTGGTCACGATACAAACGGACTATGGCCGCCACGCGCTCGTCGGCAGGGGCCAGGCCGGGCTTGCCCACATGGTCGCCCACGACGCCGATGACCAGGCGGTCGAAGAGTGGCAGCGCACGACGCACGATGTCATCGTGGCCTATGGTGAAGGGGTTGAAGCTCCCCACGAATATTCCTGTTCTCATTGCTTAGTCGAAGAGGTTGGGTTGCATGATGTTGCCAGTATAGGGATTGCGCCCGAAGTGCCTGTAGGCCAGCTCGGTGACCATTCGGCCACGGGGGGTGCGCTTGATGAAGCCTTCCATGATGAGGAAAGGCTCGTAGACCTCCTCCACCGTGCCCGAGTCCTCGCCGATGGCAGTGGCGATGGTCGACACGCCTACAGGGCCACCACGGAACTTGTCGATAATGGTGAGCAGTATCTTGTTGTCTATCTCGTCGAGGCCGTATTGGTCGATGTTCAGGGCGCTGAGCGCCACACGGGTGATGTCGGTGTCGATGCGCCCGCTTCCTCTCACCTGAGCGAAGTCGCGCACACGCCGCAGCAGTGCATTGGCAATACGTGGCGTACCACGCGAACGGCCTGCTATCTCCATGGCGGCCTCAGGCGTGATGGGCACAGCCAGTATTGAGCTCGAGCGGCTGATGATGCGGGCGAGCGTCTCCGGCTCGTAGTACTCCAGGTGCATGTTGATGCCGAAGCGCGCCCTGAGCGGTGCGGTGAGCAGTCCGCTGCGGGTAGTAGCGCCCACGAGGGTGAAGGGGTTCAGGTCTATCTGGATGCTGCGCGCCGAAGGCCCCTTGTCTATCATAATGTCTATGCGATAGTCCTCCATAGCCGAGTAGAGGTACTCCTCGACCACTGGCGACAGTCGGTGAATCTCGTCGATGAAGAGCACGTCGCGCGGTTCGAGCGATGTCAGTATGCCGGCCAAGTCGCCAGGTTTGTCGAGTACAGGTCCACTGGTTATCTTGAACCCCACGCCCAGCTCGTTAGCGATAATGTTCGACAGAGTGGTCTTGCCCAGTCCTGGCGGTCCGTGCAGCAGTGTGTGGTCGAGCGGCTCGCCACGATACTTGGCAGCCTCAACGAACACCTCAAGGTTCTCGACCACCTTTTTCTGTCCGCTGAAGTCGCTGAAGCTGAGCGGCCTGAGTGCGTTCTCGAAGTCCTTCTCGGCGCCAGATACGCGCTCTTGCCTGATGTCAAAGTCTTCGTCAGTCATTTCAGTATGTTCTGCTTGTGTGTAGTCTTTCGCCCGGAAGCAGGGCGTGCCTCACTTCCGATGATTCGAAAAGGCAGCTGCAAAGTTACTTTATTTTATTGAAACAGCCAAATGTTTTTGCCGTATCCCTCTTTTTTTGTATCTTTGCGGCCTGTAATCAATAACTCAACTTTCGCAAGTTGAGGAGTTAAAGGAGTTAAGCGAATGCGAAACTTGAATCAATAACCTGCAAGCATCAACACAATGAAGGACTATGCTTTCCAGACGCGCATCGAAGTGCGCGACTATGAGTGCGACATTGAGGGCATCGTGAACAATGCACAGTACATACACTACTGCGAACACACGCGCCACCTGTTCCTGAAGCAGTGCGGCCTGAGCTTTGCCGACATGCACCGCCGGGGCATTGACGCCGTGGTGGCTCGCATGCAGCTGCAATACAAGGCAGCACTGCACCCCGACGACGAGGTAATCTCGTGCCTGAACCTTGAGAAGGAGGGCATCAAGTATGTGTTCCATCAGGACCTTTACCGCGCCAGCGACGAGCAGCTGTGCTTCCGCGGCAAGATAGAGCTGGTGTGCCTGGTCAACGGACGGCTGGCCGGCAGCTCCGAGTACGACGACGCCTTTGCCCCCTATCTGCAATGAACGACCAAGACTTGATATATAACCTGGCCTTAACGCGCCTTACGGGGTTCAACTTCCAGCTGTCCGTACAGCTATACCGCCAGCTGGGCGGTGGGCGCGGCGTCTACGACCATCGCCACGACATGCGCAGTGTGCTGCCTGAGTGCTCGCCGCGGCTGGCTGCCGTGCTGAGTGACTGGAGCCAGCCGCTGGCCCGCGCCGAGCAGGAGCTACAGTTTATCGAGCGCCACCACATCCAGGTGTTGTGCCTCGACCAGCCCGACTATCCGCAGCGGCTGGCCCACTGCGACGATGCTCCTATCGTACTGTTCTACATGGGCACGGCCAGCCTGAACGCCCAGCGCGTAGTGAGCATAGTGGGCACACGCCGTGCCACGGCCTATGGGCAAGACCTGATACGCCATCTGGTGAGCGACCTGCGGCGCTGCTGCCCCCAGCTGCTGGTGGTGAGCGGTCTGGCCTACGGTGTTGATATCTGTGCCCACCGACAGGCACTCAGCGAGGGTCTGCCCACGGTAGGTGTGCTGGCTCACGGCCTCGACGAGCTTTATCCGCCTCGCCACCGCGAAACGGCGAGACAGATGCTGCAACAGGGCGGTCTGCTCACCGAGTACATGACCAACACCAACGCCGACAAGCTGAACTTCGTGAAGCGCAACCGCATCGTAGCGGGCATGGCCGACGCCACCGTGCTCATAGAAAGTGCTGCCCACGGCGGTGGACTCATCACCTGCCGGCTGGCCCGCGAGTATGGCCGTCAGGTACTGGCCTACCCTGGCCCCGTGAATGCAACATACAGTGAGGGGTGCAACAACCTTATCCGTGACAACGGGGCACAACTCATCAGCAGTGCCGATGACCTGGTGGCTGCGCTGGGATGGCAGAGCGACAAAGAGCTGCAGGCAGCCCAGCAGAAGGGCATAGAGCGGCAGCTCTTCCCCACCCTGACGGCCGACGAGCAGCATGTGGTGAGCCTGCTGAACGCCCGAGGCGACATGCAGCTGAACATGCTGACAGCCGAGAGCGGTCTGTCGATAGGCCAGCTCACGGCGGTGCTGTTCCAGCTGGAGATGAAGGGTGTAGTAAGACCTATGGCAGGCGGCTGCTACCACCTGCTGGTGTGAATACATGCATGGTTGCGGCAAAACGCAACCCACAAAGAGGACGGGGGGGGAAAACGGTCAGAGCAAGGCGCGAATCTCGGCTTCGAGGTCGGTCATTTGCGAGGAGCGCTTCTGCAGGATGTTGTTGCGGTCGATGATGAAGTACTCGGGCACCTGCTGCACGTTGTAGTGCAGGGCGCTCTCACCCTCGGCATCGCGTACGCTGATCCAGGGCAGCTGGGCGGTCATCTGTCGCCAGAAGTGCTCGTCGGGGTCGACCGATACCTGGTATATTTCCAGCCCCTGCGCATGATACTTGTTATACAGGTCGCGCAACATCAGGATGCGCTGCGGCGAGTCTTTAAGCCCGAAGGCATGGAAGTCGAGCAGCACCACACTGCCCTTTAGGTCGGTGAGCCGCCGTTGCTGCCCCTTGTTGTCAGCCAGGCTCACCTCAATCACTCCCGACTCTACAATCTGACTATCGTCGAGCTGCTGGCTCTGTCGGGCAGCGGTCAGGCGTGTGTTGTTCATGCCCTCTACGGTGATGTTATGCAGATTCTGTGCACGGAGCGAATTGGGATAAAACGTGTCCCACGATGTGGCAACGGCACCAAACACACGCACATCGTTGTGGTTGTCGCGGGGGTTAAAAATGAGCCACTGGCCCAAGGTCTGGAACAGTGCAAAGTAGGCGTAAGCCTTGTCTGGAGCGCGATAGACATAGTTAGTCACCACGTCTTGCTTATATCGCCACAGCATGCGCTGCAGCGAGTCGAGCCGCTGCTGGCGGTCCAGACTCATGTCGCCCTCCAGCTGTATGGCCCTGCGCTGCAGCTCCTGCTGCTTCAGGGCCAACTCGCGAATCTTAGAGCAGTTGTCCGACCCTTCTATGGTATAGCGTGCTGCCATGTCGGGCCATTGCGCATTGACGGTAACGGTCTCAGTGGAGTCGATGCTCACGTTGACTATCTGGTCGGCAATGCTCAGCACATAGAAGTCGGGGGCCTCGGGACGTTCGTAGCTGAAGCTGAAGCGCCCCGTGTCGTCGAGCTTTATGCTGTCGAGCACCATCGGCCCGGAGAGAGACATGTGGGTGAAGTAGAGCACCGAGTCCTGGGCACCCTCGATGGTACCCTCCACAGTGAACTTATCGTTATGGCAAGCGGTCAGCCCCACGAACAAGGCCAGCGCCATGACTATTCTTTTGCACGATTTCATCTTCTTCATGATAGCATTCATAGAGTCCTGATGTACTGGAGTATGCGGATGAAAGGCATACTAAGCGCTGCAAAATTACAAAAAAAAACTCAATAAGCTGCAAAAGTAGGCCATAGATTGAGTTTTTATTCGTAATTTTGCATCGATGAACAACGAATCGGTGGTTCTTAGCAACCTTACTATAGGCTACGCCACGCGCCACACGCGCCGCGAAGTGGCCACGGGCCTGAATGCCGCCATACGCAGCGGCGAGCTGACCTGCCTGCTGGGCGAGAACGGTGTGGGCAAATCGACGCTGCTGCGCACGCTCTCGGCTTTCCAGCCTCCACTGCAAGGACAGGTGATAGTGGGCGGGCGCGAGCTGCATGCCTACAGCGACCACGAGCTGGCGCGCACCATCGGCGTGGTGCTGACCGAGCGTCCCGATGTACCGCAGACCACTGTCGACGAGCTGGTGGCACTGGGGCGCTCGCCCTACACTGGCTTCTGGGGCCGACTGACCGAAACCGACCGCAAGGTGTGCCACGAGGCCATCGGCCTGGTGGGCATCGAAGGTCTTGCCAGTCGGCTGGTGTCTACGCTTAGCGACGGCGAGCGGCAGAAGGTGATGATAGCCAAGGCACTGGCCCAACAGACGCCCGTGATACTGCTCGACGAGCCCACAGCCTTTCTCGACTACCCCAGCAAGGTAGACATTCTGCTACTGCTGCGGCGCATCAGTCGCGAGGCCGACAAGACCATCTTCCTCTCTACACACGACCTCGAGTTGGCTCTACAGACGGCCGACACGCTATGGCTCATGGAGCATGGCGGCCGTCTGAGCATTGGCACGCCGCGCCAACTGGCTGCCGACGGTGTGCTGGCCCGCTTTGTCGAGCGCAGTGCCGGCGTCAGCTTCGATGCCCAGCGCCTGTCGGTGAGCATCAATGGCGGTCGGTAGCTCCCGCTCATTATAGTTTTACCATCATCTCACCACGACCTTACGGCCCTGGCGCACATATATGCCCTTACGTGGTATGGCCACACGCTGGCCATGCAGGGTGTAGCAGACCGTGGCATCAGAACGGCGACTTGCAGCAACGGAGACCTCGGGCTGACTGATAGCCGACAACTCGTGGCGCGGCCGATAGACCTGCAGCGAGCGATAGATGGTCATCGACGACGTGCCGCCCAAGCTGAGAGCTATCTGCTGCGCCTCGGCAGGACAGGTGGTCATGTCGACCAGCGAGTCCTGAGCGGCATAGACCGTCTCGCCCTCACCCACGAGCTTCGACAGCAGACACAGCTCGTAGGGACGGGCTTCGAAGCTAAGGGTGAAGTCGTTGCTGGCCGTCATGCCATAGCCAGGATAGAAGAAGTAGTAGCATGAACGCTCGCTGCTGAAGGTCAGGCCGTCGTACATCGTGGTCACCAGCTTGCCGTTGGCCAGCGCACGGTGCCACGTCAGTGCACCGGTGCCACCAAAGCCTTTGATGGTGCTCTGCGAAGGCATGTCCATCCAGCCGCAGGCAGGAGGGTTGGGCGAAGTGAAATCGACGGCGTAGCGCTGCTCGTAGGCACCAGGTGCCTGCAAGTAGGTCTCGCAGAGCTGCCCGTCGGCATCGGTGGCACGCACCACAACCAAACCCTGGCTGTAGCCCGTGAGCATCAGCCGGCCCTCAGCGTATGTGTAGCCATTATAGGGCGAGCCATCGTCCTGAGTTATGGTGACCTGAGCGGGCTGCTGGCCAGACGGCGTGGTGAGCACGAAGACGGGATAGAAGTCATCGCCTTGACGGTCGAACGTGGCAAAGCGGGCCTGCAACTCGGTGCTGAGCCTTCGTAGGGGCACCAGCTGTACTGGCGTTCCGTTGAGTCCGGAGGGCACCAGCTGCCAGTCATTGTAGCGTACACCGCTCTGGCTGGTCTTGCCACCCACGATGTCGAGAATGTTCACGTCGCCGAAACGGCGCCACACTGCACCGTCACGATCCATCTGGGCAATGCGGTTGGCTGGCAGGTTTGTCACCTCGATGGACAGTTCGTTCTCACCCTCTCTCAGCAATCCAGTGGCGTCGACGGCAAAGGGCGCTGCCCATGCACAACCGGCCATCTCACCATTAATATATACGCGCGCGCTCTCGCGAACATCACCCAGCAACAACCTGAAACCGGCATTACCCATATCGAGCTGCCTGCGGCTCAAGGTGAACGTTGTGCGATAAGTGCCCGTACCCATGAGGCTGGCAGGGGCCGTGCCCAGTTGCTCCCATGCGATGGGGACATCGAGGGCATAGGTAGCGTCGAGAGCCTCAGAATTGGTGTCGGCGCTGAAGGAGAGTGTCCACTGGCTGCCCACGGTGAAGGGGGTACCCTCGGCGAGCGGCTCGTCGAACGACTCGAGCACCACAGGCTGATTATAGGTCTGCATGATGACCGACTCACCCGACCGCAGGGCTATCCACACCTGGCCATCCTCTACTGAGGCCTGGCGCATGCGGCCCGTCATGGGGTCGAAGAGCACGGCACTCTGGAAATCAACAGCCAGAGGCACACGGCCCTCGATGGTGCCGGCAGTGAGGTTGCTGATGAAGTAGTGGTGGCCCGTAGCATTGCTGCGGCGCAGCACCTGCAGGCCCAGCTGTGTGCGCAAGGCCTCGCCCTCTACACCCGTAGCGGTCAGCGCGGCAGCGTCGGTGCCATAGACGATAGTGGCGCCCTGGGCCTCGAGCTGGCTGAGATGTTGCTGCACGTCGGCAGGCATATAGGTGCTTACGGGCACCACGAGGGCACGATAGCGCGTGCCACCCTCGGTGACCAGGCAGGTGCCGTCGAAGGTGGTCAGCAGCAACTGACGGTCACTGCAGAAGTCGCAGTCGAGTCCGGCGCGCTCAGCGGCCTGCACCGCAGCCACCATCTGTGGCAGCTTCTGCGACAGCGTGTTGATGTCGAACAGCTGCAGCCGGGCGGCGTTGGCACCCGTGTTCTGGTGCATAGCATAGGTGAAGGGTGCATAGACCAGCAGGTCGTTGTCGGGACTGCCCATCTGCAGGAAGCGCTGGCATCGCTCAGCATACTGCATGAGCCAGGGTGCATCGCGCCAGATACTGTTGGTGGGACTCATGTCGACCGACGCGTAGAACTTCCATCCGGGCCACTGCTCGTCGCGAGGCGAATAGGTTGTGCCGTGGAAGAAGATGTGGTTGACGCCTGCAAGGAAGAACAGGTCGAGATCGGGTTTCATCTGCGAGAGCGACACTCTGAAGTGCTCAGCCAACCAGGTGAACGTCTCGCTCGACACGAGACGCTTGCCCGTGACGTGGGCAGCACTCGAGGCATACTTCAGCGTGGCTATATCGCTCAGATTCTCACTGGTGAAGCCAGGGTCCTGACGCAGGCCGCTGATAGGCAGGGGGCTAATGCCGAAGCTCTCGGTCTCGGGTATGTCGACGGCGGCGTAGAAGTCGAGCAGGTTGCCCGGCGAGCCATGTCCCTGGTTGCGCGTGGTGACACCGTGACCATGAGCCCAGCGAGTCCACTGGCGAGTGAAGTTCTCCAGAAGCAGGTCGCTGAGCGTCTGGCGATAGTCGGCCAGCACCTGGTTGCCGGTGTCTTTGGCATAGCCTAAGAGCTGATGTAGATGGTCTTCGAGCCTATAGCCGCGCAGACGCTCGAACTGTTCGAACATGCGGGGCGTCCAGTCGGCGCCATACACCTCGTAGCTATCGTTGAAGAACGAGTGGGGCCACTGTGCGCCGGTGGCCTCGAATCGTTCGTCGAAGTGCTGCAGGTAGTGGGCCACGGCGTCGGCATCGTAGTGGTCGACCACAAGGCCCTCGCCACCGGGTGCTGCGCGCTTCACGGCCTGCGCCGTTCTACCGTTGTACACGGCCAGCAGGCGCCACCGCCCGGCAGGCGCCTGCCATGCGAGTGTCTTGTCGCTGACGTGGTCGGTAAGGTCAAGTGGCTGGCCCTCGGTGTCGCCGTCGGGATAGGCCATCACCTTGCTGAGCTGTGCGTTCTGCTCAGGGCTGCTCACACTCCAGCTGAGCGTGGTGGCACCGTCACTCTCCACCACCTCGGTCTTTGTCACCAACTTGCAGGCTGCTTCGGCTGTGGGCACCCACGGCCCGCCGAAGGGCCAGCCCGTGCCACCGTTCATGTCGATGGTCACACCCTGGGCAGCACCGGTCTCCTGAGCCGTGCCGAGCATCTGCATCCAGCGGTCAGACAAGTAGCTGATGTTCTTCTGTTCGTTGCCCTGAACACCGTAGATAGGGGTTATCTCGAGCGTGCCGAGACCTGTGCGGGCATATTCGCCGATAGTCCAGCGAAGATTGGGGGCATCGACGGCCGAGCCCATCCACCACCAGCGGGCGCCAGGCTTCGACTCCTGGGTAGCAGCGGGCCACGAGGGCACCAGCTGGGCCAGCGCTGCACTCGCGGTGAGAGTGGCCATACAGGCCACGGCGATGAGTCGTTTCATGTCGTTTAAAGGGTTTTAGTAGTTGATGGCGCAAAGTTACGGATTATTTGGCAGACGGCCAAATGCCACGGGCGAAAAATTGCTCGCCAAATGTTTGGCAGTATCAGGAAAACTTCGTAACTTTGCAGCCAAAGGTCAAGGGGGACTTACTTCGGAAATCTTGATAAGGTTATTTTAGTCCCCCCATTACCTTTTCCCTACCATTAACCCCGAGCTATCTCAACTCTTCAAGCTCACTGAACTCCCTAAACGACCATACTATGAACAAAGACCTGCTACGCGTTTCCCTCCGACAAAATGCCCTCTATCTGCCCGACGCCAAAGCCATCGCAGAGGCTCAGCCCGCCACTCTTGGCCTGACTGCCGAATTGCAGAAGTCCGGTTTTACAGTGAGCGAACCGCTGCTGCACGCACTCAACGGCCTTAGCGACGATGAACGGGCACAGGTGCTCGACGTCATTAACGACGTGATGGGCACCAGCCTGAACTGGGCCGCACTGGTGAAGGGATGGCTCGTGCCTACGGGCGAGACCGTGGCCGACCACTTCATCACGCTGGTGGCCAACGTGCTGAAGGAGCAGGTCAGCATCGAGGGCACTACGCTGCCGTGCGGCCACCTGATACCCGAGGGCACATTCCCGCTGGAGCGCTATACGGGATGCCCCTTCTGCGGCAAGGCCATAACGACCGCACCTGGTCAGGTCTATCGCGGACAGGGCACCAAGCTGAAAGTGCTCACACTGTGGGGCGACGACGATCTGACGGCCCACTTCGAGGCACTGCTGGCCTCGCCAGTGGCGCTCGATGCCACGCAGCGCGAGTCGCTCAAGGTGCTGCTGCGCCATCGCCCGCTGCCAGCCACACCCATTGTCATGAAGGAGACGCGCATGCTGGTGGCCGACGAGCTGGTGGAGCAAGGGCGCGACGACGAGGCCGGACGACTGTTCGGCTCGCCACAGGACATCATGCGCTACCTATGGTATCGCCACACACAGCAGCTGCAACTCATAGAGCCACGCACGCTGATGCACATAAGACGGAAGAACCTGCGCTACGAGTGGGCCGACGCAGAACAGCTGGCAGCCGACATGCAGGCCTACGGCAGAGAGCTTCGGCTGCACTTCGACCGGCCATGGTGCCGCCGCGTGGCCCGCTGGCTCAATACGCTCGACATGCCCATGGAGCACCAACTGGAGACCATGCACCCCAAGCGCCGCATGTGGGTGCGCTTCGTCCGTGCCCTGCGACTGGCCGAATATGCACGTAGCGATGAGTACGTCCAGCTGCGCGTGCTGCTCGACCGCTTCTATCGGCAGGACTACCCCGTGTGGGCAGGCCGCGTTGATAGGCTGCGACTGAAGCACGACGCCGAGAGCACACTCGCCCTGCTGAAGGAGCGACCAGGCACCTTTGCGCGCTGCCTGTTTGCCACCATGCTCTGGTTCGGGCCTGAGCAGGTGCTCAATGCCTTCCGTGAGGTGGTGACACAGCTGCCCACACGGCTGCTGCTTACCCTCGGCATGCAGGCCGAGCTATACTTCGCCCCCCAGCAGCAGCGCGTGGTGAGACCACTGAGCAGCGTGATGAAGACCGTGCCGGCCAATAGGCTGCTCGACCGCTACACCCCCGAACAGCTGACACACATGCGCCAGGCTGTAGGCAACCTGTATCTCGACGCCATGCTACAGCGCTTCCGGCAAACTGCCAACAATCATCACACCATATACATTGACCCGCAACTGTTCGACGTGCCCGTGGCAGTGGGCGACCGCTCGCAGAGCGTGCAGGACACCAACGCCGCACTGCAAGGCACACAGTTCAAGGTCGAGGGCGACACAGTACGGCTGTTCCTGCAATGGGGTCGCGACCTGCCCGCACAACACCTCGACATGGACCTGAGCTGCCATCTGATGACGGACAACTCGAGCACCGTCTGTGCCTACTTCAGCCTCGATGTGCCGGGCGCAAAGCACTCGGGCGACATTCAGCGCATCCCCGACCTGGTGGGCACGGCCGAATACATCGAACTGTCGCTGCCCGAACTGAGAGCCAACGCCGTCCGTAAGGTGGTCTTCACCTGCAATGCCTACACCGCAGGCAAGCTGTCGCCCAACCTCGTTGTGGGATGGATGGACGCCCGCCATCCCATGCAGGTGAGCAACGAGACGGGCGTTGCCTACGACCCCTCTACCGTTAGCCATATAGTGCGCATCACCGAACAGAACCTCTCCAAGGGACTCATCTTCGGCGTGCTCGACGTGGACAAGGGCTACATCACCTGGCTCGAGATGCCCTTCGACGGACAGACCGTACAATCCATCTCGCCCGACGCCGTCGAGACCTATCTGCGCCGACTGCGAGCCAAGCCCACCATAGGCCAGATACTGCAGCTGAAGGCCGAGGCACAGCACCTCGTCGCCACCGACAACCCTGCCGCTGCCGACGAAGCATACACCTACGCCTGGGCACTCGACACCGCCGCCGTCAGCCGCCTGCTGTTGGGATAGCCAGAAGCCCCACTCTGCAACCCGCAAAACGAGCGCAAGTGCATTAAAATCAAAAATTTAGCTCGAAAAATTTGCTGAGTTCGGAAATTTTGCCTAACTTTGCAGCGGATAAAACAAAACCACATATTGGCTCAAGGATTCCGACAGAAACCTGTGTCGGGATTCTTTGTTTTTATCTCGGAAAGAAAAACGAAACAATTAAAGAAATAAAAATTATGGCTTACATGTCACAAGAAGGCTATGACAAACTCATAGCCGAACTGAAGCACCTTGAAGGTGTGGAACGCCCCAAGGCGTCGGCCGCCATCGCAGAAGCACGCGACAAGGGCGACCTGAGCGAGAACAGCGAATATGAGGCTGCCAAGGAAGCACAGTCTCATCTGGAGAGCAAGATCAACCAGCTGAAGCTGGCCATCAGCGAGGCAAAGATAGTGGACACATCGAGGCTGAGCAACGACTCAGTGCAGATACTGTCGAAGGTCGAGATGACCAACCTGGCCAACAAGGCCCGCATGACCTACACCATCGTCAGCGAGAGCGAGGCCAACCTGCGCGAGGGCAAGATCTCTATCACCACCCCCATCGCACAGGGACTGCTCAACCACAAGGTGGGCGACGAGGTAGAGATAAAGATACCCCGCGGCACCATCAAGCTGCGCATAGAGAAAATCACAGTTGGATAATTTGAGAAACCTCAAATCTCAAACCTCAAATCTCAAACCTCAAACCTCAAACCAAGAGCAATGGACATATTCAGCAAGATTGCCGCTGGCGAGATACCCAGCTACAAGTGCGCCGAGAACGACGAGTTCTACGCATTCCTCGACATCAATCCGCTCGTGAAAGGCCACACGCTGGTCATTCCACGCCGCGAGGTAGACTATTTCTTCGATATGGACGACGATGAGCTGGCACGCTATCAGCAGTTTGCCAAGCGCGTGGCCGTAGCCATCAAGAAGGCATTCCCCTGCAAGAAGGTGGCACAGGTGGTGCTCGGACTCGAGGTGGCCCATGCCCACATACACCTCATACCCATGCAGAGCGAAGCCGACGCCGACTTCCGCCGCGAGAAGCTGAAGCTCAGCGAAGAGGAGTTCCGCGACATCGCCGCAAAGATAAGCAACGCCTTCTGACGGCGCTGTCGCCTGCCCCTACACGTATTTTTCGCCGTAGCGGATAGACACCTCGTTCACATATTTCTTTATAAGGGACGACGAGTCGCTCTTCTTGCAGATGAGCAACACGTCGCCCTCTTCTGCTACTATATACCCGTCAAGGCCGTTTATCACACCAATGTGGCCCTTTGGCAGCTTCACGATGTTGCCGCGGCAGTTCTCCATCAGCACCTCAGAGTCAATCACCACATTGTCGTCCTCCGTGCGCTGCATAAACTCGTAGACACTGTGCCACGTGCCCATGTCGGCCCAGCCGAAGTCGCAGCGCATCACATAGACATCGTCCGACATCTCCAGCGCAGCCTTGTCCATCGAGATGTTGGGATACGACGAGAAATACTTCTCGATGAACGCCTCCTCCTCGGCCAGCTTATAGTCCTGCGGCAGATGGGCCAGGCGGAACGGCACATCGGTGAGCGTCTTCACGAACCACTGGCGCATAAAGTTCACGTTCGACAAGAACATGCCCGTGTTCCACAAGAACTCGCCACTCTCCATAAACACCCTTGCAAAGTCGCGCTCGGGTTTCTCCGTGAACGACTGCACCTTGTGTATGCCCTTCGACACCGTTGGCTCGCCCATCTGTATGTAGCCATATCCCGGCTCAGGCCGCGTGGGCCGTATGCCCATGGTGAGCATCAGGTTGTTCTGCCCCACAAAGTCCAGCCCCTGCAGCACATTGCTGCGGAACAGCTCATCGCCCACGATAAACAGGTCGGAGGGCGTCACAATGATGCGCGCATCGTCGCACAGACGGTGTATGCGCCGCCCTGCCCATGCCACCGACGGCGCCGTGCCGCGCAGCACAGGCTCCACCAGCACATTGTCGGCCGGCACCTCTGGCAGCTGCTCGCGCACCAGATGCTCGTGCTCGCGATATGTGCACACATAGATGTTCTTTTTCGGAATAAACGCAGCGAAGCGGTCGTAGGTAGATTGCAGCTGTGTACGACCCGTGCCGAAAAAGTCTACAAACTGCTTGGGCAGCTCCTTTCGGCTCGTAGGCCACAGCCGAATGCCGCGCCCGCCTGCCAAGATGACGCAGAAGATATTGTTCAGAATTTCCATATAATTAGATTCTTAGTTACTCTTTTCACGCCACTAAGATAAGCATTTATTCTGAATCCACCAAGCTTTTTTAGTATTTTTATCATTACTATATGGTTTACGATGGCTAAGTGGCATACTTACGACACCTAAACCATATACTTTTCAATGCTAAGTGATAGGGTTGCATAGACAGACATGCTATTGGCCGACAGAAACCTGCATTTCCTGCACTGAATACTGAATGTCAGGCACTTACAAGCGAATTTCCTGCACTGAAACCTACACTGCAAGTTGCACTGAAACCTGCACTGCATTTTCACTGGAGCCTACAGGAGTCACGATCCAGAAGATTTGTCTGTAAGTGCTGACAGCCGACTTACAGTGCAACTTGCAGTGTAGGTTTCAGTGCAGGAAATTCGCTTGTAAGTGCCTGACATTCAGTATTCAGTGCAGGAAATGCAAGTTTTACACGCGGATAAGCACGGGTGTTAATCATATAGAACAAAGGGGCCTTCCGTGGCTTCTTCCATAGTATAGCCGTTCAGCTAATGGCTGAAGCCAAAGCCTCTACAGGCAGCAGCAGTGCCGCCCGTCGCGTGACCTTCACCGTAGACGACGAGCTGACCGACATACCCGAACTGAGCAACGACCTCGCAAGGCCCACGCATGGCACCGTCTACATCATGCAAGTCTGCATGCTCAGAGGCCCAGTATCTGCTGGGCGTGCTCCTTGGTCTTCACCTGTTTGCCGGCGAACAGCTGCTCTATCACGCCGTCTTCGTTGATGACGAAGGTGGTGCGTATGGTGCCCATGGTCTTCTTGCCGTACATGTTCTTCTCGCCCCAGGCACCCATGGCCTCGAGCAACGTGTGGTCGACATCGGCAATCAGGGGGAAGGGCAGCTGGTGCTTCTCCTTGAACTTCTGGTGCGACTGTGCCGTGTCCTTGCTCACACCCACCACCTCGTAACCCGAGCCTTGCAGCTCGGCATAGTGGTCGCGCAGGCTGCATGCCTCGGCAGTGCATCCACTGGTGTTGTCCTTCGGGTAGAAGTAGAGCACCAGCTTGCGGCCTCGATAGTCACTCAGGCGCACCTCGCGCCCATTTTCGTCTTTGCCCAGTATCTCGGGCGCCTTGTCTCCAATGTTCATAGTCTTTATTCTTGCTTGTTTTCGATGTTTCTGGAAGTGAGCTGCAAATGACAGTTATTCAAGTTTCGCATTGGCTCAACTCTCATGGAGTTAGTGTTTATTCCTCTCTATGGCTGGTATGTCGTCGATGTCGACGAGCTGCGGCAGGGGGTTGCGGTCGCTCTGTCGTGCGCCGAGCCTGATGAGCTGGTTGGCCGTGGTGTTGATGCTCTGCCCGCCGTCGGTGATCTTCTTGCGCCCGTTCTCGTAGGCCTCGCTCATCTTGGCGAGGGCCTTGCCCATGGCGTCGTACTCGTGCCAGAACTGCCCTACGCGGTTCAGCATCTCGTTGGCCAGGGCATACACCTTCTCGTGGTTCTGTGCCTGTACTATCTGTGTCCACGTGAGGTTGATGATGCGCAGTGCGGCAAAGAGAGTCTGCTCGTCGGCAATGAAGACGTTGCGCTCCATGGCCTTGCGCCACAGGTCGGGCTGTGCGTTGAGTGCTGTCCACAGTGCGCCAGTGTGCGGCACGAACATGATGACGTAGTCCATCCTGACCTTTGGCGGCTGGATGTAGGCAGAGTAGTCCTTGGCCGAAAGCTCCTTCACGTGCTTCTGCATGCTGTCGATGTGTGCACGCAGATAGCGCTGTCGGTCGGCCTCGCTCTCGGCGTTGACATAGTCGATGAAGGCGGTGAGCGACACCTTCGAGTCGATGATGAGGTCGCGCCGCGTGTCGAGGTGCAGCACCACGTCGGGCCTGAGCAGTGTGCCCCCGTCGGAGCGCACGGTGCTGCCGGCGGCGTCACGGATGGTGGCCTGCGTGTCGTAGTGGATGCCTCGGGTGAGGCCCTGCGACTGCAGCAGCTCGTCGAGCACGGTCTCGCCCCAGTCGCCCTGCACCTTGGCACCGTGCCTGAACACACGTGCCAGTTCGTCGGCGCTGGCCTTGGCCGCCATGCTCTGCCGCATTATGTGTTCTATGTTGGCCCTCATCTCGCCGCTCATGGAGGTCTGCTTCTCGGTGTTCTCCTCCATGGCCTTCTTCATCTTCTCTATGGTCTCGCGCAGGGGGTTCACTATCTGCCCCAGGTTGGTGTTGCTGGCCTCGGCAAACTCCTTCTGCCGTTCCTTCAGCATGGCGTCGGTGGCGCTTTGCACCTGTGCCTTCACGCGCTCCATGGTCTCGCTGAAGCGGCTCCTCAGGTCGTCGATGGCCTGCTGATGGCGCTGTTCCTGCGCCTGCATGGCGGCGGCGCTGGCCTTGTCCTTGTCGCTCAGCACCTGCTGGTAGTGCTCTTTCAACTCGGCCTTCTGTGCCGCAAACTCGCTCTTCAGCGTGGCCACGGCCTGTTCGTGCTGGCTACGGGCGTCGGCCAGAGCGTCGGCCTGCTGGCTGCGGGCGTCGGCCAGCAGTCGGTCGTGGTCGGTCTGTGCCTTTTCGTAGAGCGCGTCCAGCTCCTTCTGCATCATCTCGCATCTGGCATGCAACGCACTGCTCTTGGGCCGCCCCATCAGGTATCCCATGAGGGCTCCCACCGCTACACCTATTATTATATATACTATCTCCATGATTCTGTTTTTGGCTACTGCCGCTCTTGCAGCGTGTTGATGTTAAAGTGCAAAAGTACAAAATAATGCCGAATTGAGAAAGCATTTTTGCAGAATTAACTTAGCAACCACTGATAGTTTGATATCAAAACATTTGGGCGATTAAGCGCTTTTTTGTATATTTGCACCCAGCTGACGTAACTTCAGCCAAGACATCTAAAAAAAGATACGGTAACTATGAAACAGATAATATACCTTCTGTCGGCGATGGCAGTGATGTCCTGCATAGCAGCCTGCCAACAGCATACACAAGAAGAGACATTCACGGTGGAAGTGGCCAACGAAACGCTGCTTAAGGAAATCATTGCCTATCATGACAGCATCTTGCTCGAAGAGAACAACAGCGAAGTGGCCAAGGGCGACTCGGTCTATGTGTGGGTCTACTTCAAACAGCTGAACGACAGCATGACTCGCTACTCGCTTGAATATATTGGTCAGATTGACATACTTAGCCATTTCCCTGCTGAATTTGTCTGCGAGGCGGGTGGCCACCCGGTATTCTTCTCTGCCGCAGGAGGTTGTTTGCCGTATTATTGCCCTGACAACAGTTTCTTCAGCATACCACAGGACCGAAAAGAAGCCTTGATGAAACGCTACTTCCCTCAGGACTACAAAGAGAAGCTGCGTCAGGAAAAGGAAAAGAAAGAACGGGGCTATGTATCGATGAAAACTAAGATATCGCACCCCACCATTTGCTTTCTCACATTCATGCTCGACTCTCTCATAGACAGGCAATATGGCAAAGGCATGCCCTGCGACAGAGTCTATGTCAATATGAATGGACAGCAAGTGCTACTATAGAGCCGTCTATTGCTCCTGCTGCTGTTCGAAGGCATCGATGATGCCGAGGTAGTGGTCGCGGAAGTCGGCCCAGCGATAGTAGGGTGCCTGCTTGTCGGGCAGGGGGAGCGTGGCCTCCTGCTCGTTGAGCAGCACCTTCACCAGTACGTCGCTATCGTGGGGGGCATTGCGATAGAATATTATCTGCAGGTTGGCCGCCATGGGGAACACGCGATAGTCCACCCATCCTTTCTTCACCAGCTGCTCGAGGTCGCCAATGACCTGGCCATAGCCGTTGATGTCCATCAGGCACACCAGCGGCAGCAGGGCGGTGTCGTGGCCAAAGCGCAGCGTGGCGCCAGGATGCGGATGCTGTATGCAGCTGTCGGCATCGGCGATGATTTGCCGCAAGAGGAATCGCTGCGAGAAGGGCTGGTGGTCGCCGTTGAGGGGTGAGAAGCCGTAGCCCATGAACCAGAAGGCGTTCTGCACGAGCCAGTTCTCGTAGATCTCATCGTCGGTGAAGAGGTCGTAGAGGGTGATGTGCTTGCGCGCCTCGGCGTTCTGCAGGATACTGGCCGTGCGGAAGATGTAGTAGTTGAGCCGCTCGCCGTTGACAGCATGGTTGAGATAGGCGGTGTCGCTGAAGAGGGCGGTCATGGGTCGCTGCCAGCACTGGTGGCGCTCGCAGTAGTCGGCGTAGGCCTTCTTGCCCTCGGGGTTCTGTATCTTCTTGGCCAGTTCCTTGTCGACGTAGTGCAGATAGGTCTGGCTATAGGCGGCGTCGCAGCTGACGCGCAGCTTGGGGTTCATAGCCACCAGCTGCAGCAGGGCATTGGTCATGGAGAGCTGTGTGCGCGGCGTGATGGTGCTGCGGGCGTCGATGGTGGCGTCGTCTTCGAACACTTCAGGGAATCGCTCCATCATGCGACGTGCAATGTCGCGATTCTGTTCGGCCCCCAACGGGGTCAGGTCGCCCAGGCGGCCAATGGCCTCGCTGCGTATCTTCGACAGCCTTGCCAGCACGTCGCGGCCCAGCGGAGTGAGCTTGTCTTGCTCGCCAGCCTTGCGCAGTGCGTCGTAGGCATAGTCATACTCGCGCGTAGAACCCATGTTGCGCGAGCCGTGACGCCCGTAGTGGCTGATGTAGAAAGGCTGCTTGTCCTTGGGCGAAGGGGTCAGCACAGCGCCCCCCGGGCCTGGGTAAGCCAGGAAGTTGCTGGCCGAGAGGCGCAGGTTCTTCTTCAGCTCATGCCTGGGTTTCTGTGCCGCTGTAGCCAGACATACGAGCAGCGCAAAAATGAAAGCAGCGAGTCGTTGCATCGTCTTGATTGTCATTCTGAGCTGCAAATTTACGGAAAAAATGAGAGAATGGCGATAAAAAAGCGCGAAAAGTGAGCGCGATGTTAGAAAAAAGCAGTATTTTTGCAGTCAGATATGGCAAGAAACACACTTTGGCACGACGACTACTGGCTGATGCTGATGCAGGTCTACCTGCAACGGCCAGTGGGAGTGAAGCCCCTCTACAGCCGCAATATGGTGGAGCTGGGGCTTGAGCTGCACATTGCCCCCAAGGCATTGCAGGCACGTATGGAGCAGATTGCGAAGCTCAGCACGCCGCGCATAGAGCGCATCTGGCGGCAGTATAGCGAGCACCCGCAGCGGCTGGCCAGGGCGGTCAGGCTGCTGCGCAGCATGAACGGCTTCGGCGCTGCCGACGAGTTCTATGACGGTGTGGAGGTGCAGGAGACTTTCGAGAAGGACTTCCGCCCCGTGGAGGGCGACGAGCGGTTCACGCCTGTGATGTTGCTGCTGGTGCTCAGCCTCTACTTCCAGCTGACGCCTGCCACGATGGTGGCCGAGACACCTGAGGTGGTCGAGCTGGCAAAGCTGATGGGGCTGCACCCTGACGACGTGGTAGAGGCGCTGGAGGTATTCCAGCTGTGCGACCCCTATCTGGGCCGCATGGACATCTCGCTGTCGCCACTGCTTGTGCCGTGCCAGCAGTTGTGGCAGCAGCATGCCGACGACATCGAGGCGCTGTCGGCACTTGCCGACGAGCTGAAGGCATATTTCAATGCATAGACGTAAAAGCGAAGATGGCCCAGTCACAGATACAGGAACAGAAGCAGGAACAGCGGCTACAGCAGAGCGTGACGCAGCAACAGCTGCTGCAGGCACAGCTGGTAGAGCTGCCACTGACACAGCTGGTAGAGCGCATCAGCACCGAGATGAACGACAATCCGGCCCTCGAGCAGAAGCAGGACGAGGACTACCCTGACTATCAGGACGGCGCCGACTATCAGGACAGCACCGACACAGCCGACGACTACGACGCCCAGCGCGAACGCGAGGAGCGTGCCGACGCTCTGGACGAGGCCTTGCAGGGCATTGGCCGCGACGACGAAGACCTGCCCGTCTATCAGGGGGGACAGCAGATGTCGGCCTCGGGCGACGGCGACCGCGAAGAGATGGACTACGGCGACACGCGCTCGTTCTACGACCAGATGCTCGACCAGGTGGGCGAGATGGAGCTGAGCAGCCAGGAGCGCTACATCATGGAGTATCTCATCCGCTCGCTCGACAGCGACGGTCTGCTGCGCATATCGCTCGAAACCATCAGCGAAGAGCTGGCCATATACAACGGACTCGACGTGTCGCCCCGCGAGATAGAGGATGTGCTGGCCAAGCTGCAACAACTCGACCCACCCGGCATTGGTGCCCGCTCGCTGCAAGAGTGCCTGCTGCTGCAGATAGACCGCAAGCAGGAGGACATTGTCCAAGCTGCTGCCGACGGCGACGACAGCCACTACAGCTCGGCCGTGCTGCAGCTGAAGCTGATGCGCGAGATCATTGCCCACCATTTTGACGAGTTCACAAAGAAGCACTGGGACCGCATCAGGAGCGCACTGCAGCTCGACGACAGCCAGGTGGAAAGCCTGCAACGCGAGCTGCGGCGGCTAAACCCCAAGCCCGGCTCGTCGATGGGCGAGACCATAGGACGCTCCATGCACCACATCACCCCCGACTTCATCGTCGATACGCAGGATGACGGCACCGTGAGCTTCGCACTGAACACGGGCGACATGCCCCAGCTACAGGTGTCGCCATCGTTTGCCCAGCTGCTGCACGACTACCAGCAGAACAAGGAAGGTATGAGCCGACAGATGAAGGAGGCGCTGCTCTATACCAAACAGAAGGTGGAGGCCGCACAGGGATTCATAGAGGCCGTCCGCACTCGGCGCCGCACACTGTCGGTCACGATGAAGGCCATTTTGCAGCTGCAGCACCGTTTCTTTGAAGACGGCGACGAGGCTTCGCTGCGACCCATGATACTGAAGGACGTTGCCGAGAAGACAGGGCTGGACTTGTCTACCATTTCGCGCGTCACTAATTCGAAGTACGTGCAGACGCGCTGGGGCACATTCCCACTGAAATACTTCTTCAGCGATGGCTATAAGACTGAGGACGGCGAAGAGCTGTCCACACGCGAGATAAAGGCTGCACTGCGCGACCTGATAGAGAACGAGGACCGCTGCAAGCCGCTGAGCGACGACGCGCTGAGCGAGCTGCTGAAGCAGCAGGGCTATCCCATAGCCCGACGCACGGTGGCAAAATACCGCGAACAGCTGGGACTGCCCGTTGCACGGCTGAGGAAAGGAGGGCTGGCATGACACGCGAGAAAGGCATCATCATGACGGCACGCCTGGTGAGCATCGTGTTCACACCGTTCTACCTGCCCCTGGTGGGACTTATACTGCTCTTCACGCTCAGCTACATGAAGTTTCTGCCCGTAGGCTACCGGCTGCTGGTGCTGACCATTGCCTACTTCTTCACCATTCTGCTGCCCACATTCCTCATCCACCTTTATCGCCGCCACCGCGGATGGAACCTCATAGAGCTGGGACACAGGGAGCGCCGACTGGTGCCCTACTTCATCTCCATACTATGCTACTTCCTGTGCATCTGGCTGCTGGAGCGGCTGCACATCTACCACTTCATCGGCAGCATACTCATTGCTGCCCTGCTGGTGCAGATGACGTGCCTGCTCATCAACGTGTGGTGGAAGATATCCACCCACATGGCCGCCGTCGGTGGTGTGGCTGGCGCGCTGTTCGCCTTCTCGCTGATCTTCGGTTTCAACCCACTGTGGTGGTACTGTGTGGTGCTGGTCGTGGCCGGTGTGTTAGGCTCGGCCCGCATGATTCTGCGCCAGCACTCGCTGTCGCAAGTGCTGGGTGGCTTCGGTGTGGGGCTGGTGTGCTCGGCCCTGGCAGTACTCTATCTATAAGACCTATATGGCCCATAAGTCCTATAAGACTCATAGGCCCCATAAGACCCATAACCCAAACAACGCAATATGAACCCAATAGTAAGCATTATCATGGGCAGCACCAGCGACCTGCCCGTCATGGAGAAAGCCTGCAAGCTGCTCGACGAGATGCAGGTGCCCTTTGAAGTGAACGCCCTCTCGGCCCACCGCACACCCGACGCCGTCGAGCAGTTTGCACGCAACGCCAAGGAGCGTGGCATCCGCGTCATCATAGCCGGAGCCGGCATGGCCGCTGCCCTGCCTGGCGTCATTGCGGCCAGCACGACTCTGCCCATCATCGGAGTGCCTATCAAGGGCATGCTTGACGGTCTCGATGCCCTGCTGAGCATCGTGCAGATGCCGCCGGGCATACCCGTGGCCACCGTGGGTGTCAACGGTGCACAGAACGCCGCCATACTGGCCCTGGAGATGCTGGCCCTGAGCGACACGCAGCTGGCCGAGCGCCTGCAAGCCTACAAGACGGGCCTGAAGGACAAGATCGAGAAGGCCAACCGCGAGCTGGCCGACGTGCAATACCAGTTCAAGACCAACTGAGGCCGACAGGCTGCGGACACTAAAAAAAACACGTAAGACTATGAGCTATCAAAGACGAAAGAGCACCGTGGCCCACGTCGGCCCGATAGGCATTGGCGGCGACAACCCCATACGCATACAATCGATGGCTACCGTCGACACCAACGACACAGAGGGCTGCGTCAGCCAGGCCAAGCGCATCATCGATGCCGGCGGCGAGCTGGTGCGATTTACCACCCAGGGCACACGCGAAGCTGAGAACATGCGCAACATCTCGGCCCGCCTGAAGGCCGACGGCTACACGGCACCGCTGGTGGCCGACGTGCACTTCACGGCCCACACGGCCGACGTGGCCGCGCAATACTGCGAGAAGGTGCGTATCAACCCAGGCAACTACGTCGACCCAGGCCGCACGTTCAAGCACCTGGAATATACCGACGAGGAATATCGCGACGAACTGAAGAAGATAGAGGCCCGGCTGGTGCCCTTCATCAACATCTGCAAGGAGCACCACACGGCGGTGCGCATAGGCGTGAACCACGGCTCGCTCAGCGACCGCATCATGTCGCGCTACGGCGACACACCCGAAGGCATTGTGGAGAGCTGCATGGAGTTTCTGCGCATATTCCGCCGCGAGCAGTTCGATGACGTGGTCATATCCATCAAGGCGTCGAACACCGTTGTCATGGTGCGCACAGTGCGCCTGCTGGTAGCCGCGATGGACCGCGAACAGATGTACTATCCACTGCACCTGGGCGTCACCGAGGCCGGCGAGGGAGAAGACGGCCGCATAAAGAGCGCCGTGGGCATTGGCGCTCTACTCACCGAGGGCATTGGCGACACCATCCGCGTGTCGCTGAGCGAAGAGCCTGAGTGCGAAATCCCGGTAGCACGCAAGCTGGTAGACCTGATTCCCGAATGCACCCGCCTGCGTGCCGAGGCCGAAGCCAGCATCAAGGATGATACTATCACGCTCGTCACAGATGATGAAGACTGGGATGTGCTGGAACTGAAGGCTGCTATGGCCGTTGGCGCCCTGCTCATTGACCGAAAGGCTACAAAGTTGGTCATTCAGAACCCACATTTCTCCAGTCATTACCTAACAGCTCAAGCCGACGCCATCCTCCAGGCCGCCCGCATCAAGTTCACCAAGACCGAATACATCTCATGCCCGGGCTGCGGTCGGACGCTCTACAACCTGCAAGAGACCATCGCCCGCATAAAGGCTGCCACCAGCCACTTGGTGGGACTGAAGATAGGCATCATGGGGTGCATAGTGAACGGGCCTGGCGAAATGGCCGATGCCGACTACGGCTACGTGGGCGCCGGTCGCGGCAAGATTTCGCTCTACCGCGGCAAGGAGTGCATCGAGAAGAACATCCCCGAAGCCGAGGCCGTAGACCGCCTGCTGGCTTTCATCGAGGCCGACCGCCAAAGGGCATAGCCCATAAGGCATATAGGACCTATAGGGCTTATAAGGCTTATAAGACTTATTGGCCCTATATGCCCCATAACCACCTACTTCGTCAGCTCTGCAAACAGCTCGCGCATGCCTTCTGAAGCACCTTTCTGTATCTGCCTGACACCATTGCCAGCACTCACTGGATTCGGATCGATCAGGTAGACAGGTACGGAGGGCCGCACATAGTGCAGCAGCCCAGCAGCCGGATAGACGTTGAGCGACGTGCCGATGACTATCATAATGTCGGCCTGCTGCACAAAGTCAACCGCCACACTAATGTTGGGCACAGCCTCGCCAAAGAACACTATATAGGGCCTCAGCAGCGAGCCGTCGCCAGCTTTAGTGCCAGGCTCTATCTCGCAGTCATCGGGCGTCAACTCGCGAATGTAGCGCGGATCGTCTACGTCGCGGCTCGAGCACACCTTCATCAGCTCGCCATGCAGGTGGACAACGTGGGTCGAGCCAGCCTGTTCGTGCAGGTTGTCCACGTTCTGCGTCACCACCGTCACATCGTAGTGCTTCTCCAACTCGGCCACCAGACGGTGACCCTCGTTGGGCTTGACGTCGCGGCACTTGCGGCGCAACATGTTGTAGAAGTTGGTCACCAGTGTGGGATCGGCCTCCCAGCCCTCGTGCGTAGCCACTTGTTCCACGGGATACTCCTCCCACAATCCTCCTGCATCGCGGAATGTCTTCAGTCCGCTCTCCACCGACATGCCTGCGCCGGTGAGTATAACTATCTTCTTCATAAGGCAATAAGTATTAAAACTCTACAAAAATAGTAATTTTTCGCGAAATAGCGAAGCTTCTTCAAAGAAAATGCGTAACTTTGCACGATTTTTCTAAAGTACACATCTTATTAATATAGAGAAAGCATGGATAAACTGAGCTATGCCCTCGGACTGGGCATCGGACAACAGCTGGCACAGATGGGTGTCGGCACAGACCTGAACATAGACGATTTCGCACAGTCGATAAAGGATGTGCTCGCTGGAAAAGAGCCTAAGGTGGCCCACCGCGAGGCACAGCAGATTGTGCAAGACTATTTCCAGCGCCAGGAGGCTCGCCTGCAGGCCGAGCGCGCCGAGAAAGGCAAGGCCGCCCGTGAAGAGGGCGAGCAATATCTGGCCGCCAACGCCAAAAAAGAGGGCGTGGTGACGCTGCCCAGCGGCCTGCAGTATCAGGTGCTGCGCGAGGGCAACGGCCGCAAGCCCACAGCAAAGGACCAGGTGAAGTGCCACTACGAGGGATTCCTCATTGACGGTACCGTGTTCGACTCGAGCGTACAGCGTGGCGAGCCGGCAGTGTTTGGCCTACAGCAGGTCATTGCAGGATGGACTGAGGGTCTTCAGCTCATGCAGGAGGGGGCTAAATATCGCTTCTTCATCCCCTATCGCCTGGCCTATGGCGAGGGAGGCGCAGGCCAGCTCATACCCCCATACGCAGCACTCATCTTCGACGTAGAGCTTATCGAGGTGGTGTAATGCCCCGCTTCATAGGCCTTATAAGACCTATAGGCTCGATAGCCTCATACCCCCCAAAAAACAGAATAACCCCAATAATAAAATAAAAGCAATGAAAAAACTGACATTCATGGCCGCCATGGCCATTGCAGCCGCTACGATGACTTCGTGCGGCAACGGCACCCCTAAGGCCGACCTGCGCAGCGACATCGACACACTGAGCTACGCTATCGGTATGTCGCAGACTCAGGGTCTGAGAGAGTATCTTGTAGACCGCATGGGCATAGACACCGCCTACATCGGCGAGTTCATCAAGGGTCTGAACGAGGGAGCCAACGCAGGCGACAATAAGAAGAAGGCCGCCTACTACGCCGGCATTCAGATTGGCCAGCAGATAAGCAACCAGATGATGAAGGGCATCAACCACGAGCTCTTCGGCGAAGACTCTACGAAGACCATCTCGCTGAAGAACTTCATGGCCGGATTCGTAAGCGGGACAACGGGCCGTCAGGGCATCATGACCGCCGAGCAGGCACAGGAGACCACCCAGCGCCTGATGCAGAGTGTGAAGCAACGCGAGCTGGAGCAGACCTACGGCGAGAACAAGCTGGCAGGCGAGAAGTTCCTGGCCGAGAACGCCAAGAAGGACAGCGTGCAGAAGCTCGAGAGTGGTGTGCAGTACAAGATTATCAAGCAGGGTACTGGCAAGATTCCTGCCGACACCTCTACCGTGAAAGTGCACTATGAAGGCCGCACCCTCGACGGCAACGTGTTCGACTCGAGCTACAAGCGCGGCAACCCTATCGACCTGCGTGCCAACCAGGTCATCAAGGGATGGACCGACGCACTCGTTCACATGCCCGCAGGCTCCATCTGGGAGGTCTACATTCCTCAGGAGCTGGCCTATGGCGACCGCGAGCAGGCACAGATTAAGCCTTACTCTATGCTTATCTTCAAGATTGAACTCATTGAGGTGAAATAATCAAAGCAATGAAGCGAATTGTCATCTCCGTAGCACTCGCCATCGTGGCGAGTGCTTCTTTTAGCACAGCCAACGCCGCTAAGAAAGACAAGAAAAAGAAAGAGCAGCAGCCTGTTGTGCAGCCCGTACAACTGCTCACCGGCTCCGACTCTACCAGCTATGCAGGCGGCAAGTACATCACCGAGGGACTCATACCATATCTGCGCCAGCAGGGCGTTGACACTGCCTATATGGCCGACTTCGTGGCCGGATTCCGCGAGGTGATTGCCCAGCAGGGCGACCCCAAGCAGAAGGCACGCCTGGCAGGCATGCAGATTGCCGAGCAAGTGCGCCAAGGCATGATGCCACGCATGCAGCAGGAGTTCACCGAGACACCCGACACCATCGTACCCGACCTGGTGCTACGCGCCTTCACCGACGAGCTGCAGGGCGACAACAGCGTGATGACCCACCAGCAGGCCATGAGTCTCTATAAGGAGAAGCAACAGTGGAACAAGGCCCAGAAGGAAGAGCGCCTCTATGGTGCTAACCGCGATGCTGGCCGCCGCTACCTCGAATCGCTAAAGACCGACAGCAGCGTCATACGCACTGAGAGTGGACTCATGTATAAAGTGCTCGTGGAGGGCGACGGCGAGGTGCCCCAGAAGACCGACAAGGTGCTCGTGAACTACGAGGGCCGGCTGGTCGACGGAACCGTGTTCGACGCATCGGCCAAGCATGGCGACAAGCCCGCATCATTCCGTGCCGACCAGGTCATCAAGGGTTGGACTGAGGCTCTCACCATGATGCCCGTAGGTTCTAAGTGGCAGCTCTACATTCCCTACGAGCTGGCTTATGGCGACCGCAACATGGGCAACATCAAGCCTTTCTCAGCCCTCATCTTCGACGTCGAGCTGGTGGGCATCGACCGCCCCGCTGCCGACGCTCCAGCTCAGGCCTCTGAAAAGCCCATCACCAATAAGCCCGCCAAAAAGGCTGTGCGCCGCAGATAGGCTGCTACCACACCCAACCAACCACGCAGTTATGCACATCGGGGAAGCAGTTTTGCCCTTGAAATGAGCATAACTGCGTCTTTTTTGCGTTTTACGTGCGTTTTTGTTAGCAAAATGTTGCAAGATTCAAGAAATATGTGTACTTTTGCTAACAGAATGTAAACCTAACCCTTAATCAACAAATGGATAAGATAGACAATCTGGACAAGAAGATACTGAGCATCTTGTCGAAGAATGCACGCATACCGTTCAAAGACGTGGCAGCCGACTGCAACGTGTCGAGAGCCGCCGTACACCAGCGCGTGCAGCGCCTCATTGAGAGCGGTGTCATTACTGGCAGCGGATTTGATGTCAACCCTAAGTCGCTTGGCTACAGCACATGCACCTACGTAGGTATTACACTGGAGCGAGGCTCCATGTATAAGGACGTGGTAAAGCGGCTTGAACATATACCCGAGGTGGTGGAATGCCACTTCACCACAGGCCCATACACCATGCTCGTGAAGCTCTATGCCCGCGACAACGAGCAGCTGATGCACCTGCTCAACGGGCAGCTACAGGAGATTCCCGGCGTCACCGCCACCGAGACGCTCATCTCACTTGAGCAAAACATCAAACGCGAGATTCCCGTGCACTTTGAAAACATGGATAACGACGAATGAACCGTTTCTCTTTACAACACCATCTGGCTGCGGTCTATGGGCAGTATCCTTCAGCCGACCGCAGGCCCGTCATTGGCATCACGGCCAACTATGCCGACGGCACCGCCCAGCTGGCTCAGGGCTACTATAAGCAGGTGCTGGCCGCTGGGGGTACGCCACTCATAGTACCACCACTGGCAGACCATGCAACACTGACGAACACGCTCGCCCAACTGGACGGCCTGCTTCTCAGCGGGGGCAGCGATATCAATCCGCTCTACTGCGGCGAACAGCCCTCTCCCCGACTCCACGCCATCAACGCCGAGCGCGACCTGCCAGAACTGCTCATCGCCCGCCTGGCCTTCAACCGTCAGCTACCCATGCTCGGCATCTGCCGCGGCATACAGACGCTGGCCGTGGCACTGGGCGGCACCGTGGCGCAAGACATCGCCGAGGGCGCTATCATCAAGCACTCGCAGGATGCCGACCGTGCAGAACCCACCCACACCGTGGCCGTAGACCCCGTCTCCACCTTATATAATATATATACTCCACTGTCTACAGCCGACGACTCTGCCGCTAAGACACAGACGCCAGAGCCTCTGACGCTGCCCGTCAACTCGTTCCACCATCAGGCCGTGAGCCAGCCAGGCCCCCACTTCCGCGTTGTGGCCAAGGCTCCCGACGGCACAACCGAGGCCATAGAGAGTGCAGAGCACAAGCCCATCATCGGCGTGCAGTGGCATCCGGAATGCATGGGCAACGACGGCCAGCCCCTCTTCAGGTGGCTCGTGGACGAGGCACGCCGCTATCGCGAAGTGCAGAGCCTGCACGACCGCGTGCTGACGCTCGACACCCACTGCGACACACCCATGTTCTTTCCACAGGACATCCACTTCGACCAGCGCGACCAGCGCATACTTGTCGACCTGCACAAGATGAACGAGGGACGGCTGGACGCTACCATCATGGTGGCCTATCTGCCGCAACCCAAGATGGGCGAAACATTCTCGTCGAAGGTCAGTTTCCCCGTCAAGGGGCCAAAGGAATATGCCGACCTCATCTTCGACAAGATAACCGACATCGTGGCAGCCAACAGCCAGCACCTTGCCCTGGCTCGCACGCCAGGCGACCTATACGACAACAAACGGCACGGGCGCAAGAGCATCATGCTGGGCATAGAGAACGGTCTTGCACTGGGTGGACAGCTACAGAACGTCAAGCATTTTGCCGACCGTGGCGTGGTCTACATCACGCTGTGCCACAACGGCGACAACGACCTGTGCGACTCGTGCCGCGGCAGCAGCCTGCACAGGGGCGTCAGCCGCTTTGGCGAGCAGGTAATCCGCGAGATGAACCGCCTCGGCCTGATGGTCGACCTGAGCCACGCGGCTGACAAGAGCTTCTATGATGCACTGGAGCTGTCGCGCTCGCCTATCGTCTGCAGCCACTCGTCGTGCCGCGCGCTTTGCGACCACCCACGCAACCTCACCGACGACCAGATGCGCCAGCTGGCCCGACGCGGCGGCGTGATGCAAGTGACGCTTTACAGTGGATTCCTGCGCAAGGACGGCAATGCCACCATCACCGACGCCATGGATCATCTGGAGCATGCCATCAAGGTGATGGGCATAGACCACGTAGGACTGGGCACCGACTTTGATGGTGACGGCGGCGTGCCCGGCCTGGCCGATGCTAGCGAACTGCAGCTCTTCACCCGCCAACTGCTGCTGCGCCGCTACAGCGAGCGCGACATCCAGAAGATATGGGGTGGCAACTTCCTGCGCGTCATGGCGCAAGTACAACGAATGAAAGAATAGACAAAAAGCATGAAATACTCTACCATTCTACTATCAGTCCTCGCGCTGGCCCTCTGTGCTTGCGGAGGCTCTAAGAAGACGCAGGACGATACGGCGGCAATGACGCCCGTAGGGCCAGCCTTCTCGGCTGACTCGGCCTTTGTCTTCTGCGAACAGCAGTGCCAGTTTGGCCCACGCACCATGAACAGCGAGGCTCACGAGCGGTGCGGCCAATGGATAGCAGCGAAGTTCCGCAGCTTCGGGCTGCAGGTCACGGAGCAGAAGGCAGAGCTGAAGGGCTACGACGGCACGATGCTCCACTCCACCAACATCATCGCCTCGTTCAAGCCAGAACTCGCCGACAGGCTGATGCTCTGTGCCCACTGGGACTCGCGCCCCTGGGCTGACAACGATGCCGACGAGCAGAACTGGCATACGCCCGTCATGGCTGCTAACGACGGCGCCAGCGGTGTGGCCGTAATGCTCGAGGTGGCACGACTGCTCAGCGACTCACTGCGCGTAGGCGTTGACTTTATCTGCTTCGATGCCGAGGACTGGGGTGTGCCGCAGTGGAGCGATGCGCCTGACGACAGCGACTCGTGGGCATTGGGTGCTCAGTACTGGGCGGCTCATCCCCACCGCGAAGGCTACAGTGCACTCTACGCCATCCTGCTCGACATGGTTGGCGGCCAAGGGGCACGCTTCTACCGCGAGCTATACAGCAAGCGCTATGCGCTGAGCACCGTGGCCCGCGTGTGGCAAGCCGCACAGATTGTGGGCGTAGGCAGCTATTTCCCACAGAAAGATGGTAACATGATTACCGACGACCATGTGCCAGTGAACGAAGTGGCGGGCATACCATGCATAGACATCATCCCCTTCTATCCCGACTGCGAGGCCAGCTCATTCGGCCCCACATGGCACACCGTCAATGATGACATGCAGCACATAGACCGCCAGACGCTACAAGCCGTAGGCCAGACCCTCATACAGGTGCTCTTCACCGAGCAGTAACCGTCGAACTTATTATTCACTCAGGATTCACCTTCCATTCGAGGACGCCGCCCGACTGGCCTTTTTGCAGCTGGACTACTATCTTCAGACCCTTTGTTGCAACCTGCCGGAAGCTCACACTGTTGTAGCAGTCGCGCAGAACAGTATATGGATCGTGGTCGGCCACCTCGCGCCACTGGCCTTCGCTGTCCTTATAGTAGAGCGTCCACGACTCGGGCACACGGAACGAACCGTCGTAATGGTCGAAATCGAGCCAGTACACCTGCACATTGCCCACCAGCTGTTCCTTGTCCCACTCGTAGCTGATAGCCTCTTGCGTGCCACGCTTCAGCCACCAGTAGTGGTAGGGCTTGCTGGTGTCAGACGAGCGACGCGGCTCCCATTGGTCGTTGACGCCACCAGCCCACGAATCGGTGGGAGCTGTCTCGGGCGCATCGTTCTGTATGGGTCCGCGGTTGCTAAAGGTCTGGGCACGGCTGGCAATGCTGGGCATGGGCGTTGGCACGGCCTTTGCCGGACTGTTGGGCACCCACACCTCCATGGGCTGCGGGCCGCGGTTGTTCCAAGTACAGTAAGGAATGGCGCGGAAGGGCACACGACTCACCTCGCCCGAGCGTTCCACCTTGCGTGCCTCGCCGTCGAGCACCACCACGCCACCAAGCAGATCTTTCTCGAAGTGGGCGTTGATGGGCGACGCAATGGGCAAATACTTGTCGAAGACGGTGCTGTCCTGCTGGTCGGTGGCCTCAAGACAATAGACGATGGGACCGCGCTCCAGCGCCACCCGCCCACGCAGGTCCTCAGCATTGTCGTTGGCCACAATGCGGCGCACGGGCATGGGGAAGTCTATTTCTATGACGTCGCCCGCCTTCCAGCGGCGGTTGTACACGGTATGATAGCTGTGATAGCAGTCCATCTTCTCATCTTTCCCGTTGACTCTCACATAGGCAGTCGTTATTGGCCTGTATCCATCCTGATAGGTGTAGAGGTTGTTGTGTGGCAGAGGCTCATCGCATAGCCAGCCCGGCATGCGCAGCTTCAGGGCAAAGCGGCCGCCTTTCTTTATCTTGATGCGCACCTTTCCGTCCCAGGGATAGTCGGTCACCTGTTCCAGCTCCACCTTACCAATCTTGGCCGTGCCCTGCACATACAGGTTCACATAGATAGTAGGAATATTGTCCCCTTCACTCCCTTTCGCTCCCCCCGAAACGGCGTAGATATACCCTGGCACCGAGGCAATGAACCGCGTGATATTGCCTGGGCAGCAGGCACAGCCAAACCAGCGCTGGCGCTCATGCTCGCCGCTGCTCTCCAGCGGGTTGTCGTAGAAGAAGCGGTCGCCCGAGAGCGACACGCCGCTCAACACATTATTATATAACGCGCGCTCGCATACATCCATGTACTTCGACAGGCCCGTAGCGAGAAACATGCGGTAGTTCCAGTAGACGTTTGCAATGGCGGCACAAGTCTCGCAGTAGGCAGTGTGGCTGTTCAGCTCGTAGTTAGGCCCGAAGCCCTCGCCCTGCGCCCGGCTACCTATGCCGCCTGTGACGAAGAGCTTCTTGGCCGACATGTTCTGCCAGATTCGCTCCAAGGCATGCTGATAGGCTGTGTCTCCGGTGATTGCAGCCATGTCGGCCACGCCACTGTAGAGGTAACCCGCCCTGACGGCATGACCCACGATTTCCTGCTGCTGCAGTATGGGCATGTGGTCTTGCGAGTAGATGCTGGGAGCGTGGCCATCGGTACAGCGGCCCGTCTCCTCTATAAAGTAGCGGGCACCGTCAAGATACCTCCTGTTGCCCGTAACCTTGTATAGCTTGCACAAGGCCATCTCGATAATGGGATGACCACCAGGACGATGAATCTGCCCCTCGCCAGGACCGAACGTGCGGCACACCAGATCGGCGTTCTTGATGGCCACGTTGAGCAGTGTGCGCTTGCCCGTGGCGCGATAGTGGGCCACAGCACTTTCAATGAGATGGCCCGAGTTGTATAGCTCGTGCGAGTTCAGCTTCTCCCAGCGATGCGTACCCCACCAGCCCGACAGGCGCTCGCAGCGGTTGGTCACACAGGTGGTCAGGTAGCCGTCGGCCTCCTGCGCCAGTGCGATGATGTTTATCAGCGAGTCGAGGTAGTGGTCGAGCCTACGGTCGTAGCGTGCCGCCAGAGCATACGATGCGCCCTCAATGATTTTGTAAGGGTCGGTGTCGTCGAACGAGAAGTCGCCACGGTGTTCCTTCACGTCGTAGTGTGCATGACCCAGCAGCGTGGCCGCCAGGGCGAAGTTGTCTATTCGTCCGTTCTGCTCACACTCACGAAACGCCGAGGGAATGCTTATAGTGCGGTTCACCTCTATGCGCGGTGCCCAGAAGGCATCGCTCAGATGAACACTGCTGAATGGCACCTCATCGACAAAGGTGCCTGTTGCCGATGCCGATAGACACATCGCAGCGGCCAAAAGAATTGCTGAAAGGTGTTTCATGCTGCAAAAGTACTAAATAATTCTGAACTTTTGCCATTTTGTTTGGCATTTTGCGGCCTTATTCGTACCTTTGCACGAACAAAACACTTTAAGCACGATTATGAAGCAAATTACACCGAACATTTACTACATGGGCGTCAACGACCGCAACAAGGCGCTCTTCGAAGGATTGTGGCCCCTGCCCTACGGCATCAGCTACAACGCCTATCTTATTGACGACGAGAGCACCTGCCTCATCGACACCGTAGAGGCCGACTTCTTCCTGCCATTTCTCGAGAACCTGCGCGAAGTGCTCGGCGAACGTCCACTCGACTACATCGTGGTGAACCACATGGAACCCGACCACAGCGGCTCGCTTGCCTTGCTCCGCTCATACTACCCCAACGTGCAGATTGTTGGCAATAAGAAGACGTTCGACATGATGAGCGGCTTCTACAGGCTGACCAGCGGACTCGTCGAGGTGAAGAACGGCGACACCATCAGCCTGGGCGCTCACCAGCTACAGTTTGTGCTCACGCCTATGGTTCACTGGCCCGAAACGATGATGACACTGTGTTCTGTCCCCGCAGCTGCACTGCCTACGCCACAGACGGTGCTCTTCTCCGGCGATGCCTTCGGATGCTTCGGCGCACTGAACGGTGCGTGGATTGACGAGCAGATGAACTGCGATGGCTGCTGGTCGGAAATGGAACGCTACTATGCCAACATCGTGGGCAAGTATGGCACTCCGGTACAAATGGCCCTGAAGAAGTTGGCAGGTGTAAAGGTCGACTATATATGTGCCACCCATGGCCCTGTATGGCACGAGCATGTGGAGCGCGTCATCGGCATCTACGATCGCCTTTCACGTTACGAGGCCGAACCTGGCCTGGTAATCTGCTACGGCACGATGTATGGCAACACCGAGCGTGCCGCCGAGGTCATTGCACGTGCCGCAAGCGAAGCCGGAGTTAAGAATATAGTCGTTCACAACGTCTCAAAGACCCACCACAGCTATATCCTGCGTGACGTGTTCCGCTATCGCGGTCTCATCGTTGGTGCCCCCACGTACAACACGGGCCTATACCACGAGATGAACGTGCTGCTTGACGAGTTGTCGCAGAAAGACATCAAGGGGCGCTTCTTCGGCTGGTTTGGCAGCTACAGCTGGGCCTCGAAGGCCGTAGCCGAGATACAGCGCTGGAACGACGAGCACCTGCACTACGAGACTGTGGGCCAGCCTGTTGAGATTCGCCAGGCTCTCACCGCAGAGACCACCGCCCAGTGCGAGGCTCTTGGCAAGGCAATGGCCGAGAAGTTGCAATAGCTTACAGCTGCCCTGCCTCCACCATGAGCACCACGCGCTCTGTCAGGCGGTCTACACCTTCGGCGTCGTAGCCCTTCTTCAGCGAAGCGCCGAAGGCCCAGGCAAAAGCCTGCCAGATGCCTGTTCGGAAGGGACCGATGAACGCCTGCATTGCCTCGTAGGCCGTACTGCCAAGCTCGCGGTCTACCAGCTTGATGAGCAGCTTGCCTTGCGAGAAGGTCAGTTTCTTCATGCGCGGCTTATACTCGCGCACTATGGAGGCCTCCACCTTCTTCAGGTGTTCGTCGCGCGCCTTCTGGTTGGGCAGTGTCTCCAGATATTCGGCCGTCTCTATCAGCATCTGGCGCACCTCCTTGGCAATGGGCAGCACCTTCTTTACGTTCTTCACCAGCCGCATGTAAGCCTGCTGCTGGCGCTTGCTCTTGAACGTAGGCTCTGGGTAGACATAGACGTTCGACATCTCCATATACTGTATCGAGTCACCGTCGACAAGTGTCTTACCCACCTTTACCGTGGGCACTATAACGGCATCGCCAACGCCCTGTGCACACGACTGTACACAGGCCGCCAACGTAACAATGAATAGTAATGCCACTCGCTTCATGGGGGCAAAAGTAAGCATTATTTTCCAATCAATGTCACTGCCGCCCGTATTATTAGCATTATTTTCGATTTCGACCGCCTCTATTTAAGGAAAATCACTACCTTTGCAGCAAACTTTTCGACTGGCCGAAAGCAGAGGCGGTTTATAATACCTCGCAGAGGTTAGTTATATAGAAGCATGTTCACAACACTAAGATGAAACACAGCAGTAGTTACAGAACTCAACGCCACCCCCAGCCATTGAACAAAAGGGAGAAGCCTTTGGACATGTCAGCAACGGCAGCTATCCTCCCTCCAGACAGAAGAATCAAGGGCGAATACTATGCCTCGATGCCGTTTCTCTTATGCTTGTTCTTCCTTTTGTCCACAGTGACCACATTGGCACAGCAGCCACCAGCTTGGCAAGAAGTGTGGCACGAGCTGACCGCCAGCGAAGAGGCCGACGAAGAGAGTGCCGAGGCCGACTTCGAGCTACTGGATCAGCTGGCCGCTCATCCACTCGACCTCAACAGCGCCACGCGCGACGAGCTGGAGCAGCTGCCCTTCCTCTCCGAACAGCAGGTGATGGATCTGCTGGACTATCGTCATCGTTACGGCGCCATACGCTCTCTGGGCGAACTGCGCATGGTACGCTCGCTCGACTACCAGCAGTTGCAGCTGCTGCCATTCTTCGTTCGGGCCGACCAGCCTGTGACACCAACATCCGATAGCTTTCCACGTCTCGACACCATAGCCCGCCACGGACGCCACGAGCTTACAGCCAGCGCCCGCCTGCCTTTCTACAACCGCAAGGGCGACCACAATGGCTATCTGGGCTATCGCTACCGCCACGAACTGCGCTACGAGTTCAGCTACGGCCAGCGGTTGCGCTTTGGCCTCATCGGTGCACAAGATGCTGGCGAGCCGTTCTTTGCCAACCGCAACACGTGGGGCTACGACACCTACAGCTACTATCTCCAGCTGAAGCGACTGAGCAGCACCATCAGTCAGCTCGTCGTGGGCAAGTACAAGCTCAGCGTGGGGCAGGGTCTGGTCATGGGCAGCAGTTTCTCGGTGGGCAAGCTGACTACCCTGCAGAGCCTGGGTCGCCCTGCCATGTCGCTCCGTCCGCACACCTCGCGTTCAGAAGCCGACTACCTGCAGGGCGCGGCCGCCACACTGAGACTATGGCAGCGGCTTGAGCTTACGCCCTACGTCAGCTACCGTGCCTGCGACGCCACCCTCACCACCGAGGGCGACGCCACTACCCTCATCACCTCTGGCTATCACCGCACGCCCATCGAGATGCAGAAGAAAGGCAATACCCACGCCACTGACGTAGGCCTGCATCTGGGGCTGCGCCACGAGGCTTGGCAAGTGGGACTCACCGCGGCCTACACCCATCTGGACCGCCGACTACAGCCTAACACCAAGACACTCTATCGCCGCCACTACGCCACGGGCACCGATTTTGCCAATTTCTCAGCAAACTATGCCTATACCAACCATCGCTTTGCCCTTAACGGCGAGACAGCCATCGATCGAGAAGGCCATTTGGCCACACACAATACGCTGAGCCTTCAAGCCTCAGACCAGTGGAGCCTGCTGGCACAGCAGCGTTTCTATAGCTATCGCTACCACAGCCTACGCGCCCACAGTCAGAGCGAGGGAGGACACGTGCAGAACGAGAGTGCACTGATGCTTGGCACCACTTGGTCGCCGCTGCCAAGGCTCCACTTGCAGGCCTATGCTGACTATGCTTACTTTCCCTGGGCACGCTATCTGGTGTCGCAGTCGTCCAATGCCATAGACCTCGCCATTTTGGCCACCTACGAGTTGCGCCGACTCACCCTGAAGGCGCGTTACCGATGGCACCGCCGACAGCGCGACAACGAGACTAAGACCGCACTGCAACCCAACACCGACCAACGTCTGCGCCTCACGGCCACAGTGAGCGCCAGCGACGCCTTGCGCCTGACCACCCAGGCCGACCTGGCCCACAACGCTTTCCGTCAGATTTCGCGCGGTCTGATGCTCAGTCAGCAGGCGTCATGGCAGACACAGCGCTGGCTCGTGGCCCTCACAGCGGCCTGGTTCCACACCGACGACTACCAGAGCCGTCTCTACCTATACGAGCGACAGCCCGCCCACCAATTCGCCTTCCCCACCTACTATGGCCACGGCCTGCGACTGGCCCTCATGGCCCGTGCCGATCTGTCGCAGCGCCTGCGTCTCGCCGCACGTCTGGGCCATACCCGCTACTTCGACCGCACCACTATCGGCACCGCTCTGCAGCAGGTAGACCACTCCACCCTTACCGACCTCGACCTACAGTTGCGCTGCCGTTTATGACGATTCGCCATTCTATCATGGTGTCGGCACGCCCGCTCAGCGATACGCATGGACAGGGGATGCGGGCTTTTTTCTTGCCGAATACTTGCAGGTGTCGATTCTTTTGAGTAATTTTGCACGCAAAATTCCAATAACCTTACAGACAATGGCTTATACACGTATGACCGCTGCCGAAGCTGCAGCGCTGATTAAGAACGGCGAGAGCATCGCCATGAGTGGATTCACCCCAGCCGGTGTGGCCAAGGCCACGACCAAGGAGCTGGCAAAAATTGCAGTGGCCGAGCACGAAGCCGGACGCGAGTTCAAGGTGAGCATCTTCACGGGTGCCAGCACAGGACAGTCGACCGACGGCGACCTGGCCAACGCACAGGCTATCAAGTACCGTGCGCCCTACACCACCAACCCTGACTTCCGCAAGCACGTGAACATGGGCGAGATACCCTACAACGACCTGCACCTGAGCCACATGGCACAGGAGCTGCGCTACGGCTTCTACGGCGACGTGGACTGGGCCATACTCGAGGTGTGCGACATTGAGGAGGTGGGCAACGACCTGCACGTCTACCTGACCGCTGCCGGCGGCATCAGCCCCACGGCTGCCCGTCTGGCCAAGCACGTCATCTTGGAGCTGAACTCGTTCCACAACCCCAACGCCAAGTTCATCCACGACGTCTACGAGCCGCTCGACCCGCCCTACCGCAAGCCCATCATGATCGAGAAGGTGAGCGACCGCATCGGTGTGCCCTATGTCTCGATTCCGAAGGACAAGGTGGTGGCTGTCGTAGAGTGCAACATCCCCGACGAGGCCCGCGCCTTCAAGGACAGCGACCCCGTGACCGACAAGATCGGCTTTCTGACTGCCGAGTTCCTGGTGGAAGAGATGCACAAGGGCCGCATACCACGCGAGTTCCTGCCCCTGCAGAGCGGTGTCGGCTCTACGGCAAACGCTATTCTGGGCGCACTCGGCCAGGACAAGCACGTGCCCGACTTCAACATCTACACAGAGGTGATACAGAACTCGGTCATCGAGATGATGCTCAACGGCCGCGTGAAGGACGCATCGGCCTGCTCGCTCACCGTCTCGAACGACTGTCTGATGCAGGTCTACGACAACATGGACTACTTCAAGAACCACCTTACATTGCGCCAGAGCGAGATATCCAATAATGCAGAGGTCATACGCCGACTGGGCGTCATTGCCATCAATACCGCCATCGAGGTGGACATCTACGGCAACGCCAACTCTACCCATATCAGTGGCACCAAGATGATGAACGGCATAGGCGGCTCGGGCGACTTCATCCGCAACGCCTACCTCAGCATCTTCACATGCCCGTCGACGGCCAAGGGCGGACTCATCTCGTCGATAGTGCCCTTCGTCAGCCATCAGGACTCGTCGGAACACGACGTGAACATCATCGTCACCGAGCAAGGCGTGGCCGACCTGCGTGGCAAGAGTCCCGCGCAGCGCGCCGAAATTATCATAGAGAACTGTGCACATCCCGACTACAAGCCGCTGCTGCGCGAATATCTCAGCATAGCCAAGGGCGGACACACCAGGCACAACCTGCCCGCTGCCTTTGCCATGCACGACTCGCTGGCACGCAAGGGCGACATGCACCTGACCGACTTCGCCGAGTATGTGAAGTAAGGGAATGCAGAACGCAAACATCAACGACTTCGAGGTGATGGCGCCAGTAGGCTCGCGCGAGTCGCTGGCCGCAGCCATCCAGGCCGGTGCCGACAGCATATACTTCGGCATCGGTCGGCTGAATATGCGTGCAGGGTCTGCCAGCGCCTTCACCATCGACGACCTGCGTGAGATAGCACTGACATGCCATAGCCACGGCATCAAGAGCTATCTCACCGTCAACACCATCATCTACGGTGAGGATCTCGACGACATGCGCACCATTGTCGACGCGGCCCGCCAGGCCGGCATCTCGGCCGTGATAGCCAGCGACGTGGCCGTGATGCAGTATTGCCGCACTGTTGGACAAGAGGTACACCTGAGCACGCAACTGAACATCTCGAACGTCGAGGCACTGCGCTTCTATGCCCAGTTTGCCGACGTCGTGGTGCTGGCACGCGAGCTGCGCATGGAGCAGGTGGCCGACATCTACCATCACATACGCGACGAACACATCTGCGGACCCTCCGGCCAGCCCGTCCGCATAGAGATGTTCTGCCATGGCGCGCTTTGCATGGCCATCTCTGGCAAGTGCTACATGTCGCTGCACAACGCCAACCGTTCGGCCAACCGCGGCGAGTGCGTGCAGATTTGCCGCCGCTCGTACACCGTTACAGACAATGAGACGGGCAACCAGCTTGAGATAGACAACAAGTACATAATGAGCCCGAAGGACCTGAAAACCATTCGCTTTCTCGACCGCCTCATGGCGAGTGGGGTGCGCGTACTGAAGATAGAGGGCCGCGCCCGCGGCCCGGAATATGTCTACACGGTGGTAAGCTGCTACAAGGAAGCTATACGAGCCGTGCTCGAAGGCACGTTCACTGAGGAGCGCAAGGACGAGTGGGACGAGCGGCTGGCCCGCGTCTTCAACCGCGGATTTTGGGATGGCTACTACCAGGGACAGACACTCGGCGAGTGGAACACCCACTATGGTTCGAACGCTACCGAGCGCAAGGTCTATGTGGGCAAGGGCGTGAAGTACTTCTCAAGGCTCGGTGTAGCCGAGTTCACCGTCGAGGCCACCACCTTCAAGCTTGGCGACAAGCTGTTGGTGACGGGGCCAACCACTGGCGTGATGTATCTCACAGCCACCGAGATACACGACAACGACGGCCACCCGGTAAGCGAGGCACCCCAAGGACAGCGCGTAGCCATACCCGTAGCAGGCAAGGTGCGCCCCAGCGACAAGCTGTTCAAGCTCGTTGCACAGTAGTCCGTCCGACATCACCCACACCAGCATAACCCCACTTATCACCTCACAACCATGACCATCAACGAACGACAAGACGAGATTATCGACGAGTTCAGCAGCCTCGATGACTGGATGGACCGCTACCAGTTGCTTATAGACCTGGGCAACGAACAGGAACCTCTGCCAGAGGCCTATAAAACCGAACAGAACCTGATAGACGGCTGCCAGAGCCGCGTATGGCTGCAGGCCAACTATGAAGACGGTCGAATACACTTCATGGCAGAGAGCGATGCACTCATCGTGAAGGGCATCGTAGCTTTGCTCATACGTGTGCTCAGCGACTCCACTCCGCAGGAAATCATCGACGCCGACCTCTACTTCATCGACCGCATTGGTCTGCGCGAGCACCTGTCGCCCACACGCAGCAACGGCCTCGTGGCTATGGTGAAGCAGATGCGCATGTATGCCATCGCTTTCCGGGCCAAGGGCTGAGCGCCACCCTCTTTTCCCCTACTCTTTATGCTATGACCTACCAGCAGCTATGGCAACCGCTCACCGCCGTCAGCGACGCCGCCGAGGCACGCGCCGTGGCCCGCTGGCTGCTCGAAGTATGTTTCGGGCTGACCACCACCGATGTGGCTTGCGGTGAGGTGGAGCGCCTGCAGGGTGCCGACCTGGAGCGCTTGTTGCAGATGCAGCAGCGCCTGCTACAGGGCGAGCCTGTGCAGTATGTGGCCGGCACGGCCCTGTTCGGCCCACGCCGTTTCAGCGTGTCGCCCGCCGTGCTCATACCGCGCCCTGAGACCTACGAGCTGTGCCTGTGGATAGAGGAGACAGCCACCCACAGAGCACTGTCACAGCGCCGCATCCTCGACGTGGGCACAGGCAGCGGCTGCATAGCCTGCACGCTGGCCCTCGACCTTGACAGCAGCGAGCTGACGGCATGGGACATCTCGGCAGAGGCTCTCGCGGTGGCAGCCCTCAACGCCGACAAATTGGGTGCCAACGTGCGCTTCGAGCAGCGCGATGCCTTGCAGGCCACCCCTTCTGACAAATGCTTGTTCGACTACATCGTGAGCAACCCGCCCTACGTCTGCCACAGCGAGTGCACCGACATGCAGCCTCAGGTGCTGCACCACGAACCCCACCAGGCCCTCTTCGTGCCCGACGATGACCCCCTGCGCTTCTATCGTGCCATTGCCCGCTATGCGTGGGGCACCCTCGTCAGCAGGGGGCTACTCTTCTTCGAACTAAATGCTGCCCATGCCGAAGCCACCAGCCAGCTGATGCAGGACATGGGCTATGCCGACGTAGAACTGCGCCACGACCAGTTCGGCCAACCACGATTCCTAAAAGCCACCCACCCATGAACCAGCCCAAAGCAATGACCGCCGAGCAGGCCTTTGTGCGCCTTTCTGCCCTCTGTGCCCATGCCGAGCACTGCCAGCAAGACATGCTCGACAAGATGCGCCGCTGGAACCTGTCGGCTGAAGAGCAGGCCGAGGTGATGCAGCGACTGCTCGAGGGCCGATACGTCGACGACGAGCGCTACTGCCGTGCCTTTGTACGCGACAAAATAGAGTACAACAAATGGGGCCGCCGCAAGATTGAGCAGGCCCTCTGGCTGAAACACATCGACCCCGACGTGAGCCAGCGCGTGCTCGAAGAGACCAGTGCTGCCGACTACGCCACCATACTGCGCCCCTTGCTGCAACAGAAGCGCCGCACCACGAGCGCAGCCAACGACTACCAGCTGCGCACCAAGCTCATGAAGTGGGCACTGGGCCGCGGATTCACCATGGATGTCATCAGCCAGTGCCTCAGCACCGATGACATGCATCAGCCCGACCTCAACGACGATGCTGACGAGTTTCTGGACACGGATTTTTGACCTCGCCGCGCCACGACTGTGCCCCATTTGCAGGCAGCGGCTGGCTCCGAGCGAGAGCACGCTGTGCGCCGCCTGCCACATGGAGATGCCTCTGACCCACTACGAAGAGCAGCCCTATGACAATCAGATGGCTCAGCGCTTCTGGAGCCTTGTGCCCATTGAGCGTGCCGCGGCACTCGTTTTCTACCCCCCCCAATCGGCTATAGCCCGGCTCATCTACGACATGAAATACTTTGACCGGCCAGACATCGGCTATCATCTGGGCCGCATCATGGCCCGACAGTTTGCCACCCACGACTTCTTCCTGGGCGTCGATGCTATCGTACCTACGCCCTTGACGCGCAAGCGACAGTGGCATCGCGGCTACAACCAGAGCCTCATGATAGCCCGTGGCATAGCCAGTTCGACGGGACTGCCAGTATATAACAAGGTGGTGAGACGCATCAGATTCGACGCCAGCCAGACGGCACTCAACACCAAGCAGCGCATGGAAAACACCGAGGGCGTGTTCCAGCTGGTGCGCCCCGACCGCGTGGCGGGTCGCCATTTGCTGCTCGTCGATGACATTATGACCACTGGCGCCACTCTGCTGTCGTTGGCAGGTGAGCTGCAGAAGGCCACCGACGTGCGCTTCAGCATAGCCACGCTCGGCTATACCAAGTCGTAGGCCGAAAAACAACAGAACGACAATGAAGATAGTGATTGCGATAGACTCGTTCAAAGGATGCCTCAGCTCGGCTGAAGCCAACCAGGCAGCTGCCGACGGTGTGCGACAGGCGCGGGCCGATGCCGACGTCAGGCAAGTGGTGGTGAGCGACGGTGGCGAGGGCTTTGCTGCAGCATTCCATGCAGCCATCGGTGGCAAGCTGATAGAGGTGGCCACACGCGACCCGCTGATGCGACACATCATGGCGAGCTATCTGCTGAAGGACAATTTGGCCGTAGTTGAGATGGCACAGGCCAGCGGACTGGCGTTGCTGGCTGACAACGAGCGCAACCCGCTGGTGGCCACCAGCTACGGAACGGGACTGCTGATAGCCGATGCCGTACGGCGTGGCGCTCGCCACGTCATTGTGGGCCTGGGAGGCAGCGGCACAAGCGATGCAGGCCGAGGAATGCTGCGCTCACTCATAGACTGCTTTGCACCGAATGGACGGTGGGACGACATCGACGCGCTCAAGGGGGTGCAGTTCACTATTGCCTCCGACGTGCAGAACCCGCTCTGTGGCGAGCAGGGCGCCGCTCACGTTTTTGGCCCGCAGAAGGGCGCCACACCCACCATGGTGGCACAACTCGATGCGCGCGACCGCCGTTTCGCCGAAGTCTCTGCCCGCCACTTCGGTTTCGACCGCTCGCAGATGGCAGGGGCTGGTGCCGCTGGAGGCGTAGGCTATGCCCTGCTGCAATATCTCGATGCCCACTGCATGGCAGGCATCGACCTGCTGTTAGACGCGCTCCGCTTCGACGCCATGGTGGCTGATGCAGACTATGTGCTTACGGGCGAAGGCTCGGCCGACCGCCAGACGCTCATGGGCAAGCTGCCAATGGGTATACTACTCCATGCACGACAAAAGCCCGTGGTGCTCATTGCGGGGCGCATAGCCGACCGCGACGCCCTGCTACAGGCAGGCTTTGCTCACGTCGCATGCATCAATCCACCCGACACGCCACTAAGCGAGGCCCTGCGCCCCGAAATGGCACGGCAGAACATACGGCAAACCGTCTGTGCCTTGCTCACACAACTCGTATAAGTTGAGTTCGTGACGTTCTGACTGGCAGTTTGTTGCCTTCGGACTGACAGTCCGAAGCTTTAAAACTGATCTCGGACTACAAGAACTGTTTCGTCTTAGTCGGTTTGACAGAAATTACTATAATTATGGTCATTCAAGTTTCGCATGTTTATTTACCATTTTAAGTAACAAAGTAGATGAACACAAATATCTTATATAAAACTATTGGTGTCCGGGGAAGATGGCCTGAAAGGCCATCGAGCCACCAGCCCAGGGCATCGCCCTGGGTAAACATGGTTGGGGAGAAACGCCCTGGAAGGGCAAAAGCCTTATTATCAATGCTTTTGCCCTTCCAGGGCGAAATTGCATTCGCATGTCATACCCAGGGCGTTGCCCTGGGCTGACAGCTTATTGGCCTTTCAGGCCGTACAAGCCCATCTAACTGTTTGATGCTCAATAAGCCTGTGCTAAAAGGATCTGCGAGTAATGCTGTGATTATTCCCCGGACACCAATAATATAAAACTACGAATTTTACGAGATTTGTCGAAGACCCACGAGGAACGCAGTAATTAAACGAATTCTTCCTCATGCGCAGCAATTCGTATAATTCGAAAAATTCGTAGTCTTAAAAAAGAATATCATTTGTATAAACTAAAATTGAGCAGTTTCTTAATTGAAATTATCTTATATGATTTATATTGAACACAGAGACACAGAGGCACAGAGTTTTGTTTACTCCACATAGCTACCCAGCGGGTTGTCTGCCTTTGCCGAAGCCTCTGCGTTGAGCAGTATGCCCAGCTGCACGCCGCCCTTCAGGCAAATCTCGTCGGCCAGTGGCCTGGAGAAAGTGGCGCCTATCAGCGGTTTGTGTAGGTGGCGCCCACCTCATTGTCTATAGAAATCTCTCTACAAAATCATTCCAAGAATACCTTTTCATTTCACCTGATTCTTTTTTCAAGACAAACAAATCATTTCCTTTTACACAAAAAAAGACCCCATCCATTTCTCTTTGAAAGAAAGCATAATCAATATCACGATTCATATACAAATGAGCAAGGGCCTCGAACTCTATCAATTCGCCTCGCATGCTGATAACCGACTTCGGCAAAAAATGTAATGTACATCATATATTCCTAACAAATTACCTATAGAATCAGCAATCAGAGTTATATCATACGAAAAAATTGAAGGCAATTTCCATGAAGAAAGTTCGTCTCTAAAATGAAGTCTAAACAGAATACTAGAAAATATATCAGACTCGTCATTATAATAATCATTCTTTTGTGGGAAAGGTCCGACATAAAGAAGGTCAGGAATGACGTGCAAACTTAGTCCTTTAAGATGGGACAAATTCTTGTCTTTTTTAACTTTCTTCCATACCTTCTTTTCCCGCTTGTCTATTTGCTCTCGCAAACGATCAGGGCTACTTGCATACATTTTGGAACGGCCTTGGCTTAATAGGGATTGTCCATAGGAACAGTTTAACATGCATAACAAGATGCAAATGAGATATATTCCTTTTTTCATATTTCTTTTTTTGCAAAATTAAGCATAATAAATTAAATGCGCAAGCAATTTAATGAAAATTTGGTAAAAGGAAGGGCGAGCCCTTCCTTTTCTCAGGCATCGTGGGAGGCGCACCAAGTCGTCCTGTGCCTGCATGCTAAGTGCCGCCAGCAGAGTGGCGGCCATCATAATGATTCTTCTCATAGCGGTATTGTCCTTTATTCTTTTACTGCTATTATTATAGACAGGCTATTGTATATCTTCTTTTTTCAGGATTATGACTCATTGATTGTTTCTGTTTAAATCCCTGGTTCTTACCTTAATGGTAAAGTCCATGTTGTTCAAGTCCTCATACGAGTAACTGTAGATTGTATCGTAAGCACGACTAGCAATAACGCGTTCCAAGGATAGTCTGTTCACTTTTGAAGCTCTCACAACAAACGCTGCGAATCCAAAAACTCCAATTCGCTTTTCCAACACTCTGGGTCGCTTTTGCTTGCGGAAGGTGCTAATGTGTCCATTGCTTATGAAGATGATGTCACTTTCTGAGTTTTATACCTCAAGCATAGTGTTTTTTTATCTCATCAGGGATATTCATCTTGGCCATTTCTTCTTTATCCATAGCATACCAATCCCTGTAGTTTTGTATTTCTGGAATGTTAGTTTTGTAACCAAAAACTTCATAGTCTACCCGTGTATTCTCATAATCACACCAACGTCCCCAGTTTCCACTATCACCAAAAACGAGATAATTGTTGTGAAACATATTGAATACCACATCGGAAACAAAACCGCCATCTGACAATTCTTCCCAACTTATATCTACCGGTATCTTTAATTGGAAAGCTGCATCTGCATGCTCCTCGCATTCTTCATCTTCAATTATATAGAAATACTTTTCGCCCATTATTTTTGCAATGTTCTGAATAAAGAAGAAGTTTTCGTTCCAAAAGAGTGGCGAGGAGATGTATGAAAAAAGTGTCACATCATCATTGAAAATTTTGGCGCAGTTCAATTCTTCCGTGGATGGCCACATTGTGACAACTATCCGAATATAGTACACAGACGATACAGATTTCATAAAAAAGTAGTACCTTTGCACCCATGGAAACAAATAGTGAACTGCAACGATACACCATGCTGGCGAGTTTCTTCCTTCCCGAAGGCATTCTCGACTGGTTCGATGTCGTACGCATGGAAGAGACAGACAATGATAAGCCAGCCCATGAACTGGATGTACTTTACCCCAAGGTCCTGCACATCTACCTTGACGAGCGTGACAACCGCCAAGGCGAGGAGCTTGGCTTCATAGCTAATGGCTTTACAGAGGAAAGTGTCATCCACGACTATCCGGCCCGCAGCCGCAAGATGGTCTTGCATGTGCGCCGTCGCCGATATCTCGATGCCGACGGTCACAACATCGTCCTGTGCAACTATCCTCTGGCTGCAGAGGGAACCCGACTGTCCGTAGAGTTTGGGGCTTTTTTTAAAGACTGTCCTGGATAGCTTCCCCGTCACCTGCTCCTCCGTTGCCCGCTTCTTCCACATCAAGGGCAGTACGCTGGAACGCAATTACAAGCTAAGCCTGAGCGGTTTCGGGCAGTGGGACCAGAAGGAGCATGCCGCAGACTGGGTGCTGTTGGCGAAGAACCTCGGCGAGTACGACTCGATAGACGAGACGACGATAGGCGACGATGTCTA
>ERZ842401.211-NODE-211-length-79734-cov-10.907542_pt1 | contig 79734 bp, 90 predicted proteins | sample MGYA00521270_ERZ842401 | MGnify/ENA primary metagenome ERZ842401 (study PRJEB31892, sample SAMEA3878208) | bioreactor metagenome | biome: Moose rumen | place: Sweden | collected 2011-10 | study: EMG produced TPA metagenomics assembly of the PRJEB12797 data set...
GACCCACGACATCAACCTTGGCAAGGTTGCGCTCTACCCCTGAGCTATACCCGCATCACGACAACGTCACATTTAATATCACATAATTTTTATTTTGCAAGCACTATTTTTATTTTTTTTATATTTTTACTCTTCTCTGCGCTATCTGGCCGCAACTATAAGCACAATTACTGATACCAACATCAAAAAAGCCCATTTCTTTTCCATCTTCATACACATTTTTTTGCAATGTATAAAAGGCACATAACGATTAAACACTATCACCCATAGTAAAGAAACCTGAACCAACGCCGAAACATACGACGGATTATCGGTATAAAACATCGCCATATTACGGCATACCATAGAGGCCGGCATAAAAATAAATATCCACCCTTTTTGCAAATTTGCTTCGCGATACAATTCTTTGAAATTACCTTCACGCCTTATATACACAAAAATATGTATAATCCCTACCACTAAACTCGAAACAAAAATTCGCCAAAAACACAAGCCCCACAAAGAATTTTCAGCATAATTCATTATTGTCTTATTAAAGATTGCAATAAACGAACCCAAAATCATCACCGGCAACAATGTCAAAAAAGCTTCTTTAGTTATTTTTACTCGTCGATATTTGGACAGCGCACAAACAATTCCACAAAGTGCTCCTATAATAAATAAACTTCTTACTGGTGATTTTGCGTATTGCAAAATAATCATCGGCTCAATAAAACACCAAATCAAGAAGGTAAACCCGACATTCATCGGCATAATTGAACAAACTGTTTCCGCCCCGTATTTGCGATTCGACTTAAAACTTTTCAAATCATTATGCGCGGTTATAATCCCCTGCAAAATAGCAATCGCGTAAAACTGCCACGCACTGACAATATCATAAAAAAACAAAAAAGGAACAGCTGATAATGCCACCAATCCCCCACGATAAATCATAAATACCGATGGTTTTAGCTTAACATTTTGATTACAAATATAATAAATGGCATTAACCAAACTCGCTAAAACAGCAAATATAATCCACATATCAAATCCCTGCCAACATTTCCAGATCAAGTCCGCTTATCACTGTATCTGCCGACATAAACATCCAGCCCAAACAAACCAATGTTGCAAGTCGCAAAAACCATATTACCATCTGATTTCCGCTAAACACATTATCATCGGCACTGCGGTTTACAAATACTATCTCTAAAGTAGCCCAAAGTGCCACAAACAACAACGGAATATACATCATCCACGGAGACGTAATTGTCAACACCAGCTGGGTTATTCCTCGTCTCCAATATCCGGCATAAAAATTATGTATCCCCAAACATCCCAAAAAAAATGCTAATACTATATATATTACGCCGTTATGAGTGTTTCCCAGATATTTGTAATACATTTTTCTTTCCTAACACATACAAAAAATCCCTTTTGACAAGGAACTTTGTTCATTGGCGCGCCCGGCGGGATTACTCCGCTAAACACTCCGTTCACTGCGCTCGTTCGTTAAAACTCACCGACACCCTCCCATGTGCCTCTCGCTTGTAGTCGAACTCACTGCTGTGAGCTCAAATCCCTCTGCTTGTATCTTTCCCTTTGTATACAAAAAAATCCCTCTTGGCAAGGGACTTTGTTCATTGGCGCGCCCGGCGGGATTCGAACTCACAACCTTCTGATCCGTAGTCAGATGCTCTATCCAATTGAGCTACGGGCGCATACCATTGACAAGGGTGTTAATAAAACAATCCGAATAAAAAATCAAGAACTATTTTAAATTTTTTTTATTTACCAATAATTCACTCTTTAACTGCTATACTTAGAGCAAAATTTGTTTTACCTTTGCTGTTTTTGTAAAAAAAAACTTTACAAAATAAACCAATAGTGTAAAACCAGTATTGTTGGTATTTTTTTCAAGGTGCAGTATAAATGATTAAATTATCTAAATTATCTTATCTTGCATTGCTTGTTGCTATAACAGGCTGCACGTATTCCCACGACGCTATTTTCCCGTCGTTGTTTGGTTCTGATGTTCAAGAGGCAGGTGTCAACGAACAAGATGCTTCTGCAGCCGGTATTATCTTAGGCACTACTGATTTCAAACCGGTTAATGTGTCTAAAGTCAGCAATACCGGAACATTTGTCGGGCAAAAAGTGTTGACTTTCCGCAATGAACTGAGCCAATTACAAACTTCGATTAAAAACAACAATGAACAGTTGCAGAAGATTCGTAAATCAGTTGTTTCTAATGCTTTGCAATATCACAAGACTGTAGGTATGGTTGAAGCTAAATTGCAAGTCGGCACAACTCCTGGCAACCCACGTATGTACGATTTACTCAGCTCAGCACAGAATAATATTCAAACTATGAGTTCCAACTTAGTTTCGCTCAACCAGTTGGCAGCCTCTATTTCCGCAGATACGGCTAACACCGATTATTTATCTGAAGCGATTCGCTCGGCTTATACCATTTCCGGCGCGGTTGATGAAGACCACGCTCATTTACGCACATTGGAAAATGAAGCTAATCAAACTTCTGTATTAATGCATTCTTTGCTCAATGAAGTTAACGGCGATGTTGCCCGTCAACAACAATATATAGATACGGCAAACAATAACTTGTCGTCATTAAACAGCGCCGTAAAAATAGGCAGTTTCGGCGTTACCAATCCGTCTTTAAGCAGCCGTAGCGCTACCCTTGCCCGTGGTCCGATATTGGCCGGTGCTTCGCAAAACGCTTTGATGGCAAATGCTTCGGCGCGTCCTTTGTTTACGGTTAACTTTGCCGACAGCAATGTTAAATATCAGGACGGACTTAAACAAGCCGTAAGTAATGCCGTGGCTAAAAAAAGCAATGCCTCCTTTGATGTGGTAGCCGTTAATCCACTTAAAGGTCAGACCGCACAAAATTATGCCTCACAAATTTTTCAAGAAATTATTGCTCTGGGGGTAAGCGCTGATAAAGTGAATATTACCTCACGTACCGACACTGCGGCTACGGCTCCGCAGGTAATGGTTTTTGTGCGATAGTTTAATTCGATTTTTCCAGCTCCGTTTTACCAAACGGAGCTTTTTTTATATTTTAATCCACCAACGCAACTTCTTTTTAACTAATCAAGCTTATAATAACGGCGATTGTTAGGAGAATTGTCGTGGTTAAAAAAAATATTCGCAAAAAAACGCCCCGCCGCAAACGTAAGAACGGATTCCTTATCCGTCATCCCAAATTAAAGTTCTTTTTATGGCGCGGGAGCCTTGCTTTTATTCTATTGTTCGCCTATATTGCTTGGTGTGCTTTAACCATACCCGACATTAATCAAGCTATCAACCGAACACGCTCTCCCTCAATCACGATTATCGCTTCCAATGGTAATGAAATTAATTCTTTTGGTACGGTATATTCGCAAATCGTGCGAGCTGATAACTTACCCAAACACATTACCGATGCCATCATCTATACCGAAGATCATCGTTTTTATCAGCACCACGGCTTTGATATAATTTCTTTTACCCGCGCCCTATTATCTAATTTTTTTGCCGGACGCTATGCGCAGGGCGGCTCAACCATCACCCAACAAGTTGCCAAGAATCTCTTTTTAACCAACCAAAAAACCATCTCGCGCAAAGTACAAGAGTTATTGTTGGCTTTTTGGCTGGAACATAAATTTACCAAAGAACAGATTCTCTCATTATATCTCAATCGCGTTTATTTCGGCAACGGCGCTTACGGCATCGAAGCAGCAGCCAACAAATACTTCCAAAAAACCTCTTCCGATTTGAACTTACTTGAGGGAGCTGTTTTAGCCGGTATGCTTAAAGCCCCGTCGCGCTACAATCCTATTAATTCAAAAGTCAAAGCAATTGAACGCGCCAAAGTAGTTTTGAGCATTATGCGCGCCAACAATTTATTAAATGATAAAAGTTATCAATTAGCCTTAAAACAACCTCTGGGACAACAAAAACCGGCTAAAGTTAAATTTGGAGCTTATTTTGCTGATTACGCCTATGGCGAAACACTTGATATTATCGGGCAACCCGATAATGACATTTACGTAATGACAACTCTGGACCAAGATTTACAGGAAAAAGCCTCCGAAATCTTACAAAAAAATCTTGCCGATGCGCCAAAATCTCACGCTACTCAAGGAGCCGTTATCATTATGGATAAACAAGGCGCCATCAAAGCTATGGTCGGGGGGAAATCTTATCGGCAAAGTCAATTTAACCGTGCCACCCAAGCTCTAAGACAAGCCGGTTCTTCTTTCAAAATGTTTGTTTATTTAACCGCCGCTATGCAAGGTATGACCGCTAAAGACACCATTCTCGATTCGCCGATTAATCTTAAAGGTTGGAAGCCGGAAAATCACGATAAAAAAACTTACGGCGAAGTCACTTTGCGTTATGCCTTTGCCCAATCATTAAATTTAGCTGCTGTTAATTTGGCACAAAAAGTCGGCGTCGGCAACATTATCAAAACTGCCAAAAAATTAGGCATATCCACGCCGATAAATCACGACTTATCAATTGCTTTGGGCAGCTCTGCCGTCAAACTCATTGATATGGCAACCGCTTATGCCGTAATTGCCAATGACGGATTCGCTGTTTGGCCGCATACGATTGAAGAAATTTACACCCTTGACGGTTATCAGCTTTATCAACGCGATTCGCGTTCTCCCAATCGCATAATTGATGAAACCGCAGTCATAACTATGAAAAAACTGATGCGTGAAGTTTTCAAAACCGGCACCGGACGTTTTGCTAAAATCAATCGTGAAACTTTCGGCAAAACCGGTACTTCTCAAGATAATCGTGATGCTTGGTTTATCGGTTTTGATGACAATTTAATTACTGCCGTTTGGGTTGGTAATGATGACAATTCGCCGATGAATAATGTTTACGGTTCCGGTCTGCCGGCTAAAATTTGGCAACAAATTATGCGTTAAACATTTTGTTGTTGCAAAGGTTATCACTCCTTAAATATTAATACAAATAAAACTTTACCTCTTGATTTTTACGGGTAAACGACTAGTATTTTTCTCTGTAAGGAGCATAAAGTGATTGATATTCAACAAGGTCTGTCTAATCTCAAATCTCATATTAAAATAGCCCCGTCAAATCCCGGTGTTTATCGTATGATTGATGAAAAAGGGGATGTGTTGTACGTCGGCAAAGCCAAAAACATCAAAAAACGCATTATTGCTTATTCTCACCTAAACAAATTACCCTATCGTTTGCAACAAATGGTTGCACAAATTGATCATATGGAATTTATTGTGGTAGAAAACGAGTCACGCGCCTTATTGGTAGAAAATGAGCTGATTAAAAAATATAAACCGCGTTACAATATATTACTCAAAGATGATAAAACTTTTCCCTATTTGATGATTGATATTGAATCCGAATTTCCCAGACTTTCGAAATATCGCGGCGGACGTAAAGGTAAAAACAAATATTTTGGTCCTTTTGCCTCGGTTTTAGCAGTCAATGAAGTCTTAAGCACTCTGCAAAAGGGGTTTTTGTTGCGTTCCTGTCGCGATGCAGTTTTTGCCAATCGTCAAAGGCCTTGTCTGATGTATCAAATTAAAAGATGTTCGGCACCTTGTATCAAAGCAATCAGCAAAGAGGATTATCGTCGATTGGTAGAAAAAGCGATTGCTTTTTTAGAGGGTGATGACGACAGCCTACAACAAAATCTTTACCAAGAAATGGAAAAAGCCAGTGCCGAGCTTGATTTTGAAAAAGCTTTAGTATTACGGGATAGAATTCGCGCTTTGAGTAATATCCAAGCCAAACAAAATGTAGAATATTCAGACATAAAATCCGCTGATGTGATTGCCGTCGCCCAAGAGGGTAATTTGACGGCAGTAGAAATATTTTTTATTCGCGCGGGGCAAAATTGCGGTAACGCGGTCTATTTTCCGGTTCAAGCTCAAGATGCGGATACTAGTGAAGTCGCTGAGGCTTTTATGGGAGAATTTTATCACGACCACGCGATTCCAAAAGAAATTATCACGCATAGCGAAATTGATGATGACTGGTGGAGCAAAGCGCTTGCAACTAAAATTACATACCCCAAGGCCGGAGGAAAATTAAAACTTGCTAAATTTGCTTATGATAATGCGCTTGATGCCATTCGGCGCAAAGTTGCGCTTGAAGCTTCTCTGCAAAACAACTTGGAAGATTTTCGCGCGAAATTCGGACTTAAAGAAATTCCTCGCCGTATTGAAGTTTATGATAACTCTCACAATCAGGGAAGTTATGCTATCGGTGCGATGATTGTAGCTACGCCTAAAGGATTTGATAAAAAAAATTATCGCACTTTCGATATTAAATATACCGCTGAAACGCGCGATGATTTCGCAATGATGAAAGAAGTTTTAAGACGTCGCTTTGAACGTATGACCGAAGAAAATCGCCCCGATGTTATTTTACTTGACGGCGGCAGAGGGCAACTCAATGCCGTCTATGAGGCCCTGAAAGATTACGATTTAAGTAAAATCTTAATTGTCGGCATATCCAAAGGTGAGGACCGCAACGCCGGAAAGGAATTTTACCATATTAAAGACAAGGCAAGTTTTGCTTTGGAATATCGCTCTCCATTAGCTTTTTACCTGCAAAATTTACGCGATGAAGCTCACCGGTTTGCTATCGGTACCCATCGTAAAAAACGTGCCAAATCAATGAATAAATCTACATTAGATGATATTGAGGGAATAGGCGGTAAACGCAAGCACGAATTGCTGAAATATTTCGGCTCGGCCAAAGATGTTGCCGATGCTACCGTCCAAGACTTGCAAAAAATTGCGGGAATAAGCAAAAAAACAGCGGAAAAAATATATAATTACTTCCATAATTAGTTATTATATTTTAGTATGTTAGTTATGAACTTTTTTTAAGGATTAATGAGATGTACAATATTCCTAATTTATTGACGTTATCGCGGATTGTGGTTATTCCGATGATTTTTTTATCATTATATGTTCAAAGTCAAGTCTGGGCTTTTGTAGCGGCAGTTTTATTTATTATTGCATCGATAACTGACTATTTTGACGGCTATCTGGCAAGAGCGCGCGGTGAAACTTCCGCTTTGGGACGTTTAATGGACCCGATTGCCGATAAGTTGCTGGTAACTTCGGCCTTGGTAGTACTGTTAGCAAAACCTGATATGGTTGTCAGTCGCTTGAGTTTCATTCCGGTTGTAGTAATATTATGCCGTGAAATTTTGGTTTCGGGATTACGGGAATTTTTACGCGAGGTAAATGTCGGACTGCCGGTAAGTCGCTTAGCTAAATGGAAAACCGGATTTCAAATGACCGCTTTATCGATGATGTTGCTCAAAGGTTTTTGGTATTGGGGCGGCATTGGTGAGATTTTGCTTTGGGTGGCCGGAGTTTTAACCTTTATCACCGGTTATCAATATTTTCAAAAAAGTTTGGATTATATTTGCGAAACCGAAAAATGTGCTAAGGTTCCGCCGATGCCTAAAATCATTACCGATTTAAAGATAAAAAGCATTACTCCGCAAACCAGTAAAGTAGCGGTCAAAGTTACCCGGCCACGGAAAACGGTCGTTGCTGGAAAGACAGCAACTAAGAAAACTGCTAAACGTTCAAACACCAAAACCTCTAAAAACAATCGTAAACCCAAATAACGACGCAGGAAAATATGAGCGGAGCCGAACAGCACATTTTAATAGTTGATGATGATACGAGATTACGCGGACTTTTACAGCGTTTTTTGCGTGAACACAACTATTTTGTATCCGGAGCCAAGGATGCCGATGAAGCCCGCGAATTGATGAAGCACTATCGTTTTAACTTACTGATTGTTGATGTGATGATGCCTAAAGAAACCGGTTTCGAGTTTCTGGCCAAATTACGTCAGGAGAGTGTGATACCGGTAATTATGCTCACGGCGATGGGCGGAATTGATGACCGTATAGCAGGTTTGGAACAAGGTGCCGACGATTACATTGCCAAACCGTTTGATACCAAAGAACTGCTTTTACGTATCGGTAATATTTTAAGAAGAGTTGACAGCGGGAAAGAACAAAAAACACAGTTAAATTTAGGAATTTGCATCTTTGATATGCAAAGCAAAGAATTGCGTTCCAAACAAGAGGGAATAATGCACCTCACCGCAGTGGAACAAAATCTGCTGTCGATTATGGGCAAGAAATGCGGGCAGGTTTTTTCACGCGAAAAATTATCGGAATTACTGGGCGTAGGGCAGTCACCACGTTCGATTGACGTACAAATTACCCGATTACGTAAAAAGATTGAACGCGATTCCAAAAATCCGCGCTACTTACAAACCGTGCGTGGTAAAGGATATATGTTGCTTTCGGATTAACAAAAGGTTATTGGGAATATTGCAATGCACTTGAGTTTACCGACGAGTTGGGAAGAAAAACTGAGTTATTGGCGCTATAAATTACTGCCGAGAACATTATTTTTTCGCACTATGATGCTGATATTTATGCCGCTTATCGGGGTGCAAATCGTTTCGGTAGTAGTATTTTTTGACAGCAGCTGGAGTCGTATGGGACGACGTTTAGCTGATAATGTAGTGGAAAATATTAACGTCATTATGACACTCTATGCAGAAAACCGTGATACTGACGATTTAATTAATCTGGCTGATACTAAAATGCAAATCGAATTTACCGTTTTGCCCGCCGCTACCATCAAACCGCGAAATTACATAAACGAAACCAATAAAATAGTAGTCGATTACCTGCAAGATGCCATTTCACACAATTTCGAGAATATGCAATATCGGATTTTTAACAACCGCTCTTCGCACTTCAGAGATTTGGTAATTTGGCTTGAAGATGGCGATAGAATTTACAGTTTTGCTATGTCGCGTAAAAAAATATTTTCCTCATCAATTTTTATGTTTGTAGTATGGATGGTTGCCACCTCGGTATGCTTATTGATTGTATCAATGTTATTTTTAAGAATACAAGTCCGCTCCATTGCCGAATTGGCGCGCACCGCCGAAAATTTCGGTAAAGGCATTTATGATGACGGATTTAAGCCCTATGGCTCATCGGAGGTTCGCAAAGCCGGTTTAGCTTTCATCAAGATGAAAGAACGTATTTTGCGTTCAATTATGGAACGCACCCAAATGCTGGCAGGCATCTCGCACGATTTACGCACTCCGTTAACCAGAATGAAGCTGGCCGCGGCGATGATGCCTGACAATCAAGACAAACAAGATTTCTTAAGCGATATTGATGAAATGGCTAAAATGTTAAACGGCTATTTATCATTTGTTCGCGGCGAAGGTGATGAAACGGCTCAAGAAATTGATATTAAAGCCCTAGTGCAAAATCTCTGTGCCCGATTTAAAATTGAACATAAAAAATTAAAATTTCGCTCGAATGTCAAAGAAAAAAACGTTATAATCAAAGAACAAGCTTTACGACGGGCACTCAGCAATGTAATTGCCAATGCCTGCCGTTATGGTAAAAAAGTGGAAATTACTTTGGATGTCGCTGATAAAAAAATAAACATTTTTGTTGATGATGACGGACCGGGAATCCCGCAAAACAAACACGAAGACGTTTTCAGAGCTTTTTATCGCTTGGAAGAATCTCGCAACAAAGAAACCGGCGGCGTGGGCTTAGGTTTAGCCATCACCAAAGATATTATTGCCTCGCACGGCGGAAAAATTTTGCTGAGCGACAGCAAACTGGGTGGATTAAGAGTAACTATAGAATTACCGATATAATATAAAGGAATAAATTAATGACCGATATTAAAGACGAAACCTCTCTTGATAATAGCGACATCATCAACGATTTTAATTTTGATGAAACAAATGTAGGTATTAACGATAGTGACATATCTGATATACTTGATGTTGAAGCTCCTGCAAACAACTCCACCGCTCCGACAATTTCTCAAGATACTGTTTTGGAAGTTCCGTCCGGCGTTGTTCCTTCAAACAATTTGCCGTTTTTGAAATGGTATGACAACACCAAAAATTACAAAACTTATAATATTGATAAAAATTTCTCCAGCAACACCTTCAACGGTAGTGATGAATGCGATACTATTCATATTAATGTCGGCTTTAATACATACGGATGGTTAATTACTTTTGCCAATGGTATGATTATGAGTTTACCCGATGTAAAAGAATATCAGATTCGCCAAGGATGTCTGCCTTTTAGCGACGGTCGTATAACTTATGCTGACAGTGTGCTAGATTTTAACCATATCAAACGCATTGTAATATATGAAAGCATTAAATATTTTTCTTATGGAGCTTAAATTATGGCTGACAAAGTCGTATTGACGGAGATTAAACCGCAAGATGACGGTATACGTCTTAATCGCTGGTTCCTTAAATATTATCCTCACCTTCCTTTAAGTAGATTACATAAATTACTGCGCACCAAACAAATTAAGGTCGATGGTCAAAAAGTTGATATTTCCGTTAAATTACAACAAGGGCAATTGGTACGAATTCCGCCGCTGAATGATGAATTGGCGACAAATGCTAAAACGACAATTAATGATAAAAATAAAAAGTTTATTTTGTCATTAGTAATTTATAAAGACGATAACATCATTGTCATAAATAAGCCTTCGGGATTAGCGGTTCAGGGGGGAACAAATACCAAGTTTCATATTGATGCATTATTGCCGGCTTTACAATTTGAAAAAGATGAAACTCCGAAATTAGTGCATCGCATTGATAAAGACACCTCGGGAATTTTGGTTTTGGCGCGGGATAGAAAAAATGCCGATATTTTAACTAAGGCCTTCAAAGAACATAATTTACAAAAAACTTATTTGGCTATTGTTAAAGGAAATTTACCGCAAGAGCAAATGATGATTAAGGCGCCGTTGCTTAAAATTGGTGAAAAAACGGTGGTTTCCGCAGATGGGCAGAAGGCTGTAAGTTCAGTCAAAGTTTTGGACACCGTGAGTAAAAAATTCAGTCTTGTAGAATTGGAACCCTTGAGCGGTCGCACTCATCAACTGCGGGCTCATATGCTGCACATAGGCAGTCCGATATTAGGCGATGATAAATATTATGAAGGCAAACGCGAACATTTAACAGAAATCGCAAATAAATTATATTTACACGCATACAAAATAGATTTATCAAATATATATAAAGGTGTGACGATTACGGCCGAATTACCGGAGTATTTTCAAGAAGCATTGGATTTTTTGGGATTGGACACAAAGAAATAAAACATAAGGAGTTATAATAATGGTTAAAAAAACAGCATCTGTAGTAGCGTCGTTGATTATTATTTTAGCAATCGGCGGTTTTATATTTGTGCGCAATTTTGATTTAAATCGTTATAAGAACTACATTGAAGATATTGTCTATCAAAACACCGGACGCAAATTAGCTTTAAATGGCGACGCTAAGATAGGTTTGTCATTAATCCCAACGCTGGTAATTAATGATGTCACTTTTGCCAATCCGGAAGGTGCGGAAAATCCTTATATGGCCAAATTAGAAAAATTAGAGGTTAAATTTTCTCTGAGTGCTTTATTGCATCGACAAATTAACATTCAAAAGTTTGTATTAATTAAACCGGAAATTTACTTAGAAACATTAAAAAGCGGCAAAAGCAGTTGGGATTTTAACTTGCCGCAAAATAATAACGCTTCTGAAACTATTCCAAATACCGCTACAAAAGACGTTAAAGTTAATCCGGCATCAACTTTAGCCGTCGGTTTAATCGCCAAAGAAGTAAAATTAGAAGATGGTAACCTCGTTTATTATGATGCTAAAAGCGGCAATAAAATTCAATTGGTATTAAATAAAGTTGAACTGGAAGCCGAAGGCGGCGATGCCCCGATGAAATTGAATATTGATGCAATTTACGATAACAAACCAATAACCGCTGAATTAAAAATGTCGAATATTGAAAAAATATTAAACAGCGGCAATATTGATTTTGAAGGTGTGATTAATGCCTTAAAAATAAGAACCGTTTTCAACGGTTCCGCCAGCGACGTAATGGGTAATGTAAAATACAGCATCGAAGCTGACGTGCATAATCCGGTGGGCAATTTGGGTACGCCGGAAACCAGCCTTTTATCACGGATAGACGGAGATATTAACCAAGCAGACATAAATATTCGTAGTTTAAATGTGGCAACAAATCTGGTTACCGGAACGGTTAAGGCGGATTGGAGCAAAACCAAACCTTATATGGTTGCCGACCTAAAAAGCGATATATTTAATGTCAAATCCTTAAATAAAAATTCGATGTTATCGAATTTACAGTTTGAATTAATCAGTTCAGCACAAGCCCTCACTACTGTGCCGGACGATAAAATTCCTTATCAATATTTGAATTTACTGAACGGTGTATTTAACATTAAAATCGGCAAATTAATCTTACCGGATGATGTGGTTTTGCAGGACGTTTTGCTTGGCGCTAAACTCAATGGCGGTATATTGAACATCAACAAATTAGATGCTTCCGTTTATGGCGGCAGAGTAACCACCAGCGGTGTTATAAATGCAACCAAACAATCAATATCAGCAAAAATTGACGCTTCGCAAATCAAATTCATTAATTTGTATAATATATTGGTTGATGATGATGATTTTTCGGTTTCAAGCGGCGGAATATTAGACGTTACGGCTGATTTAAACACAAACGGCTCGACCTATCGCAAATGCTCGGAAAATTTATCCGGACAGTTTACGGCTTTGGTAGGTAAAACCGTTGCTAAAACCGGACAAATTGATTGGTTGATCGATGGCATACTGGCGGAATTATTTAAAATGTTGAATATTGATACCAGCAAACATAATGAATTAGCCGTTGAGTGTGCGGTAGTTAATACTCAAATTAAAGGCGGAAAAGCTGAATTTAGCAAGGGTATAGTGTTTAATTCGGATAAGTTGCAAATAGTTGGCAGCGGTAATATTAATTTGGTTAACGATAAAATTGATTTCACAATCAGTCCGACTTTAAATAAACTTTCCAGCGGCAATTTAACTCAAGCTTTAGCTTCATTTGTACGTTTGGGCGGAAAATTACAAGATCCCTCTCTAAAATTAGATAAAACCTCGGCGGTTTCAACCGTGGTGGGCACAATTGCTACTAACGGGTTATATTTGGGTGGTGAAGTCTTTTTAGGCAGCGATGACAATTTATGTTATAACGCCTTGCAGGGAACTAAATATGTATCCCTTTATCCTAAAAAAGAAAGTACAATGAATAATGCTAAAGAAACTTATCAGGATGTGGCGGAACAAGCGCGCGATGCCGCTAAAGAAATCGGCGATGCCGCCAAAGATTTATGGAAATCGCTGAAAAGCAATTTGAAAGGCAAATAATTGAAAATTGAAGAACTAAAACAAGCAGTTGATGAGTTGGATAAAAACAAAGCGGCAATGACGGCACAGTTGGATAAATTTGCGCCAACCGATTTGTTGTTTTTTTTCAGCGACAAACCGGAGTTATATTGTATTCAACAGCAAAAGTGGCAACCGATTTTGGATTGGGCAAAAGATATTTTGCAGACTGAATTGGTGGTCACCAATAGTTTGAGCGTGCCGAAAAATGATGATTTACCTGATGCCTTACATAATATGGCAAAAAAGATAAGTAGTAAGGAATTTTGCGCTTGGTATGCTGCGGCTTTGAATATGCGCTCAGTGATTTTGGGATTGGCTTTGGTAATGGGCAAAATTACGGCAATGCAGGCCGCAGAATTGGCTGCATTGGAAGAACTCTGGCAAAATGAAAAATGGGGCGAAGATGAATTAGAATTACAAAAGCGCCAAGCAAAGGCCGATGAACTGAAAGTGATTGAGGAATTTTGCCAATTATGCGCGATGTAGTGGTCAGAGTAAAAGGGCGGGTGCAAGGCGTCGGGTATCGACGTTTTGCCATATCTAAAGCCGAAGAAATCGGCGGCATATCCGGTTGGGTGCATAATGATTATGACGGCTCGGTTTTGTTGCGCTTGCAAGGTGATGAGGCTCAGGTTGATGCGATGTTACTGGCCTGTCAGAAAGGTCCTTTATGGGGCAGAGTTGATAGTCTGGAATTTGTGGTCGGACGCATCAGCTCGTTTTTGCCCGAAGTTGAACAAGGTGTTTTCAAAAGAGTTTAGAAATAAACCAATATAAAACGGGGGTAAATGTTATTGGCGGATAAAATTTTTATTCGTATCTCAAGGCATTAATGGGATTCAACAAAGACGCTTTATAAGCGGGGTAAAATCCGAAAAATAACCCGACGATACCGGCAAAAGAAAACGGTAATAAAACATAAACCAAAGATACCGAAGCCGGTAGGGAACTGAATACTCCCACCAAATAAGAGCCTATAAGACCAAATACCACACCCAAAAGTCCGCCGATTAATGACAACACCAGAGCTTCCATCAAAAATTGCCAGCGAATATCCCAAACCTTAGCGCCTATAGCCATACGAATACCAATCTCGCGTGTGCGTTCGGTCACCGACACCAGCATAATGTTCATAATACCGATACCTCCGACCAAAAGCGAAATCGAGGCAATCGCTCCCAGTAATATGGTCATAACCTTGGTCGAGCTTTCCATCATTTCCATCATTTGGGTCAAGTTCATAATGATAAAATCATCATCTTTGTTGGCTCCCAAATTATGGCGTTGACGTAAGAGTTGTTTGATTTCATCTTGCGAAGTGTAAGTGCTTTTGGCATCAACTGCTTGCAACATAATCATTTTAACCTGATCGGGAAATGATATGCCCATAACCTTTTTTTGCGCCGTGGTAATCGGGATATAAACCGCGTCGTCTTGATCCTGCCCCATACCGGATTGACCTCGGGATTGCAAAACTCCGATAATTTTAAAAGGAATTCCCTTAACCCGAATATTTTTACCCAAAGGATCAACATCGCCGAACAATTCGTTGACTACCGTCTGTCCTAAAATAGCAACTTTTGCTGCGGTTTTAACATCACTTTCGGAAAAAAATTTGCCATAAGATAAATCCCATTCTTTGATTTGGAAAAAGCGATTATCGGTGCCGGAAACAACAGTTGACCAGTTGGCATTACCATAGACCAATTGCGCTGTTTCATCTAATTGCGGTGCTGCCAATTTGATAGAAGCAATTTTTTCTTGAATGGCGTCACCATCTGATTTTTTCATCGTGGGTTGAGAGCCGCCGCCTCCGCGTGCTCCTGATGAAGTGGCCACGCCGGAACGAATAATAATCAAGTTGGCCCCCATAGTTTTCATCTCATTTTGGATGGATATTTGCGCGCCGTTTCCCACTGAGAGCATTACAATCACCGCAGCGACGCCGATAATAATACCGAGAGAGGTCAAAATGGAGCGCATTTTGTTGGCTTTAATGGCGCGAACAGCTATCGAAAAAATGGTTTTAAGATCTATCATTGCGTTTGTCCGAGTTGATTTCACCGTCAACAATTTTGATGATGCGCTTGGCATAGCGAGCGATATCCTCTTCGTGAGTTACCAATATAATGGTGCGCCCGAGTTCAGCATTGAGTTCAGTGAAAAGTTTCATAATTTCTATACTCATTTTGGTATCCAAATTTCCGGTAGGTTCGTCGGCAAAAATAATCGGCGCCTCGTTAACAATGGCGCGGGCTATCGCCACACGCTGCTGTTGCCCGCCGGATAGTTGATTGGGTTGGTGGTCCATACGCTCGGCCAAACCGACTTTGGTTAAGGCTTGACGAGCTCGTTTTTGACGTTCTTTAGCGCCGACATTGGCATAAACCATCGGCAACTCCACATTTTCCAGAGCCGAAGTGCGGGATAATAAATTGAACCCTTGAAAAACAAAACCGATTTTTTGATTGCGGACTTCAGCTAATTCATCTGATGATAAGCTATCCACACGTTGTCCATCAAGCAGATAACTCCCCGAGGTGGGTTTGTCCAAACATCCCAAAATATTCATCAAGGTTGATTTGCCGGAACCAGATGGCCCCATAATCGCAACGAAATCGCCTTTTTCAATAGTTAAGTCAATCCCTTTGAGAATTTGTAAAAAATCCTCGCCCAAAGGATAACTTTTGGTAATGTTTTTGAGTTCAATAAGGCTCATTAGCGGGGCATCCTCATACGCATTTGTGATTTGCTGACGGCGGCATTTTTATCTTCCAATACTACCAAATCGCCTTCTTTAATTTTGTCAGAGATAATCTCGGTTTGCTCATCATCACTGACGCCGGTGGTAATCGGCAGACGGGTCAGTTGCCCTTTTTGCATCAGCCAAATACCTTTATCGGAATAGCGTTTTACCTCACCTTTTTCGTCAGTAATATAAAAACGCAAGGCTTTGTTGGGAACAAGAAGCGCATTATTTTTTTCGGCAGTTATAATTTCAACATTGGCAGTCATACCGGGTTTAATTTTCATATCTTTGTTGTCAACGCTGATAATAACCTCATAGGTAACAACGTTAGAGGTGGTAATCGGATTGTTGCGCACTTGTGTGACTACGCCTTCAAAAGTTTCATCGGGAAAACTGTCAACCGAGAAATAGACCTTTTGTCCTTCTTTAACTTTGGCAATATCAGCTTCCACCACCGAGGCTTCAATTTGCATTTTGGTTAAATCTTCGGCAACATTAAATAGAGTTGGAGTTTCAAAAGAGGCTGCAACGGTTTGTCCCTCCTCAACCTCACGCGAGATAACCACTCCGTCGACCGAGGATATAATTTTGGTATAATCGAGATCAATTTTGGCTTGTTTGAGAGAGGCTTCGGCCTGTTTTACTTGAGCTTCGCGCAGAGTTTTTTCGGCGACAGCGTTATTATAATCACGTTCCGCGGTTTCTAATTCTTTGTCGGTAGAATACTTAGAAGTATTAAGCTTTTTAATTCTGTCAAGGTGTTTTTTGTAATAAATGATGTCGTTTTCGGTAACTTTGAGTTCAGCTTTGGCAATATCCAAGGCGGCTTGCTTTTGATCAACCGCGGCCTCAAAAGTTTGCGGGTCAATCACGGCTAATAGTTGTCCTTTGGAAACCTGCGAATTGAAATCAACATAAATCTCCGAGATAATACCGGAAACTTGAGTACCGATAATCACGGTGGAAATAGGATTAATTATACCCGATGCAGTAATTTTTTGACTGATATTACCGGTTGTTACCTTAGTTGTGATATATTCGGGATTAGAACGACTGCAGCCGCTTAAAAACAATGCCATAACAGCAATAATCGTAAAATAATGTTTGCGCATAATCAAAACTCCGCTAAAAATAAACCTCATATAATATAATAAACGAACCGAGATAAAAAAAGTTCAATTTTTAGTGAATATACACAAAATATTATGAAATTTAGTTAACCGATAAGCGTGGTTTTTTGGGCGATAAGTGCGGTAATGCGTTTGGCATCATTAGGGGTGAGTGCATAAAGCGCAACAGAAAAAGGTGTAAAATCAGAGTGCGCACACCATTTTTGCAATAAGTTATAGCGATAACGCAAAGGTTTTTTAGGACGTAAAACAATAATAGGAAGCCGATGCCAACAACAACGAGCAATTTTAAATTCGGCAAAAGCGACTTGACGCCAAGGCAACGGGCGGCAATGATCAATTTTGATGCGCTTATCATCAATAACCGCCATTTTATGTTTGCAAAGATATTTTATTGTCCAAAGCGCAAATGAGTAAACGCAAACGCCAAACAAAGCCCAAACCTGCCACCAATATACAAGCGGAGGATAACAAATCACACAATGCACTATAAAGGCAAACAACAGCAAAGTAAGTAACAACCACACCCAGTTGGTTCTAAAATGATAATAAAAAATTTTGCTGTTGCCTAAAGTTTCCATTTTGCCATTCCTAAAGAAACACAATGATATTTTATCATAAAATGTTAGGAATGTCAAATCAACCGCCGATTTAATTAAAATTATCGCGTATTTCGGTTTTGCAAAAGCCCCTCTATAACCTCTGGCAAGTTTTGTAAATAATTACTTTCGATAATATTAATCGCATCAATTTCTTTCTTAGTGAATCGATTATTAATACCTAAGGAATCATAGTACTGCTTAGCCGTATTATGCATTTTTGCGGCTTGCAAACTGTTACCTTGAGCATACAGATATTCCGACATATGTGCACTGGCATTTGCTAAATCCGCAGCATTAAGCTCCTCATCAGCAAAAGAATACGCATTTTCATAAGCCCAAATGGCTTTAGAAGAATTTCCGGCTTTGCGATATACGTCACCCAGCCGGCTCCAAGCCGTAGGATTGTTCGGATTAAGTTCAATGGCCATTTCATAAACTGAAGTTGCCATCATAACGTCATTTCCTTCGGCCAAAGTACCGAAACAACAAGCTTGAGTTGAAACTTCAGTAAATATCTTTTGTTTTTTATCATCTCCGGCTAAAGTTGCTTTATCCACCATTTTATCCATCATATCCTCCAACAAAGCCAATGCCAAAGTTGCATCATTATTAGCTAAGTGATACAAGGATTGTCTGGTGTCTGGAAGCTGTTTTCCGTTGGCTGATTTACTGAAAGCTCCTTCTTGACATAATCTGATAAAATAGCGGATTGCATCAATCAGCTTCAAAATATCACCGGCACTCTCCATACCTTGGGTTTTATAATTTAACGTTTGAGCTATTTTCAAGTCATCAATACCACGACCGATCATATCAATCAGCAATCCGTTAAGTTGGTTCAAACTACTGGCTCCTTGGGCATAACTCAGCATTGATTCATCAACGGCAACTTTATCTTCAACAGCAACCGGCATTTGTTTTTGCCAATCTAATCCAATATCAATTTTCTGGCGTGCTCGATCGCGAATGCGTTCCTCTTCATCTTGTGCTTCAAGACGTTTTTTTTCTTGCTGACGCAAGATTACCTTTTCCCTTATATCTATCTGTTCCTGTTCCATACGATTTTCCATCTCGGCGCGCTGTGCTAAAGCTAATTCCAATTCTTTTTGCATCTCACGCTCCAGCTCCAATTGCTCATCTTCGCTGAACAGAGAATCATCATAACTTCCTGACATTGCAACTTTATCCGAGCTTTCTTTTGGAGTATTACGTGAAAAAAATCCGACAATGTTGCGTAAGATAACAACAAAAATCAAAACAACAAAAATAACCAACGCCGAAAATATCAACAGCAACGCCACCATCTTGACATTATTAATTCCTGATGACGCGCCTAAAGTCAATCCGGTAAACTCCTCCATATAACTTATTCCGAAGTTCATATAATTCAAAAGTTTTTCAAGCATTGTCCTTAAACCATTTACAAATACTTTTTTTATAATATAATACGAATCAATCGGAGTCAATTTAATACAAACAGATTAACAATGGGTTACCTAAGTCAAAAAAAACACAAATTCCGTGAAGCCGTAATCTTGTATATTGCATCGATTGTTTTTGCAATTATTGCTTTAGTTCTTTTCCTTCAACCGGAATTTACTTTATTTAAAATCAACTTATTTCATTTTTATTGCTTAAGCATTATTTTTTTCATTTGGGCAATAATATCTCGCAAATTATTGCCCTCAATAGTTATCGGCATTACCTGCATTATAACCTATACTCAATTATCCATTGCCGGTAATATTTTTTTATCGGATGATTACAATGGTGATTACACCTATAACATTACTTATACGGATTCTCTGCAAGTTGATGCTCCGATTACCAAAGGAAAATTGTTTTTATACAAGCAGGAATTTGCTCAATATGCCGTTATTAATTCTGATGCACCTTTATTAGTAGTGCGAATTTCTTTAAATGACTTACCCGATCATACCTATCCGACGATACTTAAAGAACTTAATAAATTTATTGTCAAGCAAGATATACCGGTCGTGTTATTCGGTGATTTTAATATGCCGTCTTGGGCGCATTCATTCCGCAATTTCAGCGAATATTCCGGTCTTAAAGTTAAAAATCGGCTCATCTTTGCCAATGCTCAAAATCACGGTCTTTTTGCTGTTCCGCATTTTTATATTTTAGGATACAGTCATTTGGGTATAAGTAACCTTAAAACTGCTAAAAAGTCATTTTCAGCACAAATTAATTACAGCCTTCTGTAATTTTTCCCAAATCTTCACGGCGTTTCTGTGCTTGAATAAAAATTTCTTCATTACCGTCAGCATACTGCAATACACCATCCAAACAACGGCATTCTTTTTCAATATCGCCCGATTGTCGAAAAACTTCAGCCAAATTCATATAATCAACCGCCGCCCCGGCAAAATTATTATTGCCGATTTCTAAATTTAGTGCCTCATAAAAATATTTTTTTGCGCCTGCAAAATCACCCCTACCCAACATTGCCAATCCCAAAGCGGTATAAACATCTTCCAAAGCCACATTCGTTTTTTTCTTCCTCGCAGCCTTAAGCAAATCTCTCAAAATAAGTTCGGCTTGCAGATATTTTTTTTCCTGCAGATAAATATCAGCTGTTAAGTACTTAATATCCCAAGCCTGCGCATATTTTTTTCTTTTCCAATACAAATCAAAAACCTCTTTTCCCAATTTGCAAGCTTTGCCTTGATGATGTAAAGCGGCCTCGGCTCTGACTTGAACCGACAAAATCAACGCTTTCATATCATCATCGTATTTTTCCACCTTGATATGCTCGATTCGCCTTAAGGCTTGCTTAGGTTTCTGTCGCATAACCTCAAGAATGGCGTGATGACATAAAATCGACAAATGCAACTTTTCCGCTTTATGACGAATATTTATTGCCTCAGCCCGCGTAAAATAATCTTCAGCTTCTTGCCATCTTGCCTGTGCTGCGCACAATGTGCCTAAATTTCCCAAAACCTCGCAAACTCCGGTAAGGCAGTTAATTTTTTGCCAAATTTTCAGTGCGCTTTTATACATCATCTCGGCAATATCATATTCTCCGGCCATCCGATAAATTTCGCCCCAAACAATATAAGCTGTCGCTTCTTCATAAAGCCATTTTTGCTTTTTGAATATTGATAAAGCCCTTTCTATGTCTAAAGAAGCTTCTTTTAATTGCCCTTCACGCAAATTAAGCCGCGCCGACACCAACAATTGTAAACCTCGAGTTTTTTTATTGGTCTTGGCCGAAACCGGCCTTAGGGTTATTTTTTTATTTTCAGCCCATAAATATGTAACATATAAAATCCTGCTCAACTCATCGCCGTTGCGCATATCATTCGTTGCCTTGTTTTTAAGCAAACAATTAACTTGTGCCCGCAAATTTAAATCTTCAATCGTACTTACAATTTTTTGCATTTTTCCTTTAACAATCAAAGCGGTTTGTTCTTTTTTCTGCCTCAAAGGCAATCTGTCAATATACTTGGCCCAATTTTCCAAAACCAATGTGGTAAAAAATTTTTTATCCAATAAATTTTCCGCTAAAATATTCTCAATCAAATTTTGGCGCCAATACTTAATCTGCTTTACTGATAAAGCAATTACCGCTATCATTATCGGTAGCAAAACAAAAAATGCAAAATATTCCATCAAATTAAAATTTCTTTACTTAAAATTAGTTTTTGATTGTATATTATACACCATAATATCTTAATTAAATTTTATTGTATAGGGGTTTTCGGTATGACAATAACAAGATTAAAACCACATCAGCTTTACAAGAAGTGTGATCCGCAAAAATTTTCTTTTTCCTCGACGGCTGAACTTGAAGAACGGCTATCAACTCTCGGACAAGATCGCGCCTTAGCTGCTGTTGAATTAGGTATTAATATTCATTCAAAAGGATATAATTTGTTTTGCTTAGGCCCTGAAGGCACCGGTAAAAGCTCGTTGGTTAAAAGGGTTTTAGCTCAAGAATCTAAACGTCGCAAAACCCCCGATGACTGGGCATACGTTTACAATTTTGATGAGCCTTACAAACCGATTGCCATTTCTTTTCCGGCCGGCACCGCTACGGAATTTGCCAAGGACATAGATAAATTAATTGAAACTTTGTCTTCGTCTATCGCCGCAATTTATGAAAGCGAAGAATATAATGCCGGTGTCAATATTATCAAAGAAAAATTTAAGCAGTCTAAAGAAAAATACATCAAAATGCTGCAAAAAAAGGCTAAAGGAAAGAGTGTATCGCTGTTGCATATGCCGGTAGGATTGGTAGTAGCTCCGGTTAAAAACGGTGAAGTTTTGAGTCCGGAAGCTTTTGACAGTCTGCCCGAAGAAGAGAAAAAACAACTGATTGAAGATTTAAACCAGATGCAAGCTGAAATTGAAAGTTCGGCAGAAGCTTTACCGGCTTGGGAAGATAAACAACGTGATGAAATCAACAATCTTCGCACAAAATTCTTAAAAGAAACCGTGAAAAATCCTATTGACGAATTACACGAAAAATACAAAGGTCACCGCCAAGCCAACGATTTCTTAAAACAAATTCAAAAATATATCTTGGAAAACGGCGATGAATTTCTCCCCACCGCCGAAGTTACAACTCCTGCTGAAGGAGAAGACCCGCTTACGGCTTTACTTTCGAAAATGAAACAACCCGAAGAAGATAAATATGCCAAATTCAAGGTTAATGTCATTGTTAAAAATGAACCCGATTCGGGAGCTCCGATTATTCATCTTGACCACCCCACGCAAGGTAATTTGGTGGGCAAAGTCGAGCGTATTCAACAATATGGCGCTTTATTAACCGACTTTTCTTTAATTAAAGCCGGTGCTCTGCATAAGGCTAACGGCGGCTTTTTGTTAGTCGATGCCCGCAAGATGTTATTACAACCGTTTGCTTGGGATTCATTGAAACGTGCCATTGCTTCCAAACAAATCAAAATTGAGGCTCCCAGCGAGGAAACCTCTTTTACCACCATATCGCTTGATCCGCAGCCGATTCCTTTGGATATAAAAATCATCTTGACCGGTGATGCCGAACTTTATGAACTGTTAAGTGAAAGGGATCCGGAATTTTTGGATTACTTCAAAGTAGAGGCTGATTTCGATGTTTTGATGGAACGCACTAAGGAAAATGAGATAGAATACGCCAAACTTATCGGTTCATTGTCCAAGAAAAAGAAATTACGCTCCCTAAACAAGCAGGCGGTAGCCAAAGTAATCGAATACGCTTCTCGCCTGGCCGACAGCTCGGAAAAATTGACTGCCCACGTTGCCTCCATAGCCGATTTATTGAGAGAAGCTGATTACTGGGCTCGCAAATCAAAATCCAATCACATCGGTAAAAATCATATTGATCAAGCCATTAACGCCAAGCTTTATCGCAATGGACGCATTAAAGAAATGATGCTTGAACAAATTGATAAAGGCACCATACTTATTGATATTAAAGGTCAAAAAGTGGGGCAAATAAACGGTCTGGTCGTTTATAATTTTTCGCGTTTCAGCTTTGGCAAACCAGCTCGTATTACTGCTCAAGTACGTATCGGCAAAGGCGAATTCGTCAATATTGAACGCGAAGTTGATATGAGCGGGCCAATACACTCTAAGGGTGTATTGATATTGGAAAGTCTGTTGGCCAATCGTTTTGCCAAATTCTGCCCGCTTTCACTCAATGCCTCTATTGTTTTTGAGCAGTCTTACGGCGGGGTTGACGGCGATAGTGCCTCATCGACCGAATATTATTGCTTGCTTTCGGCAATTACCGGCATACCGATTAAACAAAACATCGCAGTTACTGGCTCGATTAACCAATTTGGTGAAATTCAACCCATCGGCGGTGTAAATGAAAAAATTGAAGGTTTCTTCGATGTTTGCTCGCACCAAGGTTTAACCGGAGAGCACGGCGTAATAATCCCGCGCACCAATATAGCTGATTTGATGTTACGTGAAGACATTATTCAAGCGGTTGAAGAAGGAAAATTCCACGTTTATGCCGTTGATACGGTTGATGACGGGATTGAAATATTGACCGGAGTTAAGGCAGGTTCTATGAACAAGCACGGAGCTTATCCTAAAAAAACCATAAACTACCAAGTTCAAGAGGCCTTGGAGCATTTCTACAAATGTTATGCCCGTTATGCTCGCGAAACCAAAGGGTGTTTGGGCAAATAACTTAAATTATTTTATTGAGCGCGGTGAAAAAATACCGCGCTTTTTTATTATTGTTTATCTTTTATCAACCAATCAATATTATAATCTCAAGCATTAATTGTTTGTTGATTAATCGGGAGAAAAAAATGTTCTTTAGTCTTAATCGTAAAATCATTTATCTCATTTTTACCTTAACCATCAGCTCATGCGCACTGTTTGTGTATACTTTCTATACCACCTACTCGCTCAAAATCGAAAAAGATCAACAGAACTCCATTCAGCGCAATCAACAATACAATGAACTCCTTATGCATAATATAAGCTTAACTAAGGAGCTGAAACATTTTGTATCCCAAAATCCTACTCTCAAATCAGAACTTAAAAATTACCAATATCTTTCTGCCCTATTAGACGACAGCAAAACCTCTTTTTTGATTAAAGAACAAGATTCTATTGCTCAACGCACGCGTCAATTCAGTGAACAATATCAAATCATTAATCACGGCGTGGCGGTTATCAGCGCTTCGACTATTTTACAAATGATATTTTTATTGATAATGGGTTACATAATCAATCGCTTAATTCTTATTCCCATTAATAATATATCGACCATTTCCGAAAATATCTCCCGAGGCAATCTCAACTTGCGCATTCCTTTACGCAAAAATGCTTATATGATTGACGAACTTGATCGTCTAAGTGAAACCTTCAACAATATGCTGGATAGTCTGCAAGGAATGATGCAACAAATCAAAGAAGAAGAAAACTTCTTGCAAGCCGTTATTGACAGTATACCCGATGGCATAAGGGTAATAGATGATAAATACAACATTATTATAGCCAATCAGAGTTATCGTTCTTTTGCCGGTGATAAAGGCACCAAAACTACCAAATGTTATACTTCATCTTTTGGTATTGATCATCCCTGCAATATTCCGGGAAACAAATGTCCTGTTTGCGAGATATTACAAAAAAACAAATTGCAAACCAATACCATTCAACAATTTTCTCACCATCCTAATCGTTATTTGGCTGTCAATGCGGCACCTTTAATATATAATGACGAAAAACATTATATTATTGAATCTATCCGCGACTTAAGCCAAGACGTTGACTTTTCACACCAGCAAAAAGTATCATCATTAGGCTTTTTATCATCATCCATAGCTCATGAAATCAAAAACCAACTCGGAGCTTTACGCATAATTACGGAACACCTTATTTCCAAACATTTTGCCGATAAACCTGATGAAGCGGAAGACAAAAAACTGCTTAATATGATATATAATGAAATTGTTAATGCGGCTAAAGTTCCCGAACGTTTATTGAAATTAACCCGCAATTACGACATACCCAACACCTCTTTTGATTGTGTGGCATCCATCGCCGACACCATCAGCTTGCTTGATTATGAAGCTAAAATTCACGGTGTGGAGATACACTATAACGCACCTAAAAAGTCTGTCAATTTAGTCGGCAATGAAACTGATTTCAAAATCGCCACCATTAATATTATTCTCAATGCCATCAAAGCTATGAACAACAACGGTATTTTAGAGATCAAGATTTCTTCCGGCAAAAACGGTATAAAAATTGCCTTTACGGATAATGGCGGTGGCATAGCCGCAGAAAATTTATCGCGTATTTTTAACCCCTTTTTCTCTCACGGTAATCAGACCAACGGCTCTCAAGGCAACGGCCTTGGCCTGTCAATTACCAAATCGATTATTGAAAAACAAGGCGGTACGATTGAAGTCAAATCTGCTTTGGGCAAGGGAAGCTGTTTTACTTTTAACTTTCCTCCGCAAAAAAGCTTGCAAAAAACTAAGCAAGTGATTATAAAAGAGAAAAAAAATACAAAGGATAAAAACAAATGAGCAAAGAAGAACTGTTAGAATTAACCGGTGAAGTAATTGAAAAACTTCCCAACGCTATGTTCCGTGTTAAACTTGAAAACGGAGTAGAGATTTTAGCGCATACTGCAGGCAAAATGCGTAAATTTCGCATACGCGTTATGGTTGGCGATAAAGTCGATATAGAAATGACTCCTTATGACTTAACCAAAGGTCGTATTACCTTCCGTCATAAAGAATAAAAAACACCTAAAGCCTATCCTCTCCTCTCAATAAACAATATCATCACGATAAAATCTTTGATTTTCGTGTCAATCTGCGGTTTGCCGCTTGCTTCTTTTAAGATCAAACGCGAGGTTACTTTTACTGTCACTATTGGATAATACTCCTTTATTGTCGCCCTCGGGCGTCTTGCCGTAAGGCAAGCTGACCCGAGGGTCAAATAAATTTGCTTTTTTTATTGATTCACGGGTCACACACTTAGTGTGCCGCCAGTGAATGACCATTTATTATCACTGTCATTCTTGTGTTTGGCAATAGCCAAATCACGAGAATCCAAGCAATATTGATGCTGATTTGATTCTCGGGTCAAGCCCAAGAATGACAGAAGAAAAATATTGCCCAAGGATTACCATTTTCATAGCATTAGAAATTAAAAACTCGGATAGTGCGGCGGATAATAAGAAAGGTCTTAAAAAGTACCGGAGCGTACTTAAAGCGTACGTGAGGACACTTTTTAAGGTTTTTCTGTATTAGACGGCCGCTAGATGAGTTTTTTAAAACAAACTCAGGACGGAATTTGAGGCTTGCGAGGCTAACGCTAATGCGTTGACCGCGAGTTGTTGACGGGTTTGCAGCGCCAAATAATTGGCACTTTCCTCATTCATATCCGCCAATACCAAATCATCAGCACCTGTTTGCAAAACATTAGTCATCGTATTTAGAAACATATAACCTTGCAAATAAGCCGAAACACAGTATATTTTGCATACACTGCGCCTTATTTAAGGAATTTTCAGAATATCTGCCATTTCTAACTACTCCTAACTACCTGTTTTTTCTAATCATTAGTCCTATTATATATAGCATACTTTTGAGGCATTGTAAACCCCCGATAACTTAAAAATAAGTTAATCCGCTATGCCCTTTAAAAATTGCTTGACATAAACCCAAAAATGTTTTACCTAATGCGTCAAGTGAGCGCGATATTAATCGCCTGCTCACCCTGTCCGAGACTACAGGTAGCTTTTCTTTAGGCTTTAATATCCTGTATAGATAGGGGTAAATGTGATATTTCCATCAAATTTTCTCCAAGGACAGTTGTGGTTTCGCTTATCGGCATATTGCCGGTATGCGGTTTGTTAAATAATTGCAGTTATATTTCATATAGCTGCGCTGATTGGAGACATTCAAGTGAACCGTGAAGAAAAAGCAGAATTACTGGCCGAACTTCAAAAAATGTTCAACGATTCCGATACAGTAGTAGTTTCTCACTACAAGGGATTGACCGTAGCTGAGGTTTCACAGCTGCGCAATGACATCAGAAAAGCCGGTGCCAGTTTCAGAGTTACTAAAAACCGGATTACTCGTCTTGCTCTTAAAGGCACAAAGTTTGAAGCATTGGCTGATTTAATGGCCGGACCGACAGCGGTTGCTTTCGCATCTGACCCTATTTCAGCTTGCAAGGCTTGTGTTGAATTTGCCAAAACCAATGAAAAATTGATTGTTTTGGGTGGTGCATCCAATAACGGAGTATTAAGCGTAGAAGACATCAAACGCTTGGCATCTCTGCCTTCGATGGACGAACTCAGAGCCAAAATTATTGGTTTGGTTCAAGCCCCTGCTGCCAAACTGGCACGTTGCGCCAAAGCCTACAGCGAGAAAGAAGCAGCTTAATTTTTAAGTTGTTTTCAGGTTTTTTGATTTGTTTAATTAATTTTAATTTATTGGAGAAAAAAAATGGCCGATTTAGCCAAATTAGTAGATGAATTATCAGCTTTGACCATTATGGAAGCTGCTGATCTTGCAAAAATGTTAGAAGAAAAATGGGGCGTTTCTGCCGCTGCTGCCGTTGCAGTTGCCGGTGCTCCTGCTGCCGGTGGTGCTGCCGGTGGTGAAGAAAAAACCGAATTTGATGTTGTTTTAGCCGAAGCCGGCGCTAACAAAATCAATGTTATTAAAGAAGTTCGTGCTATTACCGGCTTGGGCTTGAAAGAAGCTAAAGACTTGGTTGACGGTGCTCCTAAGACTGTAAAAGAGGGCGTTGCCAAGGCTGAAGCTGAAGAAATGAAGAAGAAATTGGAAGAGGCTGGCGCTAAAGTTGAACTGAAGTAATTCGACTACTAGTACTTCTACTATAAAAAAACGGTTCTGTTTTATTTACTTAACGGAACCGTTTTTTATTGAACTTTAATTATTTCAATTTTCCCTGCAAAATTTGATTAACCATCGCCGGATTAGCTTTACCTTGAGATGCTTTCATCACTTGACCGACAAACCACCCCATCAGATTTACCTTACCGGCTTTATAGGCGTCAACATTATCCGGATTTGCCGCTAATATATCATCAATAACTTTTTCAATTGTCGAAGTATCGGTAACTTGTTTCAACCCTTTTTCTTCCACAATCTTTTCCGGATTTTCACCGGTTTCAGCCATAATGGCAAATACATCTTTAGCGGTTTTGCCGTTAATCACATTTTGACTGACTAATTCAACCAATGCGCCCAAATTTTGTGCTGAAATTGGCGATTTGGCTAAGCTCAACTTTTTCTCTTTCAACATCGCAAAAAAATCACCCATCAACCAATTAGCGGTTCTTTTTGCATCGTGCCCTTTAGCCGCCTCTTCAAAAAAGGCAGCCGTTTCTTTATCTTCACAAATAACCTCGGCATCATAAGGTGTTAATCCCATCTTCTCAACAAACCGCTTTTTCTTTTCATCGGGCAATTCCGGCATTTCCTTTTTAATATTTTCAATATAATCATCGCTCAAACTCAGCGACAACAAATCCGGCTCAGGAAAATAGCGATAATCATCAGCAAATTCCTTTTTGCGTAAAAATTCTGTTATACCTTTAACAGCATCAAACTTACGGGTTTGCTGTTCCATAACTTCGCCGTTATCATATAAATCCAATTGACGATTAGCTTCATATTCAACTGCCTGCATCGCAAACTTTACCGAGTTAACATTTTTCATCTCGGCGCGGAGGCGTAATTGTGTTTCCCCGACTTTACGGATCGACACGCTGGCATCACAACGCATAGAACCTTCGTCCATATTGCCGTCGCAAGTGCCTAAATATCGCACAACCGAGCGTAATTTTTTCAAAAAAGCGCCTACTTCTTCCGGTGAACGGAAATCAGGCTTAGTTACAATTTCCATCAAACCGACGCCGCAACGATTAAAATCCACAAAAGTTTTGGTCGGTGAAATATCGTGGATGGATTTAGCAGCATCTTGCTCAATATGAATACGCTCAATACCAATCTCTTTTTTACTGCCGTCTTCCAGTTCAATCTCAACTTTACCTTCGCCAACCAACGGAAATTTATCCTGCGTAATCTGATAACCTTGCGGCAAATCGGCATAAAAATAATTTTTGCGCGCAAAAGCCGAATATTGATTGATGTGACAATTCAAAGCCAAACCGGTTTTAACAGCCTGATGAACGCACATCTCATTTAAGGTCGGCAACATTCCGGGCATTCCCGCATCAATAAATGATACATTCTCATTCACTTCCGAACCATAGTGGGTAGAAGCTCCGGAATAAATTTTAGATTTAGAGATAATCTGGCAGTGAATTTCCAATCCGCAGACAATTTCCCAATCAGCATCTTTGCCTTTCAATATCATTGCTGTCATTTTATTTGTCTCCTCTAAATCCGACCTGTTTTTCTAAAGCTGATGCCGCCTCAAAAACTCTTTGTTCATCAAATGGCTGACCTATAATCTGCATTCCTAAAGGAAGCCCTTGCGAATTTAAGCCGATAGGTAAACTCATCGCCGGCAATCCAGCCAAAGATATTGCCACGGTAAACAAATCATTGAGCCACATATTAATCGGATTTTCGTGCATAGTTTTGTCGCCGATAGGAAAAGCTGCACCTGTTGTGGTAGGTGTTAAAATTAAATCGCATTTTTTGAATGCTTCAATAAAATCATCACGTATCAGTCGACGAACCTTTTGCGCTTTAACAAAATAAGCATCGTAATAACCAGCTGACAAAACATATGTCCCCATCATAATACGACGTTTTACTTCAGCCCCAAAGCCTGTCGTGCGCGAATTAATATACATCTCATCTAAAGTTTTGCCGTCAACTCTTACTCCGTAACGCAAACCATCATAACGCGCCAAATTACTGGAGGTTTCTGCCGGCATAATAATGTAATAAGTCGCCAAAGCATACTTAGAATGCGGCAATGAAATATCAACAATCTCTGCACCTCTGTCTTTCAACATCTCAACAGCCTTATCCCAATAAGCGGCAACTTCATCATTTAATCCTTCACCCCGATATTCTTTAGGGATTCCTATTTTCATTCCCTTAACATTACCGCTCAAAAACTTGGTAAAATCTGGTACTTCTCTATTTTCCGAAGTGGAATCTTTGGCATCATAACCTGCCATATTTTTAAGCATAATCGCACAATCTTCAACTGTTTTGGCGATCGGTCCTGCTTGATCAAGCGATGAAGCAAAAGCAATTATACCATAACGAGAACAACGTCCATAAGTCGGTTTAATACCGGTTACTCCGCAAAGTGATGCAGGCTGTCTGATTGAGCCACCGGTATCGGTGCCGGTTGCCGCAATACACATATCTGCTGCCACAGCTGCCGCTGAACCGCCTGATGATCCTCCCGGTGTCAATGGAACATCTTTGCTCCAAGGGTTTATGGTAGGTCCGAAACAAGAAGTCTCGGTACTGCTACCCATAGCAAATTCGTCCAAATTAAGCTTGCCTAAAAATACGGCGCCGGCATTAAGTAAATTCTGCGTAACAGTCGACTCATAAGGCGGCACAAAATTTCTTATAATATTAGAACAAGCTGTGGTAGTAATCCCCTTGGTGCAAAATAAATCTTTGATACCTAAAGGAATACCGGTCAAATCTTTTGCTTCACCCTTGCAAATGGCAGTTTGTGCAGCTTCTGCCTGCGCAAGTGCTTTTTCCGGCACTTCGCAAACATAAGCATTTAAATTACGCTTGGCTTCCATATTATCAATATATGCTTGGGTAAGCTCTTTAGCCGAAAATTCTCTCTTATCCAAGCCGACACGCGCCTGAGCAATCGTTAATTTAGTTAAATCTGTCATAATAAATCTCTCTTATTCTACAACTTTGGGAACGGCAAAATAGCCGTATTCTTGCTGTGGAGCATTGGCTAAAACCTCAACCGCCCTATTACCGTCAGTAACCTCATCTTTGCGCATGGCAATGTTGTTTTGATTAACCGAAACCAGCGGCTCAACTCCCTCGGTATTTACTTCTTTAAGTTGATCCACCCACCGCAAAATTCCGGCAAATTCTTCTTTTGTGCTTTCAATTTTATCATCTGCTACTTTTAAGCGCGACAAAAAAGCTATTTTAGTTACGGTTTGTGCATCCATTTTTATAATCCCTCGCTCAAAACTGCAGCATTCTCGGCCGCCTTGGCCATTCTGATCATACCCTGAGCGTGATAACCGGCATCAACGTGCACCACTTCACCGGTGATAGCTCTTCCGCAATCTGACAATAAACCAAGCGCCGCCATACCGACATCTTCAGGGGTAACATTGTGTCCTAAAGCCGAGTTTAACTCATTCCAGTGCAACATTTTCCTGAAATCACCAATACCCGAAGCCGCTAAGGTCTTAATCGGTCCGGCCGAAATCGCATTAACTCTGATACCTTGCTCACCCAAATCAAATGCGGCATAGCGCATTGAGGTTTCCAAAGCCGCTTTAGCCACACCCATAATATTATAATTCGGCATAACTTTTTCCGAGCCCATATAAGTCAAGGTAACGATTGCCCCGCCGTCTTTCATCAATGGTGCGGCCAATTTGCAGGCTTCCAAAAATGAAAAACAGGAAATATCCATTGTCATGGCAAAATTATCACGTGTAGTATCCACCGTGCGCCCACGCAGCTGATTCTTGTCCGAAAAAGCAATTGCGTGCACCAAAAAATCTATTTTACCCCATTTTTGCGCGATCTCGGCAAAGCATTTCTCCATACTCTCCGAAGAGGTAACATCACATTGCAACAACAAAGGTTCTTTATCCAGTTGCACACACAACGGCTTAACTCTTTTTTCCATAACTTCGTTTTGATAAGATATAGCCAACTGAGCCCCTTGATTATTCAAGGCTTGAGCAATTCCCCATGCGATAGATTTATCATTGGCTAACCCCATAATCAAACCGCGTTTACCGTCCATCAGCAAATTTTCCATTCTTTTTCTCCTTAGAGTTAAATACACATAACTTATTTTGTGTGCTTGCAATATTATATAAATTTTTATAGACTTCTGCTTAAGTTGTCCACCTTTTTTTGTTGTAAGGTATCAAATTATGCACTTAAAACTAAATCAAATCTCTGTCGCTTTCAAGCATTTTAAGAACTTCGCTTTATTTTTGCGCTCCCGCATCCAAACCGATAATATTTTACGGGTTGCCTCGTCATTGAGCTATACTTCACTTATCGCCCTTGTACCGTTTTTAGCTATCGGCTTGGCGATATTTTCGGCCTTTCCGGTGTTTAGCAACATGCGTGAGCAATTGCAGACTGCCCTTATACACAATCTTGTTCCCTCCATCGGTCATGAGGTAACTGCCTATCTCAATGAGTTTGTTTCCGCCACTGCCAAACTAACCGCTGTAGGTGTCATCGGTATCGCGGTTACAGCGGTTTTATTGCTTTCAACCATTGAAAACTCATTCAACTATATTTTTAAGGTCTACAAACCCCGTAGTATCAAAACCAAAATCACCCTTTATTGGACCATCATCACCTTAGGCCCTCTGCTCTATGGTGCGGGTTTTTCTTTGCGCGGATACTTTTTCGCCTTGCAAAGGGTTATGCCGGAAGATTTCGGAGTTAATCGACTTTTAGCTTTTCTGCCCACCTTATTCACACTTTTAGCCATTATGTTGGTCTACATTTTGGTTCCCAATAAAAAAGTGCGTTTTTGGAACGCCTTTTGGGGTGCCTTAAGTGCGTTATTCGGTTTTTATATTATGCGCAAATTTTTCGGCACTTTCATTGCCTCATCGGTGACCTATACCACGCTGTATGGCGCTATGGCGGCAATTCCTTTATTGTTGGTTTGGCTGTATTTTAATTGGGCAGTGGTTATTTTCGGCGCCGCCGTAACCGCGGCCTTAGATGAGTACACGGAAGAAAAAAATATAACAAAATCAACCGCTAAATCACCGACTGCAGCAAAAAGCGCTAAAAAAGCAAAAAAAGTTCTTGCAAACAGAACATAAATAGAACATACTATTGTTATAAATTCGATTCGCAACTAGTAACGGAGTTTAATTATGGATAAAGATAAAGCACTTGACGCCGCCTTGAGCCAAATTGAAAAGGCTTTTGGCAAAGGTTCGATTATGCGTATGGGGCAAGACAACGCTCACGTTGATATTGAAGCAGTATCCACCGGTTCTTTAGGTCTGGATATGGCACTTGGTATCGGCGGTCTTCCCAAAGGTCGTATTATTGAAATTTACGGTCCTGAGAGTTCGGGTAAAACCACTTTGGCCTTAAGCGTTATCGCCCAAGCTCAAAAAAACGGCGGCACTTGTGCCTTTATTGATGCCGAGCACGCACTTGATCCCTCCTATGCCAAAAAAATCGGCGTAGATTTGGATAATTTACTCATCTCGCAACCCGATGCCGGCGAACAAGCCTTAGAAATTACTGATACTCTGGTACGTTCCGGCGCCATTGATGTTTTAGTTGTTGACTCGGTCGCAGCGTTAGTACCGAAGGCTGAATTAGAGGGTGAAATGGGCGATTCGCATATGGGACTGCAAGCTCGCCTTATGAGTCAAGCTCTGCGCAAGCTCACATCAACTATCGCCCGCTCCAATACATTAGTAATTTTCATCAACCAAATCAGAATGAAAATCGGTGTTATGTTTGGCAATCCCGAAACCACAACCGGCGGTAATGCCCTAAAGTTTTATGCTTCTGTACGTATAGATATTCGTTCTATCGGCAAAATCAAAGACAAAGAAGATATTATCGGCACCCAAACCCGCGTCAAGATTGTTAAAAACAAAGTTGCTCCTCCGTTCAAGGTGGTTGATTTTGATATTATGTATGGCGAAGGCATCTCTAAAACCGGTGAAATCGTTGATTTAGGTGTTAAAGCTGACATCATCGAAAAGTCTGGTGCTTGGTTCTCTTACAATGGCGATAAAATCGGACAAGGCCGCGAAAATGCCAAAACTTTTCTGCGTGACCACCCCGATATCGCAACAGAGATTGAAAATAAGATTCGTGCTGATGCCGGTCACTTAAGTTCTGAGATGATTGGCGGCGATCACGAACCAACTGTCGATGAAGATTGATTTAACTATAAATCACTAATCAAAAAACTCCCTGTTTTCTTTCCAACAAGGAGTTTTTTTGAGGAACATTCAAGTTAACTGTTAGTAGTAAACCCAGTCAATATAGTTGGTTTCATTATCACAAGCATCAGCAACATTACTCAGATGAGCAGGAAGTCCGGCAACGCACCAGTGACCTTTTTTGCTAAAACTTGTAGATGTTGAAGAGCAAGAGGAAGCTCCGGCTTCATTAACCGCCATCATAACCAAACCATCAGCACCCCAGTCAGATGATGCCAAAGAGCGACAAGCCTCTTTACCTAAAGCCTCCATCTTAATATGGAAGTAAGTTGTTGCTCCGGATACAGCCTCAACAATTACTTTACCGCCGAATGTACCATACAAATCATCACCCGACTTCATTTCATTGGGGGCTAAGTTATACTCACCGGCCGTCTTAGAGGTCAAACCGCTGTAGTTAGGGCTGGTAGCATAAGCCGTTCTGATGTTCATCAACAACATCACTATTTGATCTTGAGCTTTGGTGAGTTTATATTTCGCCATCGCTTTAGAGTAGCCCGAGATACCTCCGACCGACAAAACACCGATAATCGCCAGTACGCCCAGCATCTCTACCATTGATCGACCGCTTTGGTCATTTCTGTTTAATATTGTCATTGTTCCTCTCCTTATATACCGATTGTTGCACCTTATGTCTTCAATTTAGCAAAAATTCGGCATTGTGACAATTCTCTCTTTAGTAATATATCTTTTGTTATATTACAACAACTATTAAATAATTATTAATTATAACCTAATTAACTGACTAAAAATTAAATCGGGCCCGAAATTTTCACTTCGAGCCCTTAATTTAAGCGCTATAACTGTATTTATTTTTTCTTAGCAACCTTTTTTTCTTCCGCTTTCAATTCTGAGGTGCAATGCGGGCAACGCGTTGCTTGAAGCGGAATTTCACTAAAGCAGTACGGGCAAGTTTTAGTGGTGGCCGCTTCAGCCTTAGCTTCCTTTTTATCCATCTTTTCTTGCAATTTATTAATAGCCTTAATCAGTAAAAACACCGCAAAAGCCACGATTAAGAAACTGATAACGGCATTAATAAACAAACCGAAATTCCAAGTAACGGCACCGGCATTTTGTGCGGCGGTCAGTGAATTATAGGGAGCCGGAGTAGCGCCCTCCTTCATCACAACAAACATATTGGTAAAGTCGACCTTACCCAACAACAGCCCCAAAGGCGGCATAATAACATCTTTTACCAAAGAATCTACGATTTTGCCGAACGCGGCTCCGATAATGATACCGACAGCCATATCAATGACATTACCGCGCATTGCAAATTTTTTAAACTCACTAAAAAAACCCTTAAACATCAATTCATCTCCATTAATAAGATTAGTTACAACAAACTGCGCCATTATTATGACGCGGTTTATTTAAGCAAATCAGCCGACTTTCTCGACTTGAGCAAATTCCAGCTCAACCGGAGTAGCACGACCGAAAATCGACACTGAAACCTTAACTCTGGCTTTTTCAACGTCAATATCTTCAACCACACCGACGAAAGAGGCAAAAGGTCCGTCACAAACTCTGACCTGCTCACCGATTTCAAACTTAACCACCTCACGGGGGCTCTTAACACCCTCTTCCATCTGGGTCATAATCCGCTCAACCTCGGCTTGGGTAACCGGATAAGGCTTATTACGCGAACCCAAAAAACCGCTGACATTAGGATTATTCTTAATCAAGTGCCAAGCCTCATCGGACATAATCATCTTAATCAAGATATATCCGGGGAAAAACTTACGCTCACTGGCGACTTTAACCCCTTTTTTAACTTCAACGACCTCTTCTGTAGGAATTAGAATATCAAAAATACGATCATCCCATTTCTTAAGCAACACTTGTTCTTTAATTGATTGCGCAACCTTTTTCTCGCAACCGGAATGAACATTAACTACATACCACTTAGCATCCATCTTAATTTATTCTCCAATTGAAAATACCAATCTGACAACCCAGCTCAAAATTTGGTCAACGACAAAAAAGAACGTTGCCGCTATCGCCACCAAAACTATAACCATAATCAAACTTTGCATAACTTCTTTACGTGACGGCCAAGTAACTTTTTTAACTTCTTGTTTTACCTGCCTAAAAAATTGTAACGGATTTACTTTTGCCATAAGCTATCACCTTATAAAACATTAAAAAAACATAGTCTATGACTCAAGGTCATAAACCAAGTTAACTTAACCTGTATATACAGGTTTTTATTGGCAAATGTCAAGAGATTCTTTTTTTAATACGCAAATATATAGTTACTGTGGACAGAGTGGTAATGCCTTGGCAACAGCGAGGCGCTCTCCTTTTTGCCGTCCCTCGGACGTTCTCTCTTCTACCGTCCCCCTCTGATGCTCTCTCTTCCATTGTCACCCTAGGGCGTCTTGCCGTAAGGCAAGCAGATCCGAGGGTCAAATAATTCAGCAATGTTTTTTGATTTTTCTTTTTTTATTCTATCATCAAGAACTTAAGAGCAATCAAGCAGATTTTTGCCGGAATTTATCTCGCGCCATAAAGCTATCAAATTAGCCTCAAAATCTTGCTCAAATATAATAGAATTGACCGTGCGACGCTTATGAAGCCGACACTCATAATAGGCCTTAAATAAATCCGCCAGTTCAATTCGCAACAATCTGCCCGCCCTTCGCAAGCCTGATATATCTTCTATGCCGCATAAAGGCTGAATTATCTTATCGATTTGTCAATCGGGTTAAATCTCAAGCGCAAAACTTGCCATTTGTCATAACGATCGGCATATTTTTCCGCCAAAATTTCTTTATAAACCGGCTCGCAAATATGCACCGCCCGTACCGCCGAATTAGCTACCGAGCGAAAATGTCCGTCGGTGTTATAGCGACTCTTATCCATAACCTCAACCGCCCGCACCGTGCCGTTTTGATTCAATGCCGCCTTAATCTCAATCACCATATCTTCAATACCCATCGCCCCGGGATCCAAATTCCAACACTGACGCAAACGTCCCGCCAAGGCATCCATCTCCGAGATTGATAATTCGCTGAAATATGAGCCGACAGTTCCTCCCTCAACTCCCATATTAGCCACTTTGGTGCCGTCTTTAATAGTTGCAGTATCGGCATTATCAGCCTCTTGCGCCAACTTGTCGACACTGGCAAGCAAACTCTTTAACGGATTGGCCAACTGCGGCTCGGATTTCTTAGGCGCCTCCTTTTTCGGCTCGGGTTCCTTTTCAGGTTTTTTCTCCGGTTTGGGCTTTGGCTTGGGCTTTACAACCGGCTTTTGGGGTTGCGGCGCCACCATAAAACTCTTTTTCGGCTCTTCGGGAGCTTTTTCTTCCGCTTTAGACTCCGGCTTTTTCGGCTCGGATTTAACTTCCTCTTTTACCGGTTGCGGATCATCTTTAGTGTAATTTTCTTCAATTTTGCGCTTTTCAATCGTCGCCGCCTTATCTTCCTCGCCGAATTTGGCTTTGGGAGGCAAATTCGTCATTTCTGATATTTTAACATCTTGCAAATCAACAATAATAGGCACTTGATCAGCGGGCGTCCTGTTCCACCAAAACATCGGCAGTTTGACCACAAAAAGCAGTAAAACCGCCAAATGCAAAGCTATAGATTTTTTTAAGCCCGATTTCATTTGCGTTTATTTTTTCCTGTTTATTTTCGGCTCGGTTTTCAATCCGACCTTCTCAAATCCCGCCTCTTTCAACAAAGCCATCAATCCGATGATCCTGCCATATTGCGCACCGGCATCACCGGATATGGTAATGCTAATCTCGTCATTCTCAGCTTTTACGGCCTGCACTTTAGCTACAATTTTATCGGCCGGCACTTCCGTCTGCCCGATGTAATAATAACCATCCTTATCCACGCTGATATTAAGCGAGGTATCCTCACCGGTCAAATTTTTGCCCCCCACCTTGGGTAAATCCAACGCAATACCCGAGGTCATCAACGGCGCCGCCACCATAAACACCACCAACAATACCATCATTACATCCATCAAATTAGTAATGTTGATGTCCGAATTAAGACGAAATCTTTTTGAGCGGCGACGAATTTGAATCCCTTGCATTACTTATTCTCCTGCCATATCGGCTCTGATAGCACTGTCATCAATCTCGCGTGACATAATGGTTGAAAATTCTGACATAAAAGCCTCCAATTTTTTGGCATATCTATCCAAATCCGAAGAGATTTTATTATATGCCACCACCGCAGGAATAGCCGCAATCAATCCAAATGCCGTAGTAAACAGCGCCTCAGCAATACCCGGAGCCATCGCTGACAACGAGTTGCTTTGAGTTAAAGCAATCGCATTAAAGCTGTTGATAATACCCCAAACCGTGCCGAACAATCCCACTAACGGCGCTACCGAACCGGTTGAGGCTAAAAATCCTAAGTGTGTTTCCAAATTATCCAAATCTTTATCCATCGCCACCATCATTGCTTTTTCAATGCGTTGTTGCAATGATACACCGCGCAAACCCCTGTCGGTCTTGGCTTTTAAAATGTTGGTGCGTTTCCATTCTTTCATTGCCGCCACAAACATATTAGCCATCGGTTCATTCGGCGATGCCCCCAAGGAATCATACAATCTATCCAGTGAACCGCCCGACCAAAAATTCTCTTCAAACTTGGCGGTTTTTTGCTTTAATTGGCGTAACACGCCAAATTTTTCAAAAATAATAGCCCACGACCACACCGAGGCAAAAATTAACCCAATCAATACAACCTTGGTGACACTGTCTGCCGACCAAACTAAATCCCACATCGAACTACCGGTACTTTCAACAGTTTTTTCAATAACTTCCGTTTCCATTTTGCTGTTTCCTTTTATGCAAAAAATTTTAACACTTGCTCCGACAATAGCAAAAAATAATGAATAATCAATTAACTTTGCCATATTTTTAACGTGATATTTTAGACAAGAAATATTTGCTTTTAACATAAAATTATGCTACACTGACAACAGCTTTTATAATTAAAGAAATTATTAACCAAAAAAATTAAAGTTATGAATATCTTAAATTTTTTAATCCAAAACTGGTGGCTATTGATAGTCTTTACCCCCAGCCTCATCGAGGGCTTTATTGTTCTCATTATCCCTGTTACCGATAGGGATAAGATTCACGTTGATTATTTTTTCTTTTGGGAAGTCTTCGTTCGCCTTATACGAGTTCCCAAGTGGAAAACAAAATGGTATCTAAGATTAAGCAATATCCTCTCTCTCTTCTGGATATGGGGATATGGTCTATACCTTGCGGGTTGGATTATCTCCGCAATTTATAGAGCTTCCATTTGGCTCTATTATAAGGTTAAAAAATAACCAAACCCCCTCTATGGTTTTCACGCCAAAGAGGGGTTAGCTTTTTTAAATTCTAGTGATGACCTTGAAACTCGCCTTTGTCTTTTTCAATGAGCTTGCCGGTATCAATTTTCAACGCCGCATTCTCACTTTCCAAATCTTTAAGTTTCTGAACGTACAAATTGATAAATTCTCTTTGCACATCATTTTTTTCTTTTTGATGAAAGATCATCATCACTGCTGCAATCAGCAGCAACACCAGAATAATAATTAGAAATACCATTTTTTTATTTTTATTAGTTAATCACCAAATCCTGTAAACATAACACGATGCATCACATTATGCTCGTAGAGAGTTCCTTTAATTTTTCTTATTTTTATCGCCTGCACGATGTTAATTACTACTGATACAAACAGCAGTATTGCCAGAATAATAATCCAAATTTTCATAAAACGATGTTTTAAAATTAATAATACAAAACCCGTCCAATATATACCTTTATTTTTTAATGTAAAGCAAAAAACTTAATTCATAAAAAAACAAAACTCGGATAATGAGGCGGATAATAAAAAAACTTCCCTTAAGCGCAGGGCACATATCACAATATCCAAAACTGCAAAGAATAGTACAGATAAAGTTATTTATAGGAAAACCCGAAACTCCAGCGTAGCAAGGATCTACGTGAATTTCGGGTTATTCCGTAAAATGGCTTTAGATGAGCCGTTATACAAGATTTACCTTGCCGCCGGCTTTTTCTACTGCCGCAACGGCTGTCTTCGACGCTGAGTTAACACTAACGTTAACTTTAGCACTCAAAGCACCACGACCCAACAAGCGAACACCATCTAACTTCTTGTTGATAACACCTGCTTTAAGCAAGCTCTCAACATTAACATCATCAGCATTCAATTTGCCGGCATCAATAGCCTTTTGCAAAGTATCCAAATTAACTACAGCAAACTCTTTGGCGAAATGATTCTTGAATCCGCGTTTCGGCAATCTGCGGTAGATAGGCATTTGTCCGCCTTCAAAACCGTTAACTGCTACACCTGAACGGGATTTTTGACCTTTTTGGCCGCGACCGCCGGTTTTACCCGAACCGCTGCCAATACCGCGAGCAACACGCTTGCGAGGCTTACGAGCGCCTTCGTTATCTCTAATTTCATTCAGTTTCATTTTTCATATTCCTTCATAAAAAATCTCAATCTCATTTCTCAATAAGTTTTGATAAAGGAGTGTGCTACGAAGCAATTTTGAGCGTAGTGTACAAAAGAAGTACATAAGCGAAAAAATTGCAAGTATGACACCCCTTTTGCAAAACTCCTACTCCGAAATTTTGACTAAGTGCTGAACTTTCCTAATCATTCCGCGAACTGCCGGAGTATCCTCCAATTCAGCCACACGATGCATTTTGTTCAACCCCAAACCAATCAAAGTGGCTCTTTGATCTTTCGGTCTACCAATCGGACTGGCAATTTGCTCAACCTTGATAGTCTTCCTTTTAGAATTAGCCATTTCTAAGCCTCCTCTGCAACTGATTTAGAATTTGAGCTCTCGCGACGCGAAACAATATCACCAACTTTTTTACCGCGTTTGGCTGCAACCATTCTCGGAGAGTTGATAGATTCCAAAGCATTAAAAGTAGCCTTAATCATATTGTAAGGGTTGTTTGAGCCGACTGATTTTGCAACGACGTCTTGTACACCCAAAACCTCAAATACGGCACGCATCGGACCACCGGCAATAACACCGGTACCGGCAGGAGCTGTACGCAAATAAACCTTACCGGCACCATAATGACCGGCAACGTCGTGATGCAACGTTCTGCCTTCACGAAGCGGAATGCGCACCATATTTCTCTTAGCTTCATTGGTAGCCTTGGTAATAGCTTCCGGAACTTCAGCAGCTTTACCCGAGCCGAATCCTACACGTCCTTTTTGATCGCCGACAACCACTACCGCAGCAAACGACATTGTGCGTCCGCCTTTAACGGTTTTGGCAACACGATTTACGTGAACCAGTTTCTCAACTAATTCCTCGCTTTTCTCAGCTTTTTTATTATTACGCTGTTCAACAGATTGTTGTGCCATTTTGATTCTCCTTAGAATTTCAAACCAGCACTGCGTGCTGCGTCAGCCAAAGCTTTGATGCGACCGTGATAAATATAACCGCCGCGATCAAAAACAACTTCCATTACACCGGACTTAACAGCGCGTTCGGCAACCAATTTACCGACAAAGCTGGCAGCTTCAACATTAGCTGTATTTTTCAAGCTGTCTCTGACTTCTTTATCCAAAGTCGACGCCGATGCCACAGTAATGCCTTTATTATCATCAATAATTTGAGCATACATATGTTTTCCGCTGCGAAACACCGACAATCTCATTTTGCCGTTGGCAGCTTTTTTGAGAGCAGAGCGAACCCGCCCTTTTCTCTTTTCAAACAATTCTCTTGGTGTATTCATATTTATCTATCCTTATTTCTTCTTGCCTTCCTTACGACGGACGTATTCGCCTACGTACTTAATGCCTTTACCTTTGTAAGGTTCAGGCTTACGCCAATTGCGAATTTCCGAAGCAGTTTGACCGACAAGTTGTTTATCTGCACCAAAAATGCTGATTTGGGTAGGAGATGCGCAAGTAATTTTCAAGCCTTTAGGAGTTTCCACAACAACATCATGAGAAAAACCCAATGACATAATCAACTTGCTGCCCTCAACACGGGCTTTATAACCAACACCAACCAGCTCCAAATTTTTCGTAAAGCCTTCGCTAACCCCTTTTACAAGAGTGTTAACATTAGCTCTGGTTGTTCCCCACAAAGCTCTTGCTTCTTTAGTTTCAGCTTTGGGAGAAACTACTACTTTGCCACCGTCTAAAGCAACATTTACGTGATCGGCATCATAATGGCAAGATAATTCGCCGTTTTTGCCCTTAACCGAAACATTGCCGTTTTCAACGGTAACATTAACTCCGTCAGGAACGATAACCGGATATTTTCCAACTCTGGACATAAAAATTCTCCCTTAAAATACCTGACACAAAATCTCACCGCCGACATTGGCCTTGCGAGCTTCATTATCGCTCATAACGCCTTGCGGGGTAGATATAATTGAAATACCCAAGCCGTTATATACTCTCGGCAAATCCTTCACAGATGAATAAACTCTTCTGCCCGGAGTAGATACACGGAATATCTCGGTGATAACCGAAGCTCCTTCAAAATATTTCAATTTAATATGAAGTTCATCAATACCGGGGCGCACATTGGTCTTTTCATAGCCCAAGATATAACCCTCTTTTTTCAAAACTTCCAAAACATTTTCACGCAAACGAGAAGCAGGTGATACGACCTCACTCTTCTTTGCTCTCTGTGCGTTTCTAATGCGTGTGAGCATATCGCCCAAAGGATCAGACATAGACATAGATCTTATCTCCCTACCAACTAGATTTAACCAAACCCGGAATCTCGCCGAAACTTGCCATCTCTCTCAACTCGACACGGCTCAACCCGAACTTCCGGTATACACTGCGAGAACGACCGGTAATTCTGCAACGATTTCTAAATCTGATTTTTGCAGAATTGCGCGGCATCTCCGCCAACTTCAAAGTAGCTTGGAATCTCTCTTCAGCAGAGATGTTTCTATCCATAACTACCTTCTTGAGCTTTTCACGGCGAGCTGCATACTTCTCAGCCATCTTAGCTCTTTTCAAGTTTCTGTAAACTGAACTTGTTTTTGCCATTAGTTTCTCTCCAATTATTTCTTGTAGGGAAGGTTAAAAGCTGTCAGCAGGGCCTTAGCTTCTTCATCAGTTTTGGCTGATGTGCAGATGCAAATGTCCATACCGCGAATATTTTCAACCTTGTCATAGTTAATTTCCGGAAAGATAATCTGCTCTTTGATACCGAAAGCAAAGTTACCTCTGCCGTCAAAATTTTTCCCGTTAATACCGTGGAAATCTCTGACGCGCGGCAATGCCATATTAATCAATCTCTCCAAGAACTCATACATTCTGGTCGAACGCAAAGTAACCTTGCAGCCGATCGGCATACCTTCTCTCAGCTTAAAAGTAGCAATAGATTTGCGAGCGGTTGTCATAACCGGCTTTTGACCGGCAATCAACGCTAACTCTTCCATTGCATTGTTCAGTTTCTTTTTGTCAGCAACAGCGTCACCGACACCGATATTCAATACAATTTTAGTCAGCTTCGGAATCTCATGTGGGTTGGTGTAACCGAATTTTTCCACAAGAGATTTTTTTATGACTTGATTGTATAAATCTTCAAAATTTGCCATAAATTTTTCTCCCATTAATCGATTACGTCACCGGTTTTACGAGCAAAGCGCACTTTTTTGCCCTTTACTTCCTTGTAGCCGATTTTGGTGGCTTTGCCATCTTTCACGTAAGCTACTTTGGATGCATTGAGCGGCGCCTCTTTAGTTACAATACCGCCGGGATTGGTTTGGCTGGGTTTGGTGTGTTTCTTTACCAAATTAACGCCTTGCACAATCACTCTATTCTCTTTCGGCATTGCTTTTAAAACTTCACCAGTTTTGCCTTTGTCATCACCTGACAAAATGACAACTTGGTCGCCCTTTTTAATTTTTAACTTAGGCATTATAATACCTCCGGTGCTAATGAAATAATTTTCATAAATTTCTTGGTTCTGAGCTCTCTGGTAACAGGGCCGAAGATACGAGTTCCGATCGGCTCACCGTCCTTGTTAATAAGAACTGCAGCATTTTTATCAAAGCGGATAACAGATCCGTCTTTGCGTCTGATGTCACTGGCAGTACGAACAATCACTGCTTTGTGAACATCACCTTTTTTCACACGACCCTTTGGAATAGCATCTTTAATCGACACTACAATCACATCGCCAACAGAGGCGTGCATTCTCTTGGAACCTCCAAGAACCTTAATGCACTGCACCTGACGAGCACCAGAGTTGTCGGCGACATCAAGGTTGGTTTGCATCTGTATCATTTTTTATTTCCTTTTCTTATTTTATGTTGCTGTTTTTCTGCCTTAGCTCTTTCGGCTCTCAATGTGGGAAAAACTGCGACTAAGTTATCGCTTGATTTTTCACCACATCATAAAACCTTACCATCTAACGCTTCAAAACAGTTATTCCTAGGCGTTATTAACGATTACAGTCCAAGTCTTGGTTTTCGATTTGGGAGCGCATTCCTCAATGCTTACCCAATCGCCAACTTTGAACTGGTTGTTCTCATCGTGAGCAGCATATTTTTTGCTTTTCTTGATGAATTTCTTGTAAACAGGGTGCATAACTTGACGCTCTACACTGACTACGACAGTTTTGTCACCTTTGTCGCTAACAACCACACCTTGAAGAATTCTTTTAGGCATATTATTTCTCCCTTAGTTATTCTTCTTGCGCTCAGTTATGAGCGTGTTGATTTTCGCTATTTCTTTGCGGACTTTTGCCAGCTGAGCTGTGTTTTGCAACTGTCCGGTTGACTGCTGAATACGCAGATTAAACTGCTCTTTCTTGTCTTCCAACAATTTGGCTTCCAACTCATCCGAGCTCATAGCGCGCAAATCTTTAGTTTTAGTTTTAACCATTATTCTGCTCCCAACTGAGAATTAAGTTTTTTAACAAACTTAGTTTTAATCGGTAATTTAGCAGCACCTAAAGTCAAAGCCGAGCGAGCAACTTCCTCGCTTACGCCGCCGCATTCAAATAAAATGCGTCCCGGTTTAACTCTGGCTACCCAAAATTCAATTGAGCCTTTACCTTTACCCATACGTACCTCAGCAGGTTTATCTGAAACCGGCACATCGGGGAAAATTCTAATCCATAATTGACCAAGTCTTTTCATCTCACGAGTAATCGCACGACGCGCCGCTTCAATTTGGCGAGCGGTAATACGATCGGGTGTCAAAGCCTTTAAGCCGTATGAACCGAAACTCAATTCTGATCCGCCCTTGGCCAAGCCGTGAATACGGCCTTTATGCTGTTTGCGGAATTTCATTCTTTTTGGACTTAACATTTCTATTCACCTTTATTTTTGTTCAGCCAACTTTTTGTCTTGAGCCATCGGATCGTGAGCCATAATTTCGCCCTTATAGATCCAAACTTTTACGCCGCAAGCGCCATAAGTTGTATGAGCTGTTGAGGTTGCATAATCAATGTCAGCACGCAATGTGTGCAAAGGAACTCTGCCCTCACGATAATGTTCGGTACGAGCAATTTCGGCACCGCCCAAACGTCCTGAGCAGGCGACCTTAATACCCTCAGCACCTAAGCGTAAAGCTGATTGCATAACGCGCTTCATCGCTCTGCGGAAAGCAACACGTCTTTCCAACTGTTGAGCAACGCTGTCTGCCACCAATTGTGCATCCAACTCAGGTTTTCTTACTTCAACGATGTTCAATTGAACTTCCGAGTCAGTCATCTTTTGAATGTCTTTTTTCAAGACTTCAATATCCTGCCCCTTTTTGCCAATTACAACACCGGGTCTTGCCGAATAAATGGTAACTCTGGCTTTTTTAGCAGGTCTTTCAATCAAGATTTTGCTAATGCCGGCAGCTGCCAACTTATCCTTCAAAAATTCTTTAATTTTAACGTCTTCGTGAAGGTAATCTGCATATTTGTCATCAGCATACCAACGAGAGTCCCAAGTGCGGTTAACGCCCAAACGAAGACTTGTAGGATTTACTTTTTGTCCCATTAGATTACTCCTCACGCTCTGCAACGACGATGGTCATATTGGAGAAGGGTTTCAAAATTCTTGCCCCTCTGCCGCGACCTCTCGCGCTCATACGTTTCATTACCAAACCTTTGCCAACATAAGCTGATTTTACAATCAACTTATCAATATTCAGTTGATGATTGTTCTCTGCATTGGCGATTGCCGATTGCAAAACAGTCAAAGCAACTTTAGCAATTCTTTTCTTCGAAAAGCTGAGCTCAGCAACCGCTTTAGAAGCACTCATACCGCGAATGGTTTGAGCAACCAGATTCAGCTTGCGCGGAGAAGTTCTGATCGAGTGGCAAACAGCCATAGCCTCTTTTGCATTCACTCTTCTTGCATTTTTATCTTGGCTCATCATTAACCTCTCTTAGCTTTCTTGTCCGCTGCGTGACCATAGAATGTGCGGGTCGGAGCAAACTCACCGAATTTATGACCAATCATATCTTCGGTAACCAAAACCGGAATAAATTTGTGACCGTTGTGAACACCAAATGTAAGACCGACAAATTGCGGTAACATAGTGGAACGACGCGACCAAATTTTAATCACTTCATTACGTTTAGAAGCTCTGGCAGCTTCAGCTTTTTTCAGAAGATAGCCATCAACAAACGGGCCTTTCCATACGGAACGTGTCATTAGCGTTTCTCCTTATTTCTTTTTGTTTTCATGACGGCTTCTCATAATGAATTTATCCGTCTTTTTGTTAGTACGAGTCTTATAACCCTTAGTCGGAACACCCCAAGGAGTAACCGGATGACGACCGCCGGAAGTGCGACCTTCACCACCGCCGTGCGGGTGATCAACAGGGTTCATAGCAACACCGCGGGATACCGGACGATTGCCCAACCAACGATTGCGGCCGGCTTTACCTAAAGATACGTTTTGGTTATCCGGATTTGAAACCGCACCGACGGTAGCTAAGCATTCTTCACGAACAACTCGCAGCTCGCCTGAGCTTAATTTAAGTTGTGCATAGCCAGCATCTTTACCAACTAATTGAGCATAGCATCCGGCCGAACGAACTAACTGCCCGCCCTTACCTGCTTTGAGCTCAATATTGTGAATAATAGTACCAACCGGCATACTCTTCAAAGGCATCGCATTACCCGGTTTAATATCGGCTTTCTGTGAAGAAATAACCTTATCACCGGCCTTTAATCTTTGCGGAGCCAAAATATAAGCCTTTTCGCCGTCTTCATAGCTGATCAAAGCGATGAAAGCCGAACGATTCGGATCATATTCGATTCTCTCGACAGTTGCCTCAGAATCAAATTTTCTGCGTTTGAAGTCAATCACGCGAAATTTGCGTTTATGACCGCCACCAACCCTGCGACTGGTAACGTGACCGAAATTATCACGGCCACCGGTTTTAGTCAAACCGACAGTCAAAGTTTTCTCGGGTTTACCCTTGTACAACTCGCTTCTATCAACGATAACGAGCTGACGAAGTCCAGGAGATGTGGGCTTATAATTTTTCAATGCCATTTTCTAAATTCCTGTTGTAACATCAATGTTTTGACCTTCGGCAAGAGTAACCACGGCCTTTTTATAATCAGAACGCTGACCTTTATGACCACGGAAAACCTTTGTCTTACCGTTTATGCAAATAGTGTTCACTTTGTTGACCTTAACGTTGAAGATAGACTGAACGGCAGCCTTAACTTCATCTTTATTTGCCCACAAAGGAACCATAAACGTAACTTTGCCGTTTTCAGAAGACAACATTGACTTCTCGGTGATAACCGGACGAGTCAAAGTGTCATACATCTTGGCTGTTACATTATTTGTGTTTTTCGACTTACTCATTTCAATCTCTCTCCTAAGCAAGCAACTGCATCTTTAGTCAAAACCAATTTGTTTCTTCTTAAGATGTCATACACGTTAGCGCCAATCGCCGGCAAAACATCGACATTAACCAAATTACGCGAAGCAAGAGCAAAATTGGTATCAATCTCTTTACCGCCGATAATCAAGCAGTTATCCAAACCGCATACTTCCAAACTGTTCTTCAAGAGCTTGGTCTTGGGTTCAGCCAACTTGGCATCATCCAAAATAACCAAATTACCTTCTTTCAATTTAGCAGATAAAGCGGTTTTCAAACCTAATTGTCTGAACTTCTTGGTCAAATCATGTGAATGATCACGTACAACCGGACCAAATACGATTCCGCCTTTACGGAATTGAGTACCTTTGCGAGAACCTTGACGCGCACGACCGCCGCCTTTTTGTTTAAAGGGCTTAGCCGGTGTCAAAGCAACCTCGGAACGACCTTTCGTCTTATGAGTTCCGGCTTGCTGTCTTGCCAATTGCCAAACAACAACACGATGCAAAATGTCGGCGCAAACTTCCAATCCGAAAATCGAATTATCAAGCTCTATTGAGCCAACAACTTTGTTTTCTAAATTTAAGATGTCCTGTTTCATATTTTTCATCCTTATCTTTATGCATTTTCAGCCGCAGTATCAGCTTCGGCTTTAGCTGCAACAGGTTCATCAACTTTAATTAAACCGGCAGGCATCGGGAGCTTTACTGAAGCGGACTTTTTAACAGCATCGGTAACGTAAACCCAAGAATTATCAGATCCGGGAACGCCGCCCTTAACCATAATCAATCCCTTATCAGCATTAACGGCCACTACCTTGAGGTTTTGCACGGTTACGCGCTCATTACCCAAATGTCCGGCCATCTTTTTACCCTTAAATACTTTACCGGGGTCTTGTCTTTGTCCTGTAGAACCATGAGAACGGTGCGAAATTGATACGCCGTGAGATGCTTCCAAACCGGCAAAGTTGTGACGCTTCATAACACCGGCGAAACCTTTACCGATTGATGTGCCGCAAACGTCAACAAATTGACCGGCAACAAAATGTTCTACAGATAATTTATCACCGACATTCAACAAACAGTCTTCAGAAACTCTGAATTCTGCCAATTTACTCTTCGGCTCAATCTTAGCTGAAGCAAAATATCCCTTCATCGGCTTTGTCAAATTCTTTGCTTTGATGTCGCCGCAGCCCAACTGAACAGAGGTATAACCATCTTTTTCTTTGGTTTTTACTGCAACAACTTCCAAGCCGTTAACTTGCAAAACAGTAACGGGAACGTGAGTTCCGTCAACTTCGAAAATGCGGGACATTCCAAGTTTTTTTGCAATCAGACCTGTACGCATTATTAGTTTTTCCTTTTCTTAATAGGTTGACTTATTCTCTATTTAATAAGCCAACATTAACGTTATAACTTAATTTCAACATTAACACCGGCAGCCAAATCCAGCTTCATCAAGGCATCAACTGTTTGCGGTGTCGGGTTAACAATATCCAGTAATCTCTTATGAGTACGGATTTCAAACTGCTCACGCGACTTCTTATCAACGTGCGGTGAACGGTTTACCGTAAACTTTTCGATTCTGGTCGGCAAGGGGATAGGACCTCTTACCTCGGCGCCTGTTCTTTTGGCAGTGTGCACAATCTCGGTAGTAGAGAGATCAAGCAAACGATGGTCAAAAGCTTTTAAGCGAATTCTTATATTTTGTGCATCCATTTTTACACTATTCCTTATAACTAGATGGCGCTAACTCAATAAATTTAAGCCGGCCATCTAAAAATTGTTAAACCATGCAGAGCCTTGCAATTTTGCGTTTTTCGATTCTCTTAATTAAAAAAATCGCGCTGAAAATTCAGCAAAATCCAAGGGTTACGTTATGTTTTATATCTCAAAGGACTCGGAATATTCAACTCTCCGCACCTCTGACACGGGCGCTTTGTAACATATTACACATTTAATTGCAAGTAAAATTTTCACCAAAATTCAAAAAAAATCATTTTTTAATTTTCGCCAAACCCTTAACCAGACTCTGTTTGAGTCGTGTCACCGTTTTTGTCAAATCATAGTCTAACCTAATGATTACTTCTTTAAAAAATATATTTTTTCGCACCTAATCTGGGTGCAACTTTAAATAGTGCTTTTTGTTTGCAAAATATTATATATAATGACGACAAATTTTATGATTTAAAAGGATTAAGAATAATGACACAGAAACCTGTAATGTTACTGATACTTGACGGCTGGGGTTATCGTGCAAAAATTACTGCCGATAATGCTATTGAACAAGGCCACACTCCTAATTGGCATCGTTTATTGCAAACTTGCCCTCACGACTTTGTTGAAACTTCCGGTCTGGCAGTCGGATTGCCCGAAGGTCAAATGGGAAATTCTGAGGTAGGACATACCAACTTAGGCGCCGGAAGGGTGGTTATGCAAGACTTACCTAAAATTGATATGAGTATTAAAGACGGCTCCTTAGCACAAAACAATGTATTGCAACAACTTATCAGCAAACTCAAGACTACCGGCAAAACCTGCCATCTTATGGGTTTGATGTCACCGGGCGGCGTACATTCTATGCAATCTCACATTTTGGCTTTGACACAAATTCTTTCTGCTGCCGGAATAAAAGTTAGGATTCACGCCTTTCTCGACGGACGCGACACTCCGCCGTCTTCAGCTCAAGAATATCTGAAACAATTTACCCAAGACATCTCATCGCTATCCGATGTTAAAATTGCTACAGTTGCCGGACGTTTTTATGCTATGGATCGTGACAAACGCTGGGATAGAATAGAAAAAGCTTACAATGCCATAGCTTTAGCTCAGGGTGAGCGCTTTGCCGATTCTGCCCGAGCCATCAGCGCTTCTTATACTGCAAAGGTAACCGATGAATTTGTCGTACCTTGTGTTATCGGTGATTACGAAGGCTTTCAAGATGGCGATGCCGTATTGATGGCTAATTTTCGCGCCGACCGTGCCAGAGAAATTCTATATGCATTGGGTGATAAAAATTTCAATTGTTTCACTCGTCAAAAAACTTTTAGTCTTTCCGCTTGTATCGGTATGACTGAATATTCGGCGGACCACCGTCGTTTTATGCAAACGATTTTTCCTCCTGAATCTCTGGTTAATATTTTAGGAGAGGTTGTATCTTCCCGCGGGTTAACCCAGTTGCGCATTGCCGAAACCGAAAAATATGCTCACGTAACTTTCTTTTTTAACGGCGGAGAGGAAAAGGAATTTGCCGGAGAAAAACGCATTTTAATTCCTTCACCCAAAGTCGCTACTTATGATCTCAAACCTGAGATGAGCGTTTATGAGGTAACCGAACAATTAACCCAAGCCATTATATCACAAGAATTTGATGTTATTATTTGCAACTTTGCCAATGGTGATATGGTTGGGCATACCGGTGTAATGGATGCTGCCCTGAAAGCCGTTGCCGCCGTTGACGAATGTTTGGGCAAAGTTGAAGCTGCTATTAAACAAACGGGCGGTGTTTTATTAGTCACCGCTGATCACGGTAATGTCGAAAAAATGCTCGATGAAACTACCGGTCAACCTTATACTGCTCATACCGTAGGCAAGGTGCAATTGGTTTTAGTCAACGACCAATCCGGTATAAAAGCATTAAAAGACGGAAAATTGGCTGATATTGCTCCAACGATGTTGGAATTATTAAACATTCCTCAACCGAAAGAAATGACCGGACAATCTCTGTTGGAAAAATAATTTGATGAAACAAGCTCGGTACTATCAACGAATTGCCTTTTTAGCCGCTATAGCTTTTATTTTTTACGGCATCCATTCAGCTTGTGCCGTTTCGCAAGCTGAATTAAAAAAGGTTGAGGAATTGGCTCGTCAACAAAGCGCCGAGCATCATCGTTTACAGGAGCAAGCCGTTCAAATCGGCGAAGAATTAACGGCGGTTAATCGCGAAATGATTGCCGCCGCGCGAAAGATTCAAAACAGCGAAGAAAAACTTTCGCAAATGGAAAAACAACTTGAATATTTACAAAATGATCTCAACAAATTGCAACAGGAATTTACCAAAGAAGATACTAATCTGATAAAAACACTTTCCGCTATTGAAAATTTAGCGCTTAAGCCCACAGAATCACTGTTGGTACAACCGCTTTCTCCGGTTGATATTATCCGCAGCGCCATCGTTTTGCGCGAAACCGTACCTTATCTTGAAGATAATTCGCAACAAATTCGTGAACATTTTCAAAAAGTATCATTGCAAAAAGATAAGATTGCTCGACAAATAAATGAAATATCCAAACAAAAAAAAGCGTTGCAAAATGAACATTCGCGTATGGAAAATTTGCTTAAATCAAAAGCCGCCCTTAAAAATAAAGTGGAAATAAAGAGCGCTCAAACCAAATCAAATATGGCCAAACTGGCCTCACAAGCTCAAGATTTGCGTGATTTGTTGCAAAAAATCGAAAATGAGCGTCAAGCTAAAATCCGTGCGCAAAAAGAAGCTGAACAAAGAAAAAAAGAGGAAAAGCAATCTGCTGACTTGATTAAATCAACAAAAAGCTCTATAACAAACATATCGACCGGCTTTGCCAAAGCTAAAGGGGCACTATCGTTGCCGGCGCGAGGAACGATTATCAGTCGCTACGGCGATCAAAAAAACAAAGGTGTAACCAGCAAGGGACTTACTTTAGCAACCCGCGCTCAAGCGCAAGTAATATCTCCCTTTGACGGCTCGGTTATTTTTGCCGGACCTTTTCGCGGATACGGCGATATGATTATTATGGAACACGGCGATGGTTATTTGTCGCTTCTTGCCGGCCTCGGACGCATAGATGTGGAATTAGGGCAAATGCTTTTAGCCGGAGAACCCGTCGGAGTTATGCCCGAAGACGCCAAGCCCGAACTTTATATAGAGATACGAAAAAACAATCAGCCTATTAATCCTGATGCCTGGTTTAAAATATAGAACAACAAGGAATTAAAAATGTTAAAAAAATATACGCTTTTGATTTTATTTATCATTTTGTTATCAACGACTGCCGCTACAGCTAAAACTGAAGCTCCCGTAAAAGAAAAAACCGCTGACACTTATGAAATGCTTAATCTGTTCGGCGAAGTTATGGAGCGAACCAAATCATCTTACGTCGAAGAAGTAACGGACCAAAAACTTATTGAAGCGGCTATTAACGGTATGCTTACTTCTTTAGATCCTCATTCCAGTTATCTTGATGCCAAAGACTTTAAGTATATGAACGAGCAGACCTCCGGTAAATTCGGCGGATTAGGCATAGAAATAACTATGGAACAAGGTGTCGTCAAAATTGTATCACCAATCGACGATACACCGGCATTTCGTGCCGGACTTAAACCGGGGGATTATATTACCAATATTGACGGTGAAACCATTATAGGAATGACCTTAAATGAAGCCGTCGATAAAATGCGCGGCAAGCCGGGGACAAAAGTCAAATTAACTATTCGTCGCGTTAACGAAAAACCCTTTGATGTCACCTTAAAGCGGGAAGAAATCAAAACTCAATCCGTTAAAACCGAAATCAAAGATGATACTGTTTTATATGTGCGCATAAGCTCATTTGCCGAAGAGGTGGCTGAAGACATAAAAAAAGCATACGAAAAAGCGGTTAAATCAGCCAAATCTCCGCTTAAAGGCATTGTTTTAGATGTGCGCAACAACCCCGGAGGACTACTAGACCAAGCCGTTGCCGTGTCTTCTCTGTTTTTAGACAAAGGTGAAATTGTATCAACCAGAGCACGTAATGAAGAGGATACTTTACGTTATTCCGCTAAAGAGCACGACATTACTTCCGGATTGCCTGTGGTAGTTTTGATAAATAACGGCTCGGCCTCGGCCTCGGAAATTGTCGCTGGAGCACTACAAGATCACAAACGCGCCGTTGTTTTGGGAGAAAAATCTTTTGGCAAAGGCAGTGTTCAAACCGTTATTCCGCTTGGGAAGCACGGCGCTATGCGCGTGACTACCGCTCGCTATTACACCCCTTCCGGACGCTCAATACAAGCCACCGGCATTGAGCCTGACATTATTGTGCATCCGGCTAAATTGGAAGAATACACCGATGAATATGGTTTCAGCGAAGCAGAATACACCAATGCTCTTAAAAACGAAACCATCTCCTTTGATAAAAAGAATGCCGAAACTTCCAAACAGGAAAAAGATAAAGATTGGCGCAAAGACTACCAACTTGCACGAGCGGTTGATTTGGTCAAAGCTCTAAATGTTTATACTTCGGCTGCGCAATAACTTTTCGCAAAGAGGATTTGTCAGTGGCAAAAAATTTAGAGAAATATGATAAACTTGTAATAGCTGTTCTTATCATTGCCTTTTTAATGATAGGTACGGGTTATTGGTTTGCTCACGAAAAAAGCGAACCGGTATATCTCTCTAAAATTGACCGCTTAATGTTTGATAAGAATAATAAATCACCTGCTTTTTTAATCACTTTGCCTGACGACCTAAAAAGTATTATCAAGACCGATGAAGAACCGGAAATGGAATTTGCCAAACCGCAAATTTTGCCCAAGCCTGCTGAACCGCAAGACATTGCTTTTTCCTTGGAAGATCTTATCAACAACATTCCCAACTTATCAAAATTACCCGACAAAACTTTTCCGGTCACTCTTCGCAATATTACCGCTCTGCCGGAGTTAACCGAAGTAACCGAAGAAGGATTAAGCTTACCCAAAATCAGCGATGATGGTCATCGTCCTTGGATTGAATACGGGCAAACCAGTCAGATTCAACCTAACTTCAAAAAAATTGCCATTGTTATAGGTAATCTCGGATTTGACGGCAGTACCACCGATAAAGTTGCATCGGCATTTGCTCCCGAAGTATCCTTAAGTTTTCATCCCTACATAACTCGCAACGCTGAAGATATAATGGCTGCACGCACCAAAGGACACGAAACTTATCGTGATATTCTTTTGGCCTCGGCAGATTATTTAACTAAAGACACCGGACCGTTAGCTATTAATCTCGATTTGGCAGATGAAGAAATCCTTAATCGTTTTCATCTTTCCATTTCTCAACCTCATCCCATCGGGGGCATTATCATTCGTGAAGGTTATATAGCGGAAAATAATATTGCTAAATTAACAACTGTTTTAGAGGAAGTACGCAATCGCGGATTATTGATGATTGATGCAACCTCATCGGAAATTATCAGTTCAATTAAAATTAGCGGTCTGCCCCGCCGTAAAGCGGATATAGTATTGGATAACAATATGACACAATCCGAGATTGACGCTCAAATAAAAAAAGCTGAAAACATCGCCTTTGATAAAGGACAAGTGCTGATTGTTACCGAAAATAAGCCGCTTGCCATAATCACACTGAGCCGATGGATTGATTCTTTTTCTCCGCAATTATCCTACGAAGAAGCCAAAACCGCTAACATTACCAAACCGTTCGCACTGGTTCCGGTATCCAATTTGGTAGTTGAGTAGATGAATAAGTCGTACAGATTAAACGCCGGTATAGTTGTAGTTAATGCACAAGGATTGGCATTATTATGTGAACGAAGCGATTATGCAAACCAGTGGCAGTTTCCTCAAGGCGGAATTAATAATGGTGAATTACCTATAGATGCTGCTAAACGAGAACTTTATGAGGAAACCGGAATTAAATCCGTAAAATTACTGGCTTCTAATCCGACGACTTTACATTACGATTTTCCGCCGAAAATTGCAGCTCATCATAAATATAAAGGCCAAGAGCAATATTGGTTTTTATTTGAGTTTAACGGTGACGATTCAGAAATTAATTTACAAATAAATCCTAATGAAATAGAATTTAAATCCTACCGATGGGCACCTATTGAAGAAGCTTTGGAAGCTGTTGTCGAATTCAAAAAAGAAGTGTATAATAAGGTGGTTGAATATTTTACCCCGATTATTGAACAAAAATTTTTACGAGGAAATAAGCGATGAATTACAATTTTGATAAGGAACGCGCCGAAGTTCTCGCTGCCGCCAAAGCCGGTATTCGCGGCAACTTGAAATTATCCGGCAGCCAAAAAAAATACGTCAAAAATTTACTATTATTTGCCCTAATGCGCGCTTCCAATAACGGCACGGTAACACCACGCAATTTTCTCAAACTGGTCAACAAACTGTTTAAGGAATTTTTACTAAAAATCATTAAAGACGGTATCGACGATGATGATGACGATACCGTCTGGGAAGAAGCTTTGAATGTTGAATTAAATCATATCATTGCCAATGATGCCCTCTTAAAAAATCTGGATATTGAAAATATACTTACGCCAGCTAATATTACCTCTTTCATCAAAGCCGCGACTAACGGTGTATCACAAAAAGATTTAATCAAACGTTTGATGGCTTTGCGCGATGCTAAAATCAACCATCGGGAAACTCCTGAAGAACAAAAGGAGCGCGAACAACATCGCAAAGAATACGAGTTAGCAAAACTGCGCCAACGCACTATGGAGCGAGCTGAACGTTCGCGCTAAATCCGAACTATTTTTTGTCAGCATAAGGATTATCCGTTTTACGTAAGCTGATTCTGATGGGAACTCCGCCAAGATTAAAAGTTGTTCGCAAAGAGTTAGTTAAATAACGCAAATACGAATCAGGCAACCCCTCAGGATTACTGGAAAATATTACAAATGCCGGAGGACGTGACTTCGCTTGCGTAATATAGCGTAATTTAATCCGGCGCTTATTTTTGCCCAAAGGCGGCGGATTTTCACTTTGCACATCTGCGAACCATTGATTTAAGGGCGAAGTAGGAATGCGTGTATTCCAGCGGTCATAAATTTTAAAGACCGCACTCATTAATTTATCCAAATTCTCTTTTTTCAGTGCCGAAATAGTAACCGTAAGCACTCCATCAGCTTGTGCTAAAGAAGTTTGTAATTTGTTGTTAAGCCGTTCCAAAACCTCCGCGCGATTGGCTATATCCCATTTATTAACCGCAATTATCAAGGCTCGCCCTTCATCTAAAACCTGACGAGCAATAGTTAAATCCTGTTTATCTAAGATGCCGTCCGCATCCAATACCAAAACTACTACTTGTGCCAAACCGATTGCTCGCTTGGTTGCCGCTGCTGACATTTTTTCCAAATCATTAATTATTTTGGAATGTTTTCTCAAACCGGCAGTGTCGACCAGCTTAACCGGCCTTCCTTTATAATTCCATAATGTGGCTATGGCATCACGAGTGACACCGGCTTCGGGACCGGTAAGCATCCTTTCATCACCCAAAAGAGCGTTGACCAAAGTCGACTTGCCGACATTTGGTCTGCCGACAATTGCCATATACAAAGGCTGTTTATCATCGTCACCTTCATTAATTTCTTCTTTAAGCTGCAAGTTCGAAGTTACTTTTTTTAGAGCATCATATAAATCATTCAGCCCGATTCCGTGCTCGGCAGAAAAGGCTATCGGCTGTCCGAAACCCAACTTATAAGCCTCATAAATGCTATCTTCCTGCAAGCGACCTTCACATTTATTGGCCAACAATATTACCGGTTTTCCCATTTGCCGCACCAAATTTGCCAAATGTTCATCAAAAGCCTGCAGTCCATCTCTGGCGTCAATTAAAAACAATACGACATCAGCTTCATTAATCGCTACTTGAGTTTGTTTCCACATACGTTGTTCTATTGAATCTGCGGTAACATACTCAAATCCGGCAGTATCAATTATTTCTAACGGCAAATCGTATAACTTCGCCGTGTGCATTCTTCTGTCACGGGTAACTCCAGGCTCATCGTGCACCAAAGCGATTTTACGTCCGGCTAAACGATTAAACAAAGTCGATTTACCAACGTTAGCTCTACCGATAATTGCAACTTTTAAGGCCATTTTAATCTCTATTTATAAGCGGTTAATTCGGCATCATTATTCATCAAGAGCAATATCTCATTAACCATTATCGGGGAAGTTTCAACTCCGTCTTCAACATCAGCTATCCCCATAATTCTGCCGTTATAAGGCGAAACCGAGAATAACTTACCGTTCGATGAAACTACCAATAATGCATCATTGGTCAATATCGGTCCGGAGGTAAATACTCCTAAACGATCTTCGCCTTGAGCGTAGGGAATGATAGTTGACCAAACAATTTTACCGGTATCTTTTTCAATGGCCGCCAAATCGCCTTCATTAGTCAATACAAATAAAAACTTACCGGCTGACCAAGGTTGTGAAGAAACCGCAATATCTTTCATCCACAACTTAACCCCCGTGCGCACATCAATCGCCGCTAAAGGTCCGTTGTATCCGGCAATATACGCAACGCCGTCAGCAATTACCGGATTCGCTTTAATTGCGGTAATCTCAGCTATAGACTCCGTAGCCCCTCCGGCAACCACCCACTCCGTCCATAAAGGTGTACCGGTTGAAGCTTTATATGCCTGTATCTGCCCATTACTTAACGCCACCACAACCAAATCATTGGTAACATCATAAGCCGGTGCCGCTCCGCCTATCATTGTAGTAGCCTCAGCCTCGATTTTATCTTTCCATAAAATACTGCCGTCATCGGTTTTTAAAGCATAAACTCCGTTATCGATAGTCTGAACGATAACCAAATCATCGGCAGTTACCGGAGCTATGCGAATTGGTGCTTTAATATCTTTTTGCCAAACAATCTCACCGTTTTCGGTTGAAACTGCAAAAACCTTACCGAAACCTGTAGTCGCAAAAACCCGATTATTACCCAAAGCTAATCCAGCTCCGATAATTGAAGAGTCGCGGTTCTTACGATTCTCATGTTTCAGTCGCCGCCGCCAAACTTTTTTGCCATCAGCCAAATTATATGCCTGCAAAATACCTTTCACATCAAGGGTGTAAACTTTTTCACCATCGGCAACCGGCGTTGTTATCAACACATTGCGTTTCGACGAACCTTCACCGAAATCCAAGTTCCAAATTTCATCCAGCCCACCACCGGCTTTTAAGTGCCCGACATTATGAACGGCATTTCCGCCGGTTTGCGTCCAATCATTATTAAGATGTGCTTTAGGCAATCGTACTCTTATCTGACCGGCGGCATACTCCGGTTGCAAGTTTCTGTCTTCTCTTATAACACTTATACGTTCACCGCTTATATCCAACGGATCTTTACCAAATAACCCACAGCCGGCAAGCAGTACCGTTATCAAACATCCACCGATAATTTTTCTCATTTTTACTCTCACTTATCAAAAAAACTATTCTTCCAAAATATTCATCATATCTAATGCCCGCGACTTCATATCCTCGGTCGCCGTTGCCGAATAGCGAACTTTCTCGTACTCAATTAAAGCCTTGTCAATTTGATGTTCACGAACATACAGCATAGCCATAAGTTCATGAGCCAATGCCGAAGAATTTGCTCGTTCGCATAAAGGTTGCAAAATTTTGCTGATATCCTCAGCCGCAGCTCCTGAATTTAGCTTATCAGCAGCCAATTTAAGCGCCGCCACATCACGCATTTGTAATAAATTGCCATCTGCAGCCAACAACTCCAACACTTTCTGCGCATCTTCATTTTTATCTTGCTCAACATAAACGGAAGCTATTTGCAATCTGGCTAAATCAGCATAAATTCCTGAAGCTTTATCTGCCAAATAATTATATACTTCCAAACTTTCATCTAAGCGCCCTTGGTTTTGCAAAGACAAAGCCACCGAATAAGCATTTGACACTTCCTGGTACTTCTTGGCTTGCCAATTCTTAATACTTTCAAAACTGATAGTGACTGTCAAAATTAAAGCTACTCCGATGATAATCAGAAGTCCGTACTTATCCCACATTTTGCGGAATTGTTCGTCTTTGACATCATCCACCACTTCTCGCAAAAGTGCATCTTGTTCAATCTGCTGTGCTAACTTATTTTTCATTAACTTCTCCATATAGCAAATGCTTATTTAATTATATCGTGGATTAAAAATCGCTTAACCCAACTAAGATTCTTTTTTGACAACTTTGCCCCGAAAGTAATGGCATTGTCATCAGAAATAATCGCCAGAAAACAACGCCCGGTTGCCGGATTCTCCATAACTTCTATAGCCTCAACATCTTTTTTCATCATCTGGTTGTGCTTAGTCGAAAACAACATATATTTATGGGTATGAACAATTTTATTCTTTTTCAAAACCAATTTTTCTTTGCGGAACAAAAACTGCAACATCACAAATATTATCATCAAGCAAGCGACAAGGGTAGTCAGCGGCAATTTCCAAGCCTCCCCGTGTTCAAAAATTTGCTTAATTGATACGCCGGCAATCAACAAAACAATAAACAACCCCACCCACGCAAACAAATTAAAAATATCCCAAATTATTTTGCGAATTTTAATAACGATCTTATCTTTTTTGCGCACATAAGCTATAGCTGAAGGCAAGCGAGAATAATCATCAAATTTATCTTCAATAACTCCTTGTTTATACAAGCTGCGTACCGACCGGCTCAAATCACCCGCAGTATATTGTTTAACTCCTTCATCGGTATTTATCAATGCCGGCAACTTGAATTTTTTAGCATAATCCTTCCAAATATGCCGCAATTTACAATCTGTGGCAGCAATGTATAAAGGCACGATTTTATCAACATTACGCTGGTACAATTCCAATATATAAAGTGTTTTCAATAAAAATCCGCTCTGGTGAAATTCCATACGAAACCGCACCCCCGAATAATCCTGCAATTTTCCTTGAAAAACTTTCTTACCCTGCAACAAACAGCGACGAATTACCGTAACCTCATTGCCTTTGATAATATACTTGCCATATTGAAAATATTTAACAATTCCCGCCACAACAATACCTAAACCGATAAGCATAAAGCAACCATCAAAAAACCAAACGACAGCTTCGGCAGGACGTTCTAAAGGAACATCAGATATCGGCACAATCTGCATTCCTTCATCGGCAAACATATTCATCCATTCATAAAGCCCCAGCATAAACAAAAGCGCCCCCATCAAAATTGACGGCAACAGGCTCCAAACTCTTGCACGATCGGTAAGCCTTGCGCATTTTCCGTTAAACTCCAATTTCAAATTACTGTTAAAGTATACCGGCACCTTTTTCATAATATTTTCCTAATTGGTTAAACATCACTCTCGGCGTTATTATAGCCTGTTTATTTTAATATTCATCATTTTTTATCAAATTTTACCATATTTTAATACGAATGGTTTAATGTTATCCTAAATTATAATTATTGCAAGGAACAAAAATGGGAAATTATGAAATTTTTACTTCCGCGTGGAATATAGCCTTAACCCTGTTTGCTTTCGGCTACCTGTTGATTGCCGGCTTGAATGTTATCAGACAAGCTCGTTTGGGAAGATTCGCCATATTCCTTTTAGGTGCTTTTGCTTTTGACTTAGCTGCGGGATGGATAGAAGCTCTGGCTGTGGAAAATACAACCGGCACAATCGAAACTTTGGTAACCGGAGAAATGATACTATTTTTAATATCAATGTGTTTAATGTCTATGGCTGCCTCTTCCTTAATATTTTATAATTCCGCCATAAGTATTAAAACCTGCATCCCCTCCTTGTCTTTAGGAGTGCTGGGTTTAATATCAATTATATTATTTATTTGGGTATTTCCGGATGGTGAAATCATTAACAAATTACGCATTATTTTACCGCTTACGGCATTTATTTATCTGGCAATAGGCTTAGCCACCCGTTTAACCGCTCCTTTTCGCAAAGGAGTAATTCTAACTTTATTGACCGCCATCGCCGTTAGTATAATTATCAGCTTACGTTTTGCCGATATTTATCTTTTCGGTTATGTAACCGCCGTCATTTACTCTGTTTTCGCCTTAAGCATTTTAATGATGCGCATTGATGAACTCAAAACTGATTTGAACCGCGCCCAAAAAGACATCATTAACTACAATCGTCGCATTGAGGAAATCATCAAACTTTCGCCCTTCCCGATTGTTATATCCCGCTTAAGTGATGATAAAATAATTTTAGCCAACGACAACGCTCTTAAAACTTTCGGTATAAAAAGCGAAGACGTTAAAACTTATACGTTACGAGATTTTTTTGCCGATGCCAATAATCGTCAACTCTTAATCGAGCAATTGGAAGAAAAGCGTGAAGTCCAAGACTTTGAAGTTTTAATAAAACCTTTAGGTGATGCTGCGCCTTTCTGGCTTTTGACTTCAGCCAATGTCATTGACTACAACAATGATGTGGCTATTTATGCGGCATTTCAAGACATTACCTCTCGTAAAGTACGCGAAAACGTTTTGCAGAACCAAGCCGTTCGCGACCCTTTAACTTCGCTATACAATCGTCGCTATTTTGAAACCGAAGTCGCTAAACATATCGCTACAGCCTCTAAAAACGGCAAACCTTACAGTATATTGATGTTAGACGCCGACTTTTTTAAAAAAGTAAACGATACTTACGGGCATAAAGTCGGCGATAAGGTACTGATTGAACTTTCCGATAAAACCGAAAAAGCTCTGCGTGATTGCGATATTGTCGCACGTTATGGCGGCGAAGAATTTTTAGTATTTCTGCCCGAAATCAATGCGGGACAAGCCTATAAGGTAGCTGAACGCCTAAGATTAACCATAGCTTCAATAGTCGTTACTGCTGACAATGGCAAGCCGGTGAAATTCACCGTATCCATCGGCGTAACTTCTTCGGAAATAAGCAATCAGGTTGATGTCTTAATTAAAACGGCCGACGAAGCCCTTTATAAAGCCAAACAAAACGGTCGCAATCGTGTAGAAATATTTACTTTAGATGATTGGAAAAAATTCCAAAACCATAAAGACGACACCAAAAGTGAAACTCAAAAAAACATCCACCCGGTATTTTCTCCCGAAAACAATGCTGAAATATCTTTGCTTGACGGAGCTGATGCCCAAAACTTAAGGGATTAGAAAATGCAATGCGTTTATGCTGACAAATGCGGCGGTTGTCCTTATCGTCATATGAGCGATGATGAATATCGCGAGTTTAAGCAAAACAACCTGACAAAATTGCTGAAACATTTGCACTCGCCGGCAAAAAATATCGGCTCTCCCTTATTTATCGGTGACGGACAAAGACGCCGTGCCGCTATGAGTTTTGAATATATTAAAGGAAAAATAATCTTAGGCTTCAATGAAGCATCTTCTCACAAAATTATCAATATTGAACAATGTTTAATCTTAACTCCGGCAATCAATGCCGTTTTACCCGAACTGCGCGAATTGTTATCAAAACTATGTGCTCGATCTTATCAAATAAAACGCGGAAAAAAACTTTTACCGCAGCATATTCAAAAAGGCACTGTGTGGATAAGCGAGGTTAGCAACGGCTTGGATATTGTTTTGGAATACGATGCACCTATTGATCTTAATGCCCGTATGGATATTGCCGAGTTCTGCCAGAATTGTGCCGACATCATCAGGTTATCCCACCGCGCAAAGGCGGATTCTTTGAGTGAAACCATTTTGCAAAAAGCCATTCCTTATATAACTATGGGTAAATTTAATGTGCATATTCCTGCCGGTACCTTTTTACAAGCCAGCGGTCAAAGCGAGCAATTTATGGGTAATTTGGTGGCAAAATATTTAGCCGGCGTGGAGGGAAAAATCGCTGATTTATTCTGCGGCGTGGGAACTTTTTCTTATTATATCATCACCCGCATACCGTATTTAAAAGTTTTGGCCATCGATTCCGGTGATGAACTTTTACAGGGATTTAAAAACACTCTTAATGCCGGTCAAATTTGCAACATTACCATCAAAAAACAAAATTTATTTAAATATCCGCTTACCTCTGATGAGGTGTCAACTTTCAAGGCTATAGTTTTTGATCCTCCGCGCAGCGGCGCTAAAGAACAATGCCGACAAATTGCTTTGGCCGCCCATAAACCCGCAACCATCATCGCCGTATCTTGTAATCCCAATACTTTTATCAACGATGCCAATACGTTAATTGATGCCGGATATGTGATTGAAGAGTTGACTTTAGTTGATCAATTTGCCTATTCCGAGCATAGTGAATTGGTGGCAAATTTTTGTTTGATTGATAATCACAAATAATATTGCCAAATCCGAAACATCGGTTTATAAGTTTCTCCAGTTTAATTTATAAATTCGGAGTTTTTGATTATGGGATTTAATTGTGGTATTGTAGGCCTCCCTAATGTCGGCAAATCGACTTTATTTAATGCGTTAACCCAAACCATAGCGGCGCAGGCGGCTAATTTTCCGTTCTGCACCATTGAGCCGAATGTCGGTCGGGTTGCCGTACCGGATAAACGTCTTAAAGTTTTAGAAGAAATGGTCAAACCAAAGATGGTCACCCCAACACAGTTGGAATTTGTTGATATTGCGGGATTAGTCAAAGGCGCATCCAAAGGAGAAGGACTGGGTAACCAATTCTTAGCCAATATTCGTGAAGTTGATGCCATTATTCACGTTTTACGCTGTTTCGAAGATGATAACATCACCCACGTTGAAGGTTCGGTTGATCCTATTCGCGATGCTGAAATCGTTGAAACCGAATTGATGATTGCCGATTTGGAGTCTTTGGAAAAACGCCTCGATCAAGCAGTAAAAAAAGCCCGAGGTGGCGACAAAGAGGCGATTGTCAATGTATCGGTGATGACACCGATTATTGAGGCTTTGAAGATGGGGCAGCCTGCTCGCACGGCTCAGCCCGATTCGAGCAACAAAGACACTTGTAAAGCTTATAAAAATCTACAACTTTTGACTTCTAAACCGGTTTTATATGTCTGCAATGTTGATGAGGCCTCAGCGGCGAACGGAAACGAATTTTCAAAGGCTGTTTTTGCCAAAGCTAAAGCTGAAAATGCCCGTGCAGTTGTAATCTCCGCGGCGATTGAGTCGGAAGTCGCGCAATTGGATAGCGAAGAAGAAAGAGCCGAGTTTTTAACTGATTTAGGTTTAAGCGAAACCGGTTTGGCTAAAATTATTCGCGAGGGTTATGAACTTTTGGGTTTGCAAACCTATTTCACCGCAGGTCCCAAAGAGGTGCGCGCTTGGACATTTATCAAAGGCTCCAAAGCTCCTGTTTGTGCCGGCATAATTCACTCGGATTTTGAGCGCGGGTTTATCAGAGCGGAAACCATCTCTTTTGATGACTTTGTTAAGTTCGGTGGCGAACAAGGTGCTAAAGAAGCCGGCAAAATGCGCTCCGAGGGCAAGGATTATGTTGTCCAAGACGGTGATCTGCTTAATTTTTTATTTAATGTTTAAACAGGCAAACGGCAAGGTTGTTTAAGCCTTACCGTTTTTTATTTTTTTGGTTTACCACCCCCAAAATAATGGGTAGGTAGTTACACCATAATTAATTAGGAACTGGAACTACGCTACTTTTTTCTTAGACAATTCTGCCTCCTTAATAGTTGTCAGAATAATTTTTGTGAAGCTAAGAATAGCGGCTACAATTCCCGTTGTTGCCATTGCAATTTCAAAGATACTCATTGCTGTATAATTTTAAGATTAATAATAAGTTTACATTTATTATAGTACCACATTTTACCTACCTGCGCAAGCTTTTTTCACTAAAAAAAGCTAAAATTCTTTGATTTAAAGCCCTTATCTGCTCTTAACCGCAAATTAATATTTAAATTTTCACTTGCTTCCGTTAAATAAAACCTCTAAATTGCCAACCAGAAAAGGGAGTAATTCAAAAATGCGCTTAGCTTTATTTCAACCCGATATTCCGCAAAACACCGGAACCCTGTTGCGTCTTGGTGCCTGTCTTGATTTGCCGATAGATATTATTGAACCCTGTGGTTTCTTATTTAATGAAAAAGCTCTTATACGCGCTGGTATGGATTATCTCGATTTTGCCTCTTATCGCCGCCACGACTCGTGGGAAGATTTTCTAAAATTTCGCGCCCAAAACTCTCAAGAGTACGGACGCATTGTGTTGATGACGACTAAAGCCGGCCAACCTTATACTGATTTTAAGTTCCAAGAAAACGACGTTATTTTGATGGGGCGCGAGTCGGCAGGTGTTCCCGAAGAAGTTCATCACATCGCCGATGCCCGCATTACCATTCCGATGGCGCCTCAAGCCCGCTCCATCAATATGGCTGTTTCAGCTTCAATGGCTATTGGCGAAGCTTTGCGTCAAACTCGTTGGGGCAAATAAACCCTAAGTTTATAATGAAAATATTTATTACAACGACTATTTGAGGACTAAAGACTTGATGCTCAACTCATATAGCATAAAAAACAAAAATAATTTTGCTTATTTTATGTTTTTTAGTTGAAAATTAAGTTTTTATTGTTAAGTTATAGCTGTATTAGTTGTTATGCAACTATATTAATTTTATAAAACCCATATGGAGAAAATTAAAATGAAAAAACTTTTAAGTTTGTTTTGCGCTGTTTTAGCATTGTCTGCTTGCTCGACTTTGAGCGAAAGCGCTTTGTTTGGCGGCAGTGAATGTGAATCTAAATTAGCTCGTGATTTTATGGCTAATGCTGAAGACAGAGTATTCTTTGCTTTCGATAGCTCAGCTATTTCTGCTGATGCTGCTGAAGTTTTGAATTCTCAAGCCAAATGGTTGAAGAATCACGAAGATGTAAACGTAGTAGTTCAAGGCTATTGCGATGAAAGAGGTACCAGAGAATACAACTTGGCTTTGGGCGAAAGACGTGCCAACGCTGTAAAACAATACTTAGTATCCAAAGGTATTGCAGCTGACAGAATCTCTACCATTTCTTATGGTAAAGAAAGACCGGCTGTTTTGGGCAACAACGAAACCGCTTGGGCTCAAAACCGTCGTGCTGTTACAGTTGTAGCTGCTAACTAATATCTTTTTTAGATGTTGTTTGTGTTCTGGACTGAAAAGTTCAGAGCACATTTTTTTGCTCTTGTGGTTTATAATATTTTGTTTTAGATTAGAAGCAAATAGGCTTAACAAAGAGGTTACTATGATCAAACAAAAATTATTGCTTAGTGCTGCTGTTTTAAGTATATGGGCTTTTATCCCCGCACAAGCGGCATCAACCGGCGATTTACAACGCCAAATCGAAAACTTGCAGGAAGATGTCCAAGTTTTGCAACGCCAAATAGCTCGTGGCGGCAGCGCCTCTGCCGGCGGCGATGTGGTTTTACAGGTCAGCCAAATGGATGAAAATGTGCGCCAACTCAACGGTCGGTTGGATATGATTGAGCATAATTTGAAAACTTTGGAAGATAAAATCAATATGATTAATAAAGATGTTGATTTGCGCCTTAATATGCTTGAGGGTAAAGGTATGACTACCGCTTCGTCGGACACTGATATGGCACCTGTCGCCGAGAAGAAAAAATTTGAAGCTCCGATAGCTACCGAAGCCGCCAGTTCACTGTTGGGTGGTGAAATCGCTAAAGGCGATGACCTGCCCCAAGTAAATACCAAAGCTCCGGAACAAATTTATCAAGAAGGATTAGAAGCCATCAAAGCCGGTGATTTTGATTTGGCCGCCGCCAGATTTACCACTATGATGACTAAATATCCGGACCATTCTTTGGCTGACAATTCACAATATTGGTTAGGCGAGTCTTATTACGGCAAAAAAGATTATGCTAAAGCTGCCGTTGCCTTTGCGCAAGGTTATGAAAAATACAAGAATGGGCATAAGGGTGCAGATAATATCTTAAAACTCGGTATGTCAATGCAAATGCTGGGCAAAAAAGACGAAGCTTGCACCGCTTACAATAATTTGGCTAAAGAGTTTCCCAAGGCCTCTGATGTACTGAAAGATAAAGCAAAAAAATTGGCAGCGGAGCTTGAGTGTAAAAAATAGCAATGCGCGATTTTTTTAATAAATATGATATTGCAAATGAGATAATTGCTGTAGGCGTTTCCGGCGGCGCCGATTCGTTAGCTTTAGCCTTACAAATGCACGAGCTTGGTATTTCGGTAGTAGCCTTAACCGTCGATCACGAATTGCGTTCGGAATCTCGTGCAGAAGCAGAATATGTCGCCAAAATTATGCGTCAATATGGCATTGAACATCATATTTTAACTTGGAAAGGTGATAAACCAAGCAACGGAATTGAAGAAGCGGCACGTCAAGCACGTTATCGCTTGCTGTTTGAGTTTTGCAAAAAACATAGTATCAAATATCTGGCAACCGGACATCACTTGCGCGACCAAGCCGAAACATTTTTATTGCGTTTGGCCAGAGGAAGCGGAGTATTTGGTTTGAGCGGAATTTTACCTTACAGCGAACGCGATGGCATTATTATCTTGCGCCCGCAATTAGATAAAACTCCGGAAGAATTACGCAACTATCTTAAGCAAAAAAATATTACTTGGGTTGAAGATCCGATGAATCAAGTTGATGATTTTCTGCGTGTAAAAATTCGTAATTTCTTGCCGCAACTCAATAAGATTACAGGTATTGATGAAAAACGTTTGGCACAAACCGCTTTCACTTTGCAACAAACTCGCAATTTTTTGCAAAAGTGTTGCGATGAATTTATTGCTGAATATGTAAGGTATTTTACCCCTTATGCCGCAGCGATTCCCCTATCACGTTTAAGCAAAACCGATAATGAAATTGCCCGTTTGGTCTTGAATGAGTTAATCCGTCAAATCGGCGATCTCAGTTATAATCCCGAGGCAGCGGCTTTAGAAAATATTTTAAGCCAAAAGCAAAATTTTAAGGGTTGCACATTGGGTGGATGTGAGTTAGAAGTAGCTTCCGGCAAGTTGTGGATTATCCCGCAAGACGACGACGCCAAAGTTATGAGCTTGCAAGAATGGCAAAATTTTGTTGAACAACACAAGGAATTTACCAACAGCGGCTTACCTTATAAAGTACGTAAAGCCATAAAAAAATATTGGAAATCAAATTATGAGTAAAGATAAAACAAAATCCAATTTTATAACTACCGGTTTGGTGGCGCAAAACCGCCGTGCTAATTTTGATTATGCCATCGAAGATAAAATGATTGCCGGACTACAACTTTTGGGCACGGAAGTTAAATCATTGCGTTTAGGTCACGCCAACATCAATGAGGCTTATGGCGTTGAACGCAATGGTGAAATATTTATACTCAATATGTTTATTGCCGAATACGCTAACAAGGGTTATTCCTCCCACGAAGAAAAACGACCGCGCAAATTATTGCTCAAACGCCGTGAAATTATCAATATTATCAATGCACTTGCTCGCAAAGGCGAAACCTTAGTGGCAATAAAATTGTTCTTTGATAACAACGGGCGTGCTAAATTGGAAATCGGTTTAGGTAAGGGTAAAAAGAATTACGACAAACGCGAAACTATTAAACAACGCGAGATTGATCGTAAAATCCGTTCATTCGGCTAATTATATTGATTTGCGTGATTGCAAAGCCAGTTGGATCGTTCCCTCATCCATATAATCAAGCTCGGCACCCATCGGGATACCTTGAGCCAAAACCGTAATCAAAACATCTTTATCTTTAAAACGCGAGCTTAAATAATGTGTGGTAATCTGCCCGTCAATCGTTGCCGGCAAAGCTAAAATCAGCTCTTTTATACCGCCGTTAACCAGTCTTTTTTCCAATGCCGCAATATTCAAATCTTCCGGTACCACTCCGTCCATTGCTGAAAGCACGCCGCCTAATACGTGATATTTACCCTTAAACTGTGCTGTTCGCTCCATCGCCCATAAATCGACCACATCTCGCACCACACAAATCACACTGTCATCACGCAGTTTGGAAGAACAAATCGGACAAGGGCTTATTGTATCAAAATTACCGCAAATCTCACAAGTCTTAATATTATCAGCGACATTATGCAAACTTTCAATCAACGGCATTAAAGCATCTTCGCGCTTATTCAATAAATGCAAAACAATCCGTCCGGCCGAACGCGTACCCAAAGCGGGCAATTTCGCCATCTGTTTGATTAAAGCATCAATTTCCTGACCAGCCATTTGTTTCACCTTAAAAAGGCAATTTTAATCCGCCTAAATTTAAGCCTCCGGTTAATGAATTTAATTCAGAATTCATCTTCTCGTCGATTTTGCCTTTGGCATCATTATATGCGGCCATTATTAAATCTTCCAAAATATCGGTTTCATCGGCATTGACCAAAGCCGGATCAATTTTTAACCCTAACATTGCATACTTACCGTTGAGCTTAACTTTAACCATACCGCCGCCGGAAGCGCCCTCAACTTCTTCCTGCGCTAATTTTTCTTGCTCTTCCTGCAATTTTTTCTGCATTTGTTGGGCTTGTTTCATTAAAGTTTGCATATTAAACATCAGTTTTCATCCTCTATATATTGGTTATACTCTTGAGCAAACGGTGTTTCTTCATTTGCCTCATCTTCATTATCATTATTGACCTTACGTGACATAGTTTCAATCTTAGCCTTGGCAAATTCCGCCATAATTGCTTTTACTAAAGGCAAATCAAGTGCGTCTTTTTTGCTATTCATATCAAGACGCTCTTCCTTTTGCGCCAAAGTTTCCCCTAAAGCCCCGAATGTCGTATCAATAATCCATTTTATTTTAGTTGCCTGCATCAACAAGTTCTGAAGTTCTAATAAAAAATCATTATTAATTTTATCACTGACGGCTATTTTCATATAGCCGTTGCGAAAATCATAAAAAGATACATCATTACGTAAACTATAAGCGACCATCAGTTTTTTATTATTATTCAGATAATTGACTAATTCTTCAGGCGACGTAAAAACCAAAGCATCATTGTCTGCCTGCGACACATCGCCTACCTGTACCTGCTGTTCAGCTTTAGACGATTTCTCTAAATCAGAGTTTTTTTTTAAGCCATTGAGGATTTCCTCCGGAGTTGGTAACCCTGCCGAATAAGCCGTGCGTATCAAAATCATTTCTAAAGCATCTTGCTGTATCGGCGCCACATTAATCTCGCTCAAGCCCTTAATCATCATCTGCCAAATTTTTGACAATACCGCCATAGGTACCAAGGGTGCCATTTTAGAGCAAAAATCTTTTTCATTTTCCGACAGCGAGACATCGCCGATAAACTCCGGAACAATTTTAACCTTCGCCACTAAATGGGTAACATTAATTAAATCCTGCAACAAAGTCAAAGGGGCTGTACCATCTTCACGTTGCTTATCTATTAGAGCCATTAATTCTGCAATTTTCCCGTTGATTAACGCTTCGAATATGGCAAAAGTTGCTCCCCGTTCGGCAATGCCTATCATCTTCTTAACCACTTCGGTCTTAACCGCGCCACCCCCCAAAGAAATAGCTTGATCCAATAATGATAACCCGTCACGACAAGAGCCGTCCGCCGCTTTGGCTATTAAGTGTAAAGCTTCATCTTCCGCCGTCAATTTTTCTTTAGCAATAATATTCTTAAAATGCGCCATCAAAGTATCAATACTTAAACGTTGCAAATCAAACCGTTGGCAACGCGACAACACCGTAACCGGAACTTTGCGGATTTCTGTGGTTGCAAAAATAAAAATTACGTGTGCCGGCGGCTCTTCCAAAGTTTTCAGTAAAGCGTTAAATGCCGCCTTCGAAAGCATATGCACCTCGTCGATGATATAAACTTTATAACGTGCGGAAGTAGGTCGATAGCGTACTCCGTCCAAAATCTCTCTTATGTCATCAACGCCGGTACGTGAGGCCGCATCTAATTCCAAAACATCAATATGCCTCGATTCGGCAATAGCTCGGCAATTATCACAAATTCCACAAGGATTAACCGTTGCGCCGTTGTTGGCATCTTTACCGGTACAATTCAATGCTTTGGCAATAATACGAGCAGTGGTCGTTTTACCGACACCGCGAATACCGGTTAAAATATAAGCGTGGTGCAATCGATTGTTTTTTATGGCATTGGTAATAGTCTGCACCAGCGCGTCCTGCCCCAAAAGCTCACTAAAATTCTGCGGACGATATTTGCGCGCCAACACTACATAGTTATCGTTATTTTCAGCCATAAATAAACCTGCGATAAAATCATTAAAAAGGAGGAGAAAAAACGACCTTAACTATAATTCGTTACGGCTGCTTTCTTCCGAACCTGACCGGATTGGCGAAAAGTTAACCCGCTTTTCTCCCTAAGCAATACAATTAGCAGAACCTGCATACATTTTCAAGTATATTTTCTTATTTTAAGCAAAAATCAATACGCCGTCACACTATCGCTTGACAGTTTGAGCGGCTGACCAATAGAATCAATCACTTTGCCATATATCAAGACTTGAGCTAATGAGGCATCTTTACCGATAATCTTAGGTGAAACATACACGGTATCCGCATCAACCGTCGGCAATTCGTCTGTCGGAGTTGCAAAATATTTATCTCCCGATTCCACTATGTCACCGCCTTGTGCTGATACTGCTACAATATCCAACGTATGTTGATTAGTTCCGTTTCTGAAGAATCTGACCTTTCCGCCCAATCCCTCAAATCCGTCATAAGATACAATACCCTCATTCAAACCGCCGTCACTTTGCATCCGCGACAATTTATCAGCCAAAACAACCGCATCATATCCCAGCGTATACAAACTGCTGGGTTTTTCCTTAAACATTGTGTAGTATTGTGCGGCAAATCCGCTGTTTTTATGACGGCTTAACGCCGGATATAAACTCTTTTGAACCGTAGCTTCCTTATTGGAAACTCCCGCCTCCCAGATTGACGTACCTAAAAACTGAATTTCGGGATACGCTACGTCATAATAAGCAAAAATTGAAGCTGCCGCCGTTAAAGTAACACCGCCTTCCGGAAATAATATGGCATCAAATCCTATATCTCCCAGTCCTTCTTTATTTTCCATTAATTTAAGCTCTCTCTGTGCGGTAGCATCGCCGGCAGCCGCCAAATTTTTCAATTTATATTTCAAATTTTCCGCTTGGCGGTGACGTGCTTGATAGTTGGTCATCTGCTTGGCTAAATCCGAAAAATCCGAAGTTCCCGGCGGATAAAAAGCAATAATACTAATGAGGGCATCATTTTTTGAAGCTGATTTCACTGCCGCACGAGCTACCGCAATACCGGTATTGTTATCCGGCAACAACAAGGCAAATCTTTTGCGAGAATTCTGCACGGCATAAGTCATAATTCTGTCAACCTGTTCTTCAATTAACAAGCCCAAAGTATAAATTGTCGGTTGCAGTACCTCCGGTGAAGTTGAAAAAGCAATCACCGGCACACCTTGATAAATTGTTTCATTACTTATAGCGGAAACTTCACCGCTTTTTAAGGGACCCAAAATTAATTGCGCGTGCTGTCCGGTAGCATTTTTAATGGCAATACGTGCACCTGCGGCAGTGCTAGCCGTATCATAATATTGAATGACTAAATTCGGATCCTTAATATCATTTAAGGCTAACATAGAGGCGTTTTTCAACCCTTTACCATATTTGGCATCAGCTCCGCTTAAAGGCAAAAGCATCCCTACTCTGAAACTGCGCGATGATGAAATACCAATCTCACTGACATCGGTCGTATAACTCTCAGCTCCGCCTTCATCACGCACTACCGATGAAGAAGAACAGCAACTCAAAACCAAACAAACTATTGCTAAAGAAAACTTTTTTAACACTTGCATTTTATCCCAAAATATAAAACAATCATAAACAACGTTTTTATTATAAATTTTTGCGATTGTAAAGAGAGGGTTTTATGAAAAACGGAATTTATCTTGTCGCCACCCCTATAGGCAACATTCAAGATATAACTCTGCGCGCTATAGAAGTACTGCAAGCTGCCGATATTATTGCTTGCGAGGATACCCGTATGGGAAAAAAATTATTTAATCTATTAAACTTATCAATGACTGATAAAAAATTTATCCCTCTCCACGACCATAACGAAAGTACGGATTCGGTAAAAATCATTCAAGCGGCGCAAAACGGACATATTGTTGCATATATTTCTGATGCCGGTTCTCCCTTGATTTCCGATCCCGGATATAAACTCGGACATTTAGCTCGAGCCCAAAATGTATATTTAACCGCGATTCCCGGGGCTTGTGCCGCCATTTGTGCTTTACAAATATCGGGGCTTCCCAGCAATAATTTTACCTTTTGCGGATTTATTCCCAACAAAGATAAAGCCCGACGGGATTTTTTAGCTAAATACCATTCTTACGACAGCACTTTGATATTTTACGAACGTGCCGATCGTCTGCTTAAAACTTTGGAAGCTCTAAAAGATTGTTACTCTTCTCGTGAAATTGCCATAGCGCGAGAATTAACCAAACTATATGAAGAGTGCTTTAGTGGCAACTTAGCGGAGGTCATTTCTCATTTTACCGACAATCCGCCTAAAGGGGAAATTGTATTGCTGGTTGCTCCGCCGCAAGAAGATGAAACTAATTGCGATTACACAGCCGAACTCAAGCAGGAAATAGCGCACCATAATCTTAAAACGGCGGTTAAAAACATTACGGAAAAGTATCATCTTTCCCGCAATGAAGTCTACCAAAAAGCTTTGGAGTTGAAATCCGATGACTAGTCTTTCTGGAAAAACCGCCGAATTTATTGCCCTGCAATATCTGCGGCTTAAAGGTTATTCTCTGGTTGCCTGCAACTATATTACCGGACGCGGTACCGGTGCCGGAGAAGTTGATATTATTGTAAAAAACACCCACACTTTGGTTTTCGTTGAGGTTAAAAAACGCACTGATTTAACCACCGCGGCTTATGCTATAAAACCGGCTCAAATATCGCGGATTCGCCGCGGAGCTGAAGCTTTTTTAATGCTACATAAAGAATATACCAATTATGATATTCGCTTTGATGCAATTTTAGTAGAATCTTGGTTAAAAATTCGTCACATTGAAAATGCTTTTTGATTATCAAAACCGCATTTCTTGAGAGAATCTTATTATTTTGCTTGAAAAAATCTGCACTTGTTATATCTTTAATAAAATTTGTTACACTTTTAGGAGAAGTCGTTATGGATAATGTTGTTGTATTACCGCCGGATTATAAACCATCTCAAGATGAGGAATATATGAATGAATTACAAGTTGAGTATTTCCGCCAGAAACTTCTCAATTGGAAAAAGTCGCTTATCGGTCAGTCGATGGATACATTAGATGAGTTAAAACAGGGCGGCTTAAATCAGCCTGACGAGATTGATAGGGCATCGCTGGAAACCGACAAAGCATTGGAACTGCGCACTCGCGACCGTATTCGCAAATTGATTTCCAAAATTGATGATGCTTTACGCCGCATTGAAGATGGAACTTACGGTTATTGTGAAGAAACCGGTGAACCTATCGGTATTGAACGTTTGGAAGCCCGTCCGGTTACGACTCTCTCCATTGAAGCTCAAGAGCGTCACGAACGTATGGAAAAAACCTACGACGATGATGTTAATGCTTAAAATATAATCATTTAGGGTTTAGGTTAGATACTGAACCCTTTTTTGTTTTAAATTGAGATAGCAATATGAAAAAAGATTTTGTTCTGGCATCACAATCCCCGCAACGTAAGGCTTTATTGTTGCAAATAGGCTTTGAACCCGATGAGATTGCTCCTGCTGATATTGATGAAACGCCGCAAAGAGGAGAAAAACCCTGCCAATATGTCAAACGTATGGCTAAAGAAAAAGCTCTTGCCGTGGCAGCAACCCATCAAGGCAGAGTGGTCTTGGCTTCGGATACCGTAATTGTGGTCGGTAATCGCATAATTCAAAAAGCAAAATCTGATGATGAACAACGTCGCGTAATGGAATTACTTTCGGGAAAGTCCCATCGCGTACTCACCGGTGTCTGCGTAATTGATCGTCGCGGCAAATTATCCCTACGCTTAAACACCAACAAAATCAAAATGAAACACCTTTCCTCATCTGAAATAAATGATTATGTGGCGTCTCGTGAATGGCAGGGATGTGCCGGCTATAAAATTGAGGGCTTGATGGGTGGATTCGTTGAAAAATTAGTCGGCTCTTACAGTGGCGTAGTCGGATTACCTTTATATGAGGCAAGGAATTTATTAATCGGAGCGGGAGTAAAATAGAATGTTGGATACAATAGTTGCGGAAGAAAAAAATGATTTATTAAAATTATCTGGCTTAAAAGACGGCGTCCTGCGTGAAGTCGTAATTTATGATTATACCAAAGCCAATGAAGGCGACATTTATTTAGGAAAAATCACCAAAAAAATTACCACCGCCAACGGTCACCACAGCTATTTCGTAACTCTTGGTGATAAAGATGTTTTTATCAATGCCGCAGAGGACGGCTTGGAGGATTTGGAAGCTCATGAGGGACAGGATATTATTTTGCAAATTACCCAAGAGGCACGCGCCGAAAAAAATGCTCGCGGCGTAAGATTTTTACAACTGGCCGGTATTAATTTGGTTTATTGTCCCTATGGTGAAGGAATTGATGCCTCCGGACGAATTCACGACGACACCAAGATCACCGAAATAAAAGATTGGTTAAATGAAGTGCGAGAAGATGAGGGTTGGATTGTTCGCACTCACGCGCAAGAAGCCGATAAGAACGACATTATCAGCGAAGCCAAGGAATTAAAAGAACTATTTAACGAAATAATGAGCAAAGCCAAAAGTGTCAAATCTCCATCTGTTTTATGGAAAAAAGACACCTCTTTACAAGATATGATTATTGCCCATAAGAAAACTTTGCAAAAAATTGTGGTCAACAACCATTTATGGGAAGATAAGTTTGCCGATTATGAAGTCGTTTTTTCCCGTGATCCTTGGAGCGAATACGGCATTGACGAGCAAGTTACTGATGCTCTGCAATGTGAGGTCAAATTACCTTCCGGCGGACGTTTATTTATTGAGGAAACCAAAGCTGTTGTTGCTATTGATGTTGACAGCGCCGGCTATGGCGAGCAAGGCGGCATATCACGCCTTAATAATGAGGCGGCTAAAGAGATTGCTAAGCAAATTATTTTGCGTAATTTATCGGGTAAAATCATCATCGATTTTGCCGGATTAACTGAATATCATTACCTAAAAGAAGCGGTTGATATTCTGGAGCGCGAATTGCGTGCCGACAGCGTCAAAGCGCGAGTTTTAGGTGTGTCTAGAGCAGGCAATGTTGAGGTATTGCGCGCTCGCCGCCGTCCATCCTTGCGCGATGCTTTAACCAAAGAATGTGAAACTTGTCACGGTTGCGGAAGGATTGAAAAATGAAATGCCCGATTTGCGGAAAAGAATTAGAGGATAAAAAATATCGTCCTTTTTGTTCCAAGCGTTGTGCTGATATTGATTTAGGCAATTGGTTTAACGAGAAATATTCTTTTGCCGCCCAAGAAGTCGGCGAGGAGGATTTAGAGCAACTGCAACAAGTTGCATCTTCTCAAAAGGAATCATAAATTAATCAAGTTTTTTATTTATAAAACCCCCGAAAAAATCTCGGGGGTTTCGTTTTAACTTATTATATAAAGAAATAACTATGCTTTATTTGACTTCTTCAAAATCGGCATCCACAACCTTATCATCTTTAGGTTGCTCATTTGATGCTCCGCCCATATCAGCACCTTGCTGAGCACCTTGAGCGTTAGCATCAGCTGCTTGAGCTTTATACATAGCCTCACCTAATTTCAAGGAAGCTTGCATCAAGCTGTCAGTCTTTTCTTTAATAACTGTGGCATCATTGGCTTCAATAGCGGTCTTCAAAGCGTTAAGCTCGGTTTCAATCGCTTGTTTATCAGCCGCCGAAATTTTATCGCCGTGTTCTTTCAAAGTTTTCTCGGTAGAGTGAACCAACGCTTCGGCTTGGTTTTTAGCCTCAACCGCCTCTTTCTTTTGTTTATCGGCAGCGGCATTAGCCTCGGCCTCTTTAACCATCTTATCGATATCGGCATCGGATAGTCCGCCGCTGGCTTGAATACGAATGGCTTGTTCTTTGTTGGTAGCTTTATCCTTGGCGGAAACATTGACAATGCCATTGGCATCAATATCAAACGTAACCTCAATTTGCGGCATACCGCGCGGAGCCGGTGGAATTCCTACCAAATCAAACTGACCGAGCAATTTGTTATCGGCAGCCATCTCGCGCTCGCCTTGGAATACTCTGATGGTAACCGCAGTCTGTCCGTCTTCAGCGGTTGAGAACACCTGACTCTTGCGAGTAGGAATAGTGGTATTGCGGTCAATCAATCTTGTGAACACGCCGCCCAAAGTTTCAATACCCAAAGACAGCGGGGTAACATCGAGCAACAAAACATCTTTAACATCACCCATCAAAACACCGCCTTGAATTGCGGCACCGACGGCCACAACTTCATCGGGGTTAACACCCTTGTGCGGCTCTTTGCCAAAGATTTCTTTAACCTTCTCTTGAACTTTAGGCATACGGGTCATACCGCCGACCAAAATAACTTCGCTGATATCACCGGCAGAAATTCCGGCATCAGCCAAAGCTTTTTTACAAGGCTCAACCGTGCGGTCAATCAAATCCTCAACGATTGACTCTAACTTAGCACGGGTTAATTTAATGTTTAAGTGTTTCGGACCGGTTGCATCGGCAGTAATAAACGGCAAGTTGACTTCAGTTTGGGTAGTTGAAGACAATTCAATCTTAGCTTTTTCCGCGGCCTCTTTTAAGCGTTGTAAAGCCAAGCGGTCATTTTTCAGATCAATTCCGGATTCTTTTTTGAACTCATCGGACAAATAGTTAACCAAACGTTGGTCAAAATCTTCACCGCCCAAGAAAGTATCACCATTGGTTGACTTAACCTCAAAAACGCCGTCGCCGATTTCCAAAATTGAAATATCAAAAGTACCGCCGCCGAGGTCATAAACCGCGATAGTGCCGGTTTTGTTTTTATCCAAACCGTAAGCCAAAGCTGCAGCCGTCGGTTCATTGATAATACGCAAAACCTCCAGTCCGGCTATTTTACCGGCGTCTTTGGTGGCTTGGCGTTGGGAGTCATTAAAATAAGCCGGAACGGTAATAACCGCTTTTTCAATTTTTTCGCCTAAATAACTTTCGGCATATTCCTTAATTTTTTGCAAAACGATGGCGGAAATTTGCGAGGGGGCATATTTTTGCCCTTTAGCTTCAACCCAAGCATCGCCATTGTCGCCTTGAATAATTTTGAAAGGAACCAACCCTTTATCTTTAGAAACTTCCGGTGAATCATAACGGCGTCCGATTAAGCGTTTAATCGCAAAAAGCGTATTTTCCGGATTGGTAACCGCTTGACGCTTGGCGGGAAAACCTACCAACCTCTCATTATCGGTAAATGCGACCATTGAAGGAGTGGTGCGCGCACCTTCAGAGTTTTCCAAAACCTTAGCCTCGCCGCCTTCCATAACCGCGAAGCAAGAATTGGTCGTTCCCAAATCAATACCTATAACTTTATTGCTCATAATATTTCCTTCTTTCATAAAAAAATTGGTTTTATCTTATCTGCTAACTTATATAGGAAACAGATTTTTCTCGTGCAAGAGAGGAAAGTAATTTTTTTTAATTTTTTAGCAAAAAATATTTTTTAATCTTATCGCAATGGTTTTAAGGAAATATTAAACAACCTGTGGCATTATGATTGGCGGAAGAGAGTC